>Ga0206126_10000090_pt1 | contig 116918 bp, 100 predicted proteins | sample Helgoland_Spring_5_FD_148621 | JGI IMG/M metagenome (GOLD analysis project Ga0206126, IMG submission 148621) | Pelagic subsurface seawater microbial communities from Kabeltonne, Helgoland, North Sea - Helgoland_Spring_Bloom_20160412_1 | ecosystem: Environmental > Aquatic > Marine > Epipelagic...
TAGTCCTTATGACTATTATTATTTTTATTATAATATTGAAGTTGAAACACCATGTTTAAATACTACACAAGCAACATACGATTGTGATGGTCAGGGTAACTGTGTTGATCCGGGTAATGGAAATGGAATGTATACTTCACTTAATGATTGTCAAACAAATTGTATTATACCAGTAACATACGATTGTGATGGTCAGGGTAACTGTATTGATCCAGGTAATGGAAATGGAATGTATACTTCACTTAATGCATGTCAAACAAATTGTATTATACCAGTAACATACGATTGTGATGGTCAGGGTAACTGTATTGATCCAGGTAATGGAAATGGAATGTATACTTCACTTAATGCATGTCAAACAAATTGTATTATACCAGTAACATACGATTGTGATGGTCAGGGTAACTGTGTTGATCCGGGTAATGGAAATGGAATGTATACTTCACTTAATGCATGTCAAACAAATTGTATTGTAGCAGTAACATACGATTGTGATGGTCAGGGTAACTGTACTGATCCTGGTAATGGAAATGGGACTTACACTTCTATACTAGATTGCCAATCAGAATGTGTATCTACATCAATTCCAGAAAGTGAATTATCTAATATTAGTATTTTTCCAAATCCAAATTATGGTTTTTTTACAATTAAGTTTAGTAGCTTAATTGCTCAAGACTTAAGGATTAAAATTAGCAATGCTCTTGGTGAGATTGTGTTTATAGATAAATCAGAGAACTATACAGGTGAGTATAAAAGTCAGGTAAATTTAAAAGACTATGCAAATGGCATCTACTTTTTAGAGATTGAAACTCATAAAGGGACTGCAAATAAAAAGATTGTTTTGTACTAAAAGCTAAATATCACATAAATAAAGGAGGCTTTTACTTCCTTTTTTATTTGTGTACTTTCGCCCTCCTAAAAAATAAAATTATGTTAGGATTTGCCAACGGTTATGTTACTATATCTGTTTATATGGGAAAAACAATACATCGCTCTAGAAATACAATGAAAAAATAATACTTTAAAAAAAAGAAATCCACTCATTTGAGTGGGTTTCTTTTTGGTGGACCTCTCGGTCCTAAGTTCGAACTTTTTTAAACAAGTGCATTAATCTTCTCAATTTGTTTTTTTGTAAGTTTACCATTCATCCAATTGTTGCTAATTTCAGCATCATACTTTTTATAGAAATCTATTGCAGGACTATTCCAATCTAATACTTGCCATATCATTCCATTCAGATCTTGTTCCTTACATATTTTGATTGTTTCTTCAAATAATTTAGACCCAATACCGACTCTTCTATATTCTTTTTTAATTACAAAGTCTTCAAGGAATAAGAATTTCCCTTTCCATGTAGAATAGCGTATCCAATAAAAGGATAGTCCAATAATTCTATTGTTTTCTTCAGCAACTAAAAACCAAAACCATGGGCGGTCTCCAAATCCGTCATTTTCTAAATCTTCTAATGTAATCGTTACTTCATCTAGAGACTTTTCATAATTAGCTAATTCTTTGATTAGTTCTAGTGCTGATGGTAGGTCTTCTTTAACTCCTTTTCTAATAATTGTTTTCATAAAGCTAAAATAATAAAACACACTCAATTTGAGTGGTTTTATTACTGTGAGGTACTTACGGTCCTTATTTCGGAATTTTTTAGAAAATTATTTAGTAAGTTTGTAAGATGAAGAGATTGATAGTTATATTTTTTATATTTCCTTTTTTTTCCTTTGGACAAGTTCTGTATAATCCTCAAGATTTATATGATAGCCAAGGAGGTCTTTTTGATGAAGATTCGCTCAGGGTTATTAATTTAGAATTCTATTTACCATCTTATCATAGTTATTTGGTTAATAGCTGGTATTACTCACCTTCTGAGAGAATTCCAGCTATATTAACATTAAATGGAACTATTTATGATAGTGTTGGTGTGAGATACAAAGGAAATTCAACATTTTGTCTTCCAAATGATAATCTAAATTCTAAAGTGCCATATAATATTGATATGAATTATTTTATTGATGGGCAACAGTTATTGGATTATAATAAGATGAAACTTGCTAATGCATGGATGGATCCTACCTTTGTGAAGCAAATTGTAAGTAGTAATATTTATAGAAGATATTTACCAACAGGAGAGTCTAATTTAGTAAAACTAAATGTTCAAGGAAATTATGTAGGCCTTTATGTTAATGACGAATCTATTAATAAGCAATTCCTAAAAAAACATTTTGACGAGAAATCAGGACCATTATTTAAATGTGATAATATTGATAGATTTTGTGATACTGCTAATGCTCCTTCTGCAATGCCTCCTAATTTGTATTATATGGGTGATGATACAACTTTGTATTATGATAGTTATGATATGAAGTCTGATCAGGGCTGGACAGAATTAGTTAATTTTATAAGAGTTCTTGATTTAGATTTTGAAAATATAGATAGCGTTCTAAATGTAGATAGAACGCTTTGGGCGTTTGCAGTAAATCAGGTAATTCAGAATTTAGATTGCTATAATACTTATTACATTCATAATTATTATTTATATCAAACTAAAGATGGATTATTTCAAATGATTCCATGGGATCTTGATAATAGCTTCTCAGGAGCAATAATGGGATTTGATTTTTTTAATCCTTCTAACATATATGAATATGATCCGTATTTTACGGGGCCTTCATTAGGGGGTTCAACGCAGCCCTGGGAAGAAAGACCTTTGTTGTATAAGTTATTAACTAATACACACTATCGAAAGATATATACAGCACATATAAACACTATAATTAAGGAATCGTTAGATACCAGCATGATAAGATCTAATATTGATAACTTACAGGCCTTAGCATATAATGCGGCCAATCAAGACAACAACAAGGCTTTCTCTATGAATGATTATTATGAAAATGTCAACAATGCTATATGGACTGGATGGGGGTTCGGAGGTATATTGAGTACTGTTAATGAGAGAAAACAATTTTTACTTAATCATCCAGAGATTTCTTTAATTTCCCCAACAATTGACAATGTATTGTTGACGAATAATCTGATAACAGCTGAAGTGTTTAATGCCAATACTGTAGAGTTGATGGCTACAACAAGTGAGTATAATTCCAAATTTCAGTCTTTTATAATGTTAGATGATGGAACAAATGGAGATATAAATGCTAATGATGGAGTTTATTCAGTAACTCTACCATTTCATTCTAGTGGAATGGAAGTAAAATTTTATATTCGATCAGAAAATAATGATGCTATTAAACTTAATCCAAGAAGAGCAGAATATGAGTTTTATGTTTACTCTCCTGTTAACTCTATAGGAGGTGTCACTCAAGATGCAAATAGAAAACTAATTGGGATAAAAGATGCTCTTGGAAGAACAGTTAAGTCGGCAAAGAACATACCTCTCTTTTACATATATGATGATGGAACAGTTGAAAAAAAGATAATTATTGAGTAGACAAAAACCCACTCATTTGAGTGGGTTTATTTTTGGTGGACCTCTCGGTCCTAAGTTCGAACTTTTTTAGAGAAATAAAATTATTAGAAAGTTCACCCTTAGGAGTGAAGTGAATTTTAGATATTATGCCACATAATTGTATTATTAATAATTATAAAACTAAAAAATATGAAAAAGATTTTACTAACAGCATCAGCAGCTTTGATGATCTTATTTGCTCAAGCCCAAACATTGTGTGATTACACATACACATCAGGTTCACAATACCAATTAGACGTAGCAATAGGAGTAACAGGTAATGGTTTGCCAATGATGGCTCCTTTATATGCTGTAACTTATGGCGATGGAAATATGTTAGCTGAAGATAGCTGTTTTAGTGGTCCTTGTACACATATGGTATTAAACTATAACCCAAATGGAGCGTATTATGATACACTTACAACTTGTATATCCTACACACTTACAGATTCAGTAGGTTATGTTGACACTTTAATGTGTTGTTTTTCTCAATATTGGGATGGAAGTTCTTGGACAGTTACAGGAGGAACTCCTACACCTTCTTGGGATTGTGCCCCAAATACAATATTAGGTTGTGCTGACCCAGGTACTGGAAATGGGCAATATACATCATTATCCGCTTGTCAGTTAGCATGTGGAGCGCCATGTCCTGGTCTAGCTTCTATAGCTCAGAATACAAATATTTTTACTGCAAATATTACTGGGGGAATAGCTCCATATACTTATTTGTGGAGTACTGGAGAAACCACACAAGCTATTTCTGTTTCATTAAGTACATCTGGATATTGTGATATTACTGATGCTAATGGGTGTGTGTATTCTGCTAATTATTCTTATTCAGCTGGACAATTAGTTGCATGCGATTCTATAACTGTTTCAGGATCACAAACACAGTTCACTATGCAAGTAAATAATTTTAATTCAATTATTTATTATTGGATTTCAACAGCTCCTGATGGAACAGTTTTAGGTGAAGATAGTATGTGGAATAGTCATCTTGTTTATAACTCATTTACTATTCCTAATGATACGATTACAACATGTATTACTTATGCTAATGGCGCAAATACATTAACTTGTTGCGTAGAGTTCTTTTGGAATGGTTCTTTTTGGGCTAAGATGGGTAGTGTGACCTCAATAGGAGAAATAGACTTATTTGATAAAAAAATAATTAAGGTAGTTGATGTATTAGGAAGAGAAACATCAATAAATAGTGACCAAAACTTATTCTTTATTTATGAAGATGGTACGATTGAGAAAAGGTATATTATAAATAAAAAGTAATATGTAGTAAGATACTTGTTATTATATAATCTAAGTGTTTATAAAAAATCAAAACCCACTCATTTGAGTGGGTTTCTTTATTGGTGGACCTCTCGGTCCTTATTTCGAACTTTTTTAGAAAATTAATTTCTTTTGATGTGTAAGTATCTACTCTTCTTAGTGAAGAGATAACAAATAAATATCTTTATAATTGCAAAAAAAGAACTATGAAAAAAATACTACTCATATTACTTTTCTTGCCAATGATTGGTTTTGCGCAAAATCCTAATTATTCTGAAGATATTGCTCCAATAATCTATGGAAAATGTTTGCAATGTCATTATAGCGGAGGTATTGCCCCCTTGTCTTTAGAAACATACCCAGATGCAGTTACTAATGCGGGATTAATTCAGCATGTTGTTTCAACTGGGGAGATGCCCCCTTGGCCACCAGACACTACATATCAGCGTTTTTCCTATGAAAATATATTATCCTTAGATGAAATTTCAAAGATTACAGATTGGATTACAATAGGTGCCCCTATCGGAGATACTAACTTATTACCTCAGATACCGACATTTCCAACTACTACAATTTTAGGTAATGCTGATTTAGAAATTCAGATTCCAACTTACTCAAGTACCGCAACTTCAAATTCTGATGATTATGTTTGTTTTTCCATACCAACTGGCTTAACACAGAATAGAGAGATACGAGCTATTGAGGTGATCCCCGGAAATTTACAAACAGTACATCATGCAATAGTTTCATTGGATGCTTTTCCAAATAGTTCTGTTGTTACTACGCCAAATTGCATGGGACCTCAAGGAGGTACCATTTATACTTGGGCACCCGGATCCGTTCCTTTAACTTATCCTATAAGTCAGTCACATACTTTTGGAGTTAATCTACCTGCAAATAGTAGCTTATCTATTTCTATGCATTATCCAGAAGGAAGCTTAGGACAATTAGACAGTACTAAAGTAAAAATTTATTTTCATCCAGTAAACACAGTAATTAGAGAAATATATAGTGATTATTTAATAAATGAAGGTCTTTTAGGTCAACCATTTATATTGCCTCCAAATCAAATAACTCAAATAACAGGAACATTTGGACCTACTACTCAAGATTATTCTTTCATGTCAGTATTTCCCCACATGCATCTTCTTGGAAAAAGTATTGAGATGTTTGCTGTATCACCTTTAAATGACACCATAAATCTCATTAAAATAAATAATTGGGATTTTGAATGGCAAGGTTCGTATTTATTTAAAAAATTTCTAAAAATACCAACAGGAAGTATGATATATGCTAGAGGTTTGTATGATAACACTCAAAGTGTATCAAATCCAAATCCTGTAACTGTGCAATCAGGTTTAAACACACAAGATGAAATGTTTGTTGGTATTTTTCAGTTTTTAGATTATGAGATAGGTGATGAAAACATTATTTTAGAAAACACTAATATAGTGACAAGTAATAGTTCAATCCTTCCATTTAATTTAAACGGTAAATTTCTTAAAGTAGTTGATATATTAGGAAGAGAAACAAAAGAATCAAAAAATATACCGCTTTTTTATCTTTATGATGATGGAACGGTAGAGAAGAAAATAATTCTTGAATAATTAAAAACCCACTCAAATGAGTGGGTTTCTTTTTGGTGGACCTCTCGGTCCTTATTTCGAACTTTTTTAATAAAAATATTTCTAATTTTGCTTTATGTATAGAATAATTAACAAGGGAAATAAACTATATAGTATTATTTATAATTGTTGTCCGAGATGTCAATCTGATAAATTGTGGCCAAAAAATAATCCTTATAAGAATATATTAGTTAACAATGGAGGGGATATAGGTTCTTGTAAAAATTGTAATCTTAAATATGAAATAGAGCCAGGATTTTGGTACGGTGCAATGTATGTAAGTTATGGCCTTACAGTATTTGTTGCAATATTAACATGGTTAATTATATATGTTTTAAATAAAGAGATGGATATTTTTATTCAAATTTCTATAATCTCGTTTTTGATAATCATCCTCTTTCCAGTCGTTTATTTCTTATCAAGATTGATTTGGATTAATTTCTTTGTTTCATATAATAAAAACCCACTCAATTGAGACGGTACCTATTTTGAACTTTTTTTATTAAGTTTGAAACTTTAAAAATGATAAAAATGATAAAAAATATATTAATACTTTTTTTATGCTTGCCAGTACTTACTAATGCTCAACAGCAAATCACTAAAACCATGATTTATGATGGTGTTTCAAGAGAATATATTGTATATATACCAGCTAGTTATGATGCTAGTAAAGACTACCCTTTGCTATTTAGTTTCCATGGTGGGGCTGGATTTGCAAATGATTTTATTAACGTAAATGATATGAGGCCCATAGCAGATACAGCAGCATTTATTGCAATATATCCTCAAGGTGCAATTGATTATGATGGAGCTGACCCTGGCACCACTCCTTCAACTTCTTGGATACATAAAGCTCCTACAACTCATAATGATGTTAATTTTATTGGTGCAATAATTGATACGCTTGCAAATGAATATTTAGTAGATGAGAATAGAGTTTATGCTTGTGGTTATTCAGAGGGGGGTATTTTTTCTTATGAATTAGGGTGTAGACTTAATAATAGAATAGCTGCTTTTGCTTCTGTTTCAGCAAGTATGATGGTAGATGCTTTTAGAGATAGTTATTATAGTTTAGGCTTTTGCTCACCTATTCATCCAACTGCAGTAATGTTAATTCCTGGTACAAATGATTTTGGCCCTCATTCTACATATAGTGGATTTCAACCATATTATATGTCTGCTGATGAGATTACAACTTATTGGTCAAATTTTAATAATACCGATGTTAATCCTATAATTTCTCAATTACCAAATATTAATACTTCTGATGGTAGTACTGTTGAGAGACGAGTATGGGAAGGAGGAGATAATTGTGTTAGAGTAGAAGAATTGAAGGTAATTGGCGGAGGTCATGACTGGCCAGGAGTTTTTGGAAATATGGATATTAGTGCTAGTAATGAAATTTGGAATTTTGTTTCTAATTTTGATATAAATGGATTAATTGATTGTAATACTACAAGTAATAATGAAATTAATATTATTCAAAACAAAAAGTTACTTAGTATAACTGATATGTTAGGAAGAAATATAAAAGAGTTAAAAAATATTCCACTTTTCTATCTTTATGATGATGGATCTGTTGAGAAGAAAATAATTATTGAATAAATAAAAACCCACTCAAACGAGTGGGTTTCTTTTTGGTGGACCTCTCGGTCCTTATTTCGAACTTTTTTAAGCAACTCTACTTAAACTGTACATAGAATCATTTTGAATTAGAGTTACTTGATTTCTCCATTCCCTTTTTCCAGATGTAATTATTTTTAATCCGGATACGCCAATTTTATTTCTACTATCATCATTTGGATAGTTACTGACTAAAATACCATAATTGTATTGATTTTTTTTAAAAAATACATTCCCAAAATCTGATTTCAAATTGCAATTCCAGTTTTTATAAACTCGATTGCTATTTTGATTATAGCTAGAGGATACTCTAAACGTAACTCCTTTTTGATTAAATTTCATTCCTTTAGTGCCTTCGTTGAAAACTGTTGGTTCAAAAACACTTAATAATCGTGAGTATGCATCTTCATCTATGAATTGAATTTTATTACGACCTTCTTCAGTAATTAATTCTTCATATGGAATAAACTCAATATTATCTATAGGAGTAAAAATTCCTTGAGATTGGTTTTTCACAAACTTTGTTTGTGTGCTCAGACCTCTTACTTTAGCATTAAACAAGTCATTTCTCCATTGTGGATCTACAAATATTTCCCAGTCTTGTTCAAATTTTGCATAATGATTTAATAACTCAAGACTTGCCATTATTTTAATATTTCTGTTCTTATGGTATCCGCAAAAACGACCAGTAATTCCTTGAGCGCCATTAGCTAACTGCTTGTTTCTTGGCTCAATCCCAAAACGAACTTTTTCTTTTAGCATTCCTAAATCTTTACCGGCAGTTAATGCTTGAACTATTATTAGAACAACTCTTTTTCCTCGTCTTAAAATTAAATCAGAAACTTCTTTAATACCTTCATTAATACTGAAGTCACATATAGAATTTGACCCAATCAATATTACCTCACAGGTTTTTTTATATCTCTTTAATAATAACTCTCTAAGTTCAGAAGCTCTATTTGAATTCGACTCTCTTATTACTCCTAATCCATCATCAAAAATATTTAAATGATTTACATATTGCTCAACTTTAGGATGAACAGAATATATTGTTTCTCCTTCAATCTTTTGGGATTGTAGCGGTTTGAAATCATTCGGTATATTTTCTATTAAACCATCTCGTATCATTTCTGTAATACCATAATATTCTTTAGGTCTTACTCCAACAATTACATCTACATCTGCCTCACCATTAAATTGTGCATCTAATATATCATATGGAGTGGCGCTCACTGCTAATAATTTTATATCAGAAATACGTCTTCTTAGTTCATTAAAAAAAGCAACTTGAAAACTAGATTCTTCACCACAACCATACTGATCTTCATCACGAACAATTAATTGAACATTAAAGTCATTGACGACTTTATGTGGATTTGGACGATTGAAAAAATCACTCATTTTCATTACCTTCAATTTTGATGACATCATTTTATTTGAATGTGCATCGTAATACTCTTTTTGTAGAACTCTACAATTTTGATCATATAAATCAGTGTCACGCATGCTAGTAATAAACAATATGGATTCGTATTCACGTATCAAACCAATCGCTGGCATAACATAATTACATAAAAAGTATATTGTGCCGGATTTTCCACTTTGCATTGAAGCAATAAAAGCCATATTTTGATTGCCCTCTTTTAATGATCTTCCTATTCGTAATGCATTTATGATTTGATTTTTAAATATTCCTGTTCTACCTGTGTTTAGAAGAGTGTCAATGATATTTTGCTCTAATGACATAGGAGCGTTGATCTCTTTTAATAGAGTTTTAATTTCAGTATTTAACAGTTCTTTATAAGTAGACATATGCTTAATTTTAAATTATGTGACAAAATTAAGCACTAAGTAGTCAACTTTTTTGACTGCTTGTTTTATGATTCATGTAGTTAAAATTCAGAATAGAGTCTTGATTTAAGAGGAATAATTAAGATTCATTTTTTTAATTTCTTCTTTAATTTCTTTTCTTAAGCTAGTTGGCTCAATTACTTTTATTTTAGAGCCGAAACTCAGAATTTTATTTTTTAACTCTCTTGATTTAATAGTTGATGGGTGCGTGTATATATTTCCTCTTAATCTTTCTTTATATCCAATAAATGTTTTTGTTTTGAAATAGAATATTAAATCATCATTTATTTCTAAAACAAGCTTTATTTTATCTGCACTCTCCCAGTTGTCTATTGATACACCAATCATGTTTTCTAAATGCTCCAATATGTTTACAGATGTTTGCTTAAAGTTAATATTTGGTTTTATATCAATAGAGTGAATTCTTTCAACGGGTAAAGCATTAATTTTATTAATTCTATTATTTAAAACAAATACACTATCTTTTTCTTTTGCTTTTTCGATGTGTGATATTAAGTACCATCTATCATTAGATTCTGCTATTAGATATGGATGACAGATAATTTTAGATTGATTTTTAAAAGGATCTTTGTATAGAATTTCTATAACCTGTTCCTGCTCTATAGCATTGCACAGAATAGATGTGAACCCTGGATCACAGAAATTTTCATCGATATTGAAAACTTTCTTTGCTTCACTTCTAATAATTTTTTTGCCAGTCTCTATTTTTTCAATTCTATCTTTATAGAGCCCATTTCTTTGTCTTTCAATTACTTCATATATTTCTTCTAATTCATCTACATATATGTTATTAATGCCTTCAATTTGATTCAGTCTTTCTAAAATTGGTAAAATTTTATCAATGACATGTAATGCAAGTTCATCATTAAATAATGAGAAATCATCTTTTAAATATCTGAATCGTTTCTCTCCTGATGATGTATCAACTAGTTCTTCAATAATATCAATTTTATCAGGATCGTATTTTTCTAATAAATAATCTGGCCAGTCAATGCCATGGCGAATCCCTTCAATATTACCATTTTCGTATCCTAGTAGTTTTCTAACAGTATCTCTTGATGAAACTTCTAATTTATCCATAATCTCAGAGAGCGTATAGCCTCTTCTAGATTGTAATATTTCATCAAGCACTTTTAATCTATTCTCCTTGTCAGTTTTATATTTTTTCTTTACCATAACTATTTTCAAAGGTAGTCAAAAAACTTGACTATTTGGAATTTAATTTTGTTGCTGAATTTTAACTAAATGAAATGTAAAATAAGTGGTCAGAAAAGTTGACTACTTAGTGCTTAATTTTGTCGCTTAAATGGAAAAGAAAGAACATATAAAATATATAGAGATGCTGATTGTTGATGAATTATTATACAATCATAGAATTTATTTTCTACAAATTCAAGGACCTTACTATGCATAATACTGAATTACATAAAGTACTTGGTTTTTCATTAAACCAGCAACAAAAAGAGGTTATTGATTTATCATGGACATATACTGCCCTAACAAGAGCAACAAAAAATGTGTTTTCTTATGCTGCTTAATAAAACAATATTATTTTCGTCAAAATGAAAAAAATTAAGATTGATAATAAAAACCTACAAAGAAAGATTCGAAGAGATGAGGCTGTAGAGTTTTCAAAAGAAACAAATTTAAAGACTATAGTCTTTAAGAATAAAAAAAAATACATTAGAAAAAAGAAGCATAGAGAATGAGAGATTTTAAGTCAAGATATATTTTAAGTAAGATTGAAGAGTCTATTAAGGATTTTTTTCATCACAATGAATTAGACTTTAAGGTGTCTAAATCTAAAGATTACGATTTCTCTTTTGTTGATTCAAAAAAAGGAGAAATTGCCTGCTATATTCAGTCTAATATAGATCAGAATGAATTTTCTATTAATATTGATTCTTTCAATAGATTAAGGAAGTTATTAGATTCTAATACCTTTAACTCAGTTTATTTAATAAATAATTTTGGCTGGTACGATCTAGAGAGATTAATTAATAATATTTATCTAAAGCAAGATCCGAAGAATGTATATCTGTCTTTAGATGATAAGTATAAGGTTAATAAAATACAAACTTCTAATTCAATAGATATTGAATTAAAGAATATTTCTAGTATTTTAAGCAGAGTATACGATAAAGAATATATTCAAAAGGTTAAAAATAGCTATATCGTTATTGGTAGTGAGTTAAGCAGGAAGAATCCTTTCTTTGTTCGTCAGGAAATCGCTAGTATTTCTATGGCATTAGTAAAGATGTTAATTAATGAAGATTGTAAGAAATCAATTAAGTTTATTAAGGAATTTGATTTTGTTCCAACATTTGATTCACATGGATCAGATAAACAGGCTTCTAAGTTGTCATTAAAGAGCAGGTTGAAAGAATTAATTCATCCAGAAATATCTAAGGCTACAATTAATAATTTTTCTCGTGATTTAATTAAAAATATATCACTTGATTCTTGGCTAACAAAAGCAGATTGTACTGTAGTAATGAGAGTTGACCAGAAGCAAATTGTAATAATAGATTCTCTTATAAGAATACTTGAAGATAAACTATTAGAATTATTAGATCTAGTTGTTTTTTCGCATAAAGAGAGTAAGCTTGATTTTGTAGATATGTTTTGGGATACTGCTGATAGTAAATCTCACATAAATAATATTGAAAATAATAATTATTATGGTCGTTTTTTATCTAGCCTTCTTAATCCTAAAATATATTTATATCAAGTTTTAAAAAGAATCAGTTTAATAGATCTTGCTGATGCTATTGCAAGTTATAGATTCTTGAGAAATAAAGAGGTTACGGAGGTGATTAGAGAAGAATTCCATCGTTTTCTACATCCAAAACCGGAATACTGGACTGAATGGTCGGGTGATGAGACTGGTGGTTCTCATCAAATACTTGGCCTTGATAAAATGATTCAAAAAAATCTATTAATCAATGACTGTAATTATTTTGATTCTTCATATTCTTATATAAGAACTTTAAAATCAGAATTTCCTGATTATACAGGTTCAATATTCATTCGGTGTTCTTCTATAGCAAAGGTTGCATTCTATTTGTCAGAGTTAGAAGTTACTTTGTTAGAGAAAGATGATTTAAAAGGGCATTTACCTGTAATCGATCTATGTATTGATTATGTAGGCTCTGAAATAGATAATATATTTAGAAATTTTATTGAATCAAATGCTAATCTTAATAATATTGTTTTAAAAATAATGCAGCCATATCTTATTGTGCAAAAGGATATGTCATTAATATTTCAGCAGTTACTAGCTTATATTAAGCATAATAGAATTAGTGAGATTCTACAGTATAAGCGTTATGCAGTAGTAACTATTTTATTGCAGAGTGCTAGAGATGAATCTAGTAGCATCTTACTGAATCATAGGAGTCCCATTAATATTCAGAGTGTAAAGAATCGAGTATTAGAAGCTCCTTTTGATGGCTCAACCCCTTTTGATAGTCATGAGTTGTATGAGCAAACGGGGGCTTGGGCGTATTCAGGTTATGATAGAAAAGAAAATATGCCTGAACGTTCTTTTATATCTATCAATAATAATGATTCTAGAATTAATAAGCTTGGATTGGTTCCTAAAAGATTCATGCCAATTAAGGGTGTCGATATTTGGAGTGATAAATACTGTTATCTTGAAGATTTAGTTAATGAGCCTGAAAGCATAAAGGTTGATTCATCAATATTGCCTATTAAGTATTTATCGGAAGTTAAAGATTCTAATATTTTATGCTTAGATTTTTCAGCTAATAAATTGGCTGAATATACTAAGCTAGATAAAGATGAGTGGCCTTTAGATGTTGGCGATACAAGTGTTACTTTTAATTCATTGTCTTTGATAAGAGAATTGCTTAATCCTTCGTTTAATGACGGAGTATTAGATTCAGATAATAAATATAAGTTTGATGTAGCTAAATTAAGATCTATGAGAAGAACTTATAAGCTGTATAAGCCTGGAAGCTATATTTTGTTAGAGAAAAAGAGATTAGGTCAGAATTATTTCTTTAGTAAATTAACTGTAGATAAACCATTTGTTCTAAAATCAGATCTTCGTGCTGCATCTAGATGTGTTTTATTAAATTATGTAACAAATTCTTATGAAGGTATTGATTTAACAACAGAGGTAGATATTAATAATCTTATATTTGAATTAAATCAAGGACAATATCTTGATCAAATTAATTTATTTTCAAAAAACCCATTTCATATAACTTTTGATGATATAAAATTGATTAGGTTTTTAAAGCAAGAGGGTAAAGGCAGTAATGATCAAAGTATAGATCGCTTTTCGGAGATGTATAGTTCTAAAGCTTATAATCTTCTTAAAGAAGCAATAGATTATTCTGAGCAAAGAAGTGGTAAATTATTGACGGATCGTTTGCCGGAAAATTTAGATGAGAATAGCAGAATTTGGTTTAGTTGCGCAGAAGGACATGAATTTCAATCAAAGTTTAATCATATTGTTAATAATAAGAACTGGTGTCTTGTTTGTGCTAGAGATGAGAATTATCAGAAATCAGAAATTTTTAAGAATGAGCTTGAGGACCATAAGAAATCAATTGAGAAAGAGTTTAATGATGAAGTGGTGAAAGAGGTAAATCAAAGAATACGTAAGTTCTTTACAGGAAGATTTCATCATCAGAAATCAGTGATTCAACAGCCATTAGCATTTATGATAAATCATTTAAATATTAAAAACATAGAAGATCTTAAAGACTTTATCTGTTCAGAGAGAGGTCAAAACATGTTAAAGAAGAATATTAGCAGGGCTGAAAAGGCATATAGTTTTACGGAGGATCTTTATAAATTTTATTCTAAAGAAGTTACAGTTATAGAGTATAGTGTTAATAAATTAGCAGTTGAGATACAGGATTCTATAAGAAAATTTCAGAGCGATAATTCAGATATTATGTCTGGAATTAGAATAGATTTTAGTAGTTTTTGGCCTATTTATGATGAAGAATCTGAAAACACAGAAATAGAACATATACCTCATGTAAAAATAGACACTGAGTTTCTTGATTTCACATTCTTTGAACTTATCAATAATTCTCGCAAATATGCTTTTAATGACGGGGTCAACAAAAAAATTATTGATATTTCTATTGAGTTTGATTCTGAAAATAATCTTATGTTTATTTATAGTGATAATGGAGTTGGATTCAAAGAAACAGATAGAGATAAAATATTTGAGTATAGAGAAAGAATGTCTAACGTTAATAATGAAAAGATAAATGGTTCGGGTTGTGGTTTGTGGAGTATGAAAAATTATCTAAAGGATCTTGGAGGTGATATAAGTTTTGAATCAAAATTTATAATTAAATTACCTATGTATACAATTGAAGAATCATAAATTTAATTAATATGAAAAAAATAAAATGTTTATTTATTGATGATCAAGAAAAAAAAATTGAGAATCAAATTAATTCCTGGGAGGAAGATTTTAGTGATGAGGACTCTAGTTTGTTTCAAGAGTTTAGTTTTACTTTTAAAAAAAGTAATAAAAAAACCAATGCAAATGATTTGATGGATGAATGCATGGCATTTGATTTTATTATTTTAGATCAAATGGCTGCAAGTGATGATGCGGGAAATGGATTGGCACAGGCTATTAGTAGTAACTTAGCAGGGGTAATTTCCTATTGTATTTATACTAATGAAACAGGTATTGATGTAAGAAAGACATTTAAGGATGTTAATATATATAAGAAGGAGGAGAAAGTTACAGATAAATTTAAAATAGAGCATGACTGTGATGGTGGTTTTATAGATATGCTGAAGCATATAAAAAGTGATACTGGATTTAATAAATACTGTAAATTTTTAAGATTTACTAATAATCAAGATTTGGAGGAGCTAATAAGAACCAAATTAACTCCTTTAATGAATAATTATTTAGAAAGTGGAGAATGTAAACCTATTGATAATGGTCACTTATTAAAATTCTGTGAATTTGTAAGTAATGAGTTAGTAGAGAAAGAAATTATTCCTGATTTTGCTGATCCTTTTCCTGCTATTAAACGAAAAACCAGTACAATTATTCGGTATTTAAATTTTCCTTATGAATTTTTAAACTCATGGTTGTCGGAAGATGTGTTTTGGAGAATTCCCAAGCAGATGTTTGAAGAAGCGGCTTCCAAGGACACAAAAAGAAAAATTTATAATGGTCATATGAATGATATATTTTTATTTAGAAAATCAAAACCAAACAAGGATATATATACAATAGGATTTAGTCCTAATACAAGTTTTTTTGATAATCTAGGCATTGGAGATAGTATCGATCACACCCTTATTGGACAATCTTTAAATACTATTTGGGTATTTAGATGTAGTGATGGTCATAAAGGACAGGAAGATCCAAATAATCATGCTCTAAAAGTAGTTTATGAATCAATATTATTGTTATCTGAAAGACTCAGTATCATATTTGCAAGAATAGATGAATTAAAAAAATTGGCTCTTGTTGTAGAAGAGATTGAGCCTGTTTCAGAAATAATAGAAGAAAGTGCTGAAGAGCCAAAAGCTGAAGAAACTCCTGAAGCTGCTATTGAAGAAGATGAAGATGTTATTAAAAATGTTGAGGATGAAAAAGAAAACAAAACTCCGTCTTATCGAAATAAAAACATTAATTTAAATATAATAAAGAAGATAGATTTAGATAATTTATAACACTTTGTATCTAGTAAATAGGTAGTCATAAAACTTGACCACTTACTATTTAGTTTTGCTGTAGAAAAAAACAACAAACAAAAAAACTAAAAACTAAATAGTAAATTATGGCAATACCAGCAGTATCATTAGAAACTCCATTTGGAACAGTTAGAAAGCTTTCTAACGGCTTATATCGACTAAGAAACTCAGCACCATCAGTAAGATTCTTATTAGAGATTGAGCACGCTACATTTTCATTTCTTATAGATGAAGGTTTTGTTATTAAGTCCTATAAGTATACTAAAAAGAAAAAAGGAGAGAAAGAAACCTTAATTGATATCAAAAATTATAAGAGTACTAATATTACTTGTCTTCCAGACATGTTAGATTATATGGCTGTTGAGAATTTCTCTCAAATTCATTTATATACTACAAGTATAGTTGTTGATCTTGAAAGATATAGGAAATTTAAATTAGGAATCATGTTTGTTCCTTCAAATGAGAAAAGGGATGGTATTCAGATTACTAAAGTAATGAAGGATGGTCTTGCAGAAAGATATGGACTTAAGGATAATGATATAATTCTCAAAGTTAATAATTCAGAAGTAAATTTTCAAAGTGATTTACAAAATCAATTTGCAAATAATACTACTTATTTATTGACCATTAAAAGAGCTAATAAAACACATAAAATTAAAATATTAAACAGTAATTAAAACTTATAAATATGAGACTTGAATTAATAAATTGTGAAGGTGCTGTATTAAAATGTAACGTAAATCGATTTGGTGTAAGTTTATTAGCCTTTCTATTAGATGGAAAAGGATATATTGAATTTACTCCACGACCGGTAGATCTATATAAATACCTACTAGGTCTTTTAACTTTAGAAAGCGTTTTAGAGGCTGCTGAGCAAATAAAAATCAATAATGTTATTTATGATTTTAAAGAGATTGATTTGAGCAATATCCATTCAGTTGATAAGAGAATAACTGATCACTCAGAACAAGATTTAGATATTAGGAATATGGCAAAGTTAATTGCTAAGATTGAAACAGCATTGTATAAGAAAAATAAAAGAATATAAAATTTATTAATCATTTAAAACCTTTTTAATTATGACACAGATATTAGTAGTAGTAGCGTTAGTTATTTTAGTAGTAAACACTTTAGTTCTTTTAATTAAGAAACCAAAATTAGATTTATCATCTAATTTTGATAAGACAGTTAATCGTCTTGATACCATTTTGCAAGATCAGTTTCAGAGAAATAGGTCTGAAACTAGTAAAGAGTTAAAGGATAATAGACAAGAATTATCTCAGACTCTAAATCTGAATAGCAAGAATATTCAAGAGACTGTTTACACGAATCTTAATGATATTAAGAAGGATACTAATAGTCAATTGGATAGAATTCGAAATACTGTTGATGAGAAACTTCAGAAGACCATTAATGCCAGATTAAAGCAATCTTTTGGCTCAGTGGCTGAGAAGTTGGAATCTGTCCAGAAAGGATTGGGAGAGATGAAGAATCTAGCTACAGATGTTGGTGGGCTTAAGAAAGTTTTAAGCAATGTAAAAAGGAGAGGTGGTCTTGGTGAAATGCAGTTAGAGATGTTACTGGAGAATATATTTGCTCCTGGTCAATATTCTAGAAATGTTATCACTAATCCTAATTCTTCAGATTCTGTAGAATTTGTTATTAACCTTCCTGGTCATGATGCAAATCGTGAATATGTTATGCTTCCAATCGATGCTAAATATCCTATGGACATTTATGAAGAGTTGCTTAATGCATATGATTCAGCTGATATGGACAGGGTAAAGAAAGCTCGTAAAGATTTAAGTAAGACAATTAAGTCTATGGCTAAGGATATCAGTACAAAGTATATTTGTCCACCTAGAACTACAGATTTTGCTTATTTGTATCTTCCTTTTGAAGGAATATATGCGGAGGTTTCTAGAGATTCTGATTTAATTATGGAGTTGCAGAATGAACATAAGATTACTGTAACCGGACCTTCAACACTTGGTGCTATATTACATGCTTTTCAAATGGGTTTTAGGACTATTGCTATTGAGAAGAGAACTAGTGAGGTTTGGGAAACTTTAGCGAGCGTTAAGAAAGAGTTCTCTAAATTTTCTGATGTAATGGGGAAGGCTCAGAAGCATATCCAGAATGGTTTGGGTAAACTTGATGAAGTAATGGGTGTTAGAACAAGGGCTATTGAAAAGAACCTTAGAAGTATTGAGGTTACAGAGATAGAGTCTAATACTAAGCTGATTGATAATAATCAATCAGCTTAGTGTAAGCTAATTTGATATTATGCATACTAGTTATTTGGATATCATTAATTTTTGCTCTATTCTAACAATTCCTCAATTAATAGCTTTTAGAGATATTTACAAAGAAAGTAGGACGAAGGAATATGTAGTAGCTTGTGAAGTTCTTAAATTAAGATTAGGCAATAATCGAAAGTCATCTTAATCAAAAATTATTTATGTATCAATAACAGAACCCCCTCAATTGAGGGGGTTCTTTATTGGTGGGGCTCTCGGTCCTTATTTCGAACTTTTTTAAAAAATTATTTAGTAGTTTTGAATCATGAAGAATCTCGTTTTATTTACGTTTTTATTTGTAGTTTTTATTGGTTGTAAAAAAGAGGAAAACTTACCTGCTCCATATGTTCCAGTTAATGAGGATTCAGAAGGATATAATTTACTGCTTATTGGTAATAGTTTTTTTAGACCATATGCTGAAAAATTAGATGTCTTAGCTAATGAAGCTGGATTTGTTGAACACAACAGTACAAGAATTACTAGGGGAGGAGATAATGGACGTCCAATTAATTTTTGGAATGATTCATTGACTCAAGAACATTTTGAAATTAAGTCTGCATTAGATAAGGGAGATGTAGAAATTTTTGGAATGACAGCCGGTCATGATACAATTGATCGAATCGAGGGTCACCGTGAGTGGATAAATTATGCTATACAAAATAATCCAAATGTCAAAATCTTTATTGCTATACCACAAATTGATTTTCCAGCAGATTGGGAACAAAGAGCACAAGAATATGGTTTTTCTTCAATACAAGAATTATATGATTATTTTGTTAATGATATTGTTCACAATGAAATGGTAGATCAGTTAAGAATAGAATTTCCTTCAACAAAAATATTCACTATTCCTACAGGTTGGGCATCAGTTAACTTAGATCAAATGAATATTGACAATGAATTGCTTGATCAAATTTCTAGATTTGGCCCCAAAGCAACTTCGTTGTTTGTTGATGATAAGGGGCATCAAGGTGATATTATCATTGAAACAGGCTCACTACTTTGGTTAAAAAGTATTTATAATGTAGATTTAAGTGCAAATACTTATGAGACTGGTTTTAATACAGATTTACATGATATAGCTAATAATATATATAGTAATCATGATACTGAATACAACAATTAAACAAAATGAGAAAAATCTTAGTTTCAGTAATAATAATTTTAACTTTTGTTTTAAATGCCAAATCAGAAGATACTCTTGTGTCGGCTTTTTTTGGACTTGATAATGGACTTCCAAGTCTATTGTGTAATCAACTAGGAGGCCTGTTAGATGGTATGCCTGTTAATTTTAAATTCCCATTAGATGCATCCAGTTTATCGGAAACTGATTTTGAAGTTTTAGATAGCCTTGGAAATATACATACCCCTATTTGTGCTTTTTTGGCCCCAGCTAATGAAAACGGAGAAAATCGAACTGTGCTATTGATAGGTGAATTTGGTACCGCTATTACTAATCCTCCTGTTGAGGTAAGAATTGTGGGGGATTTATTCACAACTGATACTTTAGCTGGAGAGTCCGCTTGTTCAGACATCATAAACTTAAACGGAATCACTACCACGAACATTATTCCACTTAATGATGGGCCAAGCTTATTCTTTGCCCAAAGAATTGTTGGCAGCCTGAATGAATGTAATTCAGGAACACAAACGATTCAAGTTGCTTGGGATGGTGGCATTACACCGTATATAAGTGGTAATATCGAATCTGACTTATTCCAGTACTATATTGGCTATTCTGATAGTTCTGGAGTTCTAATACCGCATGTGCCTATTTCGATAGCAGATATAAATGACAACGACAACTTTCACCAACTTTGTTTTTCTACAAGTAATGATATTGTTAAAATTTCAATGATGGCTAATACGGTTGAAGATCCAAACCAAGACCCAAATTTATACAGCGAAATTGATGTTGTTTCCTGCATTACTTTGACAGGTATTGATGATTTTTTTGAAGAGAAAAAAAGATTAATCAATGTTGTAGATTTTTTAGGAAGACAATCTAAAGGATTGAAAAATCAACCTCTTTTCTACATCTATGATGATGGAACTGTGGAGAAGAAAATAATTATTGAATAATTAAAAACCCACTCAAATGAGTGGGTTTTATTCGGTGGGCAATGAGGGACTCGAACCCCCGACTTCCTCCGTGTAAAGGAGGCACTCTGAACCAACTGAGTTAATCGCCCTTAAATTGGATTGCAAATATATACCATTTCTTATTACAAGCAAGTTTTTTTAAATTAATTTAAACGACTTCAGCTACTACAAATGTGCTACCCCCAACAAAAATTAAATCTCCAACATTTGCATTGTCTTTTGCTTTGTCAAGTGCTTGATTTACACTAGTAAATATATTTCCTTCTAATTGAAATTTTTCTGATTCTTCTTGTAGTTTTTTAGCATTCATTGCTCTTTCAATATCAGCTTGGCAGAAATAATATTTTGCATTTTTAGGTAAATATGAAAGAATACTATCTAAATTTTTATCATTTACCGTGCCAAACACAAAATGGAGTTGCTTGTAATTTATATTATTTAATTGTTTACAGATTTCTTTAATTCCATCTTCATTATGCCCAGTGTCGCAAATAATATGAGGGGATTTGCTAAGGGTTTGCCACCTACCCAATAGTTTAGTATTGGAAGCAACTTTTTTTAAGCCTTGCCTAATATGATTTTCTGTAATTTCCCATCCTTGCTTTTGAAATTGTTTAATTGCTGTTATTACTGTATTGATATTTTCCTTTTGATACTCACCTTTTAAGTCTGTTTGGTAAGGCTTGTTTTCTGCTGCATAAATAACTTTAGTATTATTTTTTTTTGCAATAGTATTGAAGATTTCAAAAGTTTCTTTTTGTTTTCTTCCAATAATAACTGGAGTGTTTTGTTTTATGATTCCTCCTTTTTCAGTTGCAATTTTTTCTAGAGTATTTCCAAGTAGATTGGTGTGATCAATTCCTATATTTGTGATGATAGAAAGTTCAGGGTTGATAATATTGGTGCTGTCCAATCTCCCTCCTAATCCTGTTTCAATAATTGCAATATCAACTTTTTGTTTGGCAAAATGGTCAAATGCCATAGCAACTGTAAACTCAAAAAATGAAAGTTTCATTATTTCAAAAATACTTTTATGTTTCTTAACAAATTCAATCACAGCCTGCTTATCAATAATTTCTCTGTTTATCTTGATTCTTTCTCTGAAATCTTTTAGGTGAGGAGAAGTGTATAAGCCAGTTTTGTATCCTGATTCTTGTAAGATAGAAGTTAACATATGAGCAGTTGAACCTTTCCCATTTGTCCCTGCAATATGAATGCTTTTGAATTTGGTATGTGGGTTTCCTATGTGTTTTGAAGCAGCTACTATGTTTCCAATATCTGCTTTATAAGCTTCTTCACCTTTTCTTTGGTACATGGGTAGTTTCCCAAATAAATAATCAAGTGTTTCCTGATAAGTCATTAGTTTAACTGGAAGTAGTAGATGATTTTTCCTTGCTGATTAGTTGGAGCAGTTTGTTTGGGGTCAAACTTAGTTTTGAGGGCTGCAGCTTTTGCTCTTGCTAATAATTGTTTGTTTAAGGTAGTTGACCCCTTTGCACCAGGAATAGCATTTATAACATTTCCTAGTCGGTCAACTGTTATCATTACGACTACTTTCCCTTCTACTTGTGTGTTGTAAATTGGTTTCACTTTAAAAGCAACACTTCTGCCTCCTAATTGATAAGCAGTTCCATCTTCTCCAATCCCTCCTCCCTCATATGCTTTAGCATTTGGATCGCCATCAGTTGAACCTTGGTTTCCTTCCCCTTTTTTGTCTCCTTCTGATTGATTCTGATTTTTCTTCTTTCCAGGATAAAGCGCTTTTTTATTTACCTCAGGTTTCTTTTCTTCAATTACCTCTTCCTTTGGCTCTTCTTTTTTAACAACCTTTTTCTTTTCTTCAGTTTTTTCTATTACTGGCGTTTCAACTACTGATTGAGTAATAATTTCTTCAGTGCTTTCTATCTGCTGTTCAATAATTTCTTCTTTAACAATCTCTGTTACTTCTTCAGTACTTTCGGGTTCAATTTCTCCAATCCCTTCATCCATAAACCCAAAATTGATACTGATTCCTTCTTCAGCAGGAGGTGGATCTTGGTATGTTAATCCCATAAAAAGAAAGGAAACTAATAACAAAGCATGAAACAGAATTGTCCCAATAATCCCTTTGCGTTTGCTTTTCTTTTCAGCAGCTATCATTTTAATTAGGGGTTGTTGCTAGTACTATTTTGTATTTATTACGGTAAGCAATATCCATTACTTTTACTACATGTTCAATTGCTACAGTCTTATCAGTGTGTAAGATAATTGCAGGTTCCGTTTCATTATTAATGAGTAGTTTTAGTTCTTGCTCAATACTTGCAGCTGTTACTTTATTTTCATTAATGTAAAAATCAATATCTTTAGTGATAGAAATTGAGATAGTTTGTTTTTCTAGAGTCTTTGCTTTACTGCTTGGTAGTAATAATTTTAAAGCATTAGGGCTAACTAGGGTAGAAGTAAGCATAAAAAAGATAAGCAATAGGAAAACTATGTCCGTCATGGAGGACATGTTAAAATTTGGTGTTATCTTATTTCGGCTTCTTAATCCCATTATTCGTTATGATGTAAAAGATCTAGAAATTCAGTTGTTTTTGCTTCTAGCATAAATACTACTTTATCCACTTTAGATACTAAATAGTTGTAAGCAATAAAGGCAATAATACCGACAACTAAACCAGCTACTGTTGTTGTCATTGCGGTGTATATTCCTTTGCTCAACATTTCAACATCAATATTTCCTCCAGCACTTGCCATTTCATGAAAAGCAACAATCATACCTATTACAGTTCCTAAAAATCCAATCATAGGTGCTGCACCTGATATAGTAGCTAAATTAGCCAAGTTATTTTCCATTTTAAAAACCTCTAACTTCCCTTGATTTTCAATGGCAGCCGAAATATCTGTCATAGGTTTGTTGATACGATTAACTCCTTTCTCTATCATTCTTGAAATTGGGCTGTCAGTATTTCTGCACAAAGTTTTTGCCGCTTCAATATCTTTAGCTTCTACAAAATTCTGAATACTTTTTAGGAAAGTTTCATCTTCCTTACTTGCTTTTTTAATTACTGAAAATCGTTCAATCAAAATATAGATTGCAAAAATAGAAAGTAACCCTAAGGCTCCCATCACTAATTTTCCTCCCATCCCTCCTGAAGTAATTAAATCAATAACGGATAAAGTTTTTTCAGTAATTACTGGTGCGCCTAGGCTGTCAGTAGGATTTGGTATTTGTAGGAGTAATGAAGTCATAGTAAGTAAACGATAAAATTATTTTTTATTGTAAAAAGATATAAGTTGCTGCACCTGCTAAGTATCCTATTAAAGCTAAAAGTGAAATATTTTTTAAGTACCAAATGAAGTCAATTTTTAGGATACCCATAACAGCAACTCCTGCTGCAGAACCAATAATTAAAACTGAACCTCCAGTTCCTGCACAGTAAGCTAAAAACTCCCAGAACATTCCGTCAGTTGTATATAATCCAGTTTCAGCAACTGGATACATACCCATTGCTCCAGCAACTAAAGGTACATTATCCACAATAGAGGAGAGCAAACCAATAATCATATTGATAATATAAATTCCCTCAACTGATTGTCCGTTAAAAGTTGTGTCTAAAAATGTAGCAACAATATCCAATTGTCCTGCTGACTGTAAACTTGCTACTGCCAAAAGTATTCCTAAAAAGAAAAATATAGTAGGTGTATCCACTTTTTTCATCACACCAATAACTGAAAGTTGAGATTTTTGTTGATGGTTTTTGCTTCTGTGAATGATCTCTGTAACTAACCATAAAACCCCTAAAGATAATAGCATACCAACATAAGGAGGTAGGTGAGTTACTGTTTTGAAGATAGGTACAAATAGCAGTCCAATGACACCTAAATAAAAAATTAAATTTCTTTCAAATGGAGTAGTAGGATCTGTATAATGTTCTGCAGTTTCTACTTTTATAGGTCTTGTTATTTCACCTTTTAACTTAAAAGTCAAGTAAATTAATGGCACAAGTGCACAAACCACTGAAGGGATAAATACTGAAGTAATGATATTTGCAGCTGTTACTTGCCCTCCAATCCAAAGCATAATAGTAGTTACATCACCAATTGGCGACCATGCTCCACCTGCATTTGCTGATAGGATAACCATTCCAGCAAACATCCATAAGTTTTCTCTATCTTTTATTAATTTGGTAAGTAGAGCTGCCATTACAATAGAAGTTGTAAGGTTGTCTAAAGCAGCAGAGAAGAAGAAAGTTATAATACTTAAAATCCACATTAAAGCTACCTTCTTGTTAGTTGTAATTTTATCAGTAATAATAGCAAACCCTTCATGCGCATCTATAAGCTCAACAATTGTCATAGCTCCTAATAAGAAGAATAAAATTTCAGCAATATCCACCAAATGGTGTGATAAATGCTCATTCATATGATGTGCATCCACTCCAGAGAAAGCATAAAGTGCCCAGCCTAGCCCTCCAATAATAAGTGCTGAAGCTGCTTTGTCAACTTTAATTGTGTGCTCTAAAGCAATTGCCATGTATCCTAAAATGAATACAATAATCATAAGTGTAATAATCATAAATTTTGTTAGTTGTTTATTTTAAAGTTATTTTTGTAAATATACTGTTGTACTTGGGAAAGCAAAATCACTATTGTGTTTCTTTACAATTTCCATTATTTTATAATTGACATCTTCCTTTACATCAATTAAATCATTCCATTTTGGACTGTCAACAAAGTACATAACCAAGATATCTAAAGAGCTTGATCCAAATTCTTGGAAGCGTACCTTTCCTTCTTGATTTGTTTTTGGATGTTGATTAATCATTGCTTGAATGTCAGTAACAATTGCTTTTATTTGTTCTGGAGCAGTTTCGTAAGTTAATCCAATATTGAATTTAACTCTTCTGACAGGTCGCATTCCTAAATTGTCCAATTCAGCATCAATCATTTTTTTGTTAGGCACAGTAACTAAACTTTTATCAAAAGTCCTAATTCTTGTGCTTCTGAAACCTACTTTTTCCACAGTACCTGTAACGGTGCCTACTGTAACAGTGTCGCCTACAGTAAAAGGTTGGTCAAAAAAGATTGTGAAAGAACCCAATAGATTTTCTAAACTTTCTTTGGATGCCATAGCTAAAGCAATACCTCCTATACCAAGTCCAGCTGCAAGTGCTGTAATATCTACTTCAAAAACATTCCCCATTACAATTACTAATGCAAATATGTAAGTGATGATTTTGGCTATCTCAATGATAAAAGGAATAAGCTGATCGTCCATTTTATTCTCAGTTGCTTCAGCTCTTTTGTTCATCATTAAACCGATAAAGTCTATTACTTTTAAGAAAATCCAGAAAATAGAATAAATATAAATAAGCGAGAACCCTCTATTTATGAACATTCTTAACCCTATTTCATTTTCGGGTGCTAAATTCCAAATACTAGGATATTCAATATGTGAACTTCCTAAGTAAATGATAGAGAGCATTATGAAGAATCCAATTGGTTTAGTAAGTAAAGCATCAAATTTATCAATTCCAACTTCCGTCCCTTTTGTGCCTACAATTTTAAAAAGGAGATGACTTAAGTACTTTGAGATTAATTTTTTAAAAATAAATCCTAAAAGTACTGCTCCAATAAACCAAGTGTAATCTTGAATTGTGTTTCCTAGTATTTCTGTCATTAAGAATTGTGTGTCCATAATTTAAATGTTTAAACCAACTGCTTTAAAGCAATTTCAAAAGCTGTTTTTGAAATATCGGTTTTACTATTGTTAATTGCGTGCGATTTTATTAATGCATTTTTAATACAGTTTGAGGTGTCAGCAAAAATTGCCTTGTCAGTCATTTCAATTTTATCTTCCATTAAATAAGCAAATACTCTAGCCATTCCACAATTTGCGATAAAGTCAGGCAATGCACTTACCCTTTCATCTGCACTTTTTGAGATAGGACCAAAGAAGATTTCTTTGTCAGCAAAAGGTACATTTGCTCCTGATGAGATAACTTCAAGTCCATTATCAATCATAGTATCTAATTGCTTTTGAGATAATAATCTTGAGGCTGCAGCTGGAACAAAAATTTCAGCTCCTACGCTCCATACTTTTTTATTTGCTTCTTCAAAGGATAGCATGTTGTCAGCTTCTAAAAAGTTAGAAGTTCTGTCTTCTAATAATGACTTTACTTCTTCAAAAGAATATCCATCAGGATTTACAACTCCACCTACTTTGTCAATAATTCCAACAATGATTGCGCCTGCTTGTGCTAAGTAGTAAGCAGCAGCACCTGCAACATTTCCCCATCCTTGTATGATTACTCTTTTTCCTTTTACATCTCCACCATAGATGTTGTAGTAATGTAAAATAGTTTCTGATACTCCATATCCAGTAATTAAATCTCCTACTGAATAATCTTTATTTGGGTTGGGAGTTAAGTTTTCATCTTTAACAATTAAAGGGACTCCTTCTTTTAATTGGTTAATGATTTTCATTTTCCCTTCTTCATCTCTCCTGTGATGTCCGTTTACAATTCCTTCTAATGGGAATAGTATTCCTTGCTCTGCACACATTGGCATTACTTCATGAACTTCATCAACATTCATGTCGCCACCTGTTCCGTAATATGTTTTTAATAATGGTTTTGCTGCCGCATACCATCTTCTTAAAACCTCCTGTTTTCTTGGGTCTCTAGGGTCAAAATTAATTCCTGATTTCCCTCCACCAATTGGAGGTCCTGCAACTGTAAATTTAACCTCCATAGTTTTTGCTAATGCTAAAACCTCATCCTTTGTAACGCCAACTCTCATTCTTGTACCTCCAGCAGCAGCTCCTCCTCTTAATGAGTTGATTACTATCCATCCTTCTGCATCTGTTTTTTCGTCTTTCCATTCAAAAACCACTTCAGGTTTTTTATCTTCAAATTTCTTTAATAATTCTTCCATCTTTTCTTGGTTTTAAATTTTCGCAAATGTATGAAATTTAGGTTTAGATTTGATGAATAATTCCACCACAATTATCTCTATTTGCACCTGTCACTGATTTAAGACAATTGATCTCATTTCTAAGTCTTAAGACACCTAGAAAACCAAATAGGAGTGCTTCTTTAAAATTAATAATTGTATGGTTTGGAATAATTATTTCAGAGGATGAATAATGTTTTATTCTTTCCATTAAGTATAGATTGAGTACTCCTCCTCCAGTGAATATTGCAGTTTCGTTCTCTAAGTGTTTACCTATTTGAAATGCAATATGTTCACAAAAAGTATGCAATGTGTCTTCATGTTTTTGGTTTTGAATTAATGGATTGATAAATTTTTCCACCCATTCTCTGCTTAATGATTTTGGAGGTATTTCTTTATAGAAACTTAACTGATTAAGATTTTGTAAAAGTTCTGGAATAAGTTTTCCTTTTTTCGCAATATCTCCATTATTGTCATATTCTTTACCAAGGTTTTTACACACTTCATTCATTATAATATTTGCAGGGCAAATATCAAAAGCAGTAATTCCTCCTTCATTTTTGATTGAAATATTTGCAAAACCACCTAAATTAATACAGTATTTATAATCTGGAAATAAATGTAAATCCCCAATAGGTACTAGAGGAGCTCCTTGACCATTAAGCAAAACATCTAAACTCCTAAAGTCATTAATGGTTGTGATTCCAGTTGTTTTGGCAATTGTTTTTCCATCTCCAATTTGTAGCGTGTAGTTATTCTCAGGTTGATGGAATATGGTATGACCGTGTGATGCAATAAAATCTACTTTTTCATTACCTAAAAAAGTATTGATTTTCTCTCCTAAAAAGACACCATATTTAATGTTAGTTTCTTCAATTAATTCTTTGTTTAGGGTATGTAAATTTACTAGTGTTGATTTCCATAATTTAGAGTATTTAAAGGTGTCAGATTTTTCAATTTTAAACTCCCAATTTTCTTTTTTGATAAAAGTGCAAATAGCTAAATCTATTCCATCCAATGAAGTGCCTGACATTACTCCTAAAACACGGTATTTTATATTATTACTCATCAGTTTTCAAAAATAGTTTAAAAAATGTATTTTTGCGTGAATTTTAAAAAAAGCAAATAATGAATTTTGAATTGACGGAGGAACATAAGATGATTAGGGATGCAGCAAGAGATTTTGCTCAAACTGAATTATTGCCAGGAGTAATTGAAAGAGATGAAAATCAAACTTTTCCAGCAGAACAAATTAAAAAATTAGGAGAACTTGGTTTTTTAGGAATGATGGTTGATCCTAAATATGGTGGAGCAGGAATGGATGCAGTTTCTTATGTTTTAGCTATGGAAGAAATTTCAAAAGTAGATGCTTCTTGTTCGGTTATAATGTCAGTAAATAATTCCTTAGTATGTTGGGGATTGGAAACATTTGGAACTGAAGAACAAAAACAAAAATATTTAAAACCATTAGCAACAGGTGAGATAATTGGAGCTTTTTGCTTGTCAGAACCAGAAGCAGGTTCAGATGCAACATCACAACAAACTACTGCAATTGATAAGGGAGATCATTATTTGTTAAATGGTACAAAAAACTGGATTACTAATGGAAATTCTGCTTCAGTATATTTAGTAATTGCACAAACAGATGTAGAGAAAAAACATAAAGGTATCAATGCTTTTATTGTTGAAAAAGGAATGGATGGTTTTATTGTAGGACCAAAAGAAAATAAATTAGGAATTAGAGGTTCTGACACTCACTCTTTAATGTTTACTGATGTAAAAGTGCCAAAAGAAAATAGAATTGGAGAAGATGGTTTTGGATTTACTTTTGCAATGAAAACTTTATCAGGAGGTAGAATTGGTATAGCTTCACAGGCTTTAGGTATAGCTTCAGGAGCTTATGAATTAGCATTACAATATTCTAAAGAAAGAAAAGCATTCGGGAAAGAAATTTCTCAGCATCAAGCAATTGCATTTAAATTAGCTGATATGGCTACTGAAATTGAGGCAGCAAGATTACTTTGTTTAAAATCAGCATGGCTTAAAGATAACGGACAAAATTATGATAAACTTGGAGCAATGGCAAAAGTGTTTGCTTCCGAAACAGCTATGAAAACTACTGTTGAGGCAGTGCAAGTGCATGGTGGTTATGGTTTTGTAAAAGAATATCATGTTGAGCGCTTGATGCGTGATGCGAAAATTACACAAATTTATGAAGGAACTTCTGAGATTCAAAGAATTGTAATCTCTCGTTCTGTTTTAAAAGAATAATTATGAAAAAAATCATCTTACTATCATTAGTAGTTTGTTTGTCCTTGATTTCAAGTGCTCAAACTAATTATGATAAATCAAAAATTAACCCTGCATATTTGAAGTTTTTGCCTTCAAATGCTAATCCTGAAGATTTGCGTCCATCTGATATTCCATCAGAACAAGTGCTAAAACAAATGGGGCTTTCTGATACTGAAATTGCTGAGGCAATGGATTTTAAAAATGGAACTGGAAAGTATGCAAAAAATGAAAATGAAGCAGTTGAAGTAAATGATAATTTAGCTAAGTTTTATGAGGCTTTTGGAGATACTTTAGTTGCCGATACTACTTCTTACCCTAAAGCGAGAATTTACGGACAAGATGTTTTTAGAAATAATGAGTTGTCATTTTATCAAAAAGCATTGGATGCAAAAGCTCCTGAGAATTATAAAGTTGGAAGTGGTGATGAAATATCTATTTCAGTTTGGGGCTATTCTGAGTTTTCAGAGAATTTAATGGTTGATGAAAGAGGGTATATTACGCCTAGTTCTTATGGTAGAATTTATGTAAAAGGTTTGACATTTAAGAGAATGCGTTCTCTGCTAAAAAGCAAATTTGGATCTTTTTTGGATATGAAAAACTCTGAGATTGATGTTACACTATCATATTCTAGAGTAATTACTGTGAATATAGTTGGAGAGGTTTACAATCCTGGGTCATATAGTATTCCTGCAATCAATACTGCATTTAATGCATTGATTGCGGCAAATGGGCCTAATCAGTTAGGGACAGTCCGTAATATTTATATTAAAAGAGATGGTAAAACTGTTGATTCTTTAGATGTCTATCAGTTCTTGTTTAACCCAACTCGATCACAAGATATTTATATGCAAGATGGGGATTATCTTTTTATACCTCCTGCAAAGCATATTATTGAGGTTAGTGGTGCTGTAAATCGTCCTTATACTTATGAGGCGAAAATAGGTGAGTCTGTTGCAAGCTTAATTAAGTATGCTGGTGGATATACTACTAATGCTTTTTCTGATGTTGTGACTTTAAAGAGTATTGAATATAATTCAATAAAAGTAAATGATGTTCACAATGATCATGCGAAATCTACTACTGTTAAGAATGGAGATGAGATTATTGTAAATACTATTTCAAATAAAATTTCGAATGTAGTAACTGTAAAAGGAAGTATAGGTGTGGCAGGTGATTATGAATTTATAAGGGGCGAGAAGTTATTAGATTTATTAAATAGATCTAAGTGTATTGCAGATAAAACTTTTTTGGATAAAGTATATATTATTAGATTAAATGAGGATAGAACAAAAACACATATTTCAGTAAATTTAGAATCAGTTTTAAAAGATGTAAATCACAAGGATAATATTTATTTAAAAGAATACGATATAGTAAGAGTGCTTTCTGTTGATGATTTTGATGATGAGTTTTCTGTATCAGTTTTAGGAGCAGTTAGAAGTGGCGGAGAATTTGATTTTGGAGTTGGAATGACTTTGCAAGATGTTTTGTTACAATCAGGAGGATTAACTCAGCAAGCAGAAGGAAGTAGAGTAGAGGTGAGTAGAATCATGGATTATGATATTTCATCTAATAAATTAAAACCAAGAAGAGCAGTTGTAAAAACAATTTCTATTGGGGTGGATTTAGTGTTAAGTAATGAAGCTATAGATTTTGAATTACAACCATTTGATCAAATTTTTGTTAGAGAAAATCCTGATTTTGAGTCTGCTAAAAATATTGTGCTTTCAGGGGAGGTAAAATACCCAGGAATCTATACGCTTCTTTCAAAAGATGAAAAGATTTCATCAGTAATCAAAAGAGCAGGAGGGCTTACGAAATATGCATACATTGATGGGGTAACTATGTTTAGAAAGGAAGTGTCAAGTAGAAATAAAAATCAAAATATTTCAATTCAAGATCTTTCTGAAGAGTTATTGGATTCTGTTCATTCTAATCCAAGTTTATCTCTGCTTTATCAAGAGGAGTTACAGAACATGAGAGTTGAACAATTCGAAAACTTGAAAGAAAAGGTAGTCTATAATAAAGTATATATGAATTTAGATAAGGCATTAAATTCTAATGCATCTAAACATAACTTGGTGCTATTGAAGGGAGATAGTATTGTTGTCCCTAAAACAATGGATGTAGTTCATATTACAGGAGAATTAATGAATCTTGAAGGAGAGTCAATAAGTGCACCTTATTTTGGATCAAGAAGAGCTAATTATTATATTAATAATTTTGCTGGTGGTTTTACAAGAGAAAATAAGAAAGGAAATACAGTTGTTGTTTACCCAAATGGTATTGCTAAGAAAACTATGAATTTTGGGATTTTTGTTATTTCTCCTAGAGCTAAGAAAGGGGCAACTATTAAAGTTGTTAATAAAGTTGAAAAAGCAAAGCATAAGAAAATTCCACTAGACTGGAATAAAACAATTGAAAGAACAATGCTAAAAGTTTCAGCAATCCTTTCATTATGGTTGTTAATTGATAGAGTAGTACCTGCTGAATAATGGAACAGTATAATGATGAAATACAATTAAAAGATATTCTGATTAAACTTTCAGAGTATAAAGCTTATTTATTGAAGAAAAAAATCACTATTATATCAATTTCTTTCTTTTGTTTAGTACTTGGAATTGTAATAGGTATGCGCTCGGAAATTAAATATAATGCTGATTTAACTTTTGTTGTTGAGGGAGAAAAAAAAGGTGGCTCTTTAGGGGCAATGTCTGGTATTGCAAGTCAGTTTGGATTTGATTTAGGAGGTAATTCTTCAGCAACTTTTAGTCAGCAAAATATTCTAGAGTTGCTAAAGTCAAGAGGAGTTGTTAAAGCTGCTTTAATGCAAAATGCACAGGTAAATGGAAAAGATGATTTGTTAATTGAACATTATTTAGAAATTAATAAATTCAAAGAAAATTGGGAGAAGAGTGAAAGTTTTAATGGTGTTTCTTTTCATGTTGAAAATACTTTTCAGCATGATAGTATTAGTGGAGTGATTTGGTCAAAGATAATTGAGGAAAATTTATTGATTGAGTTGAAAAATGATGAGGCTAATATTATTAATCTCTCTTATAAATCAGCTAATGCGAATTATGCAAAATACTTTGTTGAATCCTTAATTGAACAAATGAGTAAGATGTATGTTGAGCATCAAACTGCACAAGCAAGCAATACTCTGGATTTTTTGCAAAATAGAGCAGATTCTGTTTTTTCAGAATTAGAAATAGCTGAGCACGATTTTGCTAAGGTAAAAGATATTAATCAAAGAATTGTAAAGGCTTCTGGTAGGTTAAAGGAGTTGCAATTAATGAGAAGGGTAGAAGTTCTAAATGCTATGTATTTGGAGATTGTAAAAAATCTTGAGTTATCTAAAATTACTCTTTTAAATCAAACGCCAATTATCAATATTATTGACACTCCTACTTTACCTTTAAAGGAAGATAAAAAATCTAAAACCCTATTTGGTGTCCTTGGTGGGTTTCTTGGTGGCTTCTTATCTATTTGCTTCTTTATTTTCAGAAAGTTGTTTAAAGATGCTTTGGCGGAATAGTTTAAAGAAGTTCAGTTAGCTTTTCTAACCCAATTCCTCTTGATCCTTTTAAAAGAATTGTTTTTTCTGTAATTACTTTTCGTTCTAATTCTTTTTCAAAATCTACTCTGTTTTCAAAAGCTTTATGGTTTACTTTCTTAAATTCTTTTCCGATATAATAACAAGATAAATTTAGTTGTTTACAAAGTGAAATAATGTCTTGATGTTCTTTTTTTGAGTCTTTTCCAAGTTCAAGCATATCTCCTAAAATGCAAAGTTTATTAGTGTACTTCTGTTCGGAAAAGGAGATTAACATTGCTTTCATGCTAGAAGGGTTAGCATTGTAAGCGTCAAGAACAAGAGTATTATTTTTTGTTTTTATAATCTGTGAACGATTATTTTTTGGGATGTAGCTTTCTATACTTTTCTTAATGTTTTCAATTGAAACACTAAAGTACTCCCCAATACAAATGGCTAGCATGATATTGCTAAATTGAAAGTTCCCAATTAGATGACTACTAATAGTAGTGTTCTGGTAATTTAAAGTTAAAAAAGATGCGCTACTTTCAACTTTTCCTTTTAATTTTCCTTCTTCTCCATATGTTATTCTTGGTGTTGAAGTAGAAAGTTTTATCAGCAGCTCATCATCTGAATTTACAAAGAGTTGTCCGTTTGTATAATTAATAAACTGATATAGTTCTTTTTTGGTATTTATCACGCCTTCAAGGTCACCAAATCCTTCAAGGTGGGCAGAGCCAATATTTGTAATTGCACCATGAGTTGGCTGTGCAATACTACATAAGAATTTAATTTCTTTTTGATGATTTGCACCCATTTCAATAATGGCAATTTCGTGATCATTATTAATTTCTAGAATACTTAAAGGAACCCCTATGTGATTATTTAAATTCCCTTTTGTAGCATAACAGTTTTTATCAGAATTTAAAACAGCACTGATGAGTTCTTTAGAAGTTGTTTTACCATTAGTTCCTGTTATTCCTATTATTGGTATACTTAGCTGTTCTCTGTGGTATTTTGCAAGTTCTTGCAAGGTAGTTAAAACATCTTTAACTAGTATTGTATTTTGATGAGTGTTGAAATCTTGTTCGTCAATAATAGCGTAGGAGCATCCATCATTAATTGCTTTTAAAGCGTACTCATTGCCATTAAAATTCTCACCTTTTAAAGCAATAAAGATAGATTTTTCTTTAATTTTTCTACTATCTGTACAAATAGTAGAATGCTCTTTAAATATTGAGTATAAATTTTTAATGTTCATGTTATTAAAAAATAAAACCCCATTATTAGTGGGGTTTTATAATATATGTAGTTAACTATTAGTTTCTTTTTTTACTGTAATCAGAACCTCTTCTTGCATTTTCTTTTTGATTACTAACAGGAGCTCCAACTCTATCCATTGCACATCTGAATCCAATTGCGTCTGTTGACTGATCTTGGTCTAAAAATCTTCTTGTTCCAGGGTTTAGCCAGTATGCTCTATCTTTCCAAGAACCTCCTTTGAAAACTCTTGTTCTATCTGTTATTAAAGAAGATTCTCCATAAGCATACATTTCGCTAGAATTTCCTGTTTTAGCTTTATCTTTATATTGATCAGCTTTTTGATTCCATTTATCAATTTTAACTCTTGCTGTATCAGAGGTAGTTGTTTCATCTAAAAAGTTATTCCAATCAATTCCCATTTGAGATTCAATATCCCCATCAAGGTAATTAATATTATCAGATTTCTTGTAATTTCTTCTATATACATTCCCTTGTGCATCTACAGGTACCATGGTGATTCTTCCTAAACTATCTTTTTCAGCAATAAATCCATCTTCATCTGTTTTTTGAGTTGTGTATACATTTCCTCTAAAGTTCCTGTGATCTGAAATTGTTGTTTGTTCTATTTCAGGACGATAAACATCCATTACCCATTCTGATACATTTCCTACCATATTATATAAGCCATAATCATTTGGCCAGTAAGAACGCACAGGAGCAGTAATATCAGCATTATCATTTAAGTTCCCTGCAACCCCCATGTTATCTCCTCTTCCTCTTTTAAAATTTGCCATAATTTCTCCTTGGTTTTTAGGGTCTCCATTTCTTAGAGAAGAGCCATTCCAAGGATATAACTTTCTTTCATTTGTGTTTTCCTCTTGAGTATTTCCAACATATCCTAATGCTGCAAATTCCCATTCAGCTTCAGTTGCAAGACGATATTTTGGTAATAATAATCCGTCTTCCATGCGTACTTGCCTAGTCTTTTCTCCAGTAGAAGGGTCTAGATTTCTAGGGTTTCTTCCTATAATTCCTTCATACTGACCTGCTAAATATGCCTCAGTATTAAAAGTATTATCATCAACTTGCTCAGGATCTTCTTTTAGTATACCTTCATTTATAAGAATTCTTTCATTAACTCTATCGGTTCTCCATATACAGTAGTCATTAGCTTGTGCCCAACTAACTCCAACAACAGGATAGTTTTGGTAAGCAGGATGCCTTAGGTATTGAGTTACAAAAGGTTCATTATAACCTAGTTTGTCTCTCCAAACTAATGTGTCAGGCAAAGCTTTCTTGTATACTTCAGGGTAAGATTGAGCATAAACTCTTTTAATCCAATGTAAATATTCTAAATAATCTACATTTCTAACTTCAGTTTCATCCATGTAGAAAGAAGATACAGTTACTCTTCTTGGTACATTGTTCCATTCATACATAACATCTTGTTCAACTCTTCCCATTGTAAATGAACCTCCTTCTACAAACATCAGTCCTGGTCCTGTAATTTGTTCTTGAAACTTATTGTTAGTTTCAAATCCACCATTTTTTGAATTATTATATTCCCATCCTGTAGATGAAGATTTCTCCCTAGCACATGATGCAAGTATTAATACACTACTTAAAACGATTATTAATTTATTTGATTTCATTATTATTGATTTATAAATATGATTATTAACTATTAACTAAAATTGAGGACAACTTATTGTATTGAACGATTTACTTCTTGATCTGCATGGCATGAATAAAGTAAATGATAATTCATGCGCTCCAAGTGTATTACTATTTTTAAGATTACTTAAAGTAATATCGTAACTATATCCAAATTTGAAAGAGTCTTGAATAAGACCAATCATAAGGATGAATGAGTCTATATTTTTTAAACTGTGACGTGCCCATAAACCACCGACAATAGGGCCTCTATTTACGTATACTCCATAATTGAATTGCTGAAAATCTTGTTGCTTTTGATATAAGAAATTTGGAGAAATAGTAGTTACATTATTACTGTATTTATTTAATGGAATAGTTCCTCCAATATGTGCTGTAAGTTTAGTTGGTAATTCACTTTCACTAATAAATCCTTGGTTTGGAGTTGTTAGGTGATGAGCAGCAAAACCAAAAAATAAGTTTTCAGAGTATCCTATAAATCCTGCAGAAAAGTCAGGGAAACTTTTTGTTGTTGCATTATTTGCTATATCTTCTTGTGTGTTGTAAACAAATCCTCTCTGAGGGTCAATCATGTCACCAAAAGTTAAATCAGTCCAATCTAAATTTAACATCCTATAAGAAGCTTCAAAACCAGCTTTCACTGAAAATTTTCTATTCACTTCTAAATGATATGAATAAAGTAGTGAGGCATGGGTAGTGTTTAGATGCCCTGCTCCACTTCTGTCTTGCGCTACCATTACCCCTAATCCTCCACCAATTGCATTGATGTGTTGATCCCATGAAGCAGAAGTAGTAACATAAGTCCTTCCAATCCCAGGCCATTGGTCTCTGTAATTTAAATTTGCTCTTGGACATCCTTTAGGGGTTGCTCCAGCAAAAGCAGGATTTAAATATAAAGGATTGGCATAAAACTGACTAAATGCAGGGTCTTGTGCGTTAGCATCATTACTGATGAAGATACATGCAGCTACTGCAATAAAAATCTTGGAAAATTTATTCAACATAAATAGGTTTTTTCTTAATTTCAATTTCACAAAAATAAACAAATTATTTATTATCTACTTTTACTAGGAAAGAAATTGCATAATAATTATATTTTATTTACGTTTTAGCCTTGTTTTTAAAATGATACGTAAGTTTGCACTGATGAAAAAAATATTTTTTTTAACTTTAATCCTTATGCTTTTTGTAGCAAATATATTTGCGCAATATAGTTCGGTATTAGCGGAAGGAAATTGGTTTAAAATTTCTACTGATAAATCAGGCGTTTATAAGATTTCTTACTCTAGTTTAGAAGGTTTGGGGGTAGAGGTTAATAATTTGCAAATTTCAAGCATTAAATTGTTTGGAAATGGGGGTGGGATGTTGCCAAAATTAAACTCCAATTTTAGACATGATGATTTAGTAGAAAATGCCATTAAAATTTATGATTCTAACAATAATGGTGTTTTTGAAAGTAGTGATTATATTTTGTTTTATGGTGAATCTCCTCATAGTTGGAGTTATAATACTCAATCTGGGTTATTTCAGCATGAAACACATTTGTTTTCTGATGAGGTAAATTATTTTTTAACTATTGATAATCAGTCAGAAGGAAAGAGAATTGCCTCAAAAATAGCATTGCAAAATGCAACAGAAACAATAACTTCATTCAATGCTTTTTCTTTTCATGAGAGCGAACTTGAAAATTTAATAAATTCAGGAAAAGAGTGGTTTGGTGAGCGATTTGACATTCAAAACAATCAATCCTTTAATTTTAATTTTCCTAATTTAGAGCAATTGAGCCCAGTAAGTGTTAAAACAGCTGTTGTGGCGCGTTCATTTGTTTCATCTTCATTTACAATTAAAGCGAATTCTAATCTGTTGAATACAATTTCTGTTAATGAAGTGCCTTCAACTTATTATCAAGAGTATGCTAAAACAGCATCAAAAACAACTGAATTTAATAGTTCTTCTTCAACTATTTCTATTAATCTTGATTATAATTCAACTGATGATGGTGCGCAAGCTTGGTTAAACTATATTGCAGTAAATGCTAGAAGAAGTCTGAAAATGGCAGGAAATTCTTTGTTATTTAGAGATGCATCATCATTAGGGAATGAGGTGGGTACTTTTGAACTTTCAAATGCTACTTCAGGAATAAGTATTTGGGATGTTACTGATCCCACATCAATAGTTCAAATGCCAACTATAATTAACGGGAGTATGCTTTCTTTTAATGATTCGCTAAATGAATTGCATGAATATATTGCCTTTAATAGTAGTGCTTACTTAACGCCTACTTTAAAGGGAGTAGTAGCTAATCAAAATTTACATAATACTGCTTTAGATGTAGAGTATGTGATTGTTTCTCATCCTAAGTTTTTAGTTCCTGCCGAACGCTTAGCTAATTTTCACCAAGCAAAAGATGATATAACTTCTATTATTGTAACGCCAGATCAGGTTTACAATGAGTTTTCTTCTGGAGTTCAAGATGTGAGTGCTATTCGTGATTTTTTAAGGTATTTGTACAAAAGACCAAATTCAAAATTGAAGTATGTATTACTTTTTGGTGATGGTTCTTATGACCCTAAAGATAGAGTGTCAGGAAATACAAATTATATTCCTACTTATCAATCTATAAATTCTACTCACCCAACACTTTCCTATGTTACAGATGATTATTTTGGACTATTAGATGATCATGAAGGGCTTTTTAACAATGATTTAGTGGATATTGGTGTGGGAAGATTCCCTGTATCTACTCTATCTCAGGCAAATATATTGGTGGATAAGGTGGAGCGTTATTATGCAAAAGAGTCATTTGGAAGTTGGCGAAATGATATTGCATTTATTGCTGATGATGGTGATTCCAAAGATGGAAACACACATATGTGGCAGGCAGATAGTTTAGCAAATATTGTGGCTGATAATTATAAGGACATCAATATCAGTAAGATTTATTTAGATAATTATTTTCAAGAATCGACACCTGGAGGACCAAGAAGTGAAGCTACTAATCATGCAATAAATAATAAAGTAGATAAAGGAGCTTTATTGATTAATTATACAGGACATGGAAGTCCTTTAGGTTGGACTTCAGAAAGAATATTAGAGTTGGATCAAATAAATGCTTGGGATAATGAAAATAAATTACCTTTATTTATGACGGCTACTTGCAAGTTTTCTTATTTTGATAACCCTGCAGAAACTTCAGCAGGGGAGTACGTATTGTTAAATCCTAATGGAGGGGCAATTGCTTTATTAAGTACAACAAGATTAGTATATTCAGCTCCTAATTATAATTTAAATACTAAATTTATCAAAACCTTATTTGAAAAGATTGATGGTAAATTCCCTAAATTAGGAGATGTATTTAAGCAAACCAAAATATTAAGTGGTACTTCCGTAAATAATAGAAATTTCACTTTGTTAGGCGATCCTGCTCTTTGTTTGGCTTATCCTGAGTATGAAATAGAAACCACAAGTGTTTTGGATACGCTAAAAGCACTAGGTGAAGTAACTATTACGGGGGAAGTTATTGGTGAAAATGGAGTGCTTTCTGATTTTAATGGGACTGTATATCCCACTGTTTATGATAAAGAAATTATAAGAACTACTTTAGGGCAGGAATCTTGTACGCCTATGCCTTATCGTGATCAAAATAATATACTATATAAAGGTGCTGCTTCAGTTGTTGAAGGTAATTTTTCTTTTTCATTTGTTGTGCCAAAGGATATAGCTTACAATTATGGTGCAGGAAAAGTTTCATATTATGCTGTTTCTGATGATGAAAATCCAATAGATGCAGCTGGAAGTGATGAGGGTTTTGTTATTGGAGGTACTGCTGCTGATATTATTTATGACTATGAAGGTGCAGAATTAAAGATGTACATGAACACAAGAAATTTCTCTGATGGAGGTATAACAGATGAGAATCCTGTTTTATTGGCGGATATTTTTGATTTTAGTGGAGTTAACACTGTAGGAAACGGTATTGGTCATGATATCACTGCTGTTTTGGATGGGAATACTGCAAATCCTTATGTGTTGAATGATTTTTATGAAGCAAATAAGGATGATTATACTAGAGGAGTAATTAGGTTTCCATTCTATAATTTGGCAAAAGGGGAGCATACCTTAACGCTTAAGCTTTGGGATGTATTTAATAATTCTTCTGATGCGACAATTACTTTTGTTGTTTCTGATGAGAATGAATTTACAATTTCTGATTATATTACTTATCCTAATCCTTTTTCTAACTCAACTGATATATACTTTCAGCACAACAAGGCAAATCAAAATCTGGATGTAGTTTTGGAAATTTATTCTATAACAGGAACTTTAGTGAAAAGACAAGAAGAAAGTTATAGTGACAATGGCTATAGAATTGGCCCTATTCCTTGGAATGGAAAAGATGAATATGGAGGGCAATTGAGTGCAGGAATGTATATTGCCAAATTAGGTGTTAGTAGTTCTGATGGTGATTTTACTTCAAAATCCATACGGATTATACTATTACCACAATAGATTCGTTCAAGTCCACATAAAAAAGAAGTATATTTGCAAACTAAATTTAAGAAATGAAGAAAATAATAGGAATAATTTGTGCTTTATCATTAGTGTTTAATGCTTTTGCTCAAGACCCAGATTATAAGGATTTGACTGGTGGGTTAAATACCATTACTACTGCTGTTCCATTTTTACTAATTTCTCCTGATTCAAAAGCGGGGGCAATGGGTGATGTTGGTGTGGCTACTAATCCTGATGCTAATTCATTGCATTGGAATCCTGCAAAATTGGCTTTTGTTGATGATGATATGGGTTTTGCTATGTCCTATGTTCCATGGCTTAGAGCATTAGTTCCAGATATTAACCTCTCTTATTTAGCAGGTTATCGAAAGCTGAATGATAATGAAACGGTAGGTATAGAGTTGCGTTATTTTTCATTGGGAGATATAACTTTTACGGATATATTAGGAACAACAATTGGACAATATAAGCCAAGTGAGTTTGCTTTAGGAACTTCTTATGCTCGTAAACTTTCTGATAATTTTTCATTAGCAATTTCAGGTAGATATATTTATTCTAACCTAACAGGAGGTCAGGCGGCAGGAGGTATTCCAACAGTTGCTGGGCAATCTATTGCTGCTGATATTGCAGGGTATTATACTCAGCCAATTAGAATAAGTGGAAAAGATGTTGACTTGGCTATTGGTGGTAATATCTCTAATATTGGAAATAAAATTTCTTATACAGAAACAGCAGTGCGTGATTTTATTCCAATTAATTTAAGACTAGGTACAGCTTTAGGAACTGAGTTTGATGATTATAATAAAATGTCAATTGCTTTAGATATTAATAAATTATTAGTGCCAACTCCACCAGTATATGAGGATGGTGAAATTGTAGCAGGTCAAGATCCTGATGTTTCAGTAGTTTCAGGTATTTTCCAGTCTTTTGGAGATGCACCTGGTGGGTTTAAAGAGGAAATGAGAGAAATTAATTATTCTATTGGTACAGAGTATTGGTATGCAAATCAGTTTGCTATCCGTGCAGGTTACTTCTTTGAACATGATACTAAAGGGGGAAGAAAATTCTTCACTTTTGGTTCTGGAGTAAAGTACAATGTATTTGCACTTGATTTTTCTTATTTGATAAATGCTAGCCGAGCAATTAATGGAAATAATCCTTTAGCTAACACTATGCGTTTTACTCTTGTATTTGATTTTGGGGCATTGGACGAAATGAACTAATCTATGAATTTTAGAATAGGTTTTGGTTTTGATGTACATCAACTAAAAGAAGGTTTGGACTTTTGGTTAGGAGGTATTATTGTTCCTCATACTAAAGGAGGTCTTGGGCATTCTGATGCAGATGTACTTGTGCATACTATTTGTGATGCACTTTTAGGAGCTGCTAATTTAGGTGATATTGGGAAACATTTTTCTGATACTGCTTCAGAGTTTAAAGGAATTGATAGTAAAATTTTACTGAAAGAAGTAATGGTTTTAGTTAGAGCAAAGGGCTATGAAATTGGCAATATTGATTCCACTATTTGTTTGCAAACTCCAAAGATAGGACCTTATATTCCTGAGATGCAAAAGGCGCTTGCTTCTTGCATGGGAGTAGATGCTGATTTAGTTTCTATTAAAGCTACTACAACTGAAAAACTTAGTTTTGTAGGTAGAGAGGAAGGAGTTTCTGCTTATGCTACTGTTTTAATCAATAAGGCTTAGAACCCGACTTTACTTTTAATTTTATTGTCTCTTAAGTAAACAAGCATTTCTGCTTCTGCACAAACTATTCCATTTTTATTAATAGCTTCTACTTTATGCCATTTTTCGTGTTTACCTTTTTTGTTTAACTCATTTTCAGCCTCCTGAATTTCTTCTTTACTAATTCTGAACTCTAAGAATAAATGTGTTGTTGCAGGTCGTTTATATTTTATGTTAGCACTTTTCATCCAAATTTCAAGTTTCCTATCTTTTTGATGAAAAATATTATAGTACATGGTAGGAAAATAGGGATCAAATGCTGAGAAAATAGTTCCTCCAAAAATACTTCTATGAAAATTAATATTCAAAATAGATCTTCTGATTTTTACTTTCATATAGCTATAATCTTCCGATACTTTTTTCAGTAAAATACGATTGAAAAAAAGGGGTGGAAAAATATTGAGGACAAAGCGTAAAATTCTTCTTCTTATCATAAATCAAAGGTAATAAAAAAGCCTGCAAAATGCAGGCTTCTCTATTTTATATGTTTGTTTTTCTTAGTGCTTTGACAAGTAATCAGCTACTCCTTCATGCGATTCTTTCATTGCATCTTGTCCTTTGCTCCAGTTTGCAGGACAAACCTCTCCATTTTCTTCAAAGTGTTGTAAAGCGTCAACCATTCTTAAAGCTTCATCAACATTTCTTCCTAATGGGAAATTATTAACTACTTGGTGTTGTACTGTTCCATTCTTATCAATTAAGAATAAACCTCTGAAAGCAATCATTGGTCCATTAGCAATCATATTATCGTTTTCATCTAACTCATATTCTCCAGCTAATACACCAAAGTTTGCTGAGATAGTTTTGTCAGTATCAGCAACTAATGGGTAAGTAATTCCTTGAATTCCTCCCTCTGCTTTAGGCATTTGTAACCATCCCCAGTGCGACTGTTCTGTATCAGTTGAACAAGCAACTACTGCACATCCTCTTGCTTCAAATTCAGCTAATTTATTTTGGAATGCAAATAATTCTGTTGGGCAAACAAAAGTAAAATCCTTTGGGTAAAAGAAAAATAAAACTGGCTTTTCTCCTACAAATTGCTCTAATGAATATCCTTTTACAAATTCTCCACCATTAACCACTGCTTGTGCAGAAAATGAAGGTGCTTTTTTACCGATTAATATTGACATAATTTCTTATTTTTTTAATTATTAAATTTCTGCAAAGCTACATAAAATCCTGCTTATTATTTCAGTTTGGATAGAATAAAAGCAGTTCGTTCACTAACGGATAATTTAGGAACTTCCACCAAAGTGTAACCAAAGGATTGGTAAGTAGTGAGTAAAACTTTCTCTATATTCTTTGCGGTAAGGATATCTTCTTTTCTTTCAGTATCGGTTACATAAATTTCTTCCCAAATAGGCGTGTAAAAAACAATTGTATTGTAAGGGAATTTTTTTACCATTTCTAGGATTTCATCATTTACTGCTAGGTTGTCATGTCTTAGGTAGGCAATTACATCAATAATTCCTCTGTCAAAAAAATGAGTTTTTCCTTGTGGAGCGTTCGTGTGTTGTGCTTTCCTAAGGGCGATTACTTGCTGAGAAAAAGCGGCTAAGTTTTTCCAAGGCAAGGCATCACCACCACTTGCAATTTGCTGGGTTATTATTGTTCGAGAGATTTCTTCAGCACATGAATGTCCTTCTTTTTTTAGTGCATTAATTATTGCTGTTTTCCCTGTTCCAGGAGCACCAGTAATTATATACTTATGATTCATTAAATACTAAATATAGCAATAACTGACCCTACAATAATTGCTAAAATCTTTTGGCTACTAAACTTATGTCCCTCACTACTTTCAAATAGAATAGTGGTGGAAATGTGTAAAAAGATACCAATTACAATTGCCATTACTTCATTGTGATAATTAGCAAGTGTTGTGAAAAGACTTCCTGCAAAAACGCCAAGTGGAGCCATTAAGGCAAAAAGTAATAGATAAAAATAGGCTCTTGTTTTACTGATATTGCTTTGAAGGAATAAGGTCATTAAAACAATGGCAACTGGCATTTTGTGTAATACAATTCCTGTAAGTAAGGCATTGTGTGCGTGATGATGTAAGTGTCCTCCTAAAGGAACTCCTTCTAATAGTGCGTGTAAGCAAAGGCTGATGAGCACTGAAAAAGGAATTACATTACTCTTATGAAAATGACCATGTTCTATTCCTTGTGAAAAATATTCTAATAAGATCTGGATTAAGAAACCTCCTAAAATAAAGAGTCCAATATTTTGATTAGTATTGTGATGAAAGATTTCTGGTAATAAGTGTAAAACACTTACGGCTAACAAATAAGCTCCACTGAAAGTAAGTAGGATTTGGATGTTCCTACTTTTTTTAGGTTTAAAAATTTCTACTACAATTGCTCCTGCAATAACAGATGCAAATAATAGTCCTAGTGTTGTTAAATTCATTTCTTACAAATTAGTATTAAACGGTCGGCAGTATCTTCATCAAAACTGTCCAATTTATAGTTGCCAAAGATATCAATTATTTTTAGCTCTGCCTTACTGATAAAATTAGAATAATCAGCTAAAGTGATTGCCTTTACTTTTTCTTGAAAATGTTGTTTTTCGGTTCCATCAATAATTTCAATATCCTTAATAATATGTCCGTTCTCTACTGTTCTAGTGATATTAAATAGTATGCCATCAATAATCTTTTGTTCTTCTAGTACTAAATTAGCAATTACCTTTTTTACATTCATAAAATCAATAATCAAAATTCCTCCTGATTTTAAATTGCTAGCCATAGCATTGATGGCTTTTTGCTCGTCAGTATTATCTTCAAAATAACCAAAAGAGGTAAATAAATTAGTAACAACATCAAAGTTGTTTTTTTGATATACCTCACGCATATCATGTACTGCAAATTGTAAAGTTGCATTTTCATTTTTTGTAGCAGAAGCAATGCTGTTGGGCGATAAATCCACCCCAACAACATCCAATCCTAAAGAATTGAAATAAGTGGCATGCCTTCCTTTTCCGCAAGCAATATCAATGAGCGTACTCCCTTTAGGGGATTGTAAATGCTGGACTAAATTATCAATAAAAACTTGCGCTTCTTTTTCGTCTCTATTTTTGTAGAGGGTATGATAATAGGGGGAGTCAAACCAGTTTGCAAACCAACTCATAATTGTTCTCTTAATTTTTTAGGCATATTTTTTACCACTAAGTTATAGGAATCTTCAATCCAATTTTCAATTTGTTGATCGCTTAAATCTCCCATAAAACTAACTGAATTCCAGTGTTTTTTATTCATGTGCCAAGCAGGAGTTACTGCCGTATGTTCTTCTCTTAGGTTTACTGCTTTTTCAGGATCACATTTCAGGTTTGTAAATTCAAACGACATCATATTGCAAAGGGCAAACATTTTTCCAAGGACTTTGAAAACTAAAGTGTTTTCATCAAAAGGTAATTCTTCTGTTGTCCCTTTAAACGAAAGGCAATATTCTCTAAAATGGTCAAGGGTCATTTACCCTCTCTGTCTTAATGCTTCATATAAAATAACACCAGTCGCTACCGACACATTTAAAGAAGCAATTTTCCCAGCCATAGGGATTTTTGCTCTTGCATCACACATTTTTAAAAATTCAGGAGAAACACCATCTTCCTCCGATCCCATAATAATTGCAGTTGGTGGAGTGTAGTCCGGCTTATACATATTGTCTTGTGTTTTTTCAGTACAACCAACCAATTGTATGCCACTTTCTTTCATGAATTGTATGGCTAATTTCAAGTTCCAAGTACGGCAAACCGTGATTTTATTCAAGGCTCCAGCTGAGGTTTTTATCGCATCAGCATTAATGGCAGCTGCATTTTGTTCAGGAATTATAATTGCATCTACTCCAGCACATTCGGCAGTACGGGCAATTGCTCCAAAATTTCTTACATCTGTAATTCTGTCCAATACCAATATTAAAGGATTTTTTCCTTGTTCGTAAAGTGCAGGAACGACATCTTCAATATTATGAAAATCGATAGGAGAGATAAACGCAAAAACCCCTTGATGATTTTTTCTGGTCAAGCGATTAATTTTCTCTAGAGGAACATGTTTGTAGTTTATTCTTTTTTCACGAACCAATTTCCAGAGTTCTGCAAACAAATCGTTATGCAATCCTTTTTGAATAAATAGTTTGTCAATTGTCTTTCCGGCTTCAACTGCTTCAATTATGGCACGGATACCAAATATGTAATTTTTTTCTTCTGTGTTATGCATTTTTATCTTCTTTAAACTCAATTTGAGTGGTAATCTCAGGGATATTTCTGAGTTCTATTTCTTTTTTAATTTCTTCTGATTTAGCTTTTAAATCCTTGGTTAGGATTTGTTTTTTTCTTTTTTCCATTGGAGGGTTTAGCTTTTCTGCATTTTCAAACTGAATAACACTTTCCAAAATCTCTCTTGGTAATTGTGTCCCTGCTTTGTTTAGGGTGTCTAAAAACTCTTCTGCAAAAAACTGGTCAATCTGTATTCTTCTTTTGGTTGTATGGGCAAATTTTCCGATAATCCTACATACATTATCTCGTTCTTCAGGGCTTAGTTTGTCAGCAAACTCATACTCCTCAATTTTTTTAAGGCTTAGGATAATTGGTTCCAAAGCGTCTTTAGTAATAATGTATACATTGTAGTCGCCAATATTATAGGTAAACTGATTGATGACATGCAAAGTATTAGAAGGAATTACTAGGAATAAATCCTTTTTCACATCATCATGCTTTGCGTATTTTTTAAGGCTTTCCGTTTGTAGTTTTATGTATTTTGGAAAGTTGCTTAAGTCGTCATTGGCAGGGCTCTTTGCATCAAAAACAATGAGTTGATCCATTATTTCTATGGAATTATCAGGCTTGTTTCTTGGGTGTGGAAAATCCTCCTGGCTTATGTATTTTATCACATGGTTACGGCAAATAAGTTGCAGATGATTTTCAACATCTTTTTCATGTTCGCCCCAAGTCCATTTCATTTTTTCTAGTCGAACTTCTGTTTCTTTTACCCTTTCATCATTCAGTCTTTCCTTTTCTTTTGTCAAACTTTCTTGCAGGGTATTGGTCGCCTCAACTGATTTTCTTAGGGTTTCATTTCGGTTGTCTTCCTCTTTCTTAAGTGAGATGTTTTCGTGCTTAAGACCGTTTCTTTCTTGCTCGGTATTGGATAGCTTTTCTTTAAGGGTAGCGTTTTCGGTTTTTATCTGCTCAAAAGCTGTGGTTTTTGCATTGGCAATATCAATATTTTGTTGCTGTTGCTTTACCTCAGTTTCTTTGGATGCTAAGTTTCTCTCTAATTCTGAAATTCTTATTTTATCTTCTTCTGAATTGCCTTCAGTAACTGCTTCTTTCTTAAAGTAAAGAGCTGCCAATCCGCCAATAATTAGGAGGTAAAATGCATATTCCATGGGTGAGTTTTTGAATTATAAAATGAGGACTAAAGTACCAACTTCTATTAGCTTATACAAGTCAATTACTTCTTTATTTTTCATTCTTATACAGCCATGTGAAGCAGGTTTCCCTAGCCTCCCTTCTTCTGATGTTCCGTGTATGTAAATGTAGCGGCTAAAGGAATCAATCCCTTTTCCTTTATTTTTCCCTTTTTCCATTCCCTCTAGCCAAAATATCCTACTGGTTACATCATCACTTTTACTTTTTGTTTCATCAGTATATATGGTTGCGATATCGCCATAAAATACTCTTCCTGTCATTCTCCCATTGATAGGAGTTTTTTCTCCATATTTTCTGGCTATTTTGTGTAATCCTATTGGTGTTTTATTACTTCCTGATTTACTTCCTATTCCGTATGCCGAGCTTGAAATGACATATTCCTTTGTGATGCTATCATTTTGTATGTGGTAGAGTTTTTGTTGTTTTATAGAAACATAAAGAATTTCATTCTCATAAGCATATTTACTATCTAAATAATTATTTACACGCTCAATTATTGAGTTTTGTCCTGCAGCATTAAAGCTTATAAGGGTGATTAAAATAAGGTTAAGGGTTCTGAACATAATTTCCAGTTTATAGGTTGTTTGTTATTGTTAATAAGTATTTTATTTGTTTTTGAGAAATGCTTACAGCCTAAAAACCCTCTGTAAGCAGAAAAAGGAGAGGGGTGAGCTGCAGTTAATGTATGATGTTTTTCTTTGTCTATTAAAGCTGATTTTTTTTGAGCAAAAGCACCCCAAAGCAAGAAAATTATTCCTTCTTTTTTGTCTGATATTTTTTTAATGATACTATCTGTAAAAATTTCCCAACCTATTTTTTGATGAGAACCTGCTTCTTTTTCTCTAACGGTTAGGGTGGAATTAAGAAGTAGAACACCTTGTTCTGCCCAAGTGCTTAGGTTGCCATTATTAGAAATAGGAAGGTTTAAGTCGCTTTTCAGTTCTTTGAATATATTGCGCAATGATGGAGGTGTTTTTACTCCCTCAGGAACTGAAAATGAAAGTCCATGTGCTTGCCCTTTTCCATGATAGGGGTCTTGTCCTAAAATAACAACCTTTAATTCATCAATATTGGTTTGATTAAAAGCGTTAAAAATCATTTCATTTTCAGGAAAAATTGTGTGATGTTTTCTTTCGGCACTTAATTCAGAAATAATTTTCTTAAAATCATCTGATTTAATTTCCTCTTTCAAGAATGTTTTCCAGTCTGAATTAAGTTGTAGATTTAGTTTTTTCATTTAATAATTCCAAAGATAGCTAATATGTTTTAAAAATGTATTTTTGTCAAAATTTATTTTCAATGAAAAAAGTAGTCTTTTTTACAATCGCAATCGTATTAATTAGTTTTCTTTCTTCCTGTGCAGTATATGGTCATCAATGTCCAGGTGTGACTAAAGTTGATTCATCTGTTTCACTAGCTTAATAAATATTCTTTGGAAAAAGTAGAAAAAATAAAAAAGCCAAAATGGCTAAAAGTAAAGTTGCCTACTGGACAAGCCTATAAAGCTGTTAGAGGAATTACTAAATCACATGATTTGCATACTATTTGCGAAAGTGGTAATTGCCCAAATATGGGGGAATGCTGGGGTGCAGGTACTGCAACCTTTATGATTCTGGGTAATATTTGCACTCGTTCTTGTGGTTTTTGTAATGTGATGACGGGTCGCCCATTAGCAGTTGATATTTTAGAACCTAAAAAAGTAGCGCGTTCAGTTAAATTAATGGAAGTAAAACATGCCGTTATCACCTCTGTTGATCGTGATGATTTGAAAGATGGAGGCGCAAGTATTTGGGTGGAAACAATTAATGAAATACGAAAGGAGAATCCTAAAACAACTATGGAAACCTTAATTCCTGATTTTAAAGGAAGATTAAAAGATATTCAACCAATTATAGATGTTGCTCCTGAAGTGGTTTCACATAATATGGAAACCGTAAGAAGATTGACTAAAAAAGTGAGAATTCAAGCGAAATACGATAGGAGTATGGATACTTTAAGGTTTTTGCATGAAGGTGGAATTCGTACTAAGTCAGGAATTATGCTAGGTTTAGGTGAAACAGAAGAGGAAGTAGTTGAAACTATGCATGATTTACGAGCGGTTGGAGTTTCAATTATGACTATTGGGCAGTACTTACAGCCTTCCAAAAAGCATTTACCAGTAGTTGAATTTATTACACCTGAACAATTTGATAAATATAAGGAGATAGGTCTTTCTCTTGGTTTTCAGCATGTTGAAAGCAGTCCTTTGGTTCGTTCTTCTTACCATGCTGAAAAGCATATACACTAGTAATTAGTGAGTTTTATTCTTCTTCTAATTTTATTGTCTTTTAAAGTAGAAACACTATATTTGTATCCTTAATTTTATAATATAATTAATTTAGATATGAAAAATAAATTTTTACCTCTTTTTGTTGGAATGTTCTTGGCTTCAACTATGGTTTTTTCTCAAGGAAAGTGTGGTACTTATGAAGGTTCATTTGAAGATCAAAAACAAAAATATCCAGCTTTCTTTAAAGGATTAGAATCTTTAAATACTGAGTTGGAAGCTGATTGTAAATCTGCTTTAAGCAAAATGAAACGCCTTAAAGTTGAAGGTGGTAAGAGAATTATTCCTGTTGTGGTTCATGTGATTCATGATTTAGGTTCAGAAAATTTATCTGATGCCGCTATTCAAGGAGCAATAGACGCTTTAAATAAAAATATAAATGGTCAATCAGATAAGTTTTTAAATCAATCAAACGGATATCCTTTAACGCCTGATATCTTTGCTTCTGTAGTTGGTGTAGCAAATATTGAATTTCGCTTAGCTAAGATTGATCCTAGTGGAAACCATACAACAGGAATTTTAAGAGTGCAATCGGAACTAACTAATCAGCCAGAAAACAGGAATGCTGTTAAAGGTTTAAGTTACTGGAATTCATATCAATATTTTAATATTTGGACTTTGAAAAAATTTGCAGATCAAGAAGGAGGTGAGTTGTTAGGTTTTGCTCAATTTCCTTGGACTGGTTCTATGTCAACTGATGGAGTGGTATTGAAAGCAGGAGAGATGTCTGATGTAAATTCAACAACTTTAACACATGAGGCAGGACATTGGCTTGGTTTAAAACATATTTGGGGGGATGCAGAATGTGGAGATGATGGGGTTAAAGATACTCCAACACATAAATATTCAAATGGTGCAGGCGAAAATCCAGGACCATTTCCTTCTCCAGTAACCTTCCCTTATCATGTTGGAACTGATGATGGCTGTGTGGCTGACTCTTTAAACCCTGCAGGAGAAATGTATATGAATTACATGGATTATACTAATGATAATTATGTCACCATGTTTTCTGCAGGTCAAGTAGGTGTAATGAATGAAACTTTAGATGGAGAATATGATGCAGAGACTAATACAACAGGGATAGGTTTTAGAGAATATATGTGGTCAGCTGATAATATTGCTTTAACAGGTGTTGCTGATGGTTACGTATCGCCAATCTGTAATCAAAATTCAGACTTTGCAAGTGCTACTGGAAAGTACTCTTTTTGTTTAGGTGAGAATATTGTATTAAAAGGTAATAAAACACAATTTCCGGCAGGAACTGTTAGTTCTCTTACTTGGGATTTTGGTGATGGTAATACAGATGATTTAAATGCTAATTCAGTTGTTCATACTTATGCATCTGAGGGTAGTTATGATGTGTCACTTACTATTGAATATGATGAAATAACGGAATCAAGAGCTGCTCGTTTATCTGATTTGGATTTAGTAAATGCAACTTCTTATGATTCAATTGTTGAAATCTTAAACGTACAAGGAACAGAAGCTGAATTATTAGCAATGAATGCTTCAAACATTAATCTACATCTTGATGATGATGGTTATAGTATTAATTCTATTTGGGTAAAAAATCAACTTACTACTGATAGTATTTTAGATGCATCACGCATTGATACTTTAGTTGCAGATTCAGCTATTAATCCAATAACTGTATATATTAACTATGATAACTCTACTTCTTTCCCTGATTCTGTAGTGACAGGTGGGACTGATAGTATTTGGATTCATATTGATGGTAATAGCCTTTCTGCTCAGGATCTGTTATTAATAGGTGGTGCAGATAGTGTTTGGAATACCGACCTTCATGTTGGTTCCTTAGATACAATTATTGATTATAATTTTTATTATGATACAACTGTCTTGAATATATTAACATTTATTGATAGCACATATTTGTCTGCTGCTGATTCTGCATGGCTAGTCGGGGCTGATTCTTCTTGGAGTGTTGATGGAGTTTTAGCTTCTGATTCAATTAGAGTTTATTTTGCTCATTTTAATATGGATACAATGATTACTATCTCTATTAATCCTAGCTCTACTTCACTGTCATACTCTGAATCATTAATGTTTAATACTGCTGATAGTACATGGAGTATTCAAACTATTATTGGTAGTGTTGATACAATTAGAACTTATCATGCACAATTTAATTACCCGTCATATAATGGCTACTATATAGATACTCTTTTCTATAGGGGTGTGGCAGAACGAACAACTTATATTGCTTATTATGCTAATTCCTGTGTGTCAACAACTGTAAAAGAAAATGTGATTACTATCTCTCCTGCCTCATCTTCAAATGCTGTAGGAAGTTATGCTTATGATTTTGAAGATGCTAATGAATTAACTGTTGATTGGCAGATAACTAAAGGTGCTCCAGAAGGAGAATGGAGTTTTAATGCAATTGAAAATTCTTCATGGGAATGGGTAAATGGTGTAGCTGTTAGTGGTTCAGCAGGATTAAAGATTGATAAAGATAATTTATCTTTAGGGACTGATGAATTAATCTCTGTAGCCTATGATTTAAGCGCATTAACTAGTCCTGCTATTAAGTTTTCGTATTCTGGAGCTTCAATAAATACCTTTCCTGTAAATGAATTGAATGTTTATTATTCTGATGATTGTGGTGAGGTATGGAGAGCTTTAGGTTCTTTAAGTAATATTCAAGTTGCTAATGCAGGTCTTTATGTCAACAATTTCCGTCCAGAATCTAGTGAATGGAATGATACAGTAATGACCAAATCTCAATTAAAGAATGATAATATCAAATTCAAAATTGAATATGTAACTAATGGTACTGCAAATAATTTCTATTTAGATAATATTCAAATTGGTGAAGAATCTACTTTGCATTTATCAACTAAAAGTTTATCTAGATTATCAATATACCCTAATCCAACTAGTGGAATAGCAGTAGTTGAGCTTGAAAATTTAGCTGAAATGGAAGTTGAGGTTAAATTAGTAAATATTTTAGGTGCTGAAGTTATGCACTTGTTTGATGGTGAAATAGTAAGTGATTACCATAGAATAGAGGATATTGATTTATCTATTCTTGAAACAGGAATCTACTTTGTTAAGGTAGTTTCTAATGGTAATGCTATTAAAACAGAGAAGTTAATTCTTAATAAGTAAGAATTTAATAGATATAAAAAGAAAGCCATCAGAAATGATGGCTTTTTTATTTGTTATAGGTTTTTAACTTAAGGTTTCCTTCTTGAAGTATAGCATAGGTATAGTGTGAGAGCCAATCGCCAGTATTGATGTATTTAGCTCTACTATCTACCTTTAATTCTAATGGAAGATGTCTGTGTCCGAAAACATAATAATCAACTGGCTTAAGCGCTTGTTGCTGCTGGCAGTATCCGAAAAGAATCTCTTTTTCATTACTTATGAAGTTAGCTTCTTCTCCACTTTTTCGGCTACCTCTGCTCCAGGTATGTGCTATTGTAAGTGCCAAGTTAGGATGCAAACGAGCGAAAGCCCATTGGCAAACTTTTGATGTAAATATCTTTCTTAAAAATTTATAAAGGTAATCTCCATTTCCAAGTCCATCTCCATGTCCTATGAATAGTTTTTTATCATCTTCTTCAATGATTATGTTTCTATGATGAATTGTAACGCCAACTTCTTTTTCAAGGTAGTCCTTCATCCATAGGTCATGATTCCCGACAAATAGATGTACGGGTGTACCGTTATCGGTTAGTTGCGCAAGTTTTCCTAATAGTCTAACAAATCCTTTAGGAACTACTGTTTTATATTCAAACCAAAAATCAAAGATATCACCTACTAAATAGATGGCTTTTGCATCTTTCTCAATATTAGTAAGCCACTGAATAATATGCTTTTCTCTCTTATGACTCTCCTGTAAGTTAGGAGTTCCTAAATGAAAATCTGATGCGAAATATATTTTGTCTTTTATCAAAATTATTTTTCTAATTCAGTTCTTAGTAATTGGTTTGCCAATTTTGGGTCAGCTTGTCCTTTTGATAGTTTCATTACTTCCCCCATGAATAGGCCAATCAACCCTTTTTTACCTCCTTTGTATTCAGCTACTTTCTCAGGGTATTTAGCTATTGCTTGAGTAATGTAACTCCCAAGCGCATCACTATCACTTTCTTGCACCCAGTTATTTTCAGTTGCAATTTCTTCAGCAGTTTTTTTGCTTTCTAACATTGTAGGAAATATCTTTGAAGTCGCTACAGTATTACTAACCTTTCCGTCATCAACAATAGCTATAAGTGTTGCTAGTCTTTCAGGAGTGATTGCGAAATCATTTATGTGTACTGCCTTTTCGTTTAGGTAGGATTTCACACTCCCGTTAACAAAGTTGGCTGCTGATTTGTAGTTTTTTGTGTATTTGCACAATGCGTTAAAGTAAAGTGCAATGCCTTTTTCATCAGTTAATATGTTGGCATCATACTCGGATAAATTATATTCTTTTGTAAAAATTAAAAAGAGTTCATTAGGCAAAGGAGGTAAGGTTTTTCTTACCTTATTAATGTATTCTTTTGTAACAATTACTGGTTGTAAATCTGGTTCTGGGAAGTAGCGATAATCATTTGCATCTTCCTTATGTCTCATGGAGATAGTTGAGTTGTTAGCAGCATTAAAACTTCTTGTTTCATGGCTAATCTCTCCTCCAGTTTCTAATAATTCTATTTGTCTGTCAATTTCAAATTCAATGGCACGCATTACATTTCTGCTTGAATTCATATTCTTAACCTCCACTTTTGTTCCGAATTCTTTTGCACCTTTTAGCATTACTGAAACATTGGCATCACATCTTAAAGAACCTTCTTCCATGTTTCCGTCACAGATGTCTAAGTAGCGAACTAATTTCCTTACTTCCGTTATGTATTGGTATGCTTCCTCTGAGGAACGAATGTCAGGTTCTGATACTAGTTCAACTAAAGGTACACCTGCTCTATTTAAATCCACTAAAGTATTGAAAGGGTCTAAATCATGGATTGATTTTCCTGCATCTTCCTCCATATGAATCCTTGTAATTTTTATATTTTTAGGATTGCCATCTTTATCTTTTATTTGGATAGCTCCTCCATTACAAATAGGAGTTGTATCTTGTGTTATTTGATATCCTTTTGGTAAATCAGCATAGAAATAATTTTTACGAGCATATTCATTTCTTTCTCTTATATCAGAGCCAACTGCTATACCAAGCTTTACTGCATATTCAATTACATTAGTATTGCTTTTAGGTAATGTGCCTGGGTGACCAAGAGAAATTACTGATGTTTTAGTGTTGGGTACAGCACCATAAATATTCTCATCAGAAGAATAAGCTTTTGTTTTTGTAAGTAGTTGTGCGTGAACTTCTAGTCCGATTACTACTTCATATTTATCTCTTGCACTCATTTGTTTATTCAAAAATTACTTTTCCTGATTCAGTTCTTTTTCCTTCTTTTATCAAGGTGTAAAAGTACAAACCATTGCTCAAATTTCCTCTGTAAATTGTATTTTGATTTTTAGTTAATTTTTGCTCGTACACTTTCATTCCTAAAGTATTGTATAGCGTTATACTTTCAGCATTGCTATTAGAAATTATAAATTGTGTTTTTGCAGGATTAGGAAAGATATTATTACTTAATGTATTTTCAATAATTGAAGTGCTTGAGCTGCAATCAAAAATATAAAGCCCTGTTTGCATATCAGAAACAATAATATTTCCTGAAGGTAAATAAGGATATATTCCCCAAGCTCCTTTAAAGGAAGCATGGCTGTTTGGTGCATAAGTATCATATTCCCAAGTTTGAACAGGGTTGCTTGGGTCAGAAATATCAAAAACCCTTAAGCCATCATGGTAATAAGGAATGTAGGCTAAATCCCCTTTTATAATTCCGTTATGTGCCATTGATTGTGGATCAACACCAGAATTGAAAGTTGCTAAAACCGATATATTTGTTAGGTCAGCAACATCAAGTATTTTTACATCATATCCATGATTTTCATCTTGCATAATATAAACTGTTCCGTCATCATTTAGCCATCCTGAATGGTTATATCCAGCATCAGGATAAGAGGTGAATGTTGCTAACTGTACTGGCTGATCACCCATTGTATTTACCATAGAAAAATCGAATACTCTGAGTCCTTCATTTCCACAATTAAGGAATGCTGTATCATTTCTTACAAAGGCATCATGCACATGGCCGACTGCTCCAGTATAAGAATAAATTAAAGTAGGATTAGTTGGTGTGTGTAAATCATAAACATCCATTGCGGTATTAGATGCACAAGCGTATAGTTTTGCTGTTGCAGTATCAATATAAATATTATGTGATTTTGTAAATAGATTATTAGAATCATATACTGTCGTTACTGAATCAGGTAAAGTACTAACATCAATAATTTGTAAAGTTGATGAACTTCCTTCATCACACACTACATATAAGTATCCGTCAAAATCATGGTAATCTCTATGGATTACTCCACCACCTGTGTAAGCCCCAGCAACAAAAGCTACTTCTGTGCTGTTTACAGGGTCAGTAACATCAAAAAAGTGCGTACCTGCAGTGGAGCCGATAATGGCAATTTCTCTATCATTAACTACCATTCCCCAGCATTCATTGTAGGTGTTGTCATATGTCCATGAGCCTACAAGTGAAGTGTCCTGCCAGTTATAAAGTAGTGTTGCAGTTTGCTGTGCATTGCTACTTAGGTTAAGTAGTATGCTTAAAGATAAAATTAAATTTTTCATTATATTGATGCAATTAATTCTTTAATAATTAGAGTGAGTTTCGGCTCTGCCACTTCTGAAACTGCTTGTATTTCAGCATGAGTTACCTTTTTAATTTTACCAGGTACACCAAGGTCAGTAATTACGGACATGGCAAAACAAGGAATATCCATATGGCGAGCAACAATTACTTCAGGTGCGGTGGACATTCCCACAGTATCACCACCAATAATACGCATGTATTTGTATTCGGCTGGAGTTTCCAAAGTAGGACCAGTTAAAGCAATATACACTCCTTTTTGTACAGGAAGATTATTCACTTTTGCTACTGCTTCAGCCTTAGTAATTAGGATAGGGCAATACGGTTCACTCATATCAGGGAACCTTGGGCCTAGTTCTGCAATATTATGTCCTATTAACGGATTAGGAATTAGGTTAATATGATCGCTCAATATCATTAAATCTCCTATTTCATAATTAGGATTAATTCCACCACTAGCATTAGATACAATTAAATTTTTGATACCAAGTAACTTCATTACTCGTACTGGGAAAGTAACTTTTTCCATGCTGTATCCTTCATAAAAATGAAAACGACCTTGCATGGCCACTACTTGTTTTCCTCCAAGTTTTCCGAAAATTAATCTTCCTGTATGTCCTTCAACTGTGGATAGCGGAAAGTTAGGAATATCCTCATAAGAAATAGAATGTTCAATCTCTATTTCGTTTACTAATCCACCAAGGCCAGTTCCTAAAATGATACCAACTTCAGGGTTGTGGTTTGTTTTATTTTGTAAGAATTCAGCTGATTCTTTAATTTTTTGCAACATAATTTAATATTTGTTTTTCAAACTTTTCTTTTCCCTCAAATTCAATACTTATGGGAAGATAGTACAGATTTGCTGTGCCAAATTCACCCTCAAAAACTCTTAATTTTGTAGCGTCTTTTTCGGTGGTTAAGATAAGTTTTTTTGTACTACTGTCCTGATTGTATTTCTTTAAGATATTAGCAATATCATTATTAGTATAATTGTGATGATCAGCAAACTTTAGGTGTTTCACTTTGTGTCCTGCAGCTTGCAAATAATCAACTAAAGGATTAGGGTTAGCAATACCACTTACCAAGGTGATGCTTTGCTGCTCATCAGGAATAAATTCCTTATTTGTGCTGATGCATTTACAAGTGCCATAGTTTATATGTGAAAAATATGCTTTTTGATGTGCAAAAAGATTTAGTTTCTTTACCATTCCTTTCTTTTCAGTAGGATTACTATTGCTAGGGGTTTTACTAAAGACTATTGCATTTGCTCTTTCTGCTCCTTTTTTGTTTTCTCTTAAATTACCCACTGGCATAAGGGAGTCCTTATAATAAGGGGTGGAGTAGGGCGTGATGAGAATATTAAATCCTGCTTTTATCCATCTGTGTTGATAGCCATCATCCAAGAGTATGACCCCTGTTTCAGGAAAATCTTTCAGGATTTGTTGTAAGCCTTTATTTCTGTTTTTTTCTACTACTACAATGCAATCAGGATTGTTTTGTTTTAGTTGTAAGGGTTCATCACCTACTTCTGCTGCAGTGCTTGTGCTTTCAACAATTTGTAAGTTGCTTGTTTTACGGCCATATCCTCTACTGAGGATAGCAACTTTGTAATTGTCCTTTAGCAAACTAATAATGTACTGGGTGTGTGGTGTTTTTCCTGTACCACCTACTGATAAATTACCTATGCAGATAATTGGGATGTTGTAGGTTTTGGCTTTAAATATTCCATAGTCGAATAATAAATTACGGATGGTAGTAATGCTACCGTAAATGATTGTTAATGGAAAAAGTAAATAACGCATAGGGCAAAGATACAATTAGATGTTAGATATTAGTATTGAGAATTTAGATTCTAGTTGCTGGCAGTTTTTTAGGTGTGATCTGAATTTAGTTTTGCCTGTTCTGGATTTAGTTTAGTGTGTTAAATATTTATGTTTGCCTGTTAAATATTCTTGCTCAAGACTTAAAGTGAGGCAACTGCTTGAAAATCAATAGCTATTTTTTGTAGGAAATTTTTTGTATATTTGGAAAAATACTTAAAACATATTGAATTATAAAAAAACTACTTACACTTTTACTATTAATTCCTTTTTTAGGATTTGGGCAATGGGTTAAAATATTTGAAGGTAATGATGTTGGTTATGGATTTGGTGTTGTACAGGTTGCTGACAGTCGATTTGTTTTAGCAGGTTACACAAGATCATACAGCATGAGTTATCATCATGATATTTTTGTAATGAAAACAAATAAACATGGAGATTCATTATGGCACAAGACTTATGGTGGAATTTGTGCTGAAGGTGCAAGAAATATCATTAAAACTTCAGATGGAGGTTTTGCTATAATAGGTGAAAAAGATTGCCCAAATAATAGTACTGACCCATCAGCATATTTACTTAGACTTGATGCTAATGGTGATTCTTTATGGGTAAATATCTTCATCAATCTTACGGATATGGGTATTCCATTCAACAAACAAATGATGATGGCTATATAATTGCAACTTCTTACTATGATTATGGTCTGTTGATTAGGACAAATAGTCTAGGAGATACCTTATGGACAAAAATGTATGGAGATTCATTATACACTTCTTTTGAAGAAGTTAAAGTGACTAATGATGGCGGTTATATTGTTGTGGGAGAAAATAGCACAACTTCTTCTAATTCAGATGACCATGCTTTTGCCCTAAAAACTGATAGTTTGGGAAATGTAGAGTGGTTTAAAATACATGGTGGTGCACTACACACTGAAGGTAGGGATATTTTACAATTAGCAAATAATAATTATATTGTTTTAGGGCAGCAATCTGTAAGTTTGGGGTCGCAATATCCTCTCTCATTTTTGTTAAAAACTGATGCAAATGGCGATACACTTTGGGTGAAAAAATATCCTTACAATAACTTTGCATGGCAAGTTATTCAAACAACTGATGGGGGTTTCTTGCAGGGTACGCAGGATACAAGTAGTGGTAATTATAGTTTTTTAATGATTAAAACTGATATCAATGGTGATACACTTTGGACAAGTGATATTAATTTAGGGAGTGTTATGTTTGGTTCTGTTATACAAACCTTTGATGGTGGATATGTAATTATAGGGTCAACTAATCAATGGCAAGGAAATGATGAGGATGTTTGTCTTATTAAATTAAATGCTAGTGGTAATATTATTTCCTCAACTAAAGATATAGTATTAGAAAATAAAAATAAAAAACTCATCAGAGTTGTAGATGTATTGGGTAGAGATAGCAAACCTAAAAACAACACCCCACTTTTCTATATTTATGATAATGGTACAGTTGAGAAAAGAATTATTATTGAGTAGTTTAAATATTTTCAATTTCCTTATTTTTGAAAAATGAAAATTAAACAAATAACTGATTTTTTAGAAAACTATGCGCCTTTGCAATATCAAGAAAGTTATGATAATTGTGGCTTAATTGTTGGGGACGCAAAGTCGGAAGTTAAAGGTGCACTCATTACTTTGGATTGTACTGAAGCAATAATTGATGAGGCAATAGCAACAGGTTGTAATTTGGTAATTGCACATCATCCTATTGTTTTTGGTGGACTTAAAAAACTAAATGGCAGTAATTACATAGAACGCACAGTTATAAAAGCAATAAAGAATGATATTGCTATTTATGCGATACACACCAACTTGGACAATGTGCACAATGGGGTAAGTGCTAAAATTGCTGAACAATTAGGGTTAGAAAATTGTAAGGTGTTGGCGCCTAAGTCTGATTTGTTAAGGCAGTTGGTGGTGTATTGTCCTACCAGTAATGCTGAAGAATTAAAATCGGCTTTGTATGAGGTGGGTGCAGGAACTATAGGGGATTATGACCAATGTAGTTTTGCTTCAGTGGGCAAAGGTACTTTTAGAGCAAATGAAAATTGCAATCCTTTTGTAGGTGTGGTAGGTAAACAACATACTGAAACGGAAGAAAGGATAGAGGTGATTTACCCTAAGTTTAAAGAAAGAGCAGTTTTAAATGCAATGAACAATGCCCACCCCTATGAAGAAGTTGCGCATCAAATTTATGTGCTTGAAAATAAACATCAGTTGGTGGGTTCAGGAATTATTGGAGAATTAAATGAGTCTGTAGACACTGAGGTGTTTCTAAAAAATTTAAAAACTAATATGCAAACAGATTGTGTAAGGCATACTCCTTTGGTGAAGCAACAAATTAAAACGGTTGCAGTTTGCGGGGGGAGTGGTAGTTTTTTATTGAATAATGCAATAGCTGCAAAAGCAGATATATTTATAACTGCTGATTTTAAATATCACGAGTTTTTTGATGCTGAAAATAAGATTGTTATTGCGGACATTGGACACTATGAAAGTGAGCAATTTACAAAGGATTTGATTTATGATTTGCTTGTCAAAAATTTTACTAAATTTGCCGTCCGATTATCAAAAGTGAACACTAATCCGATAAAGTACTTATAATGGCAAAAACGACTAAAAAAACTACAGCTTCAGTTGAAGAGAAATTGAAAGCTTTACACCAACTTCAAGTAATAGATACTGAAGTAGATAAAATTAGAATTATCAGAGGTGAATTGCCTTTGGAAATTGAAGATTTAGAAGATTTAATTGCAGGATTAAATACTCGTTTAGAGAAATTTAATGAGGAATTAACTGTTATTACTGATAATATTGCTGCAAACAAAAACTCTGTTGCTTTAGCAACTGATGCTATTGAAAAGTACGAAAAGCAATTAAAAAACATTAAGAATAATCGTGAATTTACTTCTTTAACTAAGGAAGTTGAGTTTCAAAACTTAGAAATTCAGATTGCTGAAAAGAATAAGGCTCAGAATGAAGCTAATGTTTTGCATAAAACTGAAATCATTAATGCTTGTACAGCTCAGATTGCTGAAAAGGAAGAGGAGTTAAAAGTAAAGCAAAGTGAACTGGATGAAATCATCAAGGAAACAGAAAAAGAAGAAGCTTCATTAATGAAAGATTCTGCAAAAGCTGAAAAAGTAATTGATGAAAGATTATTAAATGCTTACAAAAGAATTAGATCAAAAGTGTCTAACGGTTTAGCAGTTGTTTCTGTTGAGCGTAATGCTTGTGGAGGTTGCTTTAGTGAAATTCCACCACAAAGACAGTTAGACATTCGAATGCACAAAAAAGTAATTGTTTGTGAGCACTGTGGTAGAATTATGGTGGACTCAAATATATTTGAAGAGCAAGAAGCTTAACAATAAATGAACTTAATTTAAAGGGATTTCATATTTTTGGAATCCCTTTTTTTATGCAATGAGAATTTTAACCCTTTTATTTCTTTTTTTAAGTACTACAGTTTTTGCTTCTTTTCAGATGAATGAAAGAATGCAGCAGTCCTATAGTCATATTATCAATCTGGAATTTGAAGTTGCTAATCAATTGTTGAGTCTTGAGCTGAATGAAAATTCTGAAAATAGGATTGTGGTACTACAACAAAACTATATTGATTTCTTAACGATTCTTATAGGTGAAGATGAGGTGTTTTTTGAAAATGCAAAGGATAAAAAATCAGATAGAATTGACTTTCTTCAAGAAGGTGATGAAAATTCACCTTACTATTTGTATGCACAAGCTGAGGTGCATTTGCAATGGGCTTTTGCTCGTTTAAAATTTGAAGAATACCTAACAGCTACCTATGAAATTCAAAAAGCATATTCCCTTTTAGAAGAGAACCAAGAGCTGTTCCCTGAATTTAAGTTGAATAAAAAAGGGTTAGGACTATTACATACTCTGGTTGGGGCTATCCCTGAAAAATACCAATGGGTAATTTCTTTGGTAGGAATGGAAGGTACTGTACAGCAAGGCTTATCAGAATTGAAATCTTTATTAGCTAATAAAGAAATGGAAATGTATCATCAAGAAATTTTATTCTTGACCTCTTTCTTGCAATTGAATATGACTAATAATGAGGTAGCTTACGAACAATTATTGACTAAAATAGGAGAGGGTTATGCTGATAATTATTTATTGAATTTTGCTACTGCTCGTCTTGCTCATTCTTTAGGGAAAAATGAATTGTGCATTAAGGTGTTGGAAAATCGCCCTGAAATTAAAGGGAAATACCCTTTTCATTACTTGGATTATTTGTTGGGTATGTCCTATTTGTACAAGCTAGAGTTTAAGAAATCTGAATTGTATTTTAATCAGTTTCTTGCCAATTTTAAAGGCAATAATTATATCAAATCAGCTTACCATAAGTTAGCTTGGATAGCATTTTTAAATAACGATATCAACTCCAAACAGTCATATTTTAAGAGTGTAAGAGATAGTGGTTACTTATATATTGATGAAGATAGAAAAGCAAATAATGATGCAAGAAAAGGAGTTGTTTCACATCCTTACTTATTAAAGGCTCGCTTGTTTTATGATGGTGGTTATTATACTAAAGCTAAAAATGAACTTGATAGTATTAGTGATCCAAAACTTTTCTCAGATACTAATAATAGTGTTGAGTATTGGTATAGGAAAGCTAGAGTGAATCAGGCTTTAAAAGGTGATAAGCAACAAATAATTGATTCCTATTTAAAGGCATTTGAAAAGGGTGCTAGTATGTCAACTTACTTTGCTCCTATGTCTGCTTTGCAAATTGGGTTGATTTATGAAAAGAATAAGGATTTTAAATCAGCAGTTATTTATTTTGAAAAGTGCCTATCAATCTCTGATTTTGATTACCAAAGAGGTATACATCAAAAAGCAAAAGCAGGTATTGAAAGGGTAGCTAATTAATAACGGAATCCTAAAGTAAAAATAAGATTATGATTTGTATTCACCAAGGCTATTGGGCTAATGTAATCTTCTCCATATAAAAGGTGTTCGCTATTTCCTTGTGCTAAAACATAAGCAACATCAAAATAATATCCACCATTATTTATTCCTAAACCAAAACTGTAGTTTTCTTTGCTAAAATCTTGGCTAGCTAAAGCACTCCCGTATTTTGAATATCCAGCTCTAAGTAAGAATGGTTTTACATTCATTTCGGCACCTAATCTTATATTTGAAGTTTTAGTATGCAAATCCTTTATGTTGTTGTTTTCGTCTGTAAAACTATAGTCATTTGAGTGCATGCTTGAAAAAGAATAATCTACTAACTCGTAATCAGCACTTAATAAAATAGTTTTATTTACTACTGTTGATGCGCTTAATATTGCTTTCCAAGGTGTTATTAAATTGTACTCAAAATAGTTGGGTAATGAGCTTTCAGTAATGCTTTCTCCTGCAAAATGTGTAGTTATGCTTGTGCTGTAAGTTTCTTCAATGCTAAAGGCTGTTGGGGTATGTAGAGCGGCTCCTAGCTTTAAAGTTTCAGATACTCTTAAAATTGCTCCTAGTTTAAGATTTAATCCGCTACCATATACGCTCAATTCTTCTTGAAAATCAAAGCCGTGTAAGCCGCCAACTGTATCTTCAAAATGAGTTTCGTTATAAGTTGATTTTTCATAGTAATCAAGTGTAGGAATTCCTATTGTAGCTCCTAAATATAGTTGTTCGTTAAATGAACCCCCAACTGAAAAAATAAATTCATTTTTCCCTCCTGATGAATGAATATTCTTGCTTTGTAGTTTGGAAGAATTTCCTTTTACATGAGAAATATAATTTCCATTGTCGTTAGCATACCAACTAGTAATTGTGTCTATTGTGTTATCTGATAAGTCAATTAAGTCAGTCCAGAAAGCAGGTACTGAATACAATGAGTTTAGGTTATCAATTGTATTTCCTTGTGAGATATCTAGGATATTATCAGCTAAAGAAGAGGTATTGTTTGTCCCTTGAATTCTAATGTTATTATTGTAGTTTTCTATCTGATTCCATCCAATAGCAAAATTGACTCTTTTCCATTCTGAATTCTCTTTAGGGCTTGAAAAAACTAATCCGATATTTCCTATTTTTAGTCCTGATTTATAGTCTGATTCCTTTGTTCCGTAATAGGATGTAGTACTGTTTAAACTAAAACTTGGTGTAAGACTAAATTCTGAAAATTGATACATACCAATTCCTGCAGGGTTTTGGCTTAATGCTGAAAACTCACCTCCTAATGAGCCGAATGCTCCACTCATTGCTGAAAAGCGAGCTGTTCCTAATGGTGCGTCTGTACTATATCTTAATGCGTCAATTTCATTCTGAGCTAATAAAGTGATGCTGCTTAGTGCAATAATTGACATTGCTAATAATCCTTTTTTCATGTTTTATTTTCTTGGTTTTACACTTCTTCTGTTTGAGCTTCCTGATGATCTGCTCCCACTACTTGATTTATTACTTCCTGAATTGTAACTTCTGTTGCCAGAATTAGATTTTGGAGCTGAATAACTATTGTTGCTCTTTGGAGCAGAGTAGTTTCTGTTATTGTTATTCGTTTTTGGGGCAGTATAGGTACGAGTTCCTTTGTTTGTATTTGTTTTATTTGTAGCATTTCCTCTATAGGAATTGTTAGTCTTAATAGTTGTGTTCCCTTTGTAAGAGTTATTTGTTTTAATGCTAGTGTTGTTTCTACTATTATTTGTTTTAATAGTTGTGTTTCCTCTATGAGAGTTATTTGTTTTTACTGAAGTATTTCTAATTGTGTTGTTGGTATTATTTTTTAAAGTACTCGTATTCCTAATGTTTAAAGTTGAATTCTTTGAATTTGTATTCGGAATAATAGCATTTGTTTTTACACCTCTACCGTTAGAATGTGAGGATAAAGATCCTCTGTATCCTGTTGTGTGGACGGTATTGTTATTATTGTAGTAGGTGTAATTTGGTGTATGGTGGTGGTGATTGTTATATCCATAAGCGTAATAACTATTGTATGAATAAGGATTGTAATAGTAAGGGGAATAAGAATAGTAGGAGTAATAAGGAGAACTCCAGTTGTACCCATAATAAATACTTGTTCCACAATAGAAAGGGTCGTTATTATACCAGTAATAATCAGTATATAGTCCGCCATAGTAATTGCTGTAGTGCATTGGTCTGTGGAATCTTCTTATTCTTGATGAAAAACTATAATCATAGTAATCATCTGCAACATCATAGTTACTATAATAATTATCACTTATTGTATTTGTGTCTTGTGATTGCCCTATTTCTTCAGAGGGTATAATTACGATATCATCATAGCTACTAAATTCAGAACTTCCTAAATAATTAGGGTCGCTATAATGAACATGGGTTGTTGTAATGCAGGAGGATAAAAAAAGCAAAATAATGGAGGGGTAAAGTAAAGTTCTCATAGCAGTATTTTTTTGTTTGACAGGCATAAACTTATGATAGTTTAATTTGTTAGTTTTGTGCAACTTTTAAAGTTAACGATAATAACACAACAAAATTACATTTTTTAAAGCAAAATGGCAAAAAAACTAACATCAAGAGAGAAGGACTATTCACAATGGTATAACGAGATTGTACAAGGTGCTGATTTAGCAGAAAATTCAGGAGTAAGAGGCTGTATGGTAATTAAGCCTTATGGTTATGCAATTTGGGAAAAAATGCAAGCTGAGTTGGATAGAAAGTTCAAGGAGACAGGACATGAAAACGCTTATTTTCCTCTTTTTATCCCTAAATCATACTTAAGTAAAGAAGCTGCTCATGTTGAAGGTTTTGCAAAAGAATGTGCTGTAGTTACCCATTATCGTTTAAAAAATGCTGAGGATGGAAGTGGAGTAGTAGTTGATCCAACTGCAAAGCTAGAAGAGGAATTAATTGTTCGCCCTACATCTGAAACTATCATTTGGGATACTTACCGTAAATGGATACAATCCTATCGTGATTTACCAATTTTGGTAAACCAATGGGCAAATGTTGTAAGATGGGAGATGCGTACAAGGTTATTCTTGCGTACAGCTGAGTTTTTATGGCAAGAAGGGCATACTGCTCATGCAACCAAAAAAGAGGCTGTTGAAGAAACAGAACAAATGATTGGTATCTATGCTGATTTTGCTAAGAACTTTATGGCAATGCCAGTTGTACAGGGTTTAAAATCAGAAAGTGAGCGTTTTGCAGGAGCGGAAGAAACTTACTGTATTGAAGCGTTAATGCAAGATGGAAAGGCTTTACAGGCAGGAACATCTCACTTTTTAGGACAAAACTTTGCTAAAGCTTTTGATGTAAAGTTTGCAACTAAAGAAGGTAAACAAGAACATGTTTGGGCTACATCATGGGGGGTTTCTACTCGTTTAATGGGAGCTTTAATCATGACGCATTCTGATGATTATGGTTTGGTACTTCCTCCTAAATTGGCGCCATTCCAAGTGGTTATTGTTCCAATCTATAAAGGGGATGAACAGTTAGAAGCTGTGTCAGAAGTAGCTAATAAAGTAAAGAAATCTTTAGAAGCAAAAGGAATATCGGTTAAGTTTGATAATAGAGACACGCATAAGCCAGGGTGGAAGTTTGCAGAATATGAATTGAAAGGAGTTCCATTGCGTTTAGCGCTTGGAGCTCGTGATCTAGAAAATGGAACTATAGAAGTTGCTCGTAGGGATACTTTAGAGAAAGAAACTTATCAAATTACTGATATTGAAAATAAGGTAGAACATTTACTAGAAAATATACAGGATAACTTGTACCAAAAAGCTTTGACTTTCCGTGAAGAAAAAACCTATAAAGCAGATTCTAAAGAGGAGTTTATTAAGTTAATTGAGCAAGGTGGTTTTGTATATGCACATTGGGATGGAACTTCTGAAACAGAAGATTTAATAAAACAAGAAACTAAAGCAACAATTAGATGTGTTCCTTTAGATGCAAAACTAGAAGATGGTGTTTGTTTGTTTACAGGAAAATCTTCTGATAAGAGAGTGTTATTTGCTAAAGCCTATTAAATGATGAAAAATCAAGAGCAAATAGTCCACTTGTTAAAAACTAAAGCTAGTACAAAGCAGGAAGTTTATAGCATAACAAAGCAAGTATTTGCTGACTTTCAAGAAAGATTAAAGCAAAAAGAAAATGAGATAAATAAAGAGATAGAGAATGAACAAGTGCAGGTTTCATATTCTTCAGAAGGTAATTTTGAGTCAAAATTAAAATTTTCTGGTGATACTTTGCTTTTTCATATGCATTCTAATGTATTTGATTTTCCTAGTTCTCATCCAATGCATAAAACAAAATATATTAAAGAGGATAAATTGAGGTCTTTTTGCGGAGTGATAAATATATATAATTTCCTTTCTGATTCTTTCAAGTTTAACCGTATGAATGATGCAGGTTATTTAATTGCTCGTGTCTTTATTAATAAAGATAAACATTTTTTCTTAGAAGGTGATAAGCAGCTTGGTTTCTTATTTAACGATTTTGTAAATCAGCAGATAAATACAAAAGAGATTGAGAGAATAATTGAAGAAACTATGGTTTACGCCTTAAATTTTGACTTGCAAACACCAAATTTCAATGAAGTAAAAGTAGTGTCTGTTCATCAAATACTAGATATAAATAATAATCAAAAATTAAAAACAGCTAAGCGGATGGGGTATAAATTTTCTTTTGAAACAAATAATGATTAAATTTTTGTGAGATTTTAAAAAAAGTATAAATTTGCACCCTCAATTTTGAGAAAAATTATGGCCCGTTCGTCTAACGGTTAGGACATGCGGTTTTCATCCGTAAAATAGGGGTTCGATTCCCCTACGGGCTACATAAAATTTAAAACTATGGCAAATCATAAGTCAGCAATAAAAAGAATAAGACAATCAGAAACTAGAAGATTGTTAAATAAGTACCAACACAAAACTACAAGGAATGCTGTTTCAGCTTTACGCGCTTTGACCAATAAGAAAGAAGCTGCTGCTTTATTTCCTAAAGTTGCTGGTATGTTAGATAAATTAACAAAAAGAAATATTATTCATAAGAATAAGTCAGCTAATTTGAAGTCAAAATTAGCAAAGCATGTAAATGCACTTTCTTAAACGATTATTAGTTTAGTTATTTAAAAGGGTTTATCATTACGATAAACCCTTTTTTTTATATTTGCCTTATGCAAAATAAGCTATTAATTTATTGCCCAAAGATTACGCCAAGGTATCAATATATTTTTAAAGTACTTTTTTCTGATATTTATGTTATTGAGTATTTTCTTACTGATGATAAAGAGGCTTATATTGCCTCAGAATTCGTAAAGATAAATTATTCAAAAAACAGTATTTGTCATGATGAAGTATTTGTTGAAAGTAATGGTTTGCTTAGTGAAAAGGGAATAAATGAGCTAGATATTCAAATTCAATTAGTGAATGGTGAGCCTGCTTTTTTTATCGCTACAAATAAAAATGCTTACCCTTTTGATATTTTTGCTACTAGTTTCTATTTAATCAGTAGATATGAAGAGTATCTTCCTCATCTGAAAGATAAATACAATAGATATAAAGCAGAAGAAAGTTTAGCTTATAAGCATAGGTTTTTACAAAAACCAATTGTAAATATTTGGTTGAAGCAATTTATTCATCAATTGCAAAGTCAATTTCCAAATTTGATAATTCAATATCCAAAGTTCAAGTACATCTCTACTATTGATATTGATAATGCGTATTTATATAAAGGGAAAGGGTTTATTCGTTCAGTTGCTTTTTTGTTAAAAGCTATGAGTTCTTTTGATTTTGATGCAATTAAAATGGCTTTTCAAGTAACTTCAAAAAAACGAAAGGATCCGTTTGATACTTATTCACTACAATTTAATTTACAGAAAAAATACAATTTGGATGTGCGCTATTTTATGTTGATGGGTGACTATGGAATGAATGATAAAAATATATCGTACAACAATAGTAATTTCCAAGTATTAGTGAAACGATTGGCTGATTTGGCTCCTGTTGGTGTCCATCCCTCTTTTGGATCTAATATCAATGAGAAAAAATTAGCTGTTGAGGTAAAGCGTTTGGAAGATATTCAGAAAAGAGAAGTGAGTTTTAGTAGGCAACATTTTTTACAATTATCTTTTCCTAAAACCTATAAACGACTAATTGAGGCAGGAATTACGGATGACTATACTATGGGATATGCTTCCCATTTAGGTTTTAGAGCCGGAATCGCAAGTCCTTTTACCTTTTATAATTTGGATATGGAACAGATATTACCAATCACTATTCATCCTTTTGCTATCATTGATGATACCTTAAAATTCAATATGGGTTTAGGTGCTGATGAGGTAATTGAAAAAATAAGTGGTATTATTGATGTTGTAAAACAGGTAAACGGCACGCTAATAAGCATTTGGCATAACGATACCCTTAGTGATGAAGGGGTGTGGAAAGGTTGGCGTAATGTGTATGAAGATATGGTTAAATTAATAAAGAGTTAAATATGGAAATAATTAATTTAGGAAATCAGGATTCAGTATTTAATCATTTTGTAAGAGAGATAAGGGATATTAGTATTCAAAAAGATGCTATGCGTTTCAGGAGAAATATAGAAAGAATTGGAGAGATTTTTGCTTATGAAATAAGTAAAAAAATGAATTATCAGGCAAAAGAAATAAGGACTCCACTTGGTATTTCAACCGAAAATATAATGCTTGAAAAACCAGTATTAGCTACTATATTGCGTGCAGGGTTGCCTTTGCATCAGGGTTTGCTAAATTACTTTGACAACTCAGATAATTGTTTTATTTCAGCTTACCGTAAACATAAAAAAGGAGGGAATTTTGAAATCAAAATTGAATACATGTCTTCTCCTGATTTGGAGGGGAAGACTGTTATATTATGTGATCCTATGTTGGCTAGTGGAAACTCAATGGTATTGGCAATAGAGGCACTTCTTTCAAAAGGAAAGCCAAAACACATTCATGTAGTAGTAGCTATTGCTAGCTCAGAAGGGATTCAGTATTTTAAAGAAAACACTCCTTTCAGAAGTTGTACACTTTGGCTAGGAGCTGAGGATCAGGAAATGACTTCACAGTCCTATATAGTGCCAGGATTAGGAGATGCTGGCGATTTAGCCTTTGGAGAAAAAAGTTGAGTGCATAAGAATCATTTTTTACATAAGCAGTTTCCATAATTATTTTTACGATATTAGCAACCCTTTTATTGCATGTTGCGTATAGAGGGAAACGAAAAGTAATTATGTCAATCGCGTTAAAAATATTAGTAGTAATTTTCCTAAGTGGTATCAAATTCATGTTTGCTATCCCACTTTCTATTATTAAATATGATTTTACTTTTATACAGACACTTCTTTTTTCAGTAGTAGGAGGGGTTTTAAGTATTTTTGTATTCTCTTATTTAAGCGATAAAATTTATAAGCTAATTAAAAAAAGAAGACAAAATAAAGTTAAGAAAAGAAGTGTAAAGAAAGCATTAGCAATTAAAACAGCTCGTAAATATGGTTTAGTAGGCATTGCTTTTTTAACTCCAATCTTTTTATCTATTCCAATCGGAACTTATTTAGCACTTTACTTTTTCCCTGAAAAAAGAAAAACAATCCCAATTCTTATTACATCAGTTGTAGCTTGGTCATTAGTGCTATCGGTTGCACTTACTTCTTTTTAAGAAGAATGATAAAACATATTTTTTTTGATTTAGACCGTACCCTTTGGGATTTTGAAGCAAACTCTCACGAAACTCTGTTGGAGCTTTGTATTTCTCATAATCTGTCAAATAAAGGAATTACAGACTATGAAGCATTTATAAAAAACTATAAAGTGCATAATGAGAAACTCTGGGAATTATACCGAGTAGATAAAATATCTCAAAAGGATTTAAGAAGGGAAAGGTTTCAAAGAGCACTTGCTGATTATGATATAGAAGATGCAGGTCTTGCAGAAAGAATAGGAGAAGATTATGTGGCAACTTGTCCAAAAAAGAATAAACTATTTTCTCATACCATTGAGGTGTTAAACTGCCTATCGGTAAAATATAAATTGCACATAATAACCAATGGTTTTCATAATGTACAACATATAAAATTAAAACATTCTGGGCTTAGTTCTTATTTTGATAAAATCATTACATCAGAGCAAGTGGGAGTGAAAAAACCAAACCCTAAGATTTTTAAATATGCTTTGCAGCAAGCAAACGCTAATGTTAAAGAAAGTATAATGATTGGTGATGATTTGGAAGTAGATGTATTAGGAGCAGAACAGATAGGTATACAAGGAGTCTTTTTTAACCCAAACAAAACAAAACACAATAGAGATATTGTGCATGAGATTTTTTGTCTTAGTGAGCTGAAGGCGTTATTATAAATCCTGCTTTTTTTAAATCCTCCCAATAATGAGGGTAAGATTTATTAACTACCTTCATATTATTTATCTGCAACTCCCCAAACTTAAGGCAAAGTGGAGTAAAACTCATAGCCATTCGGTGGTCCTTATAAGTTTTAATTATTTTGCTAGAAGTTAAATTTAATATTTCACTTTCTACTGCTGTTACTCTATCGGTTTCTTTATCTTTTAAAGTATTAAGTCCTGTAAATTCTACAATCTTCTTTAACCCAAAGAGTGTGCATTTAAGTGGTTGATATAAATCAGGGGTTTCTAATAAATCAAGAGTGTTCGGGAAATTGAGATTATTATTATTATTTGTTAAAGTCAAAGTTTCTTTCTCAAATACTGAATGCACACCTAATTTTTCAAATAACTCCATTATTTTTTTATCTCCTTGAATAGAATTTTCAGAAAGTCCATTTAGTTTAATGTTGCAATTATTAGATAATGCTGCAGTTTCAAACCAAAAAGAGGCTGCCGACCAATCTGATTCAACAGTATAATCCTTTGCAATATATTTTTGACTTTTAATTTTAATAATGTTGTTAATCCAAGAATGTGAAACCCCAAATTCTTGCATTAGACTTAAAGTCATTTTTATATAGGGTTTGGATACTAACTCTCCTGTAATTGTTAGTTCTAATCCATTTTTTAAAGAAGGAGCAATTAATAAAAGAGATGTGATAAATTGAGAACTTACCTCTCCATCAATATGCACTTTTCCACCTTTTAGCTTTTTTCCAACTATTTCTAGAGGTGGAAAACACTCTTGTTCTTTGTATTCAATTTCAGCCCCTAATTCTTTTAAAGATTCTACTAATTGTTTTATTGGCCTTTCCTTCATTCTATTACTTCCTGTAAGTGTAAATTCCTCTCCTTTTTTTGTGGAAAGGTAAGAAGTTAAAAAACGAAATGAAGTTCCAGCTGCACCAACATCTATTTTATTACTAGCTGAATTAAGCGTATTTTTTAATGATTTAGTGTCCTCAGAATTAGAAAGATTTTGAATTCTAAACTCTTTTTCGCAAAGCGCTTGAATAATCAATAATCGGTTAGAAATACTTTTTGAAGAAGGTAAATCAATCCCACAATTAATATTCCCATTAGGGTGTGAGATTCTACAATTCATTAATAGCAAATAAATTATCAACACTACAATCTCCTATTTTGTTTAATAGTGAAAAATTAATTTTCCCTTGACTATTCTTTTTATCATTCATTAAAAAAGGTAATAAATTAGATTTATTAGGGGTGTGTGCTAAAGTGAAATTACTTAAGATATAATTCTTAATTTCATTTTTATCTTCCTTTGATATAGGAGATAATTCTGTTTCTAAAATCATTCCAATGAAAACGGCCTCTCCATGTAGGATTGGAGTTCCTTTTTCCAGATAATAACTTTCTATTGCATGACCAAAAGTATGCCCAAAATTTAATTTTTTTCGTTCTCCTTTTTCAAAGGGATCAGATGCAACAATCTTGTTTTTTATTTTAATAGAGGTCTCAATTATTTCTTCCCAAATTAAATCATTAAAAGAAGTGGAAATAATTTTATTCCATAAATTGTTATCAGCAATAAGAGCATGTTTTACCACTTCTGCAAAACCTGATTTTAATTCGTTATCAGAGAGGGTATTTAAAAACTCAGAATTTATAAGGACAGACTTAGGATTATTAAAAAGTCCGATTTGGTTTTTCAATCCATTAAAATCAATTCCTAGTTTTCCTCCAATACTTGCATCTACCATAGCCAATAAAGTAGTTGGTATCTGAATGAAATCAATTCCTCTTTTATAAGTGGAGGCACAAAAACCACCCATATCGCCAATTACTCCACCTCCTAGATTTATTAAAAGTGATTTTCTATCAAAATGATTATTTGTTAGCTCTTCCCAAATGAAACTACAAGTAGTAATATTCTTGTGTTCTTCCCCTGATTTGATTTCAATAATTGTACAATTATCAAACTTAGGAAGTTTGTATAGACAATTTCTTTTTGTATTTTCATCTACTAAAATAGCAACTTTGGAGTAAGTTAAAAAATCTAATTTGGTAAGTGATTTTTCACCTATCCATACAGAGTAACCAGATGAAACTATTTCTTTCACTGAGTAACTTCAGGTAAAGGATTTCCTGTACAACCATTTGGATAAGCAGTCCCTAAAATAGTGCTAATAGTTGGGGCTATATCACGGATGTTTACTTTTCGGTCAGTTTGTCCTTGCGGTATTTCTCCTCCCCAAAAAATAAGTGGCACATGAGTGTCATAGCTGTAAGATGAGCCATGAGTTGTACCTCCATTTGACCAATAAGAAGAAAGCCAACCGGTTTGTAAACTTACAATAACATCTCCTGATCTTTTCTGATTAAAGCCCCTTTGCACTAAGGAGTGAAAAGAATTGGAATATTCATTTTCGTGTAATTGAGTTGCTGTGTAAGTATTTTTAACCCACTCATATTTTAAGAAAAATTGAGCACAGTTCCTTTGAATCTCCTCCATACTTATGTTTTTTGCTTCAATCAAATCATGATTTAAAAACAAATGGTTATTGGAATAATTTTTAATCCAATTTCCCTCACCATATGTAATGTTTAAATGAGATAAAAGATCAGTTTTCATTGTTGATCCATCAAAATAACCTGCAGGAATATTTCTTTCTAAAAGTTCATGAGGCTCAGAAACAACCCCATGGTCGGCCGTAATAAAAACAACTGCATTTTCAAAACCTACTTTGCTGTCAATTGTTTTTAAAAGCTTGGCTATATCCTTATCCAAACGGATATAAGTGTCCTTAATTTCAGAGGCGTGCGGGCCATATTGATGACCAATATAATCGGTAGAAGAAAAACTAACTGTTAAAATATCAGTATTTTTTCCTTGTCCTAATTTTTCTTTCTTAAGTATTTCAAGTGCCAAATCATTTAAAATAGTATTTCCAAATGGTGTCTTTTTTATTGCACTTCCTCCTTTTTGTATTAGTAAGGAGTCTAAATTATGAGAAAACTCACCTTTTACTTTCCATTCTCCTTTTAAATAATTTTGTGTAGTATTACTATCGTTTATCTTTTGAATATAATCAGGAAGATTTTCCATGTAAAAAGAAGAAGTAATCCATTTTCCCTCACTACTCATCCAATATGCTCCGTTTGCTGTGTGTCCTGCAGGTAATATAGCTCCTCTATCTTTTAAGGATATTCCGAATACTTTACTTTCTTCATTGAATAGTTTTAACTCGTCAGCAAAGGTTGTGGTTAGCATATGATGTGGGGACATTTTTCCATCTGCAGATTGCACATCTACATTTTTTTGTTCGCAATTACAAACGGTATGCATGTCGCCATCACCTGCACAATAAATGTACTCTCCAGAGTTTTTATCATACCAATCATTAGCAATAATTCCGTGTACTGCAGGAGTTGTACCTGTGTAAATAGAAGCATGACCTGGGCCGGTATAAGTAGGAACATAACCGAATTGTGCATTCCTAAAAAAATGACCCTCATTTACCAATCGTTTGAAACCATCATCTCCTAAATCATTCCAGAAACGGTAGATATAATCGTAACGCATTTGGTCGACTACAATACCGACAACTAGTTTAGGCTGCTCTTGTGAGAAACTTGATAATCCAAATAAAAGAGAAAGAGTTAGTAACATTAATTTTTTCATTTTTTTCTGTTTTTAATAATCATTACTCCAATTGATAAAACTACTGCAACCAATACATCCGCAATAGGAGGGATGCTTGGCCAACCAAAATTCCAGATTGTAACTAATAGTAGCCATAACCACCAAATTTTATCAAACTGTTTCATTTAGTTTTGACTTAAATATTTTATAGACCAACAAACTTACAAAAAGTCCCCAAAACATTCCGCCTATTACATCATAAGGGAAATGTACTCCTAGGTAAATACGGCTAAGACCAACAAGTGCTGCCCAATTAAATAGCCTGAAAAATATCTTTTTGCTTCTTAAGAGTAAGGATATAAAAAAGGCAATAGCAAAACTATTGGATGCATGAGAAGATATAAAACCGTATTGCCCTCCACAATCGGTTACAAAACGCATCTTTTGCATGACTATTGGGGTGTAACAAGGTCGTAATACTTCAAATTGATTTTTAAACAAGTGAACACTTCCTGCATCAGCAATCAAAATAAGAGTAGTAACTGCTGCTAGTGTCCAAACAAAATTAGAAGTCTTGTTTTTATATAAAAGATAGAGTAGGTACAGGTAAAGTGGAATGAATGTAAACTTATTACTGATAAGTAACATGATAGGGTCCATGGCTTCAAATCCAATTCCGTTAATTAAATGAAAAGTAACGATATTTATAGCATCATACCAGTTAAGTCCGCCCATTACTCATTTAATTTTTTCCAGATTAAATCTTTCAATTCAGTAATTCCTTGTTGTGCTACTGATGAAATGAAAAGACAGGGCAAGTCAGTTGGTAATTCTTCTTTAATAAAACCTATTAATTCTTCATCCAGCATGTCGGATTTACTAATGGCTAATATCCTGTCTTTGTCTAATAATTCAGGATTATATTTTTGTAATTCTCCTAATAGAATTTCATATTCCTTTGCAATATCATCCGTATCAGCAGGAACCATAAATAGCAAAGTAGAGTTTCGTTCAATATGGCGTAAAAACCTTAGTCCTAAACCTTTTCCTTCAGAAGCCCCTTCAATAATACCAGGAATATCAGCCATGATAAAAGACTTATCCCCTCTGTAAGAAACAATTCCTAAGTTGGGTACTAAAGTGGTAAACGGGTAGTTTGCAATTTGAGGTTTTGCAGCAGAAACTACAGAAAGTAAAGTTGATTTTCCAGCATTTGGGAAACCAACTAAACCAATATCTGCCAATACTTTGAGTTCCAAAATAAACCAACCTTCAACTACATCTCCACCAGGTTGTGCATATCTTGGCGATTGATTGGTTGGTGATTTGAAATGAGCATTTCCTCTACCGCCCATTCCTCCTTTTACCATTACATGCTCTTCTCCATCTTCAGTGATTTCAAATAATACTTCTCCTGTTTCAGCATCTTTTCCAATAGTACCTAGTGGAACATCAATATAGCTGCTTTTTCCATCTTTCCCAAAACTATGGTTTCCGGTACCAATACCACCATGTTCAGCAAAAATGTGTTTTTTGTAACGCAAGTGGAGTAGTGTCCACATTTGCTTATTTCCTCTAATGATGATACTTCCACCATGCCCACCATCTCCTCCATCAGGGCCACCTTTTGCAGTAGTTTTATCTCTTAAAAAGTGAGCAGAACCTGCACCACCTCTCCCTGAACGGCAAAAGATTTTCACATAATCAACAAAATTGGAATTTTTAACTCTCATTTATAGGCTGTCAATAACAGTGTTTAGTTTTTGAGCAATATCAGTAATAGAACCTACTCCTTCAATTTCAGAAAGTTTATTTTGTGTAGCATAAAATTCTTTTAAAGGAGCTGTTTTATTGTTGTACTCATTAATTCTGTTGGCAATAATACTTTCGTTTTTATCATCTGCTCTTCCAGATTCTTTTCCTCTTTCTAGTAGTCTTTTGATAAGTTCAGCATCTTCAACTTTTAATGATAACATTGCAGAAATTGCAGTTCCTTTTCCTGATAGCAAAGTATCTAAAGCAGTAGCTTGTGCAGCTGTTCTTGGGAAGCCATCAAAAATAAATCCGTTTGCTGTTGGGTTGTTATCTAATTTTGATGAAATCATACCAATTACTACCTTATCAGGTACTAAATCCCCTTTATCCATTAGTGTTTTTGCTTCTAATCCTAAAGCAGTTCCTGCAGCAATTTCTCCTCTAAGGATATCGCCAGTTGATAAGTGAACTAAGTTATATTTGTCAATTAATAGGTTGGATTGTGTTCCTTTTCCTGCGCCAGGAGGGCCAAATAATACTAAGTTTAACATTGGTTTTTGGTTTAGTTTTTTAATTTGTAAATATGTGGCAAATTACGGCCAATTTCGTCATAATCCAAGCCATATCCAACAACAAAATCATTCGGGATAGATTTTCCAATAAAATCAATGGGAATATCCTTTTTATAGGCTTTGGGTTTGTAGAGTAAAGTAGCTGTTTTGAATGAAGCTATCTTTTTATTTTGAAAGAGTTCAATAATTTTTTCTAATGTATTCCCTGTGTCAATAATATCTTCAAGAATTATTATGTTTCGGTTTTCCAAATCTTGGCTTAAACCTATAAGTTCATTTACTGAACCTGTACTTTTTGTTCCTTGATATGATGCTAGTTTGATAAACGATATCTCAGAATTAGGAATAGTGATTTTTCGCATTACATCAGCAGCAAATAAAAATGAACCATTGAGTACAGCAATAAAAAGAGGGCGGGAAATACTAGCTATGTTTATTTGTTTTGCAAGATGCTGAACAATTTCTGCTATTTCAGTTTCAGGAATGTAAACTTCAAAAGTTTTATCGTGTAGTTTTATATCTTCCATTCTAATTATTACTCCAAACTTTTCTTAAAACTGTTTGCTGCTCTGTTGCCTTTTCTGATTTTACAAATTCTAACAATTGGTAATGATTTCCTATTGCTAGAGTAATATCAGTTTCAGAGAATTTCTTTTTAATGGTAAAGGTGACTTCTCCCTTGCAATCTTTCAGAATATCTTTTAGTTTTCCTTCTACCTTTTTTCCATTTACTTTAGTAATCTCATCTTCAGGAGCAATGCCATTTTTATCTGTTACAGAATTTGGTTCTACTTTTTTAATGATGATTTTTCCATTTTCTTTTATAGCTACAAATCCAAAATACTGTGCAGATAGGTTAGGGTTTTTCTTTTCTTTTAATTCAATTCCAACAACTTCCAATGCAGTTTTTAATGTTGGAATATAGTCCTCAATTCCATAGATGTGGTTTTCAAAAATCTCTGCAACTTTAAGTCCACCAAATTTCACGCATATATTTCTGAAATCATCTTCCGAATAGCCTTTTCCTTTTAAAGCAAACTCTTCATATAACTCTTTCATTAAAGAATGTAAACTCTCTTTTCCATCTGTGTTTTTTATGATTTCTAAATCAATCATAAGCATACAAAGTGCTGCATCCGGATAAATAGAAGTTTTACGGTCAGGAGAGCCTAACTTATAGCCATCCAGCCAATTGTCAAAGCCACTATCAGCCACTGAAAGGTTGAACCTTCCGTAATTGGTTAGGTGTCTTTCTAGATTTTGATTTTGGGTTTTAATAAAGCTGTCCCAATTAAAAACTCCAGAGTTGTAAAGCATCATATCTCCCATGAAGGTAGTAACTCCTTCCGCTACAAATCCTGTTCTAAAGTAATTTTCCCCGGTATAATTATAAGGGTAAATTTCTACTGGGCGAATTGCTTTTATGTTCCAAGTATGGTATAATTCATGTGAACAAACCCCTAATAAATCCTCATAACGCTTGTCCATAATTTCATTCCCAGGACCTAAGAGTAAAACCGTGTTTTTGGTGTGTTCTACACCATGATAACTTCTGTAAGGGGTAACTTGGAAAAAGTAATGATACTCATCAACAGGAAATCCTCCAAAGTGCTTTATTTGACTTTTGGTGAAAGCAGTGAAATCCTTTTTTAACTTATCCCAATCAGGGTTACATTCTCCTTGAAACCATAAGTGAAATGTAATTCCATCTACCTCATAAGTTCCGTGTTGTAAACTATCCGAACAAATTATTGGAGATTCAGCTAGTAAATCATATCCCTTTACTGAAAGCGTATTTCCGTCTTGCTCCATAGAGGAAGCAATCTTATAATTTTCTGGTATATCTAGGTTTAAAGTATACTCCTCCTCCATTCTGTCCACAATATAGAACATACAATGTACAGGATTTAAATACAATTGATGTTCATCCAAATAACAAGCCCCAGCATCTAACTGATTGGCGTAAAAATTATAAGTAATGGTAACTTCCATTGCGTTTTCAGAATCAACTTCCCATAAATCTTTTGTGATTTTTTTGAAAGCAAGCGGATTATTGTTCTCATCAAAAGCTGCCCATTTTTGTATGTTTTGAGAGAAATTCGCAAGCTCATACCTACCAGGACGCCAAGCGGAAAGTTGAAATTGCATGGTTTTTGCTCCATTGGTTAAACTGTTAAATTCAAAATCAACAAAGTGCCTATGTGGGTTGCTATATGAAATAGTATAGTTTATCATCTAAAATATTTAAGGTGCGAAAATACAAATTTTAGGAAGGATAGGCATTGCTTAAATGAAGTTACATTTTTGTTATATTTGCCTTAACGAAAAGTAAAGAAATGAAGAAAGAAGAGGTAAAGTATGATTGCAGGCATTTTGAGGGGCACATTCCATGTAAACCCAATAAATTGCATGATGTGCAATGTGATGATTGTAGTTTTTATGATAAAGGAACACCTAGGATATTATTTATAAAATTAGGAGCGATAGGGGATGTGATTAGAACCACTCCGCTACTTACTAAATACAAGGAAAAGTACCCAAATTGCCATTTTACATGGATTACGCATTCTCCACAAGTATTACCAAAAGATAAGGTAGATGTAGTTTATAAGTGGGATGCTACTTCACTTTACACAATTGCTAATGAGCATTTTGATATTGCAATTAATTTGGATAAAGACAAGGAAGCTTGTATGTTGCTTTCCAATGTGTGTGCAGCTGAAAAATATGGTTTTACTTGGAAGGACAACCATATTGATATTGCAACTGAAAAAGCAGAACATAAGTTGATTACTGGACTTTTTGACCATATTTCAAAAAAGAATACGCTTAACTATTTGGAAGAGATATTTGAAATCTGCCATTTTGAGTTTAATAAGGAAGAGTACATGATTAACTTAAATGAGAGGTCAAGTTATAAATGGAAAAAGAAGTTTGAAAAACTAGCTAATGGAAAAACAATAATTGGGCTAAATACGGGATGTGGACTCAGATGGAAAACACGCCTTTGGCCTAAAGAATATTGGGTGGAACTTATTAGGAATTTGGAAAGTCAAGGGTATTTCTGTTTGCTAATGGGAGGGCCTGATGAAGATGAAGCAAATCGCTATTATCAACAAGAAACAGGTGCAACTTATTTGGGGACTTTTAGTTTAGAGGAATTTATTGCAATTACAGATAATACTGATATTATCGTAACACCCGTTAGCATGATGATGCACATTGCCTTGGCACTTAAAAAGCAATTGATGTTGTTTCATAACATATTTAATGTGCACGAATTTGAACTTTACGGAAGAGGAATAATTATTGAACCTACTAGTGGTTGCGATTGCTATTTTGGGAACTCATGTAGCCGTGAAAAAAGATGTATGATTGACATCTCAGTGCAAGATGTTTTGAGTAATATTGCAGCCTTAAATAAAAATTTAAAAAAAATAAAAATATGAACTTTGATGTTATCGTGTTAGGAAGTGGTCCTGGAGGTTATGTGTCAGCTATCCGTGCTTCACAATTAGGATTGAAAGTAGCTGTTATTGAAAAAGAAAGCTTAGGCGGGATTTGCTTAAACTGGGGTTGTATTCCAACTAAAGCATTATTAAAATCAGCTCAAGTTTTCGAATACATTAGTCATGCAGAGGATTATGGAATTACAGTAAAAGATGCAAATACTGATTTTCCTGCAATTATTAAAAGAAGTAGAGATGTTGCTGATGGAATGAGTAGTGGGATTGCATACTTACTTAAAAAGAACAAGGTTGAAGTAATTTATGGTTTCGGAAAAGTAAAGCCAGGAAATAAAGTAGCTGTTACTGTTGATGGTAAATCAACTGATTATTCAGCAAAAAATATTATTATAGCAACAGGTGCTAGAAGTAGACAACTGCCTAATTTACCCCAAGATGGAAAAAAAATAATTGGATATAGAGATGCACTAGCTTTAGCAAAGGCACCTAAAAAAATGGTGATTGTTGGTTCTGGAGCAATTGGTGTGGAGTTTGCTTATTTCTATAACGCAATGGGTACTGATGTTACTGTTGTTGAGTTTATGCCAAATATTGTGCCTGTTGAGGATGTTGATATTTCTAAGCAGTTACAAAGATCATTCAAAAAGTCAGGAATTAAAGTAATGACGAACTCATCAGTTGAGAAAATAGACACTAATGGTACAGGTTGTAAAGTAATGATAAAAACTAAAAAAGGAGAAGAAACTATAGAATGTGATGTGGTTCTTTCGGCTGTTGGAATTGTTGCTAATATTGAGAATATTGGTTTGGAAGAAGTTGGTATTAAAACAGAAAAAGGAAAAATTTTGGTAGATGATTACTACAATACTAATGTAAATGGATACCATGCTATTGGTGATGTCTTGCCAAATCAGTCACTTGCTCATGTTGCTTCAGCAGAAGGAATTACTTGTGTAGAAAAAATTGCAGGGCATAATCCTGAGCCAATTGATTACGGAAATATTCCTGGTTGTACTTATGCTAGCCCGGAGATTGCATCAGTAGGAATGTCAGAGGCTGCTGCAATAGAAGCAGGACATGAAATTAAAGTAGGGAAGTTTCCTTTTACGGCATCAGGAAAAGCATCTGCAGCAGGACATAAGGATGGTTTTGTAAAAGTTATTTTTGATGCTAAATATGGAGAGTGGTTAGGTTGCCATATGATAGGATACAATGTTACGGAAATGATTGCTGAGGCGGTTGTTGCTCGTAAACTAGAAACTACAGGACATGAAGTGTTGAAAGCTGTTCATCCTCACCCAACAATGAGTGAAGCAGTGATGGAAGCAGTTGCTGATGCTTATGATGAGGTGATTCATATATAATATACTAGCAATAGTATTACTGAAAAGCCCACCAATTTGGTGGGTTTTTTTTTCTTTAAACACAAAGATATAGCATAGCGTACTTTCTCTTTTTGTTTAAGTACTTTCAGTTTTACTTAGTAAACTTTCTCTTTTTATTTGCTTTCTGATAATTTTTGTTCGGGGGCTTATTCTTTTTGTCTGTAAACTTGTGTGCTTTGTTTGAGTACTGATATTTTTTATTGTAAACCTATCGGTATTTGTAAGTTAACTTTCCTTTTTTGCCTGAAAAATATCTTTTATTTTGAAATTTTACAAAAATTATCAGTTATGACTATCGCAAAATACCAAAAACAAATCGGGAAATTAATCTATTCTTTAAGATGGGAACATAGGTTAACGCTAAAACAATTGTCCGTTAAAAGTGGGCATTCCGTTCTTCAATTACGCAACATAGAAAACGGAAAAGTAAACACAAGCATGAAAATGCTCTACAATGTGGCTAAGGTTTTTGGGCTAAGTCCTGCCCAGTTTTTAGCAAAAGTAGAAACTGAGGAATTGTTGGCTGAGAAAAAATACATAAGGTAGTATTACTATGTTTTAATCATCCTGAATTTACTTCAGGATCTGTCTAGATGCTGAAACCTTTAGGTTCAACAAAGTTAATCAAGTTCAGCATGACATTTATTTTTTGTAGTATTGCTTTATCAATAACTAAATTATAAATGATGAAAAAACTAATTGTATCAGGATTAATGCTTGTTTCTATTACGGCATTTTCACAAAGCCCAACAACTTATAAATCAGGAAAAGCAGTTGTAACTGTTTGGGAGAACCAACAAACAGGCGTTAATGGAGATTATACCGAAAAAGTATATGAGGTAGATAAAATCTACAAGAAAGGAAGTTAATGAAGTAGAATATTCTAAGAACTAATTATAACTATAAAAAAAGGCTGCAAGTGCAGCCTTTTTTATTAATCACCTTAATTATTAAAGGTTAAAAGCAGTTTTTACTTCTTCTTGGCAGTCTAATTTTTCCCAAGTAAAAGTTTCAACTTCAATGTCTTTATTTTTTCCATTTATATGGAAAGTAACCGTTTTATTTTCTGATTCTCTCCCCATATGTCCGTAAGCAGCTGTTTCAGAATAGATAGGATTCTTTAATTTTAAACGATTGATTAATGCTGCTGGTTTTAAATTAAAACAAGGCATATTCTTTATGATTTCAGCAATTTCACCATCACTCATATCAACTTTTGCAGTATTATAAGTGTCTACAAAAATCCCCATAGGCTCTGCTACACCAATAGCATAACTTACTTGTACTAAAATTCTTTCGGTAACTCCTGCAGCTACTAAATTTTTAGCAATATGTCGAGTTGCATATGCTGCTGAACGATCTACTTTACTTGGATCTTTTCCACTGAAGGCACCACCACCATGCGCTCCTTTTCCTCCGTAAGTATCTACAATAATTTTTCTTCCTGTAAGTCCTGTATCTCCATGAGGCCCTCCAATTACAAATTTTCCTGTAGGGTTTACATGATATTTCTCTGTGCCAAATAAAGCTGCATTTTCAGCAGATAACTGAGCTTTAATTCTTGGAATTAATATACTTCTTACATCTGCCTCAATTTGCTCCTGCATAGGTTTCTCATCTGCAAAATCATCATGCTGAGTTGATACTACAATATCAGTAATTCGCTTAGGTGAATGATCATCATTATACTCTAAAGTAACTTGTGATTTTGAATCAGGACGCAAGTAAGTCATTTCCTTTCCTGCTTTACGGATTGCAGCAAGTTCAATTAGTATCTTATGGGAAATGTCTAAGGCCAAAGGCATGAAGTTTTCGGTTTCATCAGTTGCATAGCCAAACATCATTCCTTGATCTCCTGCTCCTTGTTCTTTGTTTAATCCTTCACCTTCAACAACACCTTGTCTAATTTCTGCTGATTGTTCGTGTATTGCTGAAATAACACCACATGAATCTGCATCAAATTGGTATTCTGATTTTACATATCCAATTTTTCGTATTACTTCACGAGCTACTTTTTGAACATCAACATATCCTTCTGTCTTTACTTCCCCACTAAGTACAGTAAGCCCTGTTGTTACTAAAGTTTCACAAGCTACTTTTGAGTGTGGGTCTTGGGCTAAAAAATTATCTAATAATGCATCCGAAATCTGATCGGCTACTTTGTCTGGGTGTCCTTCTGAAACGGACTCTGAAGTGAAATAATATGACATCTTCTTAAATTTTAAGTTTACAATTAATTTAAAGGAAGATTTGGCGAATAAGCGCTAAAGAAATACTGTTTTTAGCATTTTTTTTAGTGGTTGCAATAGGCCAAATCTATCCACTTAGGTCTGCAAACTTATAAAATTTTTTAAAATTGCTGTTGTTTTTTAATTTTTTTGTTTTTATTTGTGCCATACTTATCAAGAAAGACGGAGGGATGGGCCCTATGATGTCTTGGCAACCTTGTAAATGCAAGGTGCCAAATCCCACTTCATTATGGAGGAAGATGAGCGGAATACATAAATTTTCCCACCCTATCTTTTTTGCTAAGTCTTATTTATTATGAGACACAAAATAGAACAAATATTACAGAATAGAATTCTTGTGCTTGATGGTGCAATGGGAACTATGATTCAAAGGTATAATCTTTCAGAAGAAGACTTTAGAGGAGAGAAATTCAGAAATCATGCTTGCGATTTAAAAGGAAATAATGATTTACTTTCCATCACTCGCCCTGATATTATAAAGGCAATCCATAAAGAATACTTGGATGCTGGAGCTGATATTATTGAAACGAATACCTTTAGCGGAACAAGTATAGCTCAAGCAGATTATAGTTTAGAATCTTCTGTATATGAGTTGAATTTTCAATCAGCAAAAATTGCTAAAGAGATTGCTATTGCTTGTTCAACTAGTGATAAACCAAGATTTGTAGCTGGAGCAATTGGCCCTACAAACCGAACAGCATCTATTTCTCCTGATGTTGAAAATCCTGCATTCAGGCACATTACTTTTGATGGTTTGAAGGATGCTTATACTGAGCAGGTAAATGCTTTATTGGATGGTGGGGTTGATGTGTTATTAGTTGAAACTGTATTTGATACCCTCAATTGCAAGGCTGCATTGTTTGCCATTGAAGATGTTTTTGAAGCTAAAGACTTTCGAGTTCCTATTATGGTTTCAGGAACAATTACAGATGAAAGCGGAAGAACACTTTCTGGTCAAACAGCTGAGGCATTTTTGAATTCTATTTCTCATATTCCATTATTAAGTGTAGGTTTTAATTGTGCTTTGGGTACAAAAGCTATGCGTCCTTATGTTAGTGAATTAGCAAAAAAAGCTCCATTTTATGTAAGTGCATATCCTAATGCAGGCTTGCCCAATGAAATGGGAGAATATGATGAAAGCCCAGAAGCAATGGGTGCTCAATTAGAAGATTTTATGCAAAGTAATTTGGTTAATATTGTTGGAGGTTGTTGTGGTACTACCCCTGATCATATTGCAGAGTTTGCACGCATTGCAAATAATTATACTCCAAGGAAAATCCCAGCACTTAAAAAGGAAATGCGTCTAAGTGGGTTGGAAGCAGTTACAATTTCACAAGAAAGTAATTTCTCAAATATTGGCGAGCGTACCAATGTAATGGGATCTTTAAAATTCAAAAGACTAATTAAAGAAGATAATTTAGAAGAAGCATTAGAAGTGGCATTGCACCAAGTAGAAGGAGGTGCGCAAGCCATTGATATCAACATGGATGATGGGATGTTGGAAGGAAAGGAGTGTATGACACATTTCTTAAATTTAATTGCATCAGACCCTGATATATCCAAAGTGCCTATTATGGTGGATTCTTCCAAGTGGCATATTATTGAGTCAGGATTAAAATGCATACAAGGAAAAGGAATTGTTAATTCTATTTCCTTAAAAGAAGGGGAGGGAGTATTTAAACAGCATGCAAAAACTATCTTGAAATATGGAGCAGCAGTTGTTGTTATGGCCTTTGACGAAAAGGGGCAAGCAGTAGATTATTCAGATAAAATTAGAATTTGCGAAAGGGCTTATCGTATTCTGGTGGATGAGATTGGTTTTCCTGCTGAGGATATTATTTTTGACCCTAATATACTAACGGTTGCAACAGGAATAGAGGAGCATAATAATTATGCAGTTGATTTTTTTAAGGCTACAAAATGGATAAAAGAAAACTTACCATATGCGAAAGTTAGTGGAGGAGTGAGTAATGTGTCTTTCTCATTCAGAGGAAATAATATTGTACGTGAGGCTATGCATTCTGCATTCTTGTTTCATGCTATTAATAATGGAATGGACATGGGGATTGTAAATGCTGGAATGATTGAAGTGTATGAAGATATCCCTAAAGATTTACTGAAAGCAGTAGAAGATGTACTATTGAATAAAAATGATGGTGCGACTGAACGCTTGGTAGATTTGGCCGAAAACATAAAGGGAGAAGGAAAGCAAAGAGTTGAGGATTTATCTTGGAGAGAGCAGTCAGTTGAAGGGAGGTTATCTCATGCTTTGGTAAAAGGAATTGTTGCTTTTATTGAGCAGGATACTGAAGAAGCACGTTTAAAATCAGTACGTCCTTTAGATGTAATTGAGGGACCATTAATGGACGGAATGGGATTAGTAGGAGAGCTTTTTGGTGCAGGGAAAATGTTTTTGCCACAAGTAGTAAAAAGTGCAAGAGTAATGAAAAAAGCAGTAGCTGTGCTTACCCCATTTATTGAACAAGAAAAAACAGCAAGTAGCAAAGCAGGGAAAGTGCTGTTGGCTACTGTGAAAGGAGATGTGCATGATATCGGAAAAAATATTCTGGGGGTAGTTTTGGGCTGTAATAATTATGAAATTATTGATTTGGGAGTAATGGTTCCTGCTGATAAAATTTTGGAAGAAGCCAAAAAACAGGGTGTAGATGTAATTGGGTTGAGTGGATTGATTACCCCATCATTGGATGAAATGATTGATGTGGCAAAGGAGATGCAAAGAAATGATTTTAAGGTGCCGCTCATGATTGGTGGTGCTACTACTTCTAAGGTTCATACTGCAGTAAAAATAAATGAACATTACAATAATAATACGGTTGTGCATGTATTAGATGCTTCTAAGGCAGTAGGTGTAACAGCAAAATTAATTGGAAAGGATAAAGAAAATTTTCAAGCAAATATAGGAACTGAATATGATAATATCAAGGAAAATTATTTGAATAGAAAATCAGATAAAGAATATGTAAGTATTGCTAATGCAAGGGAAAATGCTGCTGTAACGGACTGGAAAAATTTAGCTATCCCTACAGCAAATCAGTTAGGAGTGCAGGTTTTTGAAGATATTGATATTGCAACTATCCGAAATTATATTGACTGGACCCCTTTCTTTTTTACTTGGGAGATGCGTAAAAATTACCCTGCAATTCTAGATGATGAAAACTTTGGAGAACAAGCAAAACAATTATTGAATGACGCCAATGTAATGCTAGATAATATCATTAAAAATAATTGGCTAAAGGCCAAAGCTGTAATTGGTATTTGGCAAGCCAAATCAGTAGGGGATGATGTGTATTTATTTGAAGATGAAAAGCAAATTGCAACTTATAATTTCTTGCGTCAGCAAGGGAAAAAAGGGAAAGCAAATAGATGTTTGGCTGATTTTGTAGCGCCACTAACTTCCAAGAAACAAGATTATATGGGTTCTTTTGTCTGCACGGCAGGTTTGGGAATTGAAAAGCAATTGGCAGTTTTTGAAAAAGAACATGATGACTATAATAGCATTATGCTTAAAGCAATTGCGGATAGATTAGCAGAAGCCCTCACAGAATATATGCATGAAAAAATCCGTAAAGAAATTTGGGGTTATGCTGGGTGTGAACAATTTACAAATGAGGATTTAATTAAGGAAGAGTATAAAGGAATCCGTCCAGCACCAGGCTATACTGCTTGTCCTGATCATACTGAAAAGCTAAAAATATTTAATTTATTAGATGCTGAAAAAAGTATAGGGGTAAGCCTTACTGAAAGCATGGCTATGAGTCCAAATGCTACAGTTAGTGGTTATTATTTTGCACATGCTGATGCTAAATATTTTAGTGTTGGAAAGGTGCAAGACGATCAATTATTTGATTATGCAAAACGAAAAAATATGAGTGTAGCACAAGTAGAAAAATGGCTAAGGTCAAACATATAAAATGAAATTATGAAAGTAACAGAACATATTAAAAATGCAAAAAAGACATTATTTTCTTTTGAGATTCTACCGCCTTTAAAAGGAACAAGCATACAGTCTATCTATAATTCCTTAGATCCGTTAATGGAGTTTAATCCTTCATTTGTTGATGTAACTTATCATAGGGAAGAGTTTGTGTATAAAAAAAGACAAGATGGATTATTGGAAAGAAGGGCTGTAAGGAAACGTCCGGGAACGGTAGGGATTTGTGCTGCTATTATGAATAAATATCAAGTGGATACTGTGCCTCATATTATTTGTGGAGGGTTTAGTAAAGAAGAAACAGAAAATGCATTAATAGATCTGGATTTCTTGGGAATTGATAATGTGTTGGTGTTAAGGGGCGACCCTATAAAGTCAGAAACTTATTTTTCTGCAGAACATGATGGGCATAAATATGCTTCAGAGTTATTAGGACAAGTAAATGAGATGAATAATGGAATTTATTTGGATGAAGATTTGAAAAACTCAGCACCTACTGATTTTTGTATAGGAGTAGCAGGTTATCCTGAAAAGCATTTTGAAGCACCTAATATGCGTTCGGATATTCATTTTTTAAAAAAGAAAGTAGAAGCAGGAGCTGATTATATTGTTACTCAAATGTTTTTTGACAATCAGCAGTATTTTGATTTTGTAAACTTATGCAGAGAAAATGATATTACTATTCCTATTATTCCTGGAATTAAACCTATGTCAACCCAAAAACAATTGTCTTTATTACCACAAAGGTTTCACTTGAATGTGCCTAATCTCTTAGTGGATGAAGTGCTAAGATGCAAAACTAATACGGATGTTAGGCAAGTAGGAGTAGAGTGGGCTATTCAGCAAACCAAAGAATTAATAGAGTTTGGAGTGCCTTGCATTCACTTTTATACTATGGGGAAATCGGATAATGTGCAGCAAATTGTTGGGAGTTTTGCTTAAGCAGTCAATTTCCTAAAATGTTCCTCTAGGTCAATGTTGTTTTTCTGATAGTTGGCAATCAATTGGTCGTCAACAATTTTACCTTTATTGATGATGATTACTCGGTTACACATTTTGTCCACTTCTTGCATGATGTGTGTGGATAGGAGTACGGTTTTATCTTCCCCAACTTCTTTTATTAGGTTTCTTATTTCCACCAATTGATTAGGATCTAAACCTGTTGTGGGCTCATCTAAAATCAAAATTTCAGGGTTGTGTATTAGTGCAGCTGCTAAACCTACTCTTTGTTTAAATCCTTTGGAAAGTTCTCCAATTTTTTTGCTTTGTTCAGGCGTTAAGCCTGTTTGTTTGATAATTTCATCAATACGACTGTTAAGGTTCTTAACCTTATAAATCTCCCCAACAAAGTTGAGGTATTCTTTAATGTACATGTCAGTGTATAGCGGATTGTGTTCTGGCAAATAACCAATTTTTGCTTTTACTTGTAAGTCTTGTTCTTGCGTGTCTAAATTACAAACCTGCACTTTACCACTATCTTGCTGTAAATAGGAAGTTATGATTTTCATCAGTGTTGATTTTCCTGCTCCATTCGGACCTAAAAAACCAACTATTTCACCTTTATTAAGTGAAAAGGAAACATCAGTAAGTGCTTGTTGCTTTCCGTAATATTTATTTAGCTTTTGAATTGCGATTGACATAGGACAAAGATAGGAAAGAATTACTCAATAATTATCTTCTTTTTTACAGTTCCATTATCATAGATGTAAAATAGTGTTTGGTTTTATTTATCTACTTGAAGTATCAATAATTTTAATTAGTTTATTTTCACTAATTCTTCATAATTAATAGTTTTTATAATTGTCAAATATAAGAAAAATCTAATTGTATATTTGCACCAATGAATGCAGTAGTTATAAAAACAACAGGGAAACGCTATACCGTAAAAACGGAAACTGGGGATGTTGTACATTGTCGCCTTAAGGGAAAATTCCGAATTGCGGGCATAAAAAGTACGAACCCAATTGTTGTTGGCGATAAAGTTGAGGTGGTACAAGAATCAGAATTATGGATGATTGTAAGGCTGCATGATAGAAAAAATCATATTCTAAGAAAATCAGTTAACCTAAGTAAACAAACTCATATTATTGCAGCTAATATTGACCAAGCTATATTGATGATAACATTAGATAGCCCTATAACAACTACTGGTTTTATAGATCGTTTTTTGGTAGCTGCAAATGCTTATGGGGTTAAGGTGGTTCTTATTTTTAATAAGGTTGATTTATTAAATGATGAACTGAAAGCAGCACAAAATAATTTGCTTAATATATATGAAGGGATAGGCTATACTTGCTTTGTTACTTCTGTTATTAATGATGATTTGTCAGAGATAAAAGATTTAATGAAAGGAAAAATAAATATGATTTCCGGTCATTCAGGTGTAGGGAAATCTACTTTGGTAAATTATTTACAACCTAATTTGCATATTGACACTAAAGAGGTTTCTAATACGCATAAGCAAGGGCAACATACCACTACTTTTTCTGAGTTACACGACTTAGATTTTGGAGCTTCTATTATTGATACACCTGGAATAAGAGGTTTTGGTTTAGTAGAATTAGAAGTGGCTGAACTGGGTAATTATTTCCCTGAATTTTTCAAGTTAAAATCAGCTTGTAAATACCATAATTGCATACATAAAAACGAACCTCAATGTGCCATTAAATCTGCTTTGGCAGAAGGTAAAGTTGCGGAAAGTAGGTATAAGAACTATTTAAATATGCTTGAGGAAGAACAAGAGCATTTCAGAACAAATAACTACTAACCGTGAGAGTAGTTACCCAAAGAGTTGCTGATGCCTCAGTTGTGATTGAAGGAAAAAAAGTGGCTAGTATTTCTGCTGGGTTATTAGTTTTTTTAGGTATTGAAATAGAGGATACCAAAGAAGATGCTTTGTGGTTAGCGAATAAAATTGCAGCACTTAGAATTTTTGCAGATGAAGAAGGGGTAATGAATAAATCCATTATTGAAATGGGTGGAGAGGCAATTGTCGTGAGCCAATTTACCTTACATGCCAAAACTAAAAAAGGAAATCGTCCATCTTATATTAAAGCGGCACGACCTGAACAATCCATGCCTCTTTACGAGCAGTTTAAAGAAGATTTATCTGTTGCTATTGGTAAGCAGGTGCAGTCGGGGGAGTTTGGTGCAGATATGAAAGTTTCTTTAACAAATGATGGGCCTGTTACGATATTAATTGACACTAAAAATAAAGAATAATGCCAATTACTGAATTACAAAAACAAGTAGATGTTTGGATAAAAAAGTATGGCGTTTGTTATTTTAACGAGCTTACCAATATGGCTGTTCTTACGGAAGAAGTAGGAGAGGTGGCGCGTATTATTTCTCGTAAATATGGTGAACAAACCTTTAAAGAAACGGATCATAAAGATTTAGGAGAAGAGCTCTCGGATGTATTATTTGTATTACTTTGTTTGGCAAATCAAACTAACACTGATTTGCAAAAAGCATTTGATAAAAAGATGAAAATTAAAACGGAAAGAGATGCTGATAGGCATCAGAATAATGAGAAGTTGAGTTAATTATTTCTCAATTGTTTTGCTCTAGCTTTAGCGTTTTCATTTCTTTCAATTTTGTGTGCTGGTCGGCTCCATTTTACATTTCCTTCAGTTGACATACAGCTTGGTGCAGTTGCTTTAGTTTCTGGCTGGTCTCCATCAACAAATGGTGCTTTTGGCGAGAGTCCTAAAATACCAAATAATTCCATATCCTTATTGATGTCAGGATTAGGAGTAGTTAATAATTTATCTCCAGCAAAAATAGAAGAAGCTCCTGAAAGGAAGCAAAGTGCTTGTCCTTCATCACTCATTTCTGTTCTTCCAGCTGATAAACGAACTACAGCTTTAGGCATTACAATTCTTGCAGTTGCTACCATACGCACCATATCCCAAATTGGCACATTTTTTTGGTCTTCTAATGGTGTTCCTTCCACAGCAACTAATGAATTAATGGGTACTGATTTTGGTTGTGGATTCATATTTGCAAGAGTGCTTAACATTCCTGCTCTATCTTTTGGGCTTTCTCCCATTCCAATAATTCCTCCTGAACAAACAGATATTCCTGCTTTATTTGCGTTTTCAATTGTTTTTAATCTATCATCATATCCTCTTGTGGAAATTACTTCTTTATAATGTTCTTCTGAAGTATCTAAGTTATGATTATAAGCGTAAAGTCCTGCGTCTGCTAATTTTTGAGCTTGACCTTCACTCATCATTCCTAAGGTGCAACACACCTCCATCTCTAATGAGTTTACTGTTTTTACCATTTCTAATACTTGATCAAAATCAGCATTATCTTTAATATTACGCCAAGCTGCTCCCATGCAAAGTCGTGACGAACCATTTGATTTTGCTCTTAGCGCCTGTGCTTTTACTTGACTTACGCTCATTAAATCATTATTGTCAATATCAGTATGATAGCGAGCAGCCTGTGGACAATATCCGCAATCTTCAGGGCAACCTCCAGTCTTAATTGAAAGAAGTGTACTTACTTGTACTTCTAAAGGATTATGGTTTTCTCTGTGTGTTTTTGCAGCTTCATACATCAATTCTATCAAAGGTTTGTTGTATATTGCTAATACTTTTTCAGTAGTCCAGGTAGTATTCATAGTGTTTTTTTCTTGTTCGTAAAGATAGGGTTTTTAAGCTTTTTGAAGTATAATACTTACAGCATTTCCTCCAAATCCAACTCCATTTATCATTATTGTTTCTGGTGTGTTATTATTCTGATGTGCACTGCTTTCGTACGGAAATGAAATATTTTTCTCATTCTGTAACATCATTATTGCTAGTTCTATGCTCAATGCTCCTGATGTGCCTAGGGTGTGTCCGCTTAGGTGTTTTGTTGAAATAAGATGAGGCATATTTTTGCCAAATATTTTTGTTATTGCCTTTAGTTCTGCTTCATCACCTTGCAGTGTTCCAGGAGCATGCATCACTAAAGTGTCAATTGTGCTGAGTTTGGCATCATGCAAAGCCATTTTCATGCTGTTATGCATGCATTCTGCTTCTGCCGAAAGAGAAGCATTATGTTCAATCATTTCGGTAGCAAAACCTAAGCCAATAATTTTAGCTATTGCTTTTTGCCCTCTGTCTTTTTCTAGAGCAAAAACTACTGCACCTTCTCCAAGAATCATACTGTTTTCATCCTTATTTTTCTGTAAAGGATTGCAAGGCCAATCACTTTTATTTTTACTGTAAATTCCTAGTGCTTGCATTTGTGCAATGGTAAAATTAGTAAGGGGTGCTTCTGATCCTCCAGCTAAAAATTGCTCAGCCATATCACTTTTAATCCAAACGCAAGCATTTAATATGCTATGCAGGGCAGTACTACAAGTTATAGAGTGAGATAGAGTAGCGCCTTTACTTCCCAAATCCATAGCTACCCAAGAGGATATGTTTCCAAGTGTAGTAGTTGGAGAGCTTAATGGACTCAACCTTTTGTTAGATTGTAAATAATGTTTGTGGTATTTTTCAAATAGAGCAGTTGCTCCTCTTGATGAACCAATATTGATAGCTGTATTTTCAATTTGTTTCCAGTTTGCATGTTTTGCCGCTTTTCTACTAGCAATCATACTCATGACAACACTTTTATCTAACTTCCTATATGCTATTTTTTCTTTTCTTAATCCCTTTATTAATTGCTCGGATTCAGCACTTAATTTCCCAACTTTTACATCCCCATTGTTTAAGCAGCAGTCGCTTATCAAGGTGGTGTTTCCTTGATAATTTTCCCATATTTCATCTGCATTATTTCCTAATGCAGAAATACTTCCAATACCTGTAATTAAAATGTTTTGCATTCTGCAAAAATAAGGATTGAATTATAATTTAAGCGCTTTTTTAGTAGCAGAATATACTGTACTTAATTCACATTCTGTAATACAATAAGGAGGTAAAATATAAATCACATTCCCTAGTGGCCGGATTAAAATACCTTCTGATAAAAAATGTTTGAATAATCTTGTTCTTAAATCACTTGCATATCCACTATTTTCATCTGTTAATTCAATTGCTAAAATGGTTCCTGTTTGTCGTAAGTTGTCAATTTTAGGATGGTTTTTTATTTCTTCAGCAAAGGCTTGATGACTTTTAATGATACGTTTAATATTATCTTGACATTTTTGTTTTTCTAATAAATCTAAACTAGCTAAAGATACTGCACATCCTACAGGATTTCCTGTAAAAGAATGTCCGTGCAAAAAAGCTTTTGTTAAATCGTTAGATAAAAAAGCATTATATATTTTCTGATTACAAGTAGTGATTGACATAGGTAAAGTTCCTCCTGTTAAACCTTTGGACATGCACATTAAATCAGGTTTATTTTTAAGTTGATTTACTGCAAAAGTTGTTCCTGTTCTTCCAAATCCTGTCATTACTTCATCAGCAATACAGAGTACTCCATACTCATGGCAAAGTGCAATCATTTTATCTAAAATTTCAGGAGAATACATTCTCATTCCTGCTGCACCTTGTACTAAAGGTTCAAAAATGAAACAGGCTATTTCTCCTTTTTCAAGTTCTGTTTTTAAATTGTCTAAAACATTTTTTTCTGTAGGGAAGGGTAAATGGGTTACTTCAAATAAGTAGTTGTTGAAAGGAGTTGAAAATAATCCTCTTGCTCCTGCTGACATAGCTCCAAAAGTATCTCCATGGTATGCGCCATTTAATGCTAAGAAACGATTGCGATTTTCTCCTTTATTATGCCAATACTGAATAACCATTTTTATAGCAATTTCTACTGCTGATGATCCATTGTCCGAAAAGAAAAATTTCTCTTGATTTTTGGGTAAATGTTTTTTTAGTCTACTGCATAATTGGGCGGCAGGTTCATGCGTACATCCTGCAAAAACAACATGTTCTAAATTTAGCATTTGCTCATTTACTTTTTCTGCTAAGTAGGGGTGAGAGTGACCGTGCAGGTTTACCCACCAGGAGGATATGGCGTCTATATAAGTATTACCTTTTTTGTCAAATAAAAGACTTCCTTTTCCTTTTGTTATGGCTAAAGGATTTTCTGCAGTTTGCATTTGTGTGAAAGGGTGCCAAATATATTTTTTATCTAAATCTTCCCAGCTCATAATGTTATTTGTTGTGCGTATTTTCTTATTATTTCTTTGTCAAAATACTTTTCTTCATTTATTCTGAAAAGCAAGTTAATTCCACTCATTTTCAGAATTATACTTTCTGTATCTTTGTTTTCTTCTCCGCTAAAAATAATTCCTTTTATATTTATGTTTTTATCTTTTAGGGTTTTAATAGTCATTAAAGTATGATTAATACTGCCTAAATAATGACGGCTTACAATTACAACTTCTGTATCAGTATTTGGGATAATGTCTAAAATAAAATCCTGATTATTTAAAGGAACAAGAAGTCCTCCAGCACCTTCAATTATTAAATAGTTTTCTGTTTTTGGAGGGGTAATTTTTGAAAGTTCAATTCTTATATTATCTCTTTCGGCTGCAGCATGTGGTGACATAGGAGAGTTTAGTTGGTAGGCTTCCTTATGAAAAACGCTTTGTGTATTGCTGATTAAACTTTTTACTTTCATTGTGTCAGAATTTTCCAATTCTCCTGCTTGTACAGGTTTCCAATAATCAGCTTTTAAGGCTTCCACCAATATACTGCTTGCAATGGTTTTTCCTACTTCCGTTCCTATTCCTGTTACGAATAATCTCATAATAATTCAGTTAATTTTTTGCATAAAGCAATGATATCTTCATCTGCATTGTAGGTGTGCAAACAAACTCTGATTCTTTCACTTCCTTCTGCTACTGTTGGGTGAAGGATAGGGCGAATGTCAAATCCAGCTTGTTGTAATGTTGTTGCTATTTCTTTAGTTTTTTCATTGCCTCCAATAATAATACTTTGGATAGGGGATCTGCTGTAAATCAGCTTTGCATTTTTAAAGTTTTTCTGAAATAGTGCTATTTTTTGATGCAAAATTTCTTGTTCTGCAGTTGATGTATTTAAATGCTCAACTACTTTTTGAATGCATAAAATACTATGTTCAGGCATTGCTGTGGTGTATATAAAAGATCGAGCAAAATTGATAAGGTAATCTTTTAAGTTTTGACTGCCTACAATTGCCGCTCCATGGCAGCCTAATGCTTTACTAAAGGTGTGGATGCGAGCAAAAGTATTGATGTTTAATTCTTGACATAATCCAGTTCCATTTTTGCCAAATACTCCTGTTGAGTGGGCTTCATCAACTATTAAATAAACCTTATGTTCTTTGCAAATTTTTGCAATTTCTTTTAGAGGTGCCGCATCACCATCCATGGAGTAAATGCTTTCAATTACCACAAAAATAGTTCTGTTAGCCTTCAATATTTTTCTCTCTAAATCAGTAACATTATTGTGCTTAAAGGAGAAGTTATTAGCAACCCCTAGTCGTAATCCGTCACGAATAGAGGCATGGCATAAAGCATCATAAATTACAGTATCTCCTTTTTGAGGAATGCAAGAAAAGAATCCTAAGTTGGCATCATAGCCAGAATTAAAAATGAGGGCTGCCTCTGTATTGTGAAAGGTAGAGATCTGCTGTTCCACTGTGTCAAAAACAGTGGAATGACCACTTATTAGTCGTGAGCCAGTTGCTCCATTTTGTTTGCTTTCAATTTCCCAATCTTTATTCGAAAGCCCTAAATAATTATTGGAACAAAAGTCAACTCCTGCTGCTTCAGTTTTTAATTGACGAAACCCATTATTGGCTTTTCTTTTCTGTAATATATTATGTAGGTGTTGTTCCATTTTGCTCCAAAAATAGCATAAAAAAAGAGGACTACAATGTAATCCTCTTTTGATAATTTGTTTTTGTGAAATTAATCTGCTAAAACAATAATTTTGTTTTGTTGCATTTCAATTACACCACCATTAATTGTAAAGTTTTCAGTAGTATTGTTAGCAGTAATTACTCTAATCTTTCCATTAGTTAATGTTGAAATAATTGGAGCGTGATGATTTAGTACTTCAAAATCTCCTGATGTTCCAGGGAATTTTACTGATGTTACTTCTCCTTTAAAAACTTCTTTTTCTGGTGTTATTATTTCTAATATCATTGTGTTATTATTTAACGTCAGCTAACATTTTTTCTCCTTTCTCAATTGCTTCATCAATTGAACCAACTAAGTTAAATGCTGCCTCAGGATATTTATCTACTTTACCGTCCATAATCATGTTAAATCCTTTGATTGTGTCAGCAATATCAACTAAACATCCTTTAAGTCCTGTAAACTGCTCAGCAACATGGAAAGGTTGAGATAAGAATCTTTGCACTCTTCTTGCTCTGTGTACAGCTAATTTATCTTCATCAGATAATTCATCCATACCTAAAATTGCAATAATATCTTGTAATTCTTTATATCTCTGTAGTAATTCTTTTACATCTTGAGCACACTTATAGTGTTCCTCACCAACTACATCTGGTGTAAGAATTCTTGAAGTAGAATCTAAAGGGTCAACTGCAGGGTAAATACCAAGCTCAGCAATTTTTCTTGAAAGTACAGTAGTTGCATCTAAGTGAGCAAATGTTGTGGCAGGAGCAGGGTCAGTTAAATCATCTGCAGGAACATATACTGCTTGTACAGATGTAATTGATCCGTTTTTAGTAGAAGTAATTCGCTCTTGCATTGTTCCCATCTCAGTTGCTAATGTTGGTTGGTAACCTACTGCTGAAGGCATACGCCCTAGTAGTGCAGATACCTCTGAACCAGCTTGTGTGAAACGGAAGATATTATCAACAAAGAAAAGTACATCTTTCCCTTTTCCATCTCCTTCTCCATCTCTAAAGTATTCAGCAATTGTTAGTCCTGAAAGTGCTACTCTTGCTCTTGCTCCAGGAGGCTCATTCATTTGCCCGAAAACAAATGTTGCTTTTGAGTCAGCCATTTTTTCTCTATCAATTTTTGATAAATCCCATCCTCCTTCTTCCATAGAGTGGTTAAAGTCCTCACCATAATTAATAATTCCTGACTCTAACATCTCTCTCATTAAGTCATTCCCTTCTCTTGTTCTTTCACCAACACCTGCAAATACTGAAAGTCCACCATGTCCTTTTGCAATATTGTTAATTAGCTCTTGGATAAGTACAGTTTTACCTACACCAGCACCACCAAATAAACCAATTTTACCACCTTTTGCGTATGGCTCAATTAAGTCAATTACTTTAATACCCGTAAATAATACTTCAGTTGCAGTTGATAAATCTTCAAATTTAGGTGCATCTCTGTGGATTGGTAAACCGTTAGTACGGTCTAAGTTCTCCATTCCGTCAATTGCATCTCCAATAACATTGAAAACTCTTCCTTTAATATTTTCTCCAGCAGGCATTTTAATAGGTGCTCCAGTAGCAAGTACTGCAGTTCCTCTACTAATACCATCAGTAGTTTCCATTGCAATAGCTCTTACTGTATCTTCACCAATATGTTGTTGGCATTCTAATACTAATTTACTTCCATCAGTTCTAGTAATTTCTAATGAATCATAAATATTTGGTAATCCAGCTTCATTATTTTCGAACGTAACATCAATTACAGGCCCAATAATTTGTGATACTTTTCCAGTGTTTGTTGACATTTTTATATCTTTTAAAGTCGTTAAAATACTTAATTTAAATCGGCTGCAAATTTACTATTTTTAAATTGTATTGTGCTAATAATAATAGGATTAAATTAATTGTTAATTTTGAACACTTTTTCAACAAAGCTAAAACTAAAATAAATAAGTGAAAGTATACCATTCAATCGAGCAGTTTCCATCTGATATTAAAACCACTTTAACCATTGGTACTTTTGATGGGGTGCATAAAGGACATAAGCATGTACTTAAAAGGTTAAATGAAACGGCTAAAAAGGAGGGGTGCGAAAGCGTTTTGCTTACTTTTTATCCGCACCCAAGGCATGTTTTATACCCAGATAATCAGGAATTAAAATTACTTAATACCATTGAGGAAAAAATTGAGGAGTTAAAAAAATCAGGAATACAGCATTTTGTTATTCATGAATTTACAAAAGAGTTTTCAAGAACAAAATCAGTAAATTTTATTAGGGATTTATTAGTAAATAAATTAAAAATGAACCAAATGGTAGTTGGTTATGATCATCATTTTGGTAGGAATAGGGAAGGTTCTTATGATGAGTTAAAAGAGTTTTCGGAGCTATATAACTTTAAATTAGAGCAAATTCCACCACAAGATGAAGGAGATGTTACCGTAAGTTCTACTAAAATTAGGAAACTATTGAGTTCTGGTGATATAGAAAAAGCAAATGTTTATTTGGGTTATGCTTATTCAATTAATGGAAAGGTTGTAAAGGGAAATGAAATAGGGAGAACAATTGATTTTCCTACAGCAAATATTTTAGTAGAAAACAATTGGAAATTAATTCCTGCTGATGGAGTTTATGCTGTTAAGTTAAAGTTGGGTGAAGTACAATACTTTGGTATGTTGAATATTGGTAAAAGACCAACAATATATGATAAACAACATGTAATAGAAGTGCATATTTTTGATTTTTCAAAAATTATTTATGGTAGTGAAATAAAAGTTGAGCTTGTAAAACGAATTAGAGATGAAAAGCAATTTAATAATTTACAACTTTTGAAAAAACAGCTACAAGTAGATGAAAATAATTGTAGGAATTTATTTAGAATAGCATAGAAATGAAAAAAGAGGGTGGAAAAAGTATAACCACCCTCTAAAAATCCAGTAGTTCTGTCTTTTGGGAAAGACATATACTGAACGAAAAGTCTATAACAAGAACACTATTGCTAGTGAAAAGGAAATAAGGATAATCAAAAAGACTAAATACGAAATTTCAGATTTAGCCATTAAGATTTACTCTCTGCTGTTGTAGGTAGAAATAATGATGCTAACCCAAATACTAATATCATTTTAAAAATCATACTGCAAGTATAAGAAGTGTTTCGGAATTGATTTGTAAGTAACTACACCTACGTATAATACGTATATATGAATTTTGCAATAATTTGATATTAAGTATTATACATTAAAAATAAGTTTATTTTTATTTATTTTTTATGGTGAATAATTTATTTTTCATGGCGATTTTTATTAGTCCAACTGTACTTGTTACACCTAATTTTAAAATCAAGTTCTTTTTATGAGTTTCAACAGTACGCTTACTAATATCTAGTTTTAAAGCAATATCGCTATTGCTAACTTCTTCAGTGATGAGTTTTAAAATTTGTTTTTCTCTGTTAGTTAAGGTTATATCCCTTAATTCCTTGTCATTAGATTTGATGTTAGATTGTATGAATTTGCTTTGTGTGTTGCTGATATATTTTTTACCTTTCATACAATCTTCTATAGCATTTAATATTTCCTCTTTCCCAGAGTTCTTACTTATATATCCGTCAGCACCTCCTTTTAATGCTTTATTGATGATGTATTTTTCTTCATACATACTAAGCATCATTATCTTTATGTCAGGGTATAGTTTTTTTATCTTTTTAGTCAATGTTATTCCATCCATAATTGGCATATTGATATCAGAAATTACTAAATCAGGTTTTTGTGTTTTTAAAACATCTAGAACTTCTTGTCCATTTTTGCAGTTTGCAATTACATTAATAGTATTACTACTAATGAGTGCTGTTATTCCCTCTAAGAAGATAGAATGGTCGTCAGCAATTATGATATTAGTTTTTTTATTAGTTTCCAAAATTTATGCTTTTCTATTTAAAATTATAGCATCATTATAATCTTCATTAGCAATTTTAACAGATGCAATTTGTCGGTAACTTCTAGCAATCCAATATTGAGCATTTATTATTTCTGCTTTTATAATTGCTTTTTCAAAATAAAGAATTGCTTTTTTTTGGTTGTTAAGAAAGAAAAAATCATTCCCTATTCTGAATAAAGATTCTACTTCACCTCTTTTGTATTGAATTTCCTTAGATAAGGAAAGAGACTTTTTAGCAAGAATAAGAGAGGTATCATGACTAATGTCATAATATTTTGTGCAAAGGTTTAATAATGCAATAACCTTATTAGTATCGTTTGGTAGATTATAAATATCATTTAAAATATTTCCTTGATGAGCAGTACTGCTTCCGGAAAAAAGTAAAATAAATATTAGTATCCGAAATACATTCATGTTAAAGAAAAAACTAATTAAACAGATTGTAAGTAACAGCAATTTTCGCTAAGCCTATATTATTTTTTATTCCTAATTTAAGTAATATATTTTTCCTATGAGTTTCAACTGTTCGTTTGCTAATATTTAAATCTTCACTAATATCTTGGTTGCTTTCTTCTTTGAGCATGAGTTTTAATACCTCCCTTTCTCTTAAAGTTAGTTTGTATTTCATTACAAAAGCATCATCATCATACATGACATCATGTGGTTTGAATAATTGTTTGTTTACATATTCTTTATTAGCAAAACACTTTTTTATTGCTTTAATAATTTCTTCTTTTTCAGTATTTTTGCTGAGGTAAGCATTTGCGCCACATTCAAAAGCTTCTTTAATAATATTTGGGTCTTCATACATACTAAGCATGATGATTTTAGTATTTATTTCCTCTTCTATTATTTTTTTACAAAGTCGTAATCCGTCCAATTTTGGCATATTTATATCAGAGAATACTAAGTCAATATTATGGTTTTTTAGGAAGTATAGGGCATCTCTACCGTTTTCAAAAGTTGATACAATCCTAAGGCCAATACTTTCTAAGATTGTACATAAGCCACTAGTAAAAAGCTTATGATCGTCAATAACTATGGCTCTTTTCCCTCCTATTGTTGTTGTAGTCATATTTATATGTTTTTATAAGGTATATCAATAATAATTGTTGTTCCGTTTCCTTTTTTAGAATCAACTTCAATTTTCCCATCATAGAGCGTTATTCTTTTTTGGATGTTGCTAAAGCCAATTCCTTCTCCCATTTTTTTCGTATCAAATCCTTTCCCATTATCTTCCACCAGAATAGTAAGATGACTTTCATGCCCAGTTAAGTCTATGTTTACATTACTGGCAAGTGCGTGTTTTTGAATGTTGGTTGCTAGTTCTTGTATTATTCTATATACACATACTTTTTGGTCGTAAGCTAACTTATTTATTTCCTCTTGAGGGTAGCATTGAAAGCAAACTCCAATTTCTAAATTAGGAAAAGTACGGTGTAAATAATTTCCAATAGTAGTGCAAAGGCTATTTTTTTGAAAGGATACTGGGGTTAAGTTACGTGAGATATTCCTTATTTCTTGATATGTTGTTTCAATATGTTCAATTTCTTCTAACAATTTTGGACACTTATTTTCTGATTGTAAATTAGATAGACTTAGTTTTACTCCTGCTAATGAACCCCCTACACCATCATGTAATTCTTGCGCAATTTCTTCTCTAATCTTTTCTTGTTCATCAATAATTGCTTTAGCCGCATTTGTTTTTTCTTTTTCAAGTAGCGTTTCTAGGGCTCTTCTTTTTGATACTCTTAATGCTACTATTGTTACGATTAGGATAATTAATAAAAGAATAATTAAGATATTTTGTTTCCTCTGTAAACCCTTTTCTAGTGCAAGTTTGTTGTTTAGGCTGTTCCGTTTTTCCTTTTCATTTAGTAGTTTTATTTCAGTTTCAAATTGTAGTATCCTTTCTTTTACTTTTTCGCCATTTACACTGTCCTTTAAGTTGCTGTATTTTTTGAATGAAGTTAATGCGTTTTTATGCATTCCTAGTTGTTCGTATGCCTCACTTAAGTTGGTGTAGGAAAGGTCAAGGTAAGTTATTGAATTGTGTTTTCTGCAAAGTTCTATGGCTTCTTTAAAAAGAGAAATGGCTAAATTATTATTTCCCATTTGCAGGTTAATATAACCAATATTATTTTTTGATTGTATTTGATTTTTAATATCTTTTGTTAGTATTCTTATTGCTAAGGATTTATGAAAATAGTATAAAGATGAATCATTCCTTCCGTTACTAAAATGAAAGATTCCCAAGTTGTTATAGATAAATCCTAGTGATCGGTCATTCTTAAGAGTTTTATTAATTTGGATGGCTTTATTAATGTAAAAAAGTGAGCTATCTATTATTCCTAAGCTTCTATATAGTGATGAATAAAATTCATAGAATATAGCAAGTGATATTGAATCATTCTCGTGTATTGCTAAGCTTATATTTTGCTTTGTGAGTAGTTTTGCTTTTTCAAATTCTTTGTTTTTATTATGAATTTTAGCAATAGTATTTTGGGCAGCAGTTTTCCCTGTATAGCTTTTTATTGTTTTTGCAATTGCAAGCGATTGATAAGCTGCTTCCAATGAATTTGCTAAATCCCCTCTGTCATATTTGTTTTTAGCAACCTGAAATAAACTATTCATTTCTCCTTTTCTGTCGCTATTCTTTATAGAAAGTTCTAGAGCTAGACTTGTGTAATGAATAGCACTATCATTTCCATTTTCAAAATGAATATCGGCTTTGCTAAGTAGCTCATTAACTTTTACCTCTTGTGCATTTAATCCAATTGTAAAAGTGAAAAGTGCTAGTGATTTTAGAAAATTAAAGATTTTTTTCATATTTAATTCCCAAATATAGTGATTATTTTATTAATTCCAACTTGGCAAATTTTAAAAGTAACTGCTTTAGTCCAATTCCATTAAAAAATACTCCTGCCTTTTTATCAGCTCCATCCCCTGAAATAGTAAGTACTTTTCCTTCTCCAAATCGGGCATGTTTTACTTTCATTCCTGTTTGTATTTTGCTTAGATCACTTGCGTTTATGCTTATGTTCTTGGCTCTATTTAGGTTGGTTAAGTTCTTTGGAGGAATAAATTTTTTGGTAGGTGCAGAGTATTCTTTTTTGTTAAATTTAGTTTTAGCGTAAATTTTATGAGGACTAGAATCTTGTCTCTTTTTTGGTGCTAATTCGTGTTTTTCTAAGAAGCTATCATCTAATTCACTTATAAATCTGCTTGGTACACAGTCTGTATATTGTCCCCATTTAAAGCGAGAGGATGCAAAGGATAAAAATAGTCTTTTTTCGGCTCTTGTTATGGCAACATAAAATAGTCGTCTTTCTTCTTCAAGATTTTCTTGGCTTTCTCCACTCATCATACTTGGGAATAGGTTTTCTTCTAGCCCTACTACAAATACATAAGGAAATTCTAGTCCTTTTGCTGCATGAACTGTCATTAAGGTAACTTTATTAAAGTCTTCTTCTGTTTCTTTATCTTGATCGGTTAGGAGTGCTACATCTTCCATGAAATCGGATAACTTATTTACTCCTTTTTCAGCAGTTTCGCTAAAATCCTTTATACCATTTAATAGTTCTTGAATATTTTCAAATCTACTGACTCCTTCAGGTGATTTGTCAGTATATAGATCATTAAATAGTCCTGTTGATTTTGCGATTTCCTCTGCAACAATGTAAGCGTCTTTTTTTCTTGAGTTAATAATGAAATTATTAATCATTAAAGCAAATTCTTTTAGCTTTCCTTGTGTTCCTTTATTAATGTTAATTTCAATTTCTCCAAGGTGATTAATGACCTCCCAAATACTTTTGTTGTGCTCATTAGCAAATATATTAAGCCTTTGAATTGTTGTTGCTCCAATTCCTCTTGTTGGGTAGTTGATTATTCTCTTGAAAGCTTCTTCATCATTTGGATTGATAGTCAAGCGATAATAAGCCAATAAGTCCTTAATTTCTTTTCTTTGGTAAAAAGAAAGTCCTCCATATATTTTGTAGGGGATATTTCTTTTTCTGAGTGATTCTTCAAGCGATCTGGATTGAGCATTAGTTCTGTATAAAATTGCAAAATCTTTATGATGGGCTTGTTGGCGTATTTGGACATCTGAAATAGTATTAGCTACAAGCCTACCCTCATCATTATCACTCCCTGTTTTTACTACTATAATTTTGTCTCCTTTATTATTGTCTGTCCAAACATTTTTTTCTAGCTGTTTTTCATTGCGTTTTATTATGCTATTTGCTGCATCTACAATTGTAGAAGTAGATCTGTAGTTTTGTTCTAACTTATAGGTTTTGTAATCAGGATAATCAACTTTAAAGTTTAATATATTTTGAATGTTTGCTCCTCTAAAAGCATAGATACTTTGAGCATCATCTCCAACAATACAGATATTTTCATTTAATGCTGCTAGCTTTTTAATGATGAGGTATTGCACATGGTTTGTATCTTGATACTCATCAATTAATATGTATTTGAATTTCTCTTGATATTTTAGCAATACATCAGGATGGTTTTCTAATAATTGATAAGTTTTTAATAGCAAATCATCAAAATCCATAGCAGATGCTTTTTCACATCTTTGTACATACATTTGGTAGATTCTTCCAAATTCTGTTCGTTTAGCTATTTTGTCAGTTTGTACTAATTCTGCTTTATTGTTGTATCCTGCTGGGGTAATGAAATTATTCTTTAGGGAAGAAATTCTATTTCTGATTACACCAACTTTGTAAATGTCTTTGTCTAGTTTGAGTTCTTTAATTATACTTCTCACTAAGCTTTTAGAATCGTCAGTATCATATATTGTAAAGTTAGAAGGGTAGTTTAGTTTTTCGGCTTCAAAGCGTAAAATTTTAGAAAATACTGAGTGAAAAGTTCCCATCCATAAGTTCCTTGCATCACTTTGTCCAGCAATATTTTCAATTCTTGTTCGCATTTCTTTAGATGCTTTGTTGGTAAAAGTTAGGGATAGAATATTATGAGGATTAACGCCTGATTTCAGTAAATGCACTATTCGGTAAGTGAGTACTCTTGTTTTTCCTGATCCTGCACCAGCAATTACCATTAATGGTCCTTTCAGGTGTTGTACTGCTAATCTTTGTTCGGTATTTAGTTTTTGCAAATAATCTTCCATAGTATTTTTAAAGGACACCAAAAGTACATTTATTCTTTTGTGATTTTTAGCTTGTTGATAAAATTTTGTATGTTTGTGAATTAGAGGTTTTCTCTTATTAATTGAAAAAATATATGAAAAAAGAATTATTGTTAGTAGTATTTTTTGTAATGTCGCTATTTATTTATTCGGATATTTATTCTCAATCAATTTATTATCCATTTTCAAATTCTACTGGGTCTATATGTTTTGGTGAGTGTAATGGTGATATAGATATATATATTGATCAAACATCTCCTCCTACTAATGTTGAATTAAAATTATTATGGCAGAATCCGGTTACTAATTTCTGGGTTCAGCTTGGGGTGTCATCAGGAACAGGGTCTTTATTTAATTTTCCAAGTTTATGTGCTGGGAATTACAAAGTTATATTAAGTGATAGCACAACTATTCCGCCACTTTTTATTGAGGAATATTTGACAATGGTTGTAAATCCTCCTGAAGATGTTGTTGATACAATATTAGTAGTTAATCCAAGTAGTTTAATTAGTAATGATGGATTGATTGACGTGAATATCTCAGGAAACCCAAATTCTATTTATTCATATGCTTGGTCTAATGGAGATACAACAGAGGATATTACTAGTTTAAGTTCGGGTAATTACTTTTTAGTAGCTAGCAATCAGTTTGGTTGTGTTGTTGATTCTGCTTTCTTTGATTTGGTTGCTAATAACCTTTGTGGTTATGGAAATGATAGTATATCTAATGTGTTATGTAATGCTGAAAGTACTGGATCTATCATGATTAATGGTGTTTTTGGAGTGCCACCTTTTATTTATAGTATTGAATTTTTAGATGGTTCAGGAACCTTTACTTACTTGTCATCTGATACGCTATTTGAATTTTCTAATATTCCTGCAGGTGATTATGGTATTTTAATTACTGATAATGTTGGTTGTACAGACTCTACTTTTCCAAATATTGTAATTTCAGAACCAGCTCCAATTACTATTTCAACTCTTGTTACAAATGCTACAGGAAATACTACTTGTGATGGTATTATTCAGTCCTCTGTGTCTGGAGGTGTTTTTCCCTATACTTATATGTGGTGTGATGGGCAAACGACAAGTACTGCGGTAGCGCAATGCACAGGTCAATGCTGTGTATTGGTTACTGATAATAATGGTTGTACTGCTAATAAATGCGATAGTGTTAGTGTTGTTTTGCCGTGCACGGATTCTATTCAGTTATCAGTTAGTGAAAGTCCTGAAAGTTGCAGAGGAGGAGATGGAAGTTTTAAAATTTCTGCAGTTATGGGAGATGCACCGTATTACTATTCAATTGATGGAGGGTTTACATATAATACTGTTGGTTTTAATGATACAGTTCTGGTTGATTCTTTACCTTCTGGAAACTATGATTTAGTAGTAAAGGATGATAGTTCCTGTGTGACAAATTATGGGTTGCTTTTTCTTGAGGTTACGCCTAATCCAATAATTAATACGGTAAATATAATTAATGAAAGTTGTTTTGGTGATGATGGGCAGATTATTGTGTTTGCTGATAATCCTAATGCAATTGTTAAATATTCTATTGACACTTTGTTGTCTTGGCAAGATTCAGCTGAGTTTTCTGGACTATACAGAGGGGAGTATTTAGTGCATATTGAAGATACAAATGCTTGTATTGATAGTATTGGTGTTTATGTTGGTGTAGATTCTATTCCAAATATAAATATGATGACGCAAGCTACTGACATTGTTTGTAATGGCGATACAAACGGAACGTTTAAGGTTTATTATCCAGATAGCTCTTATAATTATGTGTTGTGGCGTTATACTTTATTTAACCCTCAAATAGCCATTGATACCGGTTCCTATTTTAATGAATTAGTAAAAGGGTATTATGGGGTGGTGGCAACCTCAAAATCGGGTACTTGTATTGATTCTTCATTAGTACGATACATTGATGAACCTGCCCCAATTGTGTATAACAAACCTACTCCATCTGCAGTATATTGTATGAGTAATGGACAGTGTAATGGAAGTTTGTCTTTAGATGGATTACCAACTGGAGGAGTTTCTCCTTATCAATATTATATTAATGAAATATATACTAATATTCCTTCTGGAGTAATAGGTGTTGATAGTACTTTTTTAGGAATATGCCCTGGAGAATATGAAGTGCAAGTGTTGGATGCAAATGCTTGTGTGGTAAGAGATACTGTTCTGATATCAGATTCTTCATTGTATATTGATTCTTTTGTAGTTGATAATAGTACTTGTTTCGGTTATGATGATGGTGTGATTACTATTTTTTCACATGGAGGTATGGGGGCGTACTCTTATTTATGGAGTAATGCCGATACTACTCAAACTACTGATAGTTTGTCTCCAAATAACTACACGGTAATTGTTACTGATTCTGTTGGGTGCACGGTTACTGGATCTTCACTGATTACTCAGCCAGATACATTGTTGTTTAAAATTATTGAAAGCGGAAAAATATCTGAAACTTGTATGGGGGTAACTTATGATGGGCAAATTTTTCTGGAAATTACAGGAGGGTCAGCTCCTTATAATTATTCTTGGATTGGGAATTCAGGAGTAAGTGGTTTTGGTTATGGTGATACTATGATGAATCTTACTTATGATACTATTACAATAAGTGTTTCTGATACTTATGGCTGTGTTGCTTCTCCTTCATGGGGTACAATAAATATGACGGTAGTTGATGCTCATAATGCTGCTATTCCTTTATTGTTAGATTCGGTAGTGTTAGGAAATTCTCCTATGTGTTATGGAGCTGCAAATGGGATGATACAAATTAATATTTCTCAAGGAGTTTCTCCTTATCAGTATTCTATTGATAATGGAGTTACTCAAAGTTCTAATAATGTGTTTACAAATCTTATTGCTTTACCTTATAATATAGTGGTTCATGATGTATTTGGTTGTACAGATTCTGCTAAGATATTGCTTGAGGAATATGATAAGCTTACCATAAATTTGGATAGTGTAAAGCATGTTAGTTGTTATGGGGGTAATGACGGATTCATTTCTATAAGTGCTGATGGTGAGCTTGGAGGTTTTAGTTATTTATGGGTTCCTACTTCTGATACTATTGCAGTTATTAATAATTTGTCAGCAGTCTCTCATACAGTTAGGTTAACTGACTCTGCTGGGTGTACAGTCTCTGATACAATTGTTATTGATTATTTGACAGACCCTATTCAGTCAAGTGATTTGGTAATTAGTAGTGCAAGTTGTTTTGGTTCTGAGGATGGTGATGCAAGTATTCAAATTATTGGAGGAATGCCTTTTTATGGTGGTGGTTATGCAATTAGCTGGATGAACCTTTCAAATGACACTGTTGCAAATGGAAGTTTTGCAGATAGTTTAGGAGAAGGGACTTACTTAGTGGGAGTTACTGATAGTTTCTTTTGCGGTCCTTTTATTGATACAATTACGATTTCCCAACCTTCTCAATTCTATTTAGAAGTTATTAGTGTTGAAAATAATAAATGTTTTGGTGAAAGTGAGGGTGAACTTATTGTGACTGCTTTTGGAGGGACAGCACCTTATGTGAATTATGTTATTTCAGATGATCAGAGTGGTACTATAACTGGTAACTCGGCTGTCTATTCTAATTTATTGGCAAGTGATTACGCATTGTGGGCAATTGACGGTAACGCTTGTAATTCTGATACTTTGTTGGGGATTAAATTAGGTGAGCCAGGTAAAATTATTACTCAAACTAATATACACGATTTAAGTTGCTATCAATCAGATGATGGAATAATTGATTTGACAATTTTGAGTGGAACATCTCCTTATCAATATCAGTTGTTGGAAGGCAATATAGTGTTAGAGCAGGGTAATGCTGTGCAGTCAATTTTATTGTCAATTTATGATTTGTATGCCTCAAGCTTAATGCTTCATGTTACTGATTATCATGCTTGTGAAGTTGATACTCAAATTATAGTTTCTCAGCCTGATAAAGTGGTGGCTGATTTTATTGTAAATGATGCTCTAGGAAGGGAAAGTTTTACTGCTTTTTTTGAAAATTTATCTCTTGGTTCAGATAATTTTATTTGGGATTTTGCTGATGGAATTACGGAAAATAAGGAGCTTAATGATGAGGTAATTCATGCTTTTCAGCAGCAAGGTGAATATGAAGTGCAGTTGATTGCTCAAAATAGTAATTTATCAGCATTGTGCAATGACACCACAAGTGTTATTATTAATGTTGAGGGTTATGATATTTTTAATTCTTTTTCTCCAAATAGTGATAATATTAATGATGTTTTTCATTTTGATGATTGGATGTTAAAAGGAATTGATGTTGAAATTTTTAACCGTTGGGGACAAAAAGTATATCATTGGAGTGGAGTAGATGGTTTTTGGGATGGTAGAGGTTATAATGGAGAGAAACTCCCTGAGGCAGTTTACTTCTATAATATGAATGCTGTTGGTTTAGATGGATATTCTTTTAAAGAGAAAGGTTCAGTCTCTCTCTTTAGATAAATTGAGTGCATAAGATTATAGGTTAAGCCTAGTGGAATAAGGTGATATTTTTGTATTTTTGTAAAAAATACGAATATCATGAAAAAAATCATATTACTTTTAGCTGTATTATTTACATTTTCTAGTGCAAATGCTTCTCATCTGTTAGGTGGGGAGATTACTTGGCAATGTCTTAAGTCTGGGCCAAATCAGGGGGAATATATTTTTACAATGAAATTGTATAGGGATTGTGATGGTATAACACTTTCTCAATTAGCTCAGGATTTAGATATGTGGGGGGCAGGAGCGGCTGTAACATCTATTACTCTTGATTTTGATACAGCAATTGATATTTCCCCTATTTGTGATGTAGCTAATAGTGGTTATCCTGCATTGGATTGTGTTAGTAATCCTGTAGGAGCTGTTGAAGAGTATATTTATATTTCACAACCCATAGCATTGCCAGGTTTACCACCTGCTACGGGCTGGCATTTTACTTGGGCAAGTTGCTGTCGTCCAACTTCAGTTGTTAATCTAACAGCTCCTAGTTCTGCAGGTTATACTCTGCTAGCTTCTATGTATCCTTATATTGATCCTTCTTCTGGATTACAAGTTCCGGCTGGGCCTTGCTTTGATTCTTCACCTATTTTTAATGAGTCTCCAAATACTATTATTTGTACAGGATACCCTTTCGCTTATTCTCATAATGCATCAGATCCAGAACTAGATAGTATTACTTACCAATGGGCTGAGCCATTAGATGATTTTTTTGGAGCATATACACCCTTAGCTACTCCTCCAGTTCCTGCACCTCTTCCTTTTGTTGCTCCTTATACTTTTAACTCTCCAATTCCTTCAATTGTAGCTGGAGGGGTTCAGTTAGATCCTATAACAGGAGAGATATCTTATCATTCAACTACAGCAGGAACTTTTGCAACAACAATTAGTGTAAAAGCATATAAGTGTGGGCAATTAGTTGCCGAGATATTTAGGGATATACCTGCTGTGTTAATTAACTGTGGATCTTTAGCAAGTGGTGGGCAGAACAATCCTCCTGTTGTAACAGCTCCTGTAGGTAGTCAGACTTGGGTTCCAACTATAGGTACATCTGGATTACCTTCTTATTCAACCACTATTAATGCTGGAGAGTTAGTTACTTTTGATATTATTGGTAATGATTCTGACTTGTATGCTGGCGGTATTCCACAAGATTTAACAATGGTAATATCTGGAGGGCAAATGACTCCTTGTAATAACCCTCCATGTGCTTCTTTTACTGATGTTAATGGAAATGATACGATTACTGGTCCTGCTGTTGTAAATGGAACTTTTAGCTGGCAAACAGATTGCGCTCAGATTCTTTCAGATGCAGGTTGTGGGAACACAACTAATATTTTTACTTTTTTAGTAAAAGTTTATGATGACTTCTGTCCTGCAAATGCTATTCGGATTGCAACTTTAAAAATAACAGTATTGCCAGCTTTAACTCAACCTGCTCCCTTATTTCAGTGTGTTACTGAAAGTAGCTCAGGTAGTGTTTCCATTAATTGGGATCATCATTCTTTTGCAGGTAACTCAACTGTATATTTTATTTATGGTGCTGACAATATTAGTGGGCCTTATACTTTGCTGACAACAGCAACTTATCCTACTGATGCTATTTCAATTCCTGCAAATAACTTACCTCCAGGAATAAAATATTACTATATGGAGTTGGAATCATTGTGTGCAAATACTTCTGCATCTTCTGATACGATTATGCCTATTGAGTTGGATATAAATTCTACTAATATAAATTGTTGGGACGATACAGATGGTAGGATAGCAATTAATATGATAAGTACTGTAATTACACCATTTACTTATTCTTTGAATACTATTCCAAATCCAAATGCTTATCCTTTGGATTCTGTTTGGGAGAACTTACCGGCTGGTACTTATGATATTACAATTAGTGATAATGCAAATTGCATTATTGAGGAAGAAATTTCAATCACTGCTCCTGGTTTTGTGTTGCAGGCTTTGGTTTCGGGTAGCATGAGTGTGTGTTATGGTGATGATTTGGGTTTTGCAGTAGGTTTTGGTTCTGGTGGTACACCTGGATATAGTTATGAGTGGTTTGATGATACGTATACGAGTTTCAGTTTGAACGATACTGCTTTTGGATTATCAGCAGGGAGTTATTATTTAGAGGTTATGGATGCTAATGGTTGTGATACGTTTACGAGTGTTCAGGTTATTGCTCCCCAGACGTCCTTGAGTGGTAATCCTCAGATTTTTGGTGTAGTTTGTAAGGGGGATAGTACAGGTATGTTGGTTGGAGACGCGCAGGGTAGCTGGGCTCCTTATCAGTATTATTGGATGTCTTCTACTGGCGATACTATACAAGATTCTGGAGTTAGGTTTGATAGAGATACTTTGTCTGGTTTAAGTGTTGGTAGTTATGATTTACATGTTTATGATGCTAAGGGTTGTTTTGTAAGTTATAGTTTGAGTGTTGGAGAGCCAGCAACAAAGTTGAGCATAGATAGTATGGTTGTTATAGAGAGTATTGCTTGTTATGGTGATAGTGTTGGTAAGGCTAGATTGTATGCGAGTGGTGGTATGCCGAATTATAGTTATACTTGGTCTGATGGTCAAATGACTATCATAGCGGATGAGTTGATTGCTGGTTATCATAGTGTTGTATTGTCAGATGATTGGGGTTGTGAAGTTGTGGATAGTATTGAAATCACAGAGAACCCTGAGATAGAATCCCAGATTAGTACGGTCCAGGATGCAAGTTGTTATGGCTATACTGATGGTGAAGCTTGGATAGCTAGTGTTGGAGGCGTTCCTTCTTATACTTATTTTTGGAGTAATGGCCATACTGGTTTTTCTATGCCAGATACGGCAAGTGGATTGTTGCAGGGGAGTTATTATGTAACGACAAGAGATATATTGGGTTGTGAGGTAGTGGATAGTATTGCTATTACTGAACCAGATCCATTGAGTATGGAAGCCTCAGAGTTGGATTGGATAGATTGCCATGGATCAGATAATGGTTTGGCAACAGCAGCAGCAATAGGAGGGATATCTCCTTATACTTTTGTTTGGGATAATGGACAGTGGACAGGAGATACGATTAATACTTTAACGCCAGGTTTGCATACAGTTGTGGTTACGGATGCTAAGGGTTGTACTGCAAGTGATACGGTATTTACGCATGAACCTACAGAGTTAGTAATTGCTATAGATGATAATCAGACAGTATTAGCTTATTGTATAGGGGTAAATACAGCAAGTTTAACAGGTATAGCTTCTGGAGGAACTCCAGGGTATACTTATGAGTGGGATGATAATATTCCTAACCCTCAGACTACAGCAACTGCTAGTGCTTTATTGGCGGGAGTGTATATGATTACCGTAACGGATACGAAAGGTTGTATAGCAGTAGATACAAGAGATATCGATACGTTAACGAATACTATGGATGCACAGACGACTTCATTAATCCAGTATGTAGGAGGTAATGATGTAAGTTGTTTTGGTGAGGATGATGGAGAAGCTATGGTAATGGCTTGGGGAGCACATGCTCCTTATGCGTATCAGTGGTATGGTCCAAATGGTTTTAATAGTAATAATGACAGTATAGCTGATTTAGAGGCGGGTATTTATTCTGTTACGGTTAGAGATACGAATAACTGTATGGTGAATAGGAGTATCAACCTTGTAGAACCTGCTTATTTATACTTCACTACTTTGGGAGCTACAGATGAGAGCTGTTTAGGAGCATGTAATGGAGAGATAGCTATAAACATTACGGGAGGAGTAGGTTCTTATGTAGGTATTGCTACAGAGAATACTACAGGAAATGTGATTACATCCCCTATGAATAATGACAGTATTGTTCCTGGTATTTGTTCAGGAGATTATACAATAACTGTAACAGATGCAAATGACTGTCCTTCTTCAGTAATTAATGGAGGGGTGGATCAGCAAACAATAGGGACAAGTGTATTAACTACAGCTACTATTGATCCTACAGCTATTACCCATGTTTTGTGTAATGGAACAGCAACAGGATCTTTACAAGTATTAAGTCCTAATACAAATCCAAACTACAGTTACAGTTGGCAGAATGTAAATAATACAGTAATTATATCAGATACAACAGTAGTTACTAATCTAATGGCGGGTACTTATGTATTGTATGCTCATTATTCGGATGCGAATAACTTGGGTCAAAACTATGTGGGTTGTACTACTACTGATACAGTAAGTGTTACAGAGTTATCGGCTTTACAGGCAGCCGCTACTATTACGGATGTTGATTGTTATGGTAATGCTACAGGTAAGCTAGTTGCAGGTCAGGTAGTAGGGGGTTCTAGTCCTTATGCTTTGCAATGGAATCCTGGAGGAATGACAGGTTCAGTGTTTAATAATTTAACAGCAGGAACTTATACTTTAAGGATAACAGATGATAATAATTGTCAAGAAGTAGATACTTTTGAGGTGACTCAGCCACAAGCTTTAACGGCCAATATTACTCAGAATGGTTATGTGTTAACAGCTGCTACTCCAGTAGGAGGGGTAGCACCTTTTTCTTATTCTTGGAGAGAGCAATTGCAAGGTCAAGTTGGGACAGGTGTTACTTATACGGTTAGTAATTATGGGACTTACTATGTTATTGTTAAAGATGCAAATGACTGTGTGAGTCAATCGAATAGTTTTGAGTATGAGGAGCCTACATCAATAGTTGATGCAGAGAGAATAGATTTAAGTATTTACCCTAACCCTTTTAGGGATGAAGCTACAGTTGATTTTGGAAGAGAGGTAGATGGGGCTACAATTAGTGTAGTGGATGTATTTGGGAAACAGTTAGAGCAATACATACTTACAAATACAGATAAACACATCTTAAAAAGAAACAACAAAGCAAGTGGAGTGTACTTTGTAGAA
>Ga0206126_10000092_pt1 | contig 116160 bp, 117 predicted proteins | sample Helgoland_Spring_5_FD_148621 | JGI IMG/M metagenome (GOLD analysis project Ga0206126, IMG submission 148621) | Pelagic subsurface seawater microbial communities from Kabeltonne, Helgoland, North Sea - Helgoland_Spring_Bloom_20160412_1 | ecosystem: Environmental > Aquatic > Marine > Epipelagic...
ACCCAGACCAACTATTAAATATAGAACCACCAGAAGGTGTTGCAATTAAACGAACTACGTCTCCTGAATTATACTCTTCAGATGTTTTATCCGAACTGATTACTTCTTGTGTTATTGTACCTTCTCCTATCTTACCTACACTAAGAGTATACTGTGTTCTTATAAAGTTAGCAGTAATTGTCTTATTGCTATTCATTGAAACAGTTAATGGATTGTCTGTTCCAGAAGCATCTCCAGACCAACTAGTAAATTCATACCCAGCATCAGCAGTAGCTGTTATTGAAACATTAGAGTTTTCGTTGTAAGTTCCACCCGTATTGTTTACAGTCCCTCCTTCAGAAGCTATAGCTGTTAAAGTATAGGTTATCGTTGCTGTTGGTGCAGGAAGAGGACTATCCTTTGAACAGGATAAAAGAATAAAAAAAGCAAATAGAGTAGGACTAAAATTTTTCAAAACATAAAATTTTTGAAATGTAAAGCTAAAACTTTAAATTAAATAATCATCTACTGCATTATCACTTCAGCATAGGGGCGAAAGTCTTTTCTATTATAAAGCATTATTTATTGAGTAGCTTTTCATAATATCTTATTTATCAGTACAATGTACAAAACTGTTTTTAGAGCTTGTTTTCATTATCTGAACTTAATAAACAGGATATGCCTTGGGTTTAGTATATTTAACTTGAAAATTAAAACCTAAAAAATGAAGAAAATTCTATTACTACTTATTGGACTAACGATTCTGTATAGTTGTGATAAAAGAGATGATTGCTTTACAATAGGAGAAAAGTTTATTGCGGAAGGACAATATTATTTTCTAGATGATGAATTAGGAAATAACAGATATGAGAACACACGCCCTAGTGGGCAGATTATCATATCAGAAGAAGTTTACACTGAGTATTTGGTTGGAGATGAATTTTGTATTAATTAGAGCTTACAATTATAGAATTAAGTTAAATGTTAATTTCTTACTAGTCTGTTTTATTTTAAAATACGATGTAAACAGAATTAAACTTTAAGTTTAGAAATTTAACTATAATTAAAAATCTAAAAAATGAAGAAAATTGAATTAGTAAACTTATGGTAAACTTTTAAGCAAAAAAAACACCTAAACTGATGTCTAAGTGTTTTTATATTTTGGTAACTTTCTGATTACTAGCATTAAGTTGAGCCAGCGAGCAGATTTGAACTGCCGACCTCTTCCTTACCAAGGAAACGCTCTACCCCTGAGCTACACCGGCAAAAAGAGAGCGAGAGACCGGGTTCGAACCGGCGACATTCAGCTTGGAAGGCTGACGCTCTACCAACTGAGCTACTCTCGCTTTTTAAAACCTTATAAAGGTTAGGGTTGTGGGGAGAGCAGGATTCGAACCTGCGAAGACGTAGTCAGCAGATTTACAGTCTGCCCTCGTTGGCCGCTTGAGTATCTCCCCAGAATATTTCAATAAACAAGAATGATGTTCTTGAATGAATCGACAACGTATTCGATTCTTTTTTCTTTGAGCCGATGGAGGGACTCGAACCCACGACCTGCTGATTACAAATCAGCTGCTCTAGCCAGCTGAGCTACATCGGCTTTTATTGGTATAAAACTACGTTCTTTTGAACGGTGTGCAAATGTAGATATTTATTTTTTTTGATTCAAACGAATTGAAGAAAAAAATATGAATTATTTGATAATTTCTTTATGCTTTTTCAAAACACGTTCTGCGGCCCTGACATTCAAATCAATAGCTTCCTCAAAGGATTTACATATTTTCTTCACTATAACATTATCTCCTACAATCCTTAGTTTAATCTCTGCAAACTTATTTATTCGATCGGAAGCATTCTCTACTTTGAATGTAACTTCTGCACTTAAAATTTTATCATAGAACTGTTCTAGCTTTTCAATTCTCTTTTTTGCGAATTCAATTAATTTAACGTCTGCTGTAAAATTGATGGATTGGATGTTGATTGTCATAATTATTAGTGTTTAAAGTAAAACTATTTTTCAGTTCCTCTGGGATGTGCCTGAGCATAAACCTGCTTCATCTTATCAATACTGGTATGCGTATAGACTTGAGTAGCTGCTAAGGAAGCGTGCCCTAAAAGTTCTTTCACCGCATTTAAATTTGCTCCTTTATTTAGTAGGTGTGTTGCAAAACTATGTCGGAGCATGTGCGGACTTCGTTTAACTTTTGTAGACACTATACCAATATAATCATTTACCGTTTTGTAAACAAAATTCTCCGAGATATTTTTGCCCTTTTCAGACTGAAGAAAGTTACCCTTTAAAACATAGTTTGAATTTTGCTCTGCTAAACTAAAAAAATTCTTCATCGAATTATGCAAAGAATCTAACATCGGTATTATCCTTTCTTTATTTCTTTTGCCTAAAACACGGATGGTTTTAGAATCAAACGAGACATCGCTTTGCTTAAGCGATATTAACTCCGCACGACGCATCCCTGTTCCATACAAAAGCTCTATTACACTTCTTTGCAACCAACCCTTGTAAGAATCCTCAAAATGATCTCCTTCAAACAACTCTTTCATTTCTTTTTCTGAAAAGGGAATTTGCACTTTCTTGGACTGCTTTAGTGGAATGTGTTTTCGAAGAGGAGATGTTTTAATAACCTCTAGTCGTAATAAAAAATTGTAATAAGACCGTAATACTGAAATTTTACGATTAACTGTTCGGTTGCTTTTTCCTTTTTCTACCAATGCCACTAACCAAGAGCGAATATATGAATAGGGGGCTTTATCAATATCAGTGTCGTCAAAATTATCTTTACAGAATTGCTCAAAGCTAAGCAGATCATTAGAATAGGCGATTTGCGTATGTAACGAATATTTACGTTCATAGGTTATATACTCTATATATTTGGGTATGGACATAAATAAACGTTGATACTCAAAGTTATAAAACTTTAAACAACAACGCTTATATTTTAAGCAACAATTAAAATTAAAGAGCTTCTGAGTCTCTCAATTTTTGGATGTATTGTGCTTTCTGAATTTTTACTCTGTTCTTGACAGAAGGTTTTGCAAACTGTTTACGAGAACGTAGCTGACGCATGCCTCCAGTTTTATCAAATTTACGTTTAAAGCGCTTTAAAGCTCTATCGATATTTTCACCTTCTTTAATTGGTATAATTAACATAATAATGCACCTCCTTTCGTTAAAATAGGTCGCAAATATAAGCAACCTTTTATATAAATCTAATTTTTATTTACTTAATCTTTCAAGAGTTCTCTTGAGATTACCAGTTTCTGAATTTCAGTTGTTCCCTCGCCTATAGTACAGAGTTTTGCGTCTCGATAAAACTTTTCGACAGGATAGTCTTTTGTAAACCCATAGCCTCCGTGAATCTGTAGGGCTTCGTTGGCAACTTTAACACAAACTTCAGAAGCATACATCTTTGCCATTGCCCCTATTTTAGTTATATTTTTGCCTTGGTTTTTATCAAAAGCTGCTTTGTGTAAGAGCAATTCAGAAGCTTCAATTTCTGTAGCCATTTCGGCTAGTTTAAACGAAATTCCCTGAAAAGAACTGATCGGCTTTCCAAACTGTTTTCGTTCTTTCGAATACTGAAGTGCTGCTTGGTAAGCTCCTTTAGCTAACCCTAAGGATAACGCTCCAATTGAAATCCGTCCACCATCTAATATTTTCATTGACTGAATGAATCCTTCGCCTACCGCTCCCAATCTATTTTCGTCTGATATTACGCAGTTATCAAAAACCATTTCTGCAGTTTCTGAAGCACGCATACCCAATTTATCTTCTTTTTTTCCAAAACCAAAACCAGGAGTTCCTCGCTCTACAACAAAAGCAGTCATACCTCGACTGTCTCCTTTTGATCCGTCACGAGCAATGACTACAGCAATGTGTCCACTTTTTCCATGGGTTATGAAATTCTTAGTTCCGTTCAACACCCAGGTGTCTCGTACTTTTTTGGCGGTGGTGTTCATACATTTTGCATCGGATCCTGTACTGTGTTCTGTAAGCCCCCAAGCACCAATATATTCTCCAGAAGTTAATTTAGGTAGCCATTTTGAGCGTTGCGTATCGTTTCCAAAAAGGTAAATGTGGTTGGTGCAAAGCGAATTATGAGCTGCTACAGAAAGTCCAATAGAGGGATCTACAATAGATATTTGTTCAATTACAGAAATATACTCATGATAGCCTAAGCCTGAACCTCCGTAATCTTCTGGAATTAAAACTCCCAAAAAACCTAGTGCTCCAGCTTGACGCATTAAATCAATTGGAAAGTGCTGACTTTCATCCCATTCTTTTATATATGGTTTAATATACTTAACTGCAAAATCTCTTGCAGAATCAGTAATCATGTCTATTGACTCTGAGGTTTGATGTGAGAAGGAGTTTTCAATCATAGGAGATTTATTTACTGCAAATATAACGCTAATCTTTCTAATTTCAAGGAATCAAATTCAGGTTCATTCAGAAGACTTTTCAACGTTATTTTTTTGTTTTTTGTTTGGAGTCCTATAATTTTTTTCGCTTTTTTTGTTAAAATAGAATCCTAAAAAGATCCTCCATGGTAGCCTCAGCTAATACTATTTTATTGCGTTTAGCGGGATTCAAAATTTGATATTGACTCTTTATCTTGCTGATTACCAAACTGTCTAATCCATAAACCTGATCGAGTTATTTCATAAGGTCAAATCCTTTAATACAGGCTCGATATTTAACGATTCACTTAGAAAGAACTGCTCCAATTCCGTGAATTTCTGTAAGCTCCTCCGCTGTTGCTGTGTTAATATCTTTTATTACTGAAATATTTAGATCTTTAGCTTTTAGCTTCTTCAAAGTTACCCATTCAGGGAATTTAAAATAAGGGCTCTATTTTATAATCCAATCCGACGAAACTTGATTAACCACTTTGAATTCCGCAATGGAATTTGCGAATTTTCCTGAATTTCGAAACCGATACAAGCGCTCAATTTCTTATAAATAAAGATTTAATTGGAAGCCTTTTGATAAAAATATGTGGTTTGGATTGATTGGATAAATTTGATCTTTTCTTTCTCGTTGTTTCAAAGAATCAATTTGCTCATGTAAAACAAAGTCAAAAGCCATAATGTCCCTTAGTTCATTCTGAAGAGAGAAAAATTTAAGATAGATCTGAAAACCTATCAATATTGAAAACAAAAAAAGGCCATTCGCTGTGTTCGGTATGAACGATAAGCGAATGAGCTTTTTTGTGGTATCAATTTTTTTTAACTTTCCAAAGTCTTAATAGCATTTATATATTTCTTAAGTTCTTTTTTCACAACTGGGAACAAGAAGAATAAACCAATCATATTAGGGAATACCATTGCGAAAATCATTGCATCAGAGAATGCCCAAATTGAATTCATACTTGCAGAAGCTCCTATGATTACAAAAACTAAAAATAATAATTTGTAAGTTAAGTCTGCAACTTTTCCTCTTCCAAACAAGTATTTCCAAGACTGAAGTCCGTAATAAGACCAAGAAATCATCGTAGATACTGCAAAAAGAACAACGGCTATCGTTAAAAATATATTTGAATAAGGGATGTACTCACCGAATGCCATTGAAGTAATTCCAGCTCCTTCATAAGAAATACCATCAATCATAACAGCCCCTTCTCCTCCGTATTGAAAAGCACCTCCAAAATTAAAGATAATAATTACTAAAGCAGTCATTGTACAAATCACTACGGTATCAATAAACGGCTCCAACAAAGCAACCAATCCTTCTGAGGCTGAATATTTTGTTTTTACTGCGGAATGAGCAATAGAAGCTGAACCAGCCCCTGCTTCGTTAGAGAAAGCAGCTCTTTTAAAACCTACCAATAAAACACCTATAACACCTCCAACTCCAATTGCTTTAGGGTTAAAAGCTTCTGATACAATCAAGGAAAATGCGTCATCAATTAACAAAAAGTTACTTAGTATTATGTAAAGACATGCTATTATATACATTACAGCCATAAAAGGAACAACTTTCTCAGTTACCTGAGCAATCCTTTTAATTCCTCCAATAATGATGATACCAACTAAAAAAGCTAAAATTATACCAATCCAAAAACCAGCGGCAGTACTTTCTAAGCTCATTAAATCTTTCAAAACAATTGTAGCTTGATTCGATTGTGCAGCATTACCACCTCCGAAAGATCCTCCAATACAGAATATTGCGAAAAAAACTGCGGCAACTTTACCAAGATTTGTAAAACCTCTTTCTTTAAGTCCTTTGCTTATATAGTACATTGGACCACCATAAATGGTTCCATCTTCTCCTACATCTCTATATTGGACTCCAAGGGTACATTCAACAAATTTTGAAGACATTCCTAACAACCCACAAATAACCATCCAAAAAGTAGCGCCTGGACCTCCGAGTGCAATAGCTAATGCAACACCAGCAATGTTACCGTTACCAACCGTACCAGAAACAGCAGTTGCAAGTGCTTGAAAATGTGTTACCTCTCCTTCTTTACTCTCCCCACTATCACTTTTATCTAGTTCATCATATTTTCCGCGAACAACATTTATAGCTGTTGGAAATCTTCTAATGTTTACAAAACCAAAATAGATAGTGAAAAACAAAGCACTAGCTACTAAAAGGATCAGAACAAATGGAACCCCTAAAATTTCAAAAAACACGATTTCCGAAACTTTATCTGAAAAAGGCTTAAATGCCTGATCTATTCGTTGGTCTAAGCCTTGCTTTTGGGCAAAGGTAGATGGAATCGAAAGGACCGATAATAGAAAAAATAGGAACTTGGATTTATTTGCAATAAATTTCATATAAAATTTGTCTAAATTAGTAGATGACCAATATGCAAAAATTAGTCTAGAAATCAAATTTTAATACCAAGTCATTTCTACAAATCAAATACAGAAGTACGTTTAGTGTAGACCATATCTTTCAGTTTCATCCAGAAAGCTAAGGTCAAATAGAGACCAAAAAAACCGCCAAAAGTTGCAAAAGATGCATAAATAAAAAATAGGCGGACATTTTTAACTTTCATTCCCAAAGAATCTGCAAAGCGACTACTCACCTCAAAACCGTATTTTTCAAACCAATGTCTTATTTTATTCATGCTCATTTATTTGGTCTTAAAATAGAATATCCAATGCTGCAATTTAAGCATTTTTTTAAATCACAGTAATTCGTTTTTAACTCAATTAAACTTTGTGAATCTAAGGCCCTGCATGTTTATTATGAATACATTAGTTTACAACCTGCAAGTCTACTCCTTGGGTTGTCTTTAGATTTGTTTGAAGAAACTTTTTTTGCTTCCACAAAAAGTGTAAAAAATCTTCTTTCATAAGCTTTGGGCAATGAAAATATTTTAAAAAAACTACGCTACTATATCCCCTGTCCAGGCTAATATTCCTCCTTTTAAATTATATGTTGACGCTATACCCAATTGACTTAACAACTGGCAAGCTTGACCACTACGAGCTCCTGAACGACAATAAACAAAATATGATTTACTTTTATCTAAAGCCTGAACCGCTTCCATAAATTCAGGAGGTTGTTTTATATCAATTAAATGCGCACCCGCAATATATCCCGACTCAAATTCCTCTTCTGTTCTAACATCTAAGATGACAGCATTCGTTTTTTCTGCTTGTAAGGAAACCCATTCCTTTTGATCTAAATCATTCATAGTACTTAATTTTAATCAAATGTATATCGATTTCATGGAGCTACAAAATATTACTTTCATTACCTGATTTGGAAATATAAAAAATAGTATTATATTTGTACATACAAATGTTGTTTATACAATATATGAGCGAGCAAATAACACGCAATACAGTAATTAGCATTCTGATCAGTGGATACCAAGTCAACGACGAATTATCTGCGCTGTTCAAGGTCTATGGAATTTCATTACCTCAGTTCAATGTGCTTAGAATTTTAAGGGGTCAAAATGGAACTGCTGCAAATTTATCAACCATACAAGAACGTATGATTCATAAAATGAGTAACACCACGCGCTTGATTGATAAGTTAATTGTTAAAGGCTATGTAAATCGATTTGTTTGTAAAAAAAACAGACGCAAGATTGAGCTTTTCATAACCGATCAAGGACTAAAGTTACTCAAATCATTAGACCATACTATAGACGATAAAGAAAAGGAATTACTCAAAAATCTAAACATAAAAGAAAAAGAAGAATTGATGCGAATTCTCTCTAAAATTAAAACAAAAAAAAGTCAATAACTTAATTATAACTCTTATGAAAAAAAACAATTCAATTATCTTAAAATCAAGTACCATGAAAATCAACAAAATTTTATTTGCATTATTCTTAACAACAGCTATAATAAGCTGTGGCTCAACAGAAGGTAAAAAAACAGAAGTTAAAGAAGTTGTTGCAAAAAGCTCAGAACTGGCTCAACAGAAAGCTGACATTAATATAACAGAAAGCTCAATTCACTGGTTGGCTAAAAAAGTAACTGGACAGCACGAAGGAAACATCAATTTGGTTTCTGGAAGTTTAATGATGAACGATGGAATCTTAACTGGTGGATCTTTTGTTGTTGACATGACTTCTTTGAACACCACAGACCTCCAAGGAAATTCTAAACAAAAGCTAGAAGGGCATTTAAAGTCAAACGATTTTTTTGGTGTAGCAACTTACCCTCAAGCGAAACTTGTATTTACTTCTGTTGAAAGTAAAGGGTCTGGCTTGTATACGGTAACTGGTGATTTTACAATCAAAGGAAAAACTAACCCTGCAACTTTTGATCTTCAAATGAGCGGAGGTTCTGCTACTGCAAAAGTAGTTATAGACCGATCGAAATACGACATTCGTTATGGATCAAAATCATTTTTTGATGATCTTGGAGATAAAGTTATCTATGATAATTTTGACCTTGATGTAACTTTAAAACTATAAATCATATGAAAGCTGAACGACCAAAATGTGGCTGTGGAAACACACAAAATCCTGAAGGTTTTTGTGATGGATCACACCTAAACAAATAATTTGTGTTTCTTTTTTGGAATAAAAATATTTTTTCAACTATATTTGACCCAATGAAACGATTAACAAATTTTACAGCTTGGTGGAACGAATAAATTAATTTATTCGTGATCAACGCTATTTCAATATATCAAAGGCTTGTCATCACGACAAGCCTTTTTTAATTTAAGACCTATGGAAACATTCAAATTACATTCACAGCACAAAAAAATACTGGCAGATACCCTGACTCCAGTTAGTGCGTATCTAAAGATTAGAGATGTTTTTCCGCACAGCTTACTTCTAGAAAGTAGTGACTACCATGCAAACAACAAAAACTTTTCCTACATCTGCTGCAACCCTATTGCTTCTATGGAACTTAAAAACAAACACCTCACTATTAAATATCCAGATGGGACGTCCTCATCAGAACAACTTACAAGTGGTGCTAATATTCCTGAGCGCATCCATCAATTTTCACAACAATTCAAAAGCGAAGACTATCCTTTTAAATTCATAAGCAACGGTATTTTTGGTTACATCGCTCATGATGCAGTTGAGCATTTCGAAAACTTAGAACTGAACCAGAAAAAAGAAGGACTCGATATTCCAGAAATATTTTATGCGGTATATCAAAACATCATTGCAATCAGCTTATTCAACCACGAAGCACATTTATTTTCTCATGTCTTCGATGGGGAGCATAATGTTGAAGACATCGAACAATTACTTCAAGCTAAAAACAGCACCCGTTTTGCTTTCGAAAAAGTTGGCGAAAAAACATCCAACCTTACGGACTCAGATTTCATTGATTTTGTAAATAAAGGCAAGCAGCATTGTTACCGTGGTGATGTTTTTCAACTGGTACTTTCCCGAAGATTTTCACAAAAGTTCAAAGGGGATGAATTTAATGTTTACAGAACCTTAAGATCCATCAACCCCTCGCCTTACCTCTTCTTTTTTGACTATGGCGACTTTAAGATTTTTGGAAGCTCTCCCGAAGCTCAGATTATTGTAGAAGAGAGCAAAGCCGAAATACATCCGATTGCCGGAACGTTCAAAAGAACAGGCAACGATGCACAGGACAAACAAGCTGCATTGGAATTGGCAAAAGATCCAAAAGAAAATAGCGAACACGTGATGCTGGTCGACTTAGCTCGAAACGATTTAAGTAGAAACGGCTCTAATGTAGTGGTAGAAAAAAATAGAGAAATTCAGTTTTTCTCCCATGTAATTCATTTGGTATCTAAAGTAACCTGTACCATGAAAAAAGCTGCAAAAACATTTCAGGTAGTTGCCGACACCTTTCCTGCTGGAACTTTGAGCGGAGCTCCAAAACACAATGCATTAAAGCTAATTGATCGATACGAAAAAACGAAACGTAATTTTTATGGGGGTGCTATCGGGTATATGGATTTTAAAGGAAACTTTAATCACGCAATAATCATTCGATCGTTCTTGTCAAAAAATCAAGAATTACATTATCAGGCTGGGGCTGGAATAGTTGCAGACTCGGTTCCCAAAAACGAATTACAAGAAGTATATAACAAATTAGGGGCTTTAGACAAAGCCTTAATCTTAGCCGAAGACGTATAATATGAAACGAATTTTTCTCATTGATAATTACGATTCTTTCACCTATAATTTGGTGCATTATCTAGAAGAGTTGAACTGTGAAGTAATCGTAAAAAGAAACGACCAGTTTGACTTAGACGAACTCGAGGCATACGATTACATCGTGCTTTCTCCAGGCCCAGGTATTCCAAACGAATCTGGATTATTAAAAGCGGCGATTGAACGCTACGCTCCTACCAAAAAAATTCTAGGCGTTTGTTTGGGACAGCAAGCAATTGCAGAGGTATTTGGCGCTACACTAATCAACTTAGACAAAGTATATCATGGAGTTGCAACTCCCATAAACATTGTTCAAGAGGATGCACTTTTTAAAGGTCTTCCAAAAACATTCGAAGTTGGTCGTTACCATTCTTGGGTAGTTAAAACCCCACTACCCGATCAGCTTGTTGCCACTTCCTTTGACAACGAGGGTCAGTTAATGTCTTTGCGGCATAAAGAGTATAATGTATGTGCGGTTCAATACCATCCGGAGTCTGTACTTACACCCGATGGGAAAAAAATAATCGAAAACTGGATTAATTCATAGGCTATGAAAAAGATACTCAACCGTTTAATTCGTCACGAGCAACTTTCTAAAGAAGAGGCGCGCAAAATGCTTATTAATATCGCTGACGATAAGTACAACAGCTGTCAAATTGCATCGTTCCTTACAGTATTCATGATGCGCAGTATTAGCTTAGATGAGCTAGAAGGATTCAGAGCAGCCTTGTTAGAACTTTGCCTCGCGGTTGACCTCAGCGAATTCGAAACCATTGACTTGTGTGGAACTGGAGGAGACGAAAAAGACACCTTCAATATCTCTACACTTTCCTCTTTTATAACCGCTGGAGCAGGGGTGAAAGTTGCCAAGCATGGAAACTACGGTGTTTCTTCGGGCTGTGGTTCTAGTAATGTATTGGAACATTTAGGGATTCGTTTTTCTAACGAAGAAGATTTTTTAAAACGCTGCATTGATCAGGCTGGGATTTGCGTTTTACATGCCCCACTGTTTCACCCAGCAATGAAAAACGTTGCACCTGTGCGCAAAGATCTGGGTGTTAAAACATTTTTTAACATGCTCGGGCCTTTGGTTAATCCGGCGTTTCCGAAAAACCAATTGACGGGTGTTTTTAATTTAGAATTGGCTCGTTTGTACCACTATCTTTTTCAAAAAACAGAACAAAACGTTACCGTTTTATACGACCTAAAAGGGTACGACGAAATATCCTTAACAGGAACAACCAAAGCATTGAGTAGAAACAGCGAACGGGTTCTTACTCCTGCAGATTTTGGAGTAAAACAACTCCAAGCTACTCAGATTTCTGGTGGATCAAGTCTGGCTTCTTCTGCAGAAATTTTTATGAATATAATTCAAAACAAAGGAACCGAAGCACAACAAAATGTAGTTTGTGCAAATGCCGGAATGGCACTTGCAACTGCTTTAAACTTAAGTCCAATCGAAGGCTTCGAGAAAGCAAAAGAATCCCTTCTTAGCGGCAAGGCTTTTATTGCTTTATCAACACTTCAAAATCTGAGCAAGTAATGACTATTTTAGATAAAATAATCGCAGACAAAAAAATTGAAGTTGCTTTACGCAAACAACTGTTTCCATTTAAATACTGGGAAGCCTCTCCTGTATTCGAAAGAACCACAAACTCCTTAGCTAAAGAACTCCGAGCGAGTAAATCGGGGATTATTGCAGAACACAAAAGACGCTCTCCATCCAAGCAAAACATCAACAGCTCCCTTTCGGTAATCGATGTGGCAAAAGGATATGAAGACGCAGGCGTATGCGGCATGTCCGTTTTGACCGATGGTAAGTATTTTGGTGGATCGCTAGAAGATTTAAACGTTGCTCGAGCAGTAACCAATTTTCCATTGCTCAGAAAAGATTTTATAATAAACGAATATCAACTCATCGAAGCCAAAGCTCACGGTGCAGATGTCATTCTTCTGATCGCCTCCGTATTGACTCGCGAAGAAATAAAAAAGCTGTCAACTTCTGCTCAAAGTTTGGGACTCGAAGTTTTACTAGAAGTACATAACCGAGAAGAATTAGAAAAATCAATCATGCCTTCTTTGGATATTTTTGGAGTGAACAACCGCAACCTTAAAACATTTGAAGTAGACCTCAATACCAGCCGAACCTTAGTCGAAAAGATACCTACCGATTTCGTCAAAATATCAGAAAGCGGTATCAGCGATTCAGCTGCCATTTTAGATCTAAAAACCTATGGTTTTGAAGGGTTTTTGGTTGGCGAAAATTTCATGAAAACAAACAACCCGGGTGCAAGCGCTGCTGCATTCATTAAAGAAATTGAAGATGAAGCTTAAGGTTTGCGGCATGAGAACACCCGAAAACATCGAAGCTCTTGCAGCTTTGAATCCCGATTATATGGGCTTTATTTTTTGGGCGTCCTCTTCCCGTTTTGTAAATAAAATCACCCCTTTGTTGCCAAACAAAATAAAGAAAACTGGAGTTTTTGTTGATGCTACAATCGATTATATCGAAACTATAATCAAAGAGCACAAACTACAGGCGGTGCAATTACATGGAAAAGAAGCTCCCGAATTTTGTGCTTACATCAAAACCTTAGACGTTGAAGTAATCAAAGCATTCAGCATGAAAGAGGCATTTGATTTTAAATCTTTAGAACCTTACGAAATTGCTTGTGACTTTTATTTATTCGACACCAAAGGAGAACTGCCGGGAGGAAATGGATATGGATTTGATTGGAGTATTTTAAAAAACTACCCCTCGGTAAAACCATTCTTTTTGAGCGGTGGAATTGGCAAAGAAGAAGTGTCCCAAATTTTAGAATTAAGAAATACAGATTTACCCCTTTATGCAATTGATGTAAATAGTAAATTCGAAAGCGCACCTGGAGTAAAAAAAATAGATGAATTAGAACAATTTAAAAATGAATTGTATGAACTATAATGTAGATGAAAAAGGATATTACGGTGATTTTGGAGGAGCATTCATCCCCGAGATGTTATATCCTAATGTCGCTGAGCTTAAAGAAAATTACCTTAAAATAAAGGCAGAACCTGAGTTCAAAAAAGAATTCGATGCCTTACTTAAAAATTATGTAGGAAGACCTACGCCCCTTTATTTCGCAAAACGCTTATCCAAAAAATACAACACCAAAATTTATCTCAAACGAGAAGATTTATGTCATACTGGAGCGCATAAAGTAAACAACACCATCGGTCAAATTCTATTGGCAAAACGCCTGGGTAAAAACCGAGTAATTGCCGAAACTGGAGCTGGACAACACGGTGTTGCAACTGCAACGGTTTGTGCTTTAATGGGAATTGAGTGTATCGTATATATGGGAGCATTAGACATCAAGCGTCAAGCTCCGAATGTTGCTCGAATGAAAATGCTTGGGGCAGAAGTTAGACCTGCTCTCTCGGGAAGCAAAACCCTAAAAGATGCCACAAACGAGGCCATTCGGGACTGGATTAACAATCCCGTAGACACACACTACATCATTGGATCTGTAGTTGGACCACACCCCTACCCGGATATGGTTGCTCGTTTTCAATCGGTTATTAGTGAAGAAATAAAAATACAACTCCAAGAATTAGAAGGCCGCGACTATCCCGATCATGTAATAGCTTGTGTTGGTGGTGGAAGTAACGCTGCTGGGTTATACTACCATTACCTAAACGACGAACGTGTAAACATCATTGCAGTAGAAGCTGCCGGAAAGGGAATTGATTCTGGTGAGAGTGCTGCTACTTCAGTTCTTGGAAAAGAAGGAATTATACACGGAAGTAAAACCTTGCTGATGCAAACCCCCGACGGTCAAATTACAGAACCCTATTCTATTTCGGCAGGACTAGATTACCCAGGCGTTGGACCCATGCATGCCCATTTGTTCAGAACCAAGAGAGCCGAATTTATTTCTGTTCCCGACAAAGAAGCCATGGATTGGGGATTAACTCTTTCTCAAATGGAAGGAATTATTCCTGCCATAGAAACTGCCCATGCATTCGCAGCACTAGATGTCCGTAAATTTGGACCCGATGAAGTGGTGGTATTTAACTGCTCGGGGCGTGGAGACAAAGATTTAGAAACCTACATCGATTATTTTAAGTTGTAAAAACAACAAGCAAGATTTTAGAACATGAAACAAAATAGAATAGACCTCAAATTCAAAGAAGACAAAAAACTATTGTCCATCTATTTTTCTGCTGGGTTCCCGAACCTAGAAGATACCGTACCAATTTTAAAAAACCTTCAAGCCTCGGGCGCAGATATGGTCGAAATTGGACTTCCTTTTTCCGACCCGCTTGCCGATGGACCTACCATTCAAGAAAGCTCTACCAAGGCGCTTCAAAACGGAATGACCACTCAAAAACTCTTCGATCAGCTGCAAGGCATTCGCAAGCATATCGACATTCCTTTGGTGCTTATGGGCTATTTCAATCCGATGATGCAGTACGGAATACAGAAATTCTGTGAGCAGTGCGAAGCGATTGGCATTGATGGACTTATTATTCCTGACTTGCCCGTAGATGTGTATCACGAAGAATATAAAAACCTCTTCGAAAAACACGGACTCTACAATATGTTTTTGATTACCCCACAAACTTCAGATGAACGCATCCGCTACATCGATGATGTTTCGAACGGATTCATTTATATGGTTTCTAGTGCCGCCGTTACAGGAGCGCAAGGCTCTTTTGGAGCAACCCAAGCGGACTACTTTAAACGAGTTGCCAATATGAACCTAAAAACAGAAACAGTGGTTGGGTTTGGGATCAGCAATGCCGATACATACCAAGCTGCAACAGCCTATTCTAGGGGAGCAATTATTGGTTCTGCTTTTATTAAATTCCTTGAAAAAGATGGGGTTGATAACATCAAAGACTTTGTAGCCCAGATTAGGAAATAACAACATTTTGTCTTTATATATTAGTGAAAGCATAACTTCCCTAGCCTTATCAAAATATGGTTCTTCTGTTAAAAAAAATAAATGCTATTGCTAGCCTACTTACAAAAAATACTCGTGAATTTTCTATTTGGTTTGTATTTGCTAAATTAGTTGCTTAATCAACGTAACAACTCATACACAAACACGTTGTATCCCAATACAAAAAAAACTGAAATTAATTATAATGGAAATAATATTTATACTAATCGGATTAATGTTGGGAGGTCTAATAACGTTCTTATGGACTTTAAATAATAAAAAGCTAAAAGACAAAATTCATACTATTAAAAATGAACAATCTGAATTAAAAGTAAAAAAGGAAGGTTTAGAAAATGAGAATAAATTAAAAGAAGAGAAAATTAACAAAACTACTCAGCTTTTGAATGACAAGACATTAGATTATAACTCTCTGAATAAACAATTAGCGACAGAGTTAGCAAATAATAAAGCATTAAGAGAAAAACTTGAAACACAAAAACAAGAAATTGAAAATTTAGGAAAAAAATTCAATATTGAGTTTCAGAATATCGCTAATAAAATATTAGAGGAAAAAACTGAAAAATTCACGAATGTAAATAAGAAAAGCCTTGAAGTAATATTGAAACCTCTAGCTGACAATATAGATAAGTTTAAAAAACAAGTAGAAGATAGTTATAATAATGAATCTAAAGAACGCTTCTCGCTGGGGGAACAAGTCAAAGAGATGGCTAAGCTAAACAAGATCATTAGTGATGAAGCACGGAATCTTACTACTGCTTTAAAAGGAGAAGCAAAAACACAGGGTAATTGGGGAGAAATGATTCTTGAAAGTATTCTTGAAAAATCAGGTTTGCGAAAAAATGAAACCTATTTTACAGAACATCAATTACTAGATGATGATGGTAATCCTTTACGAACTGATTCTGAAAATAAAAAAATGCGCCCAGATGTAGTAATTAAATATCCTGATAATAGAAGCGTAATAATTGATTCAAAAGTATCATTGAATGCCTTTACTCGATATTTATCATCATCTGATAAAGATGAGCAAGAGCGTGAATTACAGCTACACGTTATTGCTATAAAAAATCATATAGTTTCGTTAAGCACAAAAGGTTATGACGATTACGACAAAGCCTTAGATTTTGTTATGATGTTCATCCCTAGTGAACCAGCTTACATTGCCGCTATGCAAGGTGATTCAAACCTATGGAATTACGCATATGACAAGAGAATTTTATTAATGAACCCAACTAATTTAATAACTTCTTTAAAACTCATAGTTGACTTGTGGAAAAGAGAATATCAAAATGAAAATGCCATAGAAATTGCTAATAGAGGTGCTAAACTTTATGATAAATTTGTAGGATTCGTGATGAACCTTAAAGATGTAGGAACTCATTTAGTTAAAGCACAAGGAAAATATGAAGATGCTTATAAACAACTGAGAACAGGAAACGACAATTTAGTATTACAGGCGACAAAACTAAAAAACTTAGGTGTAAAGAATAAAAAAGATTTACCGAACGAATTTAAAACCATAAAAAATGAATAAAAACACAGATTTAGGATTATTAATCCATCGCATGCAGTTGGTGGATTAATGTTGTAGCTTGGTATTGCAAAATTAAATGGGGTATCCAACATTGAAGGAATGTTAATTGCAACAGGCCTACGGCATTTTCAGCTTATGGCGTGTACATCACAGAAATTGTTGCACCCATTTAATTCTTATTGGGTTTAGAACACGTTTGGCTTCTGCTGTTTTTGTATATGGTGCATTGTTTGCGCAACTGAACATCTTGCATTCCTATATCTAAAGCGTCTATTTTGTCTCGATAGGCTCCATCTACAACATCACATATTCCAAATTGTTCTCGTTTCAAAAAAGACTTACGCTGCTCTATCGCTTGGGTTGTGTTTTTGATAACTGATTTTAAATCATAGAGGCGATTCCAAATTTTCCAAAGCATTCCGTTACTACTTCCGTAACAAAAATCTATATCTTGATCGTTATCGCTTCAGTCGAAGATCATGGCGGAGGTAATGTGCCAACAATTAAGCGAGTTGAGTTTTCGAGAATATAAGGATGCTTATGGAACCACATAATAGGAATTTGCACTAAAAATAGATATATTAGTTAAAAGTAAATCAACTAGTTATGGGAAAAGGAGATAAAAAAACACGACGAGGAAAAATTAATCTTGGCACTTCTGGTGTAACACGTAACCGAAAAGACAGCAAGAAAAAACGCGCTAAATCTTAGCGAATAAAGACAGGCTGCATCTCGTTTGTTGTATACTCTTCGCTGTACTGATAACCAGCTACATCAAAATCTTGTAAATCGGATAGGCTTTGGCAGTCGTTATCCAAAACATAGCGTACCATAATTCCACGGGCTTTTTTGGCAAAGAAGGAAATTATTTTGAGCTTTCCGTTTTTAAAATCTTTGAACTGCGGAGTTACTATCGGAGCTTCTAATGCTTTGGTATCGATTGCAGCAAAATATTCGTTGCTGGCAAGGTTTACAAAAAGTTCGTCTTTCTTAAATTCTTCGTTCAACAAACTAGTAACCTTAGTTTTCCAAAAGTCAGGTAAATTTTTCTTAGTTCCTACGGGGAATTTTGTTCCCATTTCTAAACGGTAGGGTTGAATTAAATCCAAAGGTTTTAATAAACCATACAAACCCGAAAGAATGCGAAGTTGGCTTTGTAATGCCTCAATTTTTTTTGAATCAAGAGAATAAACATCAAGGCCTGTATAGACATCCCCATCAAAAGCATAAATTGCAGGGCGGGCATTTTTTGGTGTAAAAGGAAGTTCAAATGCTTGGTTGCGCTCCCAGTTTAGTTGAGATAATTTTTGGGAAATTCCCATCAAGTTGCCTAAACCAGCAACCGATTTTTTCTTTAGCAATTTATTGATGCGTTCAGATTCAGACAAAAAAACAGACTGAGATGCTTTTGAAGTTGGGAGTTCCTTTTCAAAATTCAAGGATTTGGCGGGTGAAATAATCATTTTCATAGTCCTACAATTTTAATCTAAAGTAAGAGGCTTATTTGAAAAACACAAATGAAATGGATTTCAACTCTTTATACCTTCATTATAAATTTTTATGAACGGCGTATTGACGCCATTTTTCAAGTGCTAATTCCATGTCGTTTGGAATTTCAGAATCGAACTGCATCCACTTTCCAGTAACAGGGTGTTCAAAACCAAGAGTCTTTGCATGCAACGCCTGACGGGGTATTAACTTAAAACAATTGTCAACAAATTGCTTGTATTTTGTAAAACTCGTCCCTTTAAGAATCGAATCACCACCATACCGTTCGTCGTTAAATAAGGTATGTCCAATGTGTTTCATATGTGCACGAATTTGGTGTGTTCGTCCCGTTTCTAATTGACATTCCAGAAAGGTCACATAACCCAAACGCTCCAATACTTTGTAATGAGTAACCGCGTTTTTTCCAGCTTCTCCCTCTTCAAATACGGTCATCTGTAAACGGTTTCTAGGGTGACGCCCAATGTTACCTTCTACAGTGCCACTATCGGCTTTTACGTCTCCCCATACCAAAGCATAGTATTTGCGTTCTGATGTTTTATCAAAAAACTGCTTAGACAAATGCGTCATTGCAGTTTCGGTTTTGGCAACTACCAACAAGCCCGAAGTGTCTTTATCTATACGATGAACCAAACCTGGTCTTTGTTGATCATTTTGAGGTAAATTATCAAAATGAAACATTAAAGCATTTATTAATGTACCTGAATAATTACCGTGTCCAGGATGAACAACCATTCCGGCTGCTTTGTTTACGATGATTAAACTATCGTCTTCATAAACCACATCAACAGGCAAATCTTCTGCTACCAATAAATTTTCGTGTGGTGGATGACCAAAAAGTACACGAACAGTGTCGCCGCCCTTGACTTTATAGCTGGATTTCACAACCTCATTATTGACAAAAATACTGCCCTCTTTAGCTGCATTTTGAATTTTATTACGGGTTGCATTTTCTACTCGATTCATCAAGTATTTATCCACTCGAAGTGGCTCTTGTCCTGGATCTGCAGTAAAAGAAAAGTGTTCGTGTAACACCTGTTCTCCTTGAAATTCAGGCTCTAAATTATCGTTTTCCATTTCCTAAGACTAAGCCTATTTTTGAAGTTTTAGGGAGGACAATTCCGGGCTCAATTTTATTTCCTTGATAACGGATTTCGAGAACCATATCCTTTCCTATATTGTCGCGGTAGCTGATTTCTCCCAATTGAAATCCTACTGCCGTAAGACGGGTTTCTGCATTACGCTTGGTAATTTGAATTACATTGGGAACGCTCAACTTTCGATAGCCCGATGGATTTACAGTTAAATATATTTTTCTTCCTTTTTTTACATCTGAACCAGCTGTTGGATGTTGTTCAATTACAGAAAAAGGTGGGTATTCAGGATTAAATTTAGCAGAATCTAAAACTTGGAAACGCAATTCTTTTTGTTCTAAAACAGAGGCAACAAAAACTAAGTCAAGTGTCTCTAAGTCAGGAACTTGAATGTGATTACCGTGCTGGGTGTAAAGATTTAAAGCCCCAAAACAAAAGCCTAAGAAAAGCACAAAAAAGAGACTTGCCTTAAAAAACGTTTTTAAAAAAACTTTGCTTAATAAGAAGCGTAAAAAAATCATTTTGTTTTAGTTCTGGCGTAAAGATAATAAATCCCACTTGTTTTGAACGCTGGAAAACAATTACCTTTACGTAAGTATGTTATTAAGTTCTTATTTTTGAATTTTATAAAAAATAAACAAATGAATACAGTTGTTGGCGTCGCATGGGGAGGGTTTACCTCAGAACACGATATCTCAAAAAAAAGTGGTAGTACGGTTTTTAATGCATTAAAAAGTAGTCCTCATCAGGTTTATAAAATTCATATTTCAAAAAATGATTGGTATGTAACCGATGATCTAGAAAATAAATACGCGTTAAATAAAGCGGATTTTTCTTTTATAAAAGAAAACCAAAAGCTAACCTTTGAAGTCATCATCAATATGATTCATGGGGCACCCGGAGAAAGTGGACAGCTTGCTGCCCTACTCGAGCTTTTACAAATCCCTCAAAGCAGTTGTTCTAGTTATACCGCAGCATTAACTTATAACAAAAGAGATTTTTTAGCAGTTGCGCGTTCTCTTAACATACCTACAGCTCGATTTTTTACCTTAGATCAAGGCGATGTTTACAGTCTTGAAGCAATTGAAACAGCATTAGGCTTTCCCTGTTTTGTAAAAGCAAATAGAGCAGGAAGTAGTTTTGGAATTTATAAGGTATACAAAAAAGAAGATTTAAAATCAGCCATAGAAAAAGCATTCGAAGAAGACACACAAATTTTAATTGAAGCAGCGCTTGAAGGAAGAGAAGTAAGTGTTGGGGTTTTGAAATGGAAAAACGAAATTAAAGTTTTACCCATAACAGAAATAATCAGTGAAAATGACTTCTTTGATTACGAAGCAAAATACGAAGGGAAATCTCAAGAAATAACCCCAGCTCAAATCCCTGAGGCTTGGACCGAAGCAGTTACTGTTTTATCAAAAGAAATCTATCAAAAAATAGGTCTTGAAGGGATTACTCGCAGCGAGTTTATTTTCGAAAATAATATTCCCCACTTACTAGAAATCAATTCCATTCCCGGAATGACCTTAGAAAGTATAGTGCCGCAGCAGCTCGAACGTGATGGTATTTCAATGCTTGATCTCCTTGAAGAGCTTATCGCAGAAGCTCTAAGAAAAAAAGAATATCTTTAGTCTAACAAAACAAAAGGAGTTAACCGATGAAAAAAGCAATTTTTCCTGGCTCATTCGACCCAATTACAAACGGACATATTGACATCATTAAGCGTGCATTACCGCTTTTCGATGAAATTGTAATTGCTATCGGAGTGAATTCAAACAAAAAATATATGTTTTCAATAGATGAACGCACAAAGTTTATTGAAAAAACTTTTGAGAATGAAAAGAAAATAAGTGTCAAAACGTATGAAGGTCTTACCGTAAATTTTTGTGAAAGAATTAATGCGTCCTTTATATTAAGAGGGCTCAGAAACCCTGCCGACTTTGAATTTGAAAAAGCCATTGCACACACCAATAGAAGTTTATCTGATATTGAAACTGTTTTCCTTTTAACCTCAACAGAAACCTCGTTTATTAGCAGCAGTATTGTTCGGGAAGTAATTCAAAATCATGGAAATTATTCAAACTTAGTACCCGAAGCTGTTATAAGTTCTTAGAGTGACTGATAAACTTGCTTGATGTTCTCGTAAGCATTTTGAAATTTTGACGGTATTTCATCCTCAAAAACCCATACCGCTTCTTCAATTCCCTCATCAGTTTGTGGAATTAACTTTACTTGAGAAGATGTTTTCATTTCAAACCAGTAGGTTTTTTTGAGTCTATACTTTCCGTTTCTAGAGAATATATGATAAGTTTCGATAAGTGGTCTTAGAATCTCTAACCCGTCTACCCCTGTCTCCTCTTCTACTTCTCGAATTGCAGCTACACGAACCTGTTCGTGTCTTTCTATCCTTCCTTTAGGTAAATCCCATTTATTGTTTCGGTATATAAAAAGTAGGCGTTGATCTTGATGGCGAACTAAACCACCTGCAGCTTTTACGACAGGGAAATATTTGAGAAAATGCTTCCAAAGTTTATCTTCAGATTTGTGATATAAATACAGGCAATCTGTTTTTTTCGACTTTAGCACCTTTAAAATGTTTTCTACAGATGAAAATTTAATATATAAAACAGGAGCCTGTTCCGTTTGATTACGGAATTCAGTTGTTAAGAAAATTGGTTTTTTATTAAAAAATACTTTATACATTTGCGTATGATTTACAATGAAAAAATTGCTTTTGAAACAGCAGCTCATCTATTACAAATTAATGCAATAAAATTGGAACCAAAAAATCCATTTACTTGGGCTAGTGGTTGGAAGTCTCCAATATATTGCGACAACAGACTTGCGCTCTCTTTTCCAGAGGTTCGCACCTACTTAACTAATGCTATTGCTCAGCAAGTTACAGTAATTTATGGTACTGATGTTACCATTGCTGGAGTTGCTACTGGAGCTATTGGCATTGGTGCCTTAGTTGCTCAGAAATTAAATTTATCTTTTGTTTATGTTCGCCCAGAACCAAAAAAACATGGAAGACAAAATCAAATTGAAGGTGTGGTTCAAGATGGACAAGCAGTAGTTGTCATCGAAGATCTAATCAGTACGGGTATGAGTAGTCTAAATGCAGTAACTGCAATTAAAGCTGCAGGAATTGAAGTACTTGGAATGATTGCTTTGTTTTCTTATGGATTTGAAATTGCTGAAAGTAATTTTAAAGATGCAGCAGTAGAGCTCTACACATTAAGTGATTATAATCATTTAATTAAGCATGCTACCGCAACGGAAACTATTAAAAAAGAACAAAAAGAAACGTTGGTTAATTGGAGAAAAAGCCCCTCAACTTGGAAGCCTTAGTTTTTAAGCTGAATTGATTTTAGGTCAAACTCTACAAGTTTAAAATCTTCTAATTGAACTTTCAATAAACCATTGGGAGTAACGCCTCTAATAATTCCCGAAAACAGTTCACCATTAGCCTCAAAAGTACTGGCTATATTTAAGCGGTATAACGATTCCTCGTAAAGTTTTAAAATGTATTCTTCAGGTTGATCTATGAGTTTTAGTTTTTGATTTAAAAAAGTTAAGCATACATTCAAGACTTCATCAAGATCAAAATTTTTGTTTGAAATTTGAAACATAGAAGCTGCATTTGGTAGCTTTTCAAAAGCTTCTTGATTAACATTGAGTCCAATTCCGATGATACTGGCGTTAAGTGACGAACCTTTAAATATATTTTCTAGCAACAAACCACATATTTTTTTATTCTCTGACATAATGTCGTTAGGCCATTTTACATATATTTTGGGAATTTTAAATGATTGCAATGCAGCTTGAATAGCCAGCGACACAAGACAGCTTATTAAAAATGGATTTTTAAGTGATACATCCCCAAACTCCCTGTATAAACTTAGGGTTAGGTTTTTCCCGGGGGCTGAATTCCACACAGAATTGTGCTGCCCTCTACCCTTTAGTTGCGCATTTGCAAACAAAACATCTCCGTCGGAACAGTTGTTTGACAAATATCGCTCCCTCATTAAGGAATTTGTCGAGTCGGTGGCATCAATTTTGATTAGTTTAAAATATGACATTTTAATTAGCTAGTGTTTCCCTAGAATATAATAAATTTGTACCAAAGAAAAAAATTAATGACAAAAGCTTCCAATAGTGCAGATAACCTTATCGCACAAATCATTTTAGGTGTAGATGAAGTTAAAGGCCTAGAAGTAAAACTTCTTGATTTAAGAAATATCGAAAATACAGTTTGTGATTACTTTATTGTTTGTACCGGAACATCAAACACCCATGTTTCTGCAATATCAGGCTCAATTCAAAAAACTGTAAGTAAAGCAATCCACGAAAAACCGTTCCATACAGAAGGACTGGATAATGCAGAATGGGTATTAATGGATTATATAGATATTGTAGTCCACGTGTTTCAAAGAGAAGTTAGAGAACATTACAATATTGAAGAGCTTTGGGGAGATGCAGAAATCACCCTAATCGCCTAAAAAAATAAAAAATGGCTAAAGAAAACCCTGTTAAAAAACCTAAATTTAATTCCTATTGGATATACGGAATAGTAGTTGTAGGATTATTTACTTTTAGTATGTTTGGGGATGGTAGCTCTCAAACACTTAAAAAAACAAATGTTTCTGAATTTGAACGTTTCCTAAATGATGGTGACGTTATGGAGGTTGTCGTTTACAACAAAAACCTTGCAAAGGTTTCGCTTACAAAACAAGCCATAGAAAAACCTATACACGAAGCCACTAAGACTAAAAATCTATTTGGTCAAGTAAACATTAATGGCCCTCATTACCAATTTGAAGTTGGGAATTTAGAGCTATTTCAACGCAAGTTAGAAGAAGCTGAAGACAATAACATCGCTTTTAAATACGAATTTACAACTATTGAAAATAGATGGATGGACGTGTTTCTTAGCTTTCTTCCTATTCTGCTTATTGTTGGTGTATGGATATTCTTGATGCGTCGTATGTCAGGCGGAAGTGGAGTTGGCGGCGGAAGTCAGATTTTTAATATTGGTAAATCTAAAGCAAAGCTTTTTGACGAAAAAACAGATATTACAACTACATTTAAAGATGTAGCAGGACTTGAAGGAGCTAAAGAAGAGATTCAAGAAATTGTTGACTTCCTTAAAAATCCTCAAAAATATACTGTATTAGGAGGGAAAATTCCAAAAGGAGCCTTGCTCGTTGGACAACCAGGAACAGGTAAAACCCTACTTGCAAAAGCTGTAGCAGGTGAAGCTAAAGTTCCTTTCTTCTCTTTATCTGGATCTGATTTTGTGGAAATGTTTGTAGGTGTTGGAGCCTCTAGGGTTCGAGATCTTTTTAAGCAAGCCAAAGAAAAATCCCCTGCAATTATTTTTATTGATGAAATTGATGCCATCGGAAGAGCTCGTGGAAAAAGTAACATGACAGGTTCAAATGATGAGCGTGAAAATACACTGAATCAGCTCTTAACAGAAATGGATGGTTTTGGAACCAATACAAATGTAATTGTATTAGCGGCTACAAACCGAGCAGATGTATTGGATAAAGCTTTGATGCGAGCAGGTCGTTTTGACCGTCAAATATATGTCGACCTTCCTGATGTTCGTGAGCGTAAACAAATTTTTACAGTTCATATTGCGCCTCTTAAGACAACTAAAACCCTAGATATAGATTTCTTATCAAAACAAACGCCCGGTTTTTCTGGAGCAGATATTGCTAATGTTTGTAATGAAGCCGCATTAATAGCTGCACGTAAAAACAAGAAGGCTGTTGGAAAGCAAGACTTTTTAGATGCGGTTGATCGTATTGTTGGAGGTTTAGAAAAGAAAAATAAAATCATCACTCCTGGAGAAAAAAGAACGATTGCCTTCCATGAGGCAGGACATGCAATGACCAGTTGGTTACTTGAACATGCTGCACCCTTAGTAAAGGTTACTATTGTGCCCAGAGGACAGTCCTTAGGAGCCGCTTGGTATCTTCCAGAAGAACGTATGATTGTAAGAACAGAACAAATGCTTGATGAAATGTGTGCTACCCTTGGTGGTCGTGCAGCAGAAAAAGTTATTTTTAACAAAATCTCAACAGGAGCATTAAGTGACTTAGAAAAAGTAACTCGCCAAGCAAAGGCAATGGTTACAGTATATGGACTAAATGAAGAATTAGGAAACATCACCTATTACGATTCTAGTGGTCAATCTGATTATAGTTTTTCTAAACCATACTCCGAAGACACTGCTCAAAAAATTGATAAAGAAATTTCTAATTTAATTGAAGGACAATACGACCGAGCCCTAAAGTTAGTTGCCGATAATAAAGAAAAACTGACGACCTTAGCAGAACGTCTTCTAGAAAAAGAAGTGCTTTTCAAAGATGATCTTTTGAAAATTTTAGGAAAAAGGCCCTTTGATAAGGAAGGTGAAAAAGAGGATAAAAAATAGGTAACCAAATAAATTCAATTTCTTGTGGGAATATTCAGTAATCTTTTTGGATCAAATAAAAAGGAGCTCGAAAATGAGAAAAGTCCTTATTTAAAGTCAGAGAAGGATCCAAAAGAAATTGAATTTGCCCGAAACTTTACCGACAAAGGCGGCAAGTTCATTTTTAGTGAAAATGCAAATCAAACTTTAAATTATTTCAATCAAATTCTTGCTGAAAATTGTTGGGGCATAAATGATTTAAAAAGCGAATCGACTAGTTTGAATAATTTTTTTAATATCACTAAGAAACCTATTCAGGATAATAAAAAATTAACAACACAGGTTCTCGGCTGTGAATATTTAATCGCAAACAAAGGTTCTTTACTAATATGCAGTCACCAAATAAAAAATAACAAACTCGATGAACTTCCCGAAAATCTAATCATATTGGCGAGTGCATCTCAATTTGTAAATGATGTAAGTGAGGCAATGTCCTTAATAAATACTCGGTATAAAGAAGATCTCCCATCAAACATTACAACACTAAATGCATTTGATCCAAACAAAGAAGAAGACTTTCTTTCTTATGGGAGTAGCACAAAAAACTTATATTTAATCGTTCAAGAAGATTCTTAAATGAAAGAAATTCATATTCGTGCCCTATCTGGCTCACTTTACGCGAGTGTTATTGTTGGAGCTATTTTTCTGTCTCCACTAGTAATATGTATTGTAATTCTTGTTTTTTCTGTTTTAGCTCTTTTGGAGTTTCAACGTCTCGTGCAATTTAAAAGTGTTCTTCCGATAACGATTCTACTTCTTCTTACAGGTTATGGTTACTTTGGTTACACTACCAAATTCAATGATGGGATTATAGTTCACATTTCAATTGCAATCAATCTTTATTTACTTGTTTTACTATTTGTTTCTAAAAAATTAAAATACAATTATCCTGTTAAGCTTTTTTTAAGCATTGGGTATGTTGCCTTTTCTTCCTATTTCATTTCTCGATCTGCGTTTGAAGGGACTGAATATAACCCATGGCCGCTAGCGCTTCTCTATTTCTCTATTTGGACCAACAACAGCTCTGCTTATATCTTTGGAACTACCCTTGGAAAACATAAATTACTCCCATCCATATCCCCTAAAAAGTCATGGGAAGGTTTTTTTGGCGGAATGCTAGCTACCCTTCTACTCAACTATTTCATCAAAGATCATGTCTCTGTTTTCAATAATGATTCACAATGGATTATATTTGCCTTTACAATTCCCGTTCTAGCTACTTTTGGTGACTTTGTTCAATCCTACTTTAAAAGGATCGCTAAGGTTAAAGACAGCGGTAGTTTGATTCCAGGTCATGGAGGTTTTTATGATCGAATGGATAGTGTTATTTTTGTTGCCCCCTTTTATTATTTACTTTTAAAATTTGTTTAAGATGTTTCACAAAGAAGGTTTCTTTATTATAATTTTTACATTTCTGTTTACCGCAGGAATAGCTCTTGGTGCAGAATATTTTGTTTCAATAGTTTGGTTAAAATTTGCACTACAAATTGTAAGTTTAGGCTTGCTTGTTATAGTGCTTCAGTTTTTTCGGAATCCTAAAAGGACTACTCCAATTAACACCGAACACATTATAGCTCCTGTTGATGGAAAAGTTGTTGTTATTGAAGAGGTATTCGAAAAAGAATATTTTAAAGACCAACGTTTAATGGTTTCAATATTCATGTCTCCAATTAACGTTCATGTTACGCGGTATGCAATGAGTGGAAAAGTTTTGTTTAGTAAATACCATCCAGGAAAATATCTTGTTGCATGGCATCCAAAAGCATCTGAAGAAAACGAACATTCCACTATAGTTCTTGAAAACAAAACTTTTGGCGGCATATTGTACCGTCAGATTGCAGGAGCACTTGCACGTCGAATTGTCAATTATGCCCAAGAGGGTCAAGAAGTTGTTCAAGGAACTGATGCTGGATTTATTAAATTTGGCTCAAGAGTAGATCTTTACTTACCTATAGGCACCAAGATAAATGTCGAACTTGACCAAATGGTTAAAGGTGGTGTCGATGTAGTTGGAATAAAATAAAGATTTTTAAAGCGCAGCTAAGCTTTTTTCAATCACTTCTATTTTCTCAAGAGCATCTGCTTCTTTCTTTCTTTCATTTGCCAAAACTAGATCTGGAGCGTTTGAAACAAAACGTTCATTAGAAAGTTTCTTTTGAACAGAAACCAAAAAACCTTTAGCATACTTAAGCTCTTCTTCTAATTTTAATCTTTCTTTTTCAAAATCAATTTTTCCTTCCAAAGGAATGAAAAATTCTAAGTTATTTGCTCTAAAAGATCCTCCCGATTTCTCTGGTGCAGAATCTATATAATTAACACCGTTCAATTGACCCATCTTTTGAATCAAAGACTCAAATGGAATTTCCTCGCTTGAACCAATTACTTGTAATGCTAGTGATTCTTTATAACCAAGTTCTTTTTCTTTTCTAAAATTTCGAATCCCTCCTATTATTGAAGTTGCTTCTTCGAAGCGTTCAATTAGTTTTTTATCAAACTCGTCAACCTGTGGCCAAGAACTAACAATTAAAGCTTCTTCTGGAGTACGTGTTTCCATATCCTGCCATAACTCTTCAGTTAAGAAAGGCATGAAAGGATGAAGTAACTTTAAGTTTTCTTGAAACAAACCACGAACTTCTCGGTAAGTTTGTCCATCTATTGGATCTCCATACGCAGGCTTAATAGCCTCTAGCAACCAAGAACAAAAGTCATCCCAGATTAGCTTATAAGAAGTCATCATTGCATCTGATATTCGATATTTCTCGAAATGATCATTGATTAACGTCAAAGATTGTTGGAATTTCTGAGCATACCAAAGAAGTGCTTCTTTGTTTACAAGAGAATGTTCTCTTGTATCATCTACTTCCCAGCCATCGATAAGGCGGTAAGCATTCCAAATTTTATTTGTAAAATTCTTTCCTTGTTGACATAAACTCTCATCGAACAACAAATCGTTTCCAGCTGCAGAACTTAGCATAAGACCAACCCGAACTGCATCTGCACCAAAATCATGTATTAATTTTAATGCGTCGGGTGAGTTTCCTAATTGCTTCGACATTTTACGCCCCTGTTTATCACGAACTAATCCGGTTAGATATACTTTTGAAAAGGGCTTTTCATTGCGAAATTCGTAGCCAGAAATAATCATACGTGCTACCCAGAAAAATAAAATATCCGGACCAGTTACAAGATCCTGAGTTGGGTAGTAGTAATTAATTTCTGCATTTTCTGGGTTACGAATACCATCGAATACCGATATTGGCCACAACCAAGAAGAAAACCAGGTATCTAGCACATCATTATCTTGACGAAGATCTGTTTCTTTTAAATCTGGATTTTCTGATTTCATTCGCGCTAATTCCAATGCCTTTTCAGCAGAAGGAGCAACCACAAAATCTTCAGGCTTGTTACTGAAATAGTATGCAGGAATTTGTTGCCCCCACCATAACTGACGAGATATGTTCCAATCTCGGATATTTTCCATCCAATGTCGGTAAGTATTCTTAAACTTTGCAGGAACTAAAGCCACTTCTTCTGAATCAAGGACCGCTTTAATTGCGGGCTCTGCTAATTTTTCCATCTTTAAGAACCATTGATCTGACAAACGAGGTTCAATTACAGCTTTGGTACGTTCAGATATCCCTACCTTATGTGTATATTCTTCTTTCTTAATCAAAACACCCAAGCCATCAAGCTCTTTAGCTACAGCTTTTCGAACTACAAAACGGTCTTGTGATTCATAATGCAAACCGTGAGCATTTAGTGTAGCATCTGCATTGAAGATGTCGATAACCTCTAAGTTATGCTTTTCGCCTAAAACTTTATCATTTATATCATGAGCAGGTGTTACTTTCAAGCAACCTGTCCCAAATTCAATCTCTACATAAGTGTCCTCAATTATTGGAATCCACCGGTTTGCAATTGGCACTTTTACTTTTTCCCCTTTCAAATGCTCAAAACGTGGATCTTCTGGATGAATACAAATTGCAGTATCTCCAAAAATAGTTTCAGGTCTTGTGGTAGCAATTACTAAAGGTTCTTTAACTCCATCTAACTCGTATGCTATATGATATAAAAACCCTGGTTTTTCTTCGAAAATAACTTCCTCGTCTGACAAAGTGGTTTGGGCTTCAGGATCCCAGTTGACCATTCTATAGCCCCTATAAATCAAACCTTTATTAAATAAGTCAACAAATACCTGAATTACAGATTCTGACATATCTTCATCAAGAGTAAACTTGGTTCTATCCCAATCGCAAGAGGCTCCTAACTTTTTAAGTTGCTCTAAAATAAGCCCTCCATATTCTTCAGTCCAATCCCAAGCATGCTTCAAAAAATCTTCACGACTCAGATCGTTCTTATCAATGCCTTGTTCTTTAAGTCGGGCTACTACTTTAGCTTCGGTTGCAATTGAAGCGTGATCTGTTCCTGGAACCCAACATGCATTATAACCTTGCATTCTAGCTCTGCGAATTAGAATATCCTGCAAAGACAAATTAAGCATGTGACCCATATGTAAAATTCCCGTTACATTAGGTGGAGGTATTACGATAGAATAGGCAGGACGTTCGTCTGGAGTAGAAGCAAAATGTTTATTCTCAAGCCAATATTCATACCACTTCTTTTCAACAGTTGAAGCTTCAAATTTTGAGAAAATTGACATAAATGGTCTAGTTTTTGTTATATGTAACAAAAGTAATTTTCTTAAAGGGATTACAAAAGGAAACTGTACACTTTTGTTCTGTTTTTATTTAGTGTAGATAAATTATGTATATTAGTAATAAACTATTACGTTAAAGATGAAAAATATTGCATTTGCATTCAGTTTATTTTTAGCCTTCAATTTTAGTGTGTTTTCCCAGACTACAGGCCCAAAAATAACGTTTGAAAACCCAGTGGTTGATTATGGTCAAATTACCAAAGGTAGCGATGGGATTAGAATATTCAATTTCATTAATTCGGGAGATATGCCTCTGGAAATAACCAAAGTATATTCTTCCTGTGGTTGTACTATTCCAAAAAAGCCGGAAGCTCCGATTGCTCCTGGAGCAAAAGGTGAAATTCAAGTAAAATACGATACCAATCGTATTGGACCTATTCGCAAAACAATTACAGTTAATTCTAATGCGAGGGATAATCCTGTTGTTTTATTAAAAATAAAAGGGGCGGTACAGCCTTCTTTAAAGTAAACTTATATTTGTGTTTTATTCCGTTTCTAAGAACTCCTAATTTAATTGGTTGTAATTTATATATTTTTAATTTTTCGCAATAAAAAGATACAAAAAAACAAAATTCACATTTAAGTCAACAAAAAGCATTACACATAATTTGAACAATATATTTTTCATCATATTTGATAATATTTAAATTCATCATGCCTGTTTTATCAGAAAAAGGGTTAAATTTACCTGAATCTCCAATTAGAAAATTAGTTCGGTTTGCCGACCAAGCTAAAGCTAGAGGAACTTATGTTTACCATCTTAACATTGGGCAACCTGATGTCGATGCTCCAAAGGAATCTCTTGAAGTAATTCAAAACAGTAATTTAAAACTATTGCCATACGGATCTTCTGAAGGTTCTTTGAGTTTTAGAAAATCTTTGTGTACTTATTTTGCTAAAAATAAAATTGCCGTTGACCCACAAGATATAATTGTTACTTCTGGGGCAAGTGAAGCTATTGCCTTTGCTTTTAATTGTATTGCTGACGTTGGTGATGAAATCATTATACCAGAACCTTTTTATGCAAACTATAGTGGATTTACAGCTTCTTCAAACATTAATGTAATACCCGTAATATCAATATTTGAAGATCAATTTTGTCTTCCTTCTATTGAATCAATAGAGTCTAAAATTACTTCTAGAACTAAAGCCATTTTAATTTGTAATCCCTGCAATCCAACAGGGTATTTATACTCGAAAGAAGAAATAGAAAGACTTGGTGATCTAGCAATCAAGCATAATATCTTTTTAATTATTGATGAAGTGTATCGAGAATTTATTCATGATGATAAAAGGGAACATTATTCTGTTTTAGAATCAAGAAAATTAGCGGATCATGCCATAATGATTGATTCTGTCTCAAAGCGATACAGCCTATGTGGTGCACGTGTTGGGTGTTTAGTATCAAAAAATAAAACACTGATTGCAAATGCATTGAAATTTGCACATTTAAGATTATCCCCTGCCACCTATTCGCTTTTGGCAAGCGAAGCAGCAATAAATTCAGATTCATCCTATTTATTAGCAGTAAAAAAAGAATACACTGCGCGTAAAAAGACATTAATTTCTTCCCTTGAAAAAATTGATGGGGTTCGGGTTTCAAATCCCAAAGGAGCATTTTATTGTATTGTAGAGTTGCCCGTCGATGATGCTGAGTTATTTTCTAAATGGATGCTAACCGATTTTACTGATAACAATGAAACGGTCATGTTTGCTCCAGCTTCAGGCTTTTACTCTTCTCCAGGTTATGGTAAAAAGCAAATTCGAATTGGGTTTGTTCTCAATGAACAAAAACTTTTAAGAGCAACCGAAATTCTAGAAAAAGCATTAAAGACTTATTCCAATTGATTTGAGTTTTCTATCTTGTACCTACCTAAAATAGGAGTTGAAAAACATTGAACAACATAAATCTTTAAAAGCCTATAACACCTTTGGTGTTGAGTGCTTTTGTGAAAATTTCATTAGTGTAACTAATGAAATTGAGCTTCGTGATGCTTTATTAAATTCTGATTTTAAAGAAAAATTCATCTTAGGTGGTGGAAGTAATTTACTTTTTACCAAAAACCTAAGTGGTTTATGCATTCAAATCAACCTCAAAGGGATTTCCATTGTCCAAGAAAATGAAAAAGAGGTTGTTGTAGAAGCACAGGCTGGAGAAAATTGGCATGAATTTGTGCTTTGGACTCTAGATCAAGGTTTTGGTGGCTTAGAGAACTTGGCTTTAATCCCAGGGAATATCGGAACTGCTCCAATTCAAAACATTGGAGCCTATGGCGTGGAACTCAAAGATAGTTTTGTGAGTTGCAAAACTTTAGACCATAAAACTGGATATGAGCATACATTCTCTCTTGACCAAGTTGGATTTGGATATCGAACATCCATATTCAAAACAACATTAAAAGGGAAACATGTTATAACATCTGTTCAATTCAAACTGACTAAAAAAGAGCATCTGCTAAAAACAGATTATGGCTCTCTTAAAGATGAATTAAAAGAACAGAACCCAAAAAGCATTGCCGAAGCAGTCATTGCTATTCGCAAACGCAAACTTCCCGATCCAGCAGAAATTGGAAACAGCGGTAGTTTCTTTAAAAACCCTATAGTAACAGAGTTAGATTTTCAAAAGCTAATTAAAATTCATTCTGAAATGCCTCATTATCGGATTAATATTTCGGAAGTCAAAATTCCAGCAGGATGGATTATAGACAAGCTTGGATATAAGGGATACAAAAAAGGTGATGCAGGAGTGCATAAAAATCAAGCATTGGTTTTGGTAAATCATGGAAATGCTTCTGGAAGTGAAATACTAAGCTTAGCAAAAGAAATACAGGAAAAAGTATTTGAGCGCTTTAATATTCATCTGGAAACTGAAGTTAATATCTATTAACTACTCTTTATTTTTAGAATCTAACTGAAGAGTAACAGGGCCATCATTACAGAGTGAAACCTGCATATCTGCTCCGAAAACACCTGTTTCTATTTTATTGCCTAAAACTTTTTCAACCTCAACAATAAAGCTTTCATAAAGAGGAATAGCATGATCGTGTTTAGCAGCCCGAATGTATGAAGGTCTGTTTCCCTTTTTTGTTGCTGCCATTAAGGTAAATTGACTAATTAGCAAAAGTTCTCCTTTTGCATCAATAAGGGAGTCATTCATGATGTCTTTTGAGTCAGAAAATATTCTAAGTTGAGTGACTTTTTTCACAGTCCATAAAACATCCTCTAGAGTATCTGCCATTTCAATACCCAACAGAACAACTAAACCTTGATTAATGGCTCCAACTGCTTCTTGGTTAACCTCTACTTTTGCGTTTTTGACACGTTGAATAACTACTCGCATATTACTTTATTAATTTCTATAAGGGGTATCATCTTCTAAAAGCTGGACATAGCTTTTGTAACGAGAAGTTGGAATTGATTCGTCATCGACTCCATTTTTAACTGCACATCTAGGTTCATCGAGGTGGAGGCAATTATTAAATTTACATTCCTGCTTAACTTTTAAGAATTCAGGGAAATAATTCCCCAGCTCTTCTGATGCTATATCAACCACTCCAAAACCTTTAATCCCAGGCGTGTCAATAATTCGAGCGTTTCCTTCCAAATCAAACATTTCGGCATAGGTAGTTGTGTGCTGACCTTGCTGATGCTGTTCTGAGATAACTTTGGTTTTTAGATTTAAGCCTGGAGAAATTGTGTTAAGTAAGGTGGATTTTCCAACACCACTATGTCCAGTGAACATCGAGGACTTATTTTCCATCAATTCGCCAATCAGCCTTACGTCCTTTTTATTGAAACTTGAAATCTGATAACAGGCATAACCTATAGATTCATAAACACTTTGCATCCTACTTACTTCTACTTTTTCTTCATCAGAATAAGTATCCATTTTATTGAATAATAAAACTGCTGGAATTTGATAAGCTTCGGTGGTAATTAAAAAACGATCAATAAAAGTAAAAGATGTCGGCGGATTATTGAGTGTAATTAATAAAAAAGCCTGATCAATATTAGAAGCTATAATGTGAATTTGTTTGGATAAATTCACAGACTTCCTTACGAGGTAATTTTCTCTAGGTCCAATCTCTGTAATAATTCCAAGCATCTCAGAGCCTTCTTCGACAAGATCAAACTCTACTTGATCACCTACTGCTATTGGGTTAGTGCTCTTGATTCCTTGGATCCTAAATTTCCCTTTGATACGACAAGAATAAAAAAAACCCTGACTGTCTTTTACAAGATACCAACTCCCTGTAGACCGATAAACAATTCCTTTATTCAAATAAAACGTTTTAGAAAGTTTAAAGATAGGTTAGAATTCTTAATGGGGCAATTTCATTGACATATTTGCTATCTTTGTTTAAAAAAATTTCATGTCTCAAAAAGCAATTTTGATGATTTTAGACGGTTGGGGAAAATCTCCTGATCCATCTGTCTCTGCAGTTGATCAAGCTAAAACACCTTTTATTGATAGTTTATATGAGAACTACGCTCACAATAGTCTTAGAACCGATGGTTTACATGTTGGTCTTCCCGAAGGACAAATGGGGAATAGCGAAGTAGGGCATGTGAATTTAGGCGCTGGAAGGATTGTATATCAAGATTTAGCTAAAATAAATTTAGCCGTTGAAAATAATACTTTGAAAGATGAAATTGTTTTAAAAGAAGCCATTGCATACGCTAAGAGTAAGGGTAAAAAGATACACTTAATGGGATTAGTTTCTGATGGTGGAGTTCATTCCCACGTAAATCATATTAAAGCTTTACTTCAAGTTTTATCAGATGAAGAAATGAGTGAAGTATACCTTCATGCCTTTACTGACGGTCGTGATGTAGATCCTAAATCCGGAAAAAAAATCATTGAAGATATTGAAGCTAGCATGGCTAAAACTACTGGGAAAATAGCTTCCATTATAGGACGATATTTTGCTATGGATAGAGATCAACGTTGGGAACGAGTTCAAAAAGCTTATGATGTTATTGTTCGAGGAACTGGAACTGCAGTTGATAATTTTGGAGCCGCCTTACAAAAATCGTATGATAACGGAATTACCGACGAATTTGTTGAGCCTTTGATAGCTATAGACCAAGAAGGGAATCCTTTGGCAACACTCAAAGATAATGATGTTGTTATATTTTTTAACTTCAGAACGGATAGAGGTCGTGAGTTAACGCAAGCTTTATCTCAAAAAGCATTTGAAAATCAAGGAATGACTCCTCTAGATTTACACTACGTAACTTTAACTAACTACGACAGCTCATACAATAATGTCAAGGTAGTTTTTGACAAAGAAAACCTTGCTGACACCCTTGGAGAGACACTCTCAAATGCCAGTAAAATTCAAATTAGAATTGCAGAAACCGAAAAATACCCTCATGTTACTTTCTTTTTTAATGGTGGAAGAGAAGAACCTTTTAAAGGAGAAGAGCGAATTTTATGTCCATCACCTAAAGTAGCAACTTACGATTTACAGCCTGAAATGAGCGCGTTTGAAATCCGAGATGCCATTATCCCAGAAATACAAAAAGAAACAGCTGACTTCATTTGTCTAAACTTTGCTAATCCTGATATGGTTGGACATACAGGTGATTTAGCAGCAGCTATTAAGGCTTGTGAGACTGTTGACACTTGTGCACAAGCCGTAATTGAAGCTGCATTAACTCAAGATTACGCTACGATAGTGATTGCAGATCATGGAAATTGTGAAACAATGATTAACCCCGATGGAAGCCCTAATACTGCACACACAACAAACCCCGTGCCCATTATATTAGTTGATAATCACAAAAAAAGTATTGCCTCAGGAGTTCTAGGTGATTTAGCACCAACCATTCTTGACCTCATGGGTATTGAAAAACCTGAGGCTATGACTCAAAAATCTTTAATCTTATGAAAAATCTCTTGATTCTATTTGTTTCGGTTTTATTTATTAGTTGTGGGGATTCCCCTTCCCAAAAAAAAGAGACTGTAGTCACAATATCCGATAGTCTTAAAAGCACTACAATAGAAGGTGAGGAAATTCTGATAGGTAAAATTAATTTAGCACAACTGGATCTATTTTCGCCATGGTATGCTAAGGAATATCAATTTTATAAAATAAACGCTTCCAAGACAGAAGAAATAAAACCTCTTTTAAAAGACATCTCGTTTGTTTTGTTAATGGGAACTTGGTGCGAAGACAGTCAACGAGAAGTTAGTGGAATGTTAAAAATATTAGAAGCGGCTGGTTATCCAATAAATTCAATTGAAATTATTGCAGTTTCTGAAGACAAAGACACTCCAAATGGACTAGAAAAACCATTCGATTTATATAATGTGCCTACATTAATCTTTAAGAAAGATGGCAAAGAAATGAATCGAATTGTAGAATTTCCTATTCAAACCCTAGAACAAGATATGCTTGAAATACTTAAAGGTAATCCCTACAAAAACGCATATGCAGAATGAGTAGTATCGTATTAAAAAACGCGGAAGAAATAGAGTTGATGCGCGAAAGCGCTTTGATTGTTTCCAAAACATTAGGAATGCTTGCTGGTGAAATAAAGCCAGGAATTAGCACCTTAGCCCTAGATGCACTTGCAGAAAATTTCATTCGTGATCATGGAGCAGTCCCTGGATTTCTGGGTTTGTACGAGTTCCCTAATACCCTTTGCATGAGCCCAAACGCACAAGTGGTTCATGGAATTCCTAATAAAAACCCTTTAGTTGAAGGGGATATTATATCGATAGATTGTGGATCTCTTAAGAACGGTTTTTATGGTGATCATGCCTATACTTTTGCAGTTGGTGAGATTGATCCCAAAACTGAAAAATTATTACAAGTAACCAAAGAGTCTTTATACAAAGGAATTGCAGAATTTAAAGCAGGAAACCGAATTGGTGACCTGGCATTTGCAATACAAAACCATGCAGAAAACGAAGGCTATGGAGTAGTTCGTGAGCTAGTGGGTCATGGGCTTGGAACTATAATGCATGAAGGCCCTGAAGTTCCAAACTATGGCAGAAGGGGTCGTGGTAAGAAATTTCAAGATGGAATGGTATTAGCAATAGAACCAATGATTAACAGAGGAACACATCGCATCAAACAACTAAAAGATGGTTGGACAATTTCAACTGCAGACGGATTACCAAGTGCTCATTTTGAACATGACGTAGCTTTGATTGATGGAAAACCAGAATTACTTTCTACTTTTCATTACATCTATGAAGCACTTGGAATTACAAGCTATGAAGAAACTCCTTTTCGTAAAGATGCTTTGAAATTATGAAAACCTTACTCAACCTTGTTCCTAGACCTTGGTTGATACAACTGAGCATTTGGTTTAGACCGCTCATCAAACTTTACTTTAAAGGAAATCGATTTATTGATCCTATTGATGGCAGCTCATACCGAAAATTCTTATCCTATGGATATAAAAACATTCGTAAAAATGCACTTTGTCCCGGAACACTTTCACTTGAAAGACATCGCCTTTTGTGGTTGTATTTAGACCGGGAAACTTCATTTCTAAAAAATGAAATTAAAGTTTTGCATGTTGCTCCTGAACAAGTTTTCTATAGAAAATTCAAACACTTTAGTCATTGGAACTACACAACTTCAGACCTTTATTCACCCCTAGCAGATATTAAAGCCGATTTGTGTGCATTACCGTTTGAAGATAATATTTTTGATCTTGTACTTTGTAATCATGTACTAGAACATGTCTCTAACGATAAAAAAGCAATGGAAGAAATTCACAGGGTTCTTAAACTAGGCGGAACTGCTATACTTCAAGTACCATTAGATGAAAACCGACTAGAAACCTTTGAGGATGATTCCATAACTGATCCCGAAGAACGAACTCAGATTTTTGGACAATATGATCATGTTCGAGTCTATGGTCAGGATTACTATAACAGATTGAAGGAGGTTGGCTTTGACACTACTCCCGTAGATTTGGGAAGTAAAATATCTGAAAAGGAATTTATACAGTTTGCTTTACCAAAAGAGCGAATTCCAATTGCAGTAAAAAGATAATTTACTTTTTCCAGCCGTCAGAAAAATATTCTTGAATGGAATCGTTGGATGCGGTAATCCAATAAGCCTCGACATCAGTGAGCTTTTTTATTAACTGCATACTCGTTTCTAATGGGAGAACCATAAGTGCTGTTGCATAAGCATCTGCAGTCATACAATCTGCAGCACGAACAGAAGCACTCAAAACATTAGATTTGATAGGAATCCCGGTTAAAGGGTTAATTGAATGTACATATCGTTCTCCAGTTTCAACATCAACTCTAAACTTTCTGTAATTACCTGATGTTGCAATAGCTTCGTTATTTATAGATAATCTTTGAATCATCTTTCTTTCGTTTTGTTGTTTAGGGTCGTCTATTGCTATACTCCATGGTAGATTTGTTTTTGGGCTATTTCCAAAAGCTACAATCTCTCCTCCTATTTCAACTAGGTAATTCGAGGAACCCAATTTTGAAAGGTATTCTGCTAAAACGTCAACTGCATAACCTTTTGCCAAAGCATTAAAGTCTAGATACGTTTCCAAATGTGATTTTTTAATAGTACTATCAACGGTTAGTTCAATTGTATGCCAGCCTGTTATCTTAGATAAATACGCTTTCTTTTCTTGGGTTAAAGTCTTTATAGGTTTTTCTGGGCCAAAACCATAGGCATTGACCCAAGCGCCAACAGTTGGATCAAAATAACCATTTGTAGCTTTCCAAACTTCTGTTGCTTTCTCATATACTTTTATAAAATGAGCATCAACTTGTAACAAAGAATCTCCACTATTTATTTTAGAAATATCTGAATTAGGAATATAGGTTGACATGGATTTGTTGATAACTGTAAACAAGGAATCAATGCCATTTTGAACTTCATCAAAAGACATCACTACACCGGTATACTGAATAGTATATGAAGTCCCTAATGCATTACCGGCATGGGCTTGTGGTGGTTTTGTTTCTGCACATCCAAAAACAAACAATAAAATTAATGATAAAAAAGCTTTAGGCATCAGATTCTATTTTTTGAAGTCCTTGAAAATTAATCGCGTAAGGATCATTTGTTTTTAATGGCAAATCATAATCATCTGCATGAGCTAAACCGACTCCTGCATAATACGTTTTAGCTTCAAACTTATCTGCATGAGCACGAACAGTATCCATAAAGACCTTATCAAAATCCAAGGGGTTGTTTGGATAAGAGATTGCACGAACAATAACAAAGTGAAGTTTTTTATCTTTGAGACAAACAAATTGAGGATCTTTTTGAAGCTCTGAATTTACCGTCATAAATTCAAACCCTTCTTCCTCCATTCTTTTTCCTACAATTTCCATTGCGAGGTTATGTAATCCTTGTTCTGCTATTATTTCCATGGAAATACTAAGTTATATAAATCCCTGTTGAAAGCAAAAAAGGTGGCTCTATATGAACCACCTTTTTTTATTTTATCCTCCGAAATCATCGAATCGAACATTTTCTGGTGGTATACCAAAGTCGTCTGACATACGTTCTACTGCTTGATTCATTAATGGTGGTCCACAGAAATATACTTCAATATCTTCTGGCGAATCATGATTTAAAAGGTAATTGTCAATCACGACTTGATGAACGAAGCCTTTGAATCCATCACCTTCACCGTCTAATCCATCTTTTACTTTCCAGTTATCTACCTCTAACGGTTCTGACAATGCAACATAAAACTTGAAATTAGAAAAGTCTCTTTCTAGAGCACGGAAATGATCTAGGTAAAAAAGTTCTCTTTTAGAACGTCCTCCGTACCAAAATGTAACTTTTCGTCCAGTTTTAAGGGTTCTAAATAGTTCATATAAGTGTGAACGCATTGGAGCCATTCCAGCACCACCACCAACATATAGCATTTCTGATTCAGAAGGGTTGATGAAAAATTCTCCAAAGGGTCCAGAAATTGTAACCTTATCTCCTGGTTTTTTTGCAAATATATAGGAGGAAGCAATTCCAGGATTAACATCCATCCATCCATTCTTATCACGATCCCAAGGTGGCGTTGCAATACGAACGTTTAGCATAACTTCTCTTCCTTCTGCTGGAAAAGATGCCATTGAATAGGCACGTTCTACAGATTCTGGATTTTTCATGGACAAGGGCCATAAATTAAAATTATCCCATTCCATTTTAAATTTATCTGGCTCCCCTGGGTGTTCTTCTGGGTGAGCTGAAATATCAATATCAGAATATTTGATTTCACATTCAGGTATTTCAATTTGTATATATCCTCCAGCTTTGTAGTTCATTTCCTCAGGAAGTTCAACTACAAATTCTTTAATAAAGGATGCAACATTCCAGTTTCGTAAAACAGTAGCTTCCCATTTTTTTATTCCAAAAACTTCTTCAGGAACTTGAATAACCATGTTTTCCTTAACTTTTACTTGACATCCCAAACGCCATCCATCTGCAATTTCTTTTCTAGAAAAGTGGGGTTTTTCAGTAGGGAGAATTTCTCCACCACCTTCCATAATCTGGCATTTACATTGAATACAAGTTCCTCCACCTCCGCAAGCAGAAGGAAGAAATATTTTGTTGTTACCTAGGGTTGTAAGCAACGTGCTTCCCGATGAAACTTCAATATTGTTTTCCCCATTAATCATTAGAGCAACAGGCCCCGATGGCATCAATTTGGCTTTAGCACCTAACAACATTCCTACCAACAAAAAGATGATTAGTAAGAAAACAACAACACTCGCTAAAATAATAGTATAATCCATACGATGATCTTATAATTTAATACCCATAAAACTCATAAACCCAATTGCCATCAATCCAGTAATGATGAACGTAATACCCAAACCTCTAAGAGGGGCTGGAACATTTGAATAGGTGATTTTTTCTCTAATAGCGGCAATGGCTATAATGGCTAAAAACCAACCAATTCCAGAACCTAATCCGTATACACCTGATTCAAGTACACCACCGAAATCTTTTTGCTGCATAAAAAGTGAACCCCCTAAAATTGCACAGTTAACAGCAATTAAGGGTAAAAATATCCCCAAAGCACCGTAAAGAGCTGGTGCGAATTTTTCGACAATCATCTCAACTAACTGAACCATCGAAGCAATAACAGCGATGAACATAATGAAACTTAAAAAACTTAAATCGATTGATGCATAATCACTACCTAACCAAGCTAATGCTCCTGGTTTGAGTAAATAGGTGTCTAACAAAAAGTTGATTGGAACCGTAATCGCAAGAACGAAAATAACGGCAAAGCCGAGACCAACTGCTGTTTTTACTGTTTTTGATACTGCTAAATAGGAACACATTCCTAAGAAGTAGGCGAAAATCATATTTTCAATGAAAATACTTTTTACAAATAAATTAATGTATGCTTCCATATCTTAGTTTTTTTCAATGAGTTTACGGTTTCTAGAACGCTGAATCCAAATAAAAATTCCAACGGTGATTAATGCCATTGGAGATAGGAGCATTAAACCATTGTTCTCATATCCCATTGAGTACAATGAATCTGGGATAACTTGATATCCAAATAATTTTCCTGACCCTAATAATTCTCTAAAAAATGCAACTACGATAAGAATGAATCCATATCCTGCAGCATTCCCAATACCATCTAAGAATGATTTCCATGGGGTGTTTGCTAAAGCAAATGCTTCGAGGCGACCCATGACAATACAATTGGTAATAATCAAACCTATAAATATCGAAAGTTCTTTATATACATCGTATGCAAAAGCTTTTAGTACCTGATCTACCAATACTACCATAGCAGCTACAACTACAAGCTGAACAATAATTCGAATTCGATTAGGAATTAAATTACGGAGTAAGGAAATGATAACATTTGATGCGGCCATAACGACTACAACAGAAATACTCATTACTATAGCAGGCTTTAATTGAACTGTGATAGCTAAAGCAGAACAAATTCCTAATACCTGAACAGTAATGGGATTGTTATCGTCCATTGGGTCAGATAGCAATACTCTGTTTTTCTTAGAAAACAAAGCTTCTTTGTCTTTGTTGATAAAGAACAAACTTGGCTTTTGTTGCTGTGTATTTTTTTGCTTCATAATCTTAATTTTGGTAAGCAATTGTTTGTACTTCTTTAGAAGGAATCTCTTCTTTAGAAATTTCTTCATTTACTTCTTCAACTGGTTTAACAGTTGTTAAATTAAAGTATGGTGTGTAATGTGCTAATCGTTCAGAGATCATATCCGTTACTCCATCTCCAGTAATCGTAGCTCCAGAGATAGCGTCAACTTCATGATCTGTTTTATCTGCACCGTTTGGATCGTTGTTGGTTTTAGAAACTGCTATACCTACAAGATTACCTTCATCATCTGTTATAGTCTCACCAACAAATCGATCTTGAAACCATTGTTGGGTAATTTCTGCACCTAAACCTGCTGTTTCTCCTTTATGGTCAAAAACAGCACCTTTAATTGTTTTCATATCACTTTCAAGAGCAATATATCCCCAAATTGCGTCCCATAGACCCGAGCCACGTAGCGGGACAATATAATAAGTTTGCGCTTTTACTTCTGCAACATATAAAGGGAAACGTTGTTGTTCGATTGGTTTTTTAACTTCTGTTCCCAATTTAATTTTAAATGCATTTACTTTATCATCTGCAACACCTTCAAGTGTAAGTGCTAACTGTTGCTTAACGTATTGGTTGTATAATACTTCTGCACCATCTCGGCCACTTTGAATTCCAATGGTAGAAAGTATGTTTTGCATTTGTTCTTTACGAACATTTTCATCTTGCTTCTCTTTCAAAGAAGTTGCAGTAAACGCCAAAGACGAGGCTACTACAAAAACCATTACGGCTGCAAAAAGAAAGGTATAAGAATTGCTGTCTCTATTCATGATTAAGCTGTTTTTAATTGAGCTGCTGCCCAACGTTTTTTACGTTTAGAAATGTTAGCTTCAACTACATAATGATCGATTGTAGGTGCAAATACATTCATTAACAAAATTGCAAGCATAACTCCTTCTGGGTATGCTGGGTTAAATACTCGAATCAGAATACAAAAGAATCCAACTAAGATTCCGTAAATCCATTTTCCTTTATTGGTTTGAGCTGCAGATACTGGATCTGTAGCCATAAAAACAATTCCAAAGGCAAATCCACCTACCATCAAATGGTTTGTCCATGAGAAACTCATTAAAGCGTTAGCTCCCCAGAGGTTAAACAAGAAGCCCATTATTGCTGCTCCTGCAATTCCTCCAAAAATAATACGCCAACTCCCTACACCTGTTATAATTAGGATTAGGGCCCCTACTCCAACCCATAGAGCGGAAGTTTCGGCAATTGATCCTGGAATAGAACCGTTAAACATTTCTAACATAGAATAAGTTACTTCGTTTCCTGCAGCAAGTGATCCTAGAATTGTTTCTCCAGAAATAGCATCTAGATTAGAAGCTTCTGAAACCCATACTTTATTACCCGACATGTAAGTAGGATATGCGAAAAAGGCAAAAGCACGTGCTGTTAAAGCTGGATTCAAAATGTTCATTCCCGTTCCACCAAAAGCTTCTTTGGCAATCAAAACAGCAAAAGCTGTTGAAACTCCTACCATCCAAAGTGGAATATCTACGGGCATGATCATCGGTATTAGAAGACCGGTTACTAGGTATCCTTCATTAACTTCATGTCCTCTATATACGGCAAAGATAAATTCTATTGTAAGACCAACTACATAAGACACAATAATCATGGGTACAATTTTCCATGCACCGTGCATGAATGCATCGATAAAAGAGAAAGCTTCTCCGATTTGAATAAAGTATTGATATCCTGTATTGTATATCCCATAAATCAAGGCCGGTAAAAGCGCAATTATTACAGTAACCATGGTTCGCTTTAAATCAACTGCATCACGAATGTGAGCACCTTTGTGGGTGGTATGATTTGGTACAAAAAGAAATGTATCAAATGCATTAACCGCTGGAGCAAATTTTTCCCACTTCTCACCTTTTGCAAAAGGTTTCTTTATTTGGTCAATTTTGTTTCTTAAAAAACTCATACGTTTTGTTTTTATCCTACTTCTTTAATCATTAACTCAATTCCTTTTTTGATGATGTCTTGCGCTTCAATTTTAGAAGTAGAAGCATAATCTACCAAACCAAAGTCTTCCGGAACAACTTCATAAATTCCTAGAGCTTCCATACGTTCGATATCCTCTACCAAACAAGCTTTGATTAACTGCATAGGGAATATATTCATTGGGAAAACTTTTTCCATTTCACCTGTTACAACTAATGCACGTTCTTCACCGTTAAGATTTGTATTAACCTTAGCTTTCTTTGATCCAAGCAGCCAAGAAAATGAAGTTCTAGAAATACTTGGCACATGATTGTCTACAAAAGGTAACCAACCAAACATACGGTAGTGGTTTCCTTCGGGAATAACAGAAATTAAATTGTTGTAAAAACCAACATAACCATCTTCTGAAGTCTTTGATCCGCTTAAAACGTCTCCATTAATTATTCGAACATCCTCTTTTAGATCTATTCCTGAAGTTTCTAAATAAGGTTTTAAAGAGGCACCTATTGTAGCTTTGTAATACTGTGGTTTTTGAACTGAAGACCCAACGACAGCTAATGTTCGCTGTGCGGAAAATTCACCTTTAGAAAAAAGAATTCCAAGGTTAACCACATCTTCTGGATTTACTACCCATACTTTATCTCCGTAATTAATAGGGTCAATTTTGTGAATCTGTACACCAACATTTCCAGATGGATGTGCACCAGAAACACCAATTAATGTAGCTTCTTTAACCGTTTCAAAAAATCCTTTAAATGAATTATCAACGGTAAGATTTACATCTCCCATTGTAAGCTTATTCAAAACTTTAATTCCTCTTTGAAAATCATCCTTATTATTTTTCAACAAAAAATCATAATCTACATCTAGCGGAGAAGTAGCGTAAGTGGAAACAAAAATAGATTTAGGCGTATCTTCTGGCTGAGCTATGATATTGTAAGGTCGTTGCTTTATAAAAGGCCAACTTCCACTTTTCAATATAATTTCCTTGACTGCATCAGCATCAAGTGATTCAAAATCAGAAATATCATGAGACACAACTTCGTTAGATCCGTCACAAGTAATAACAACCTGAATAATTTTTCGCTTTGCACCTCTTACAATTGCAGTTACTTCTCCTGCAGCTGGAGAAACAAAATGAATTCTAGGGTTCTGTTTTGAGAAAAACAAGGGAGATCCTTTCTTAACGGAGTCTCCTTCTTTTACAATCAACTTAGGTGTGATGTTGAAAAAATTATCTGGGTTTAGTGCAAATGTCTTAGAAACGGGTATATCTACCAGAATCTTATCTGCATCTCCCTCTAAGTTTAAATTTGATCCATTACGGATCTGAATGTCTTTGGACATGAAATGAATTATTAAATTCTAAAAATCATGCAAATTTACTAATTAAAACAGAGTAGTAAAAGTGGTTTCAAAAGGAATTTATTTTATTTATAATGATTCTAAACAACTTGTTTAACATAGGGTAGTATTGAGAAGCAATAGAAATTAATTGGTTGAGAATTCGTACATTTGCGCCATGGAAGCCTTCAGGTCATTTTTCACCCTTTTTTTAGCACTCATTATACTCTTTTCTGGGAACGCACAAGAGTTAAACGAAACTACTAACGTTTTATACCTTAGAAGTATTTCATTCAAATCTGAAGATGAAAAACATCAATTTCCGATAATTGAAAAAGGAGGTTCTTTTACTTTAAAATTTGATGACCTTTTGGCGTCAGAAAATGATTATTATTATCGAATTTCATATTTCAATCACGACTGGACTTCTTCAAATTTATTTAAGAATGAATTTTTAATAGGGTTTGATGATCAGCGAATTTCTAATTATCAAAGTTCTTTTGGAACCTTACAACGCTATACCCATTACGAATTAAGTTTACCTAACGAGAATACTCAATTTAAGATTTCGGGAAATTACATGATTTCCATATACAACAGTGCCGATGAACTGATGTTTAGCAGGAAGTTTTTAATTCATGAAAATCTTGCGGCGATAGATGGTGGTATTTTTAGAAGCAGAGAATTGGAAAGTTACGCCACAAATCAAACCGTTGAGTTTTCGATTAACCCAATAGGATTCAGCCTGAGAAACCCGAACAGCGATCTAAATGTTGTGATTCTGCAAAATGATCAATGGGATGAAATTAGAACCATATCTAAACCTCAATATGTTATTGGGAGTGAACTACATTATCGTTATGATTTACCCTTGCAATTTAGCGGAGGAAATGAGTTTTTATATTTTGACACAAAAGACAATAGGGTTGTTAACCCCAGTATAAGTCATGTTGCTCTAGACGATATATATCAGACCTATCTCTATACAGATCCTGAGCGAAAGAATTTCCCGTACACATTAAACCCAGATATTAATGGTGATTTTTTAATTAATACAGTTCAAGGAGATGAACCAGACATTGAGGCAGATTACACACAGGTATATTTTAGTCTAGCAAAACAATACACCCTTGAGGATGAAGCAATATATCTTTATGGTAAGTTTAGCAATTATGAATTGTCTGATCAATACAGACTAACCTATAACCCAAGTTATGAGGTTTACGAAACTACTTTATTATTAAAACAAGGGTTTTATAATTACAAATATGTTTGGAGCACCAAACGTGGTTTTGACAAAAACTACATAAGCGGTTCTCATGCTGCAACCGAAAACCAATACCTGATCCTGATTTATACTAGAATCATCGGAAGTCAACATGACGCTTTGATTGCAACAAGGACATTATCTTCTTTTGAAATAGAAAACTAATTTTTTTATTTTAAATCATTATGTGGCAATTAAACGAACGCACTATATAATAATGATTCAACAAGTTACAATGGGAATTCGAATTTCTGTAGAAACAAAATACGAGGGCAGTTTTCTAAAAAATAGCTTACCTAATCATGCATTTCGTTATTTAATTACAATAGAAAATCAAAGCAACGAGATCATCCAACTCGTAAAAAGACATTGGAATATCATGGAAAGCACTAAGCCTACACAAATCTTTGAAGGTCCTGGAGTTGTTGGCAAAAAATCTATTATTAAAACGGGTCAAATGGTACAATATGAATCCGGCTGTATAATAAACTCCCAAAGGGGTGCAATGAAAGGATTTTATACCATGATAAATCATAGTACTGCTAAAGAATTTAATTTAGAAATACCTGTTTTTCAACTGGACAACCTTTTTTCTTTAAACTAATTTTTTTATATGGGTAAGTGTACAATTTTTTTTGTGTCAAAGAACTCTTCTTCAAAAAATTCTGACAATTTAAAAACCTTAGCCATAGGAAAATTTTGGAGCTCTTCTTTTAAATCACCTCCTTTTAAAAACAAAATGCCATTTGGTAAATTATGTTTGCTTTTTTTAGCAATGTTTTTTTTTACCCAAGGAACAAAAGTTTCCATTTTAGTTACGGCTCTGCTCACTACAAAATCAACAGGAAGCTTAAATTCTTGTGCTCGCTGGTGTCTAGCCTCTACATTTCTAATGTCTAATGCTTGACTGATTTCTTGAACTACTTTAATTTTTTTGCCAATGCTATCGATTAGATAAAAGTCTACTTGTGGGAATAAAATTGCCAAAGGAATACCTGGAAAACCTCCACCAGTTCCGACATCGAGGATCTGACTTCCAGGAGCAAATTCTATTAACCGAGCAATACTCATAGAATGCAAAACATGTCTTTCATAAAGTTCTACTATATCTTTGCGTGATATTACATTTATTTTTTCGTTCCACTCTCCGTAAAGTGACTCCAATTGCGTAAATTGCTTCTTTTTACGAGGAGATAAATCGGGAAAATAATTTTTTATTATATTCAAATTATAAATTTTAGTAAAAATATAACTAGTTAAACAAATAACTCACAATTAATTCATTAAGTATGACTAACGAAAATGCTCTTCTAAGGTTTTCACGAAAAGATCCAAAAAAATTCTTTATTACCTTAAACCAAAGAGTAAATGACCATTTCAAAAAAATTAATGTTTCCAAAGCAGGAAATTGGAAGTTGTATTTTAAAACAGCTTTCATGCTTACCCTATTTATCGCTCCTTATTTTCTTATTCTATTTACAAACACTAATGCTTGGGTTAAGCTTCTTTTTGCTATAATAATGGGTGTTGGAATTGCGGGTGTTGGAATGAATGTAATGCACGATGGTAATCACGGATCTTTCTCAAAAATTCCATGGATTAATAAAGTCATGGGAGCAACCATATACTTATTAGCAGGTAATGTACACAACTGGAAAGTTCAACACAACATCCTTCATCATACCTACACCAATATTCATGGACATGACGAGGACCTAGAAGCCGGTCGAATTATCCGTTTCTCCAAACACAGTGATTGGTTGCCTATTCATAGATTTCAACATTTATACTCCGTTTTTATTTATGGATTACTGACAATAAATTGGGCTATTACTACCGATTTTCAACAAACTCCCAGATTCTTGAAACGCAAATTAACTTACAAGAATGCATTACAGCCACTTCGTCAGTGGCTTGTCTTGATTTTAACCAAGACTCTTTATATTACTATTTGGATTGTTATTCCAATGGTGTTTTTAGAGCTCGCTTGGTGGAAAATTTTGATTGGCTTTTTTGCTATGCATTATATTGCTGGGGTTATTTTAAGTTTAGTCTTTCAATTAGCTCATATCATAGAAGATGCTCAAATGCCTTTACCTGACAAAGAAACAGGAACTATGAAAAACACATGGGCAATTCATCAATTACTTACGACGGTTAACTTTTCTACTAAAAATAGATTTGTAAATTGGTTCACTGGTGGTCTAAATCATCAAATTGAACATCATATTTTTCCACACATAAGTCATATACATTATACAGAAATAGCTAAAATTGTTAAAAAAACTACAAAAGAGTTTAATTTACCTTACAACGAGTATAAAACTACGAGAGATGCATTATTTTCGCATTTTAAATTTTTAAAACAAATGGGAGTTCAACCCGTTTAAACTTGTTATTTTATGGATGCATTATCGAAAAGAATAAACAGTCTGCCCGTATCTGCTACTCTAGCGATGGCAGCAAAAGCTCGGGAGCTAAAAAACAGTGGTGTTGATGTAATTGGGCTAAGCTTAGGAGAACCTGATTTCAATACCCCAGAATACATCAAAGATGCGGCAATTCAAGCTGTAAAAGATAACTACAATTCCTATTCTCCAGTTGATGGATATGTTGATTTAAAAAAAGCTATTTGTACAAAATTTGAACGCGATAATAACCTTAGATACAAGCCCTCGCAAATTGTTGTTTCGAATGGAGCTAAGCAGTCTATTGCAAATTTATGTATGGTTTTACTTAATCCAGGTGACGAAGTATTACTTCCTGCTCCTTATTGGGTAAGTTATTCTGCCATTGCAACTTTGGCAGAAGCTGAGTCTATAATAATCCCATCTTCAATAGAAACAGACTTTAAGATTACGCCTGAACAATTAGAAGCTGCAATAACTCCAAACACTAAATTAATCATGTTCAACTCTCCGAATAATCCGAGTGGAACAATATATAGTGAATCTGAATACCGCGCTTTAGGAAAGGTGTTAGAAAAGCATCCAGACATCTACATCATGTCTGACGAGATTTACGAGCACATAAATTATGGTACTCCGCATTTCAGTATAGCCCAAATTCCAGAGCTTTATGATCGGACCATTACAGTAAATGGTGTGGCTAAAGCATTTGCAATGACTGGATGGAGAATTGGATATATTGGAGCAGCAGAATGGATTGCAAAAGCTTGCAATAAAATGCAAGGTCAAATCACCAGTGGAGCAAATTGTATCGCCCAACGAGCAACCATTACAGCACTCCTAGAACCTGTTAGCAGGATTCAATATATGGTTGATGAATTTAGCAACAGGAAAGACTTAATCATTAGCTTACTAGAAAAAATCGAAGGTTTTAAACTCAACAGACCCGATGGAGCATTTTATGTGTTTCCTGATGTTTCGTTTTACTTTGGCAAAATAATAGACGGCATAGAAATTAATAATGCAAGTGACTTTGCTTTGTTTTTATTAGAAAAAGCACACGTAGCTACTGTTACTGGTCAAGCTTTTGGAAACGATGATTGTATTCGAATTTCTTATGCAGCATCTGAAAAAAATATTAGAGAAGCCGTTTCAAGAATAACAAAAGTTCTTAGCTAATTACTCTTTATCTATTAAATAAAAAAACCGGCATATGCCGGTTTTTTTATTTAATCTAACTCGATTATTTATTTACAATTTCTTCCTGGTGGTTAATAGACTCTTGGTGAATTGCTTTGAATATCTTCAGGATAAACTCTTCTGAAAGATTGCGATCTTGACCTTCTAAAATCATTTTACCTAAAATCTCATTCCAACGTTTGTTTTGTAAAACAGCAACGTTTTTAGATTTTTTAAGAGAACCTATTTCTTCGGCTACTTTCATTCGCTTTCCTAAAGTATCTAATATGGTTTGATCTGCAATATCAATTTGTGCACGAAGTGTATTTAAAGAAATATTGTATGCTTCTTCTTGATTCGTTTCTTTTCTAATTTTGAGATCCTTCATAATTTGAACTAAAACCGTTGGGGTTACTTGTTGGGCTGCATCACTCCAGGCATTATCTGGATCCCAATGCGTCTCAACCATAAGCCCATCATAATTTAGATCCAATGCCATTTGACAGATATCAAAGATTAGATCTCTTCTTCCAGCAATGTGAGAAGGATCGCAGATCATAGGTAAATCTGGAAATCTATTTTGTGCCTCAACAGCAATTTGCCATTCTGGATTATTTCTGTATTTTGATTTTTCATAAGAAGAAAAGCCTCTATGAATTAAACCTAATTTCTTGATGTTGGCTGTGTACAAACGTTCTACACCTCCCAGCCATAAAGCTAAATCTGGATTTACAGGATTCTTAACTAAAACAATCTTATCCGTTCCTTCAAGAGCATCTGCAATTTCTTGCATAATAAAAGGGCTTACAGTTGAGCGAGCTCCAATCCAAAGTATATCTACATCATGCTCGATTGCTAATTTAATATGAACTGCATTAGCAACTTCAGTTGCAGTAAGAAGTCCTGTTTCTTGTTTTGCTTTTTGAAGCCACTTTAGTCCAATTGCACCTACTCCTTCAAACATTCCTGGGCGCGTTCTTGGTTTCCAAATTCCGGCACGTAAAACCGTTACATCGGTATCTTTAAGTTCGTGGGCAATTTTCAATACTTGTTCTTCTGTTTCTGCACTACAAGGACCGCCAATTACAAGTGGGTGAGAAAGACTAAAGTCGTTAAGCCATTCTCTCATTTGAGGTTTGTTTTCCATTTTATTTGATTTATTTTTTGCTAATTCCGTTTAAAATTGATGTTAACTGATTTGTATTTTTCATTTCCTGAAACAAAGCTTCATAGTCATCATTTGCTAGAAGACTTTTGAAGTTTTCTAAATTCTTAATATAGGCCTCAAGTGTTTCAATTACATTTTCTTTATTCTGTTCAAAGATTGGTGTCCACATAGCGGGAGAACTTTTGGCCAATCGAACAGTGGATTCAAATCCACTTCCCGCGAGGTCAAAGATATTATTCTCATTCTCTTCTTTCTCAAGAACAGTTTTTCCTAACATAAAAGAGCTAATGTGTGATAAATGAGAAACATATGCCATATGCTTGTCGTGTTCTTCTGCTTCCATAAAACGCAAGTACATTCCCATTTGACGAAAGGTTTGTTTTGCCCACAACAACAGGTCAGGGCGCGTTTTATTGCACTCACATAATATCTGTGGTTTACTCTGAAACAGGCCTTTGTGGGCAGCTTGAGGACCCGAAAATTCAGTTCCTGCAATGGGGTGTGCCGCTAAAAACTGATCTCTCTTTGGGTGACTTGAGATGAGTTTACATAATTGTTCTTTTGTAGAGCCAACATCCCAAATCAGTGCATCGGCATGTATCTTGTCTAACAACTCAGGAAGGAGATGCATTGATTCTTTAACAGGAATACTCAAAATAACGCGGTCTGCTTCGGTTATAGATTCTAAAGATCCTATTCGATCTATAATCCCTAGACTAAGAGCATCGTCTAAATGAATTTTATTTGTATCTATTCCAATGATTTCTATATCATTCAATGTTTTTTTTAGATCTAAACCCATAGAACCTCCAATCAAACCAATTCCGATTACATAAATTTTCATGATTTAAGTCGATTAATTGCGGTTTGTATATCTTCTAATTTAACACATAAAGAGAAGCGGATATATCCTTCTCCTTGGCTTCCAAATATTGTTCCCGGAGTGATGAAAATATTATATTCTAAAAGTACGCTGTCTATGAATTCTTCTGATTTTATAGACTGGTTCTTTAACTTAGCCCACAAAAACATCCCTACACTTTTAGGATCAAATTCACTTCCCATAAGGGTTGCTAACTCAATCATGGCTTTCCTGCGTTCTGCATAAATTTTATTTAGCTCTTCAAACCAAATGTTTTCAAGTTTTAACGCTGCAATTGCACCTTTTTGAATTCCAAAAAACATTCCAGAATCCATATTACTTTTAACCTTTAATACCGCATTAATATATTTTGAATTTCCAGTTAGCATTCCTACGCGCCATCCCGATAAGTTATATGCCTTACTTAAAGAGTTAAGTTCTATAGCAACATCCATTGCTCCAGTTTGACTCATTAAACTTTGTGGATTTTTATTTAAAATAAAACTATATGGATTGTCATTGATTAATAAAACATCATTTTTCTTTGCCCATTCAATCAAGCGGATAAAGGTATCAACATCTACTTGAGCACCAGTTGGCATGTGTGGATAATTTAACCACATTAACTTCACATTTGTTGTGTCAACTTTTGATAAAGCTTCAAAATCAGGTTGCCAATTGTTTTCTTCTTTCAAATCATAGAATACAGCTTCTGCTTCAAGCAATTGAGTAATGGAACTGTAGGTAGGATATCCTGGGTTTGGAATTAATACTTGATCTCCTTTGTTCAGAAATGCCATAGAAATATGCATTATACCTTCTTTCGAGCCCATAAGAGGAAGCACTTCAGAATTAGCGTCTAGAGTCACATTATACTGTTTTTGATAAAAAGAAGCAATCGCCTCTCTTAACTCTGGAAGCCCTTGATAACTTTGATACATGTGCGCTTTTGGCTCGAGCAAACTATCCTTGATAGCCGCAATAACTGAAGGATCTGGAGGTAAGTCTGGACTTCCAATCCCCATATTAAGGATTGGTTTCCCTGCTTTAATCAAAGCCGATACTTCTCTAAGTTTTTTAGAAAAATAATATTCTTTTACGCTGTCAAGGCGCTTTGCTGTTCGAGTACTCATAGTTTGTTTTTTGGGTATTCTCCAAGAATTTTAAATTCAGTTGCCATGATTTCTATTATAGATCGGGCTTTTTTATAATGCTCAATAGCGTCAAAGGTAACGTCAACAAAAAAGGCATATTTACCAGGTGTTTCAATTACAGGTAAGGATTGAATTTTGGTTAAGTTCAATTGACAATCACTCATAACGTTTAAAAGCGCAGCAAGACTTCCTCTTTGATGGTCTAATACAAATTTTAGAGCCGCTTTATTTATGTTTTTATCTTCAACCAAAGCTCCCTTTTTCTGAACGATTACAAAACGAGTTACATTGTTCTTAATGGTTTGAATTGATTCTGAAAACACTTCCAAATTAAAAATATTAGCAGCTTTTGTACTCGCCACTGCTCCAATTCCATGAAGTTGATCTTCTTCGATCTTACGGGCTATATCCGCAGTGTCTTCGGCTTCAACTAAACGTATATGTGAATGTTCTGAGAAAAAAGATTTACACTGCAACAAAGCCATGGGATGAGAATGCACTTCTTTTAGGTCTGCAATAGATTGACCTTGAAGTCCCATTAGGTTATGTTCTATATTTAAGTATGATTCTCCAATAATTTGCAGGTTGTGCTTGTCTAATAATGCATAATTTGGGATGATGGATCCGGCAATAGAATTTTCAATTGCCATAACCGCTTGGGTTGCTCTCCCTGAAACTAAAGCGTCTGCTAAGGCATCAAAAGTTAGGCATTCTGAAATCTGAATATCTGACGGAAAATAGTTCAATGCCACCTGATGGTGAAAAGATCCTTGAATTCCTTGAATAGCGATTATCGATTGCATTATTTGTTTTACTTTTTGTTCAAAAAAAAAGTCCCGATTAAATCAGGACTTGTATAGGTTATCAACTTAATAATATTACAATGCCCTGTTGTCTTCTAGATAAAAGAAGAAAAAGAAACGGTTGTAATATGAAGTTGTTGTTGTCATTTTTGTTTTAATACATTACAAATGTACACTCCAGATTGAGAAAAACAAATTTTTACCTATTTAATTTATCTAAGACGAACAAATCTGTATATTTAATATCGATATTGAATTGAAATCTCATAAAACACATTAAATGATTGAAGAAATCCTAAACATTGAAAATATTGACATATACTTTGTTATTGGAATAATATTATTTTTTGGGATTTTAGAGAGTATTTCTGGTTTTTTAAAAAACTCAAATCGAAAAAAAGGAGATTGGATTCAAGAAATTATGAGTTTTTTTGTTTTAGGAAATCTAGTTAAGCCTCTTATTGTTTTTTTGATATTCAAAGCTGGAGATTTGTATTTTCCAGAGTATCGATCTAGTTTAGGTTCATATTCTTTTATCATATTATTTTTAAGCTACATACTTATAGACGACCTTCTTCAATATTGGTATCATCGCACAGCTCATGAAACTCCATTTCTATGGAAACTACACAGACCACATCACCAAGCTGAAGAAATGGGATATTTTGTTTCCTATAGAAATGCATTACTTTATTACTTATTGATGCCTAACATTTGGTGGGTTGCACTGGTTCTGTTTTTGGGCGGTGCTAAGGCAGTAGCTCTAGGATTAATCCTGAAACAATTTGTTATTATAGGCTCTCACAGCCGATTGAAGTGGGATAAACCTTTTTATGAATATGCTGTGTTACATCCAATAATTAAAGTAATAGAGCGGATCATTATCACTCCAGCATTCCACCACTCACACCATGGAACTTCTCGTTTAGATTCTGCTAGTGAACCCAATGGAAATTTTGGCAATATGTTTAGTCTTTGGGATCAACTTTTTGGGACAGCTACGTTTCAAAACAGCTATCCAAAAGAATATGGTTTACAACAAAAAACAAACGATCCTTGGACTGCATCCTATTTTTATCCTTTTGTTAAATCACCTGACCCAAAAAGCGAATGGAATTCAGGATTTAAAAAAACGGATACTTTGTCTTTAGAAGCACTTTCTGTTTCTTTAACCAAAGGAGAAAATTATTTATGGTGCGCGTGTGGCATGAGTACTAAACAGCCCTTTTGTGATGGTTCGCATCATGGATCTAAGTTTAAACCTCAAAAATTCACTGCTAAAAGAACGGGAGAAGTTAAACTCTGTAATTGCAAAAAAAGTAATCAAACTCCGTTTTGTGATGACACCCACCTTACCCTATGAAAAACACACCAAAGAAAGCCATAATTATCGGTGCAAGTTCAGGAATTGGAAAGGCACTAGCTCGAGAGCTAATTCAAAATAATTACCGTGTTGGTGTTACAGGTCGGAGGAAAGAACAACTTGTAGCACTTCAAAAAGAACATCCAAAAGAAATTTACATCAAGGCATTCGACTGCAAGCAGGAAGATGCATTGGATCATATAGAAGCCTTAACCGACTCCCTAGGTGGTGTTGATCTATTCATTATAAGTGCAGGGGTTGGGCACATTAATCCTAATTTTGATTTTAATTTAGAAGACCAAACCAATCAGTTGAACGTAATTGCTTTTACACTTTTAGTGAATTGGAGCATGCATTATTTCAGAACAAAAGGGCATGGACATTTAGTGACTATTTCATCTGTAGCAAGTTTGAGGGGAGGTAGGCACGGCCCCGCATACGGTGCTTCCAAAGCATATCAATCGAACTACATTGAAGGGATGGCTCAAAAAGCTATTCAAAGTAAATTACCTATTTATACCACAGACGTTCGTCCTGGTTTTGTTAAGACAGCCATGGCTAAAGGGCCTAAAATGTTTTGGGTGTCCAGTAAAGAAAAGGCAGCAAAGCAAATTTACAGGAGTATTCAGAAGAAAAAACGAATTGTATACATCACGCGTCGCTGGATACTAATTGGTTGGATTCTAAAACGAATTCCTTGGTTTATATACAAACACATGTAAGCATTTTTTAATTTATCTTTATAAAAAAAAGCGAGTGGCATTAATTATCAATCAAGTCAAAAAAAAGTACGGAAAAATTGAAGCTCTTCAAGGGGTTTCAATAGCACTTAAAGCAGGTGAGGTAGTTGGTTTATTAGGTCCTAACGGGGCAGGAAAATCTACGCTCATGAAAATACTAACCGGATCCGTAGAACAGTGGAATGGTACAATTACTTATAAAGATTTAGATTTAAGGGATTCCCTTAAAAGTATTCAACAAAACACAGGATACCTACCCGAAAATAATCCTTTGTATGGCGAGTTATTTGTATTGGAATATCTGCACTTTACGGCTTCGCTTTACAAAATCAAAGATGCACCATTTACAAAAATCATAGACCAAGTTGGTCTTACAGAATATAGAAACCGAAAAATAGATACGCTCTCAAAAGGATATCAGCAGCGCGTGGGACTTGCAGCTGCATTGCTTCATAATCCAGAAATATTAATTTTAGATGAGCCAACAACTGGCTTGGACCCAAACCAAATGGTCGAAATTAGAAAGTTAATTCGAAATCTCGGCAAAGACAAAATTGTAATTCTTTCCAGTCACATCCTCTCAGAAGTAGAAAGTGTTTGTGACAGAGTTGTTATTATAAAAGAAGGGAAACTTGTCGCAGATAAAAATCTAGAAGATCTTAGAAAAGGACAGCAGCAAGTTATATTAGTAGAATTTGATTACCGTGTTGAAACAGAGGCTTTGTCCAAAATTCCTCACGCAACTAAAGTGGTCAATACCTTTGATTTTACTTATGAAATAAATTTTGACACAAAAGAAGACATGCGAACTCAAGTATTTGATTTTGCACGCGAAAATGAACTTAAAATTTTGGGATTACAACTTAAAAACGAAAACTTAGAACAGTTGTTTACAGAAACAACAACCTAAAGAATGATAAAAAAACCTCGTCTTATCATAGCACCTTTAACCAAATCTGACTGTGCAGATATTCATTATAAAAATAGTTTTTCTGAAGTTGCAGCATTCAACACCATTGGAATCCCTAAAAACCTTAAGGTTACAGAAGACTTTTTACAGCCTCTTTTTAAGCCTCAACAAGTTGAAAATGGTCAGCAATTGGGATGGAGTATTCGCTTGCTTAAAGACAATACTTTTATTGGTGAATTGGGGAAGCGTGTTTCTACCCCTAAGTTCAACAAAGGTGAAATTCATTATAGTCTAATTCCAGAATTTTGTAATAAAGGCTATGCGACCGATGCAGTTCAGGCTATCTTAAAGCATGGTTTTGAAACCCTAAACTTACACCGTATCGAAGCAGGGGTAACTTCTCAGAATTTAAAATCTATTAAATTACTAGAAAAAGTAGGGATGACGCGTGAGGGAATGCACCGAAAAATTTTGCTGATTCGCGGACAATGGATTGACAATTTTAGCTATGCTATTTTGGTGGAAGATTAAGTTGAGCTTATCTTTTTAAACTCCCTAAAAAACCGCCTCAGCTACCGCTTTAATATTATCGGATTTTCCCATTGAATAATAATGCAAAAAAGGAACACCAGCAGCTTTTAGTTCGTTACTCTGTTGTATACACCATTCTACTCCAACCTGACGAATTGCGGAATTATCCTTACACTTGATTACTGACTTGATTAATGCCTCCGGCAAATCAACGTGAAAACGTTGCGGTATAGCGTTCAATTGTTTTAAAGTTGCAAAAGGTTTTAGACCTGGGATTATAGGCACATTAATTCCTGCTTCTTTACATTTATCTACAAACTCAAAATATTTTTGGTTGTCAAAAAACATTTGTGTTACTATATAGTTTGCGCCGGCTTCAATTTTTTTCTTTAAAAAATGAATGTCACTTTCTAGCGAAGGTGCTTCCATATGTTTTTCGGGATAGCCCGAAACTCCAATGCAAAAATCAGTCTTCGAGGTATTTAAAATCTCTTCATCTAAATAGTACCCCTTATTTAATTCCTGAACCTGATTTACAAGTTCATTAGCAAATGTATGTCCATCTTTGTGGGGCTTAAAATAGGTTTCTGACTTAATTGCATCACCACGTAGTGCCACTACGTTATCGATACCTAAAAAATCGAGGTCAATCAAAAAATTTTCTGTGTCTTCTTTTGTGAATCCACCACATAATATGTGTGGAATAGCGTCAACATTATACTTATGTTGTAATGCAGCGCAAATACCAACAGTCCCCGGACGTTTTCTTATAACGTGCTTCTCTAGAAGTCCATTAGAAAGTTCCTTGTAAACGTATTCTTCTCTATGATAAGTAACATCAATAAAAGGCGGATTGAAATCCATTAAAGGATCTATGGATTCATATATTGATTGTATGTTCTGACCTTTTAAAGGAGGTAATATTTCAAAGGTAAACTGGGTTAAACCAGCCGCTTTTTTAATGTGGTCTGTTACTTTCATAAATAGTTATTTAATGTTTGGACGAAGCCACTTTTCTGCTTCTTTTAAATCTATATTCTTTCTTTTACTATAACTAGCAACTTGATCTTGAGTGATTTTACCAACGCCAAAATACTGTGCTTCTGGATGTGCAAAATAATAACCTGAAACTGAAGCTGCTGGCCACATTGCTAAGCTTTCGGTAAGTGTTACTCCTATGTTCTCTTCAACTTGTAGTAGGTCCCAAATAGTGTTTTTTTCTAAATGATCTGGGCATGCTGGATATCCCGGTGCCGGACGGATTCCTTTGTAAGCTTCCTTTATTAAGGCTTCGTTATCTAAAACTTCATCTGATGCATACCCCCAAGACTTTGTTCTAACTTCTTTGTGCAAAAATTCGGCAAAAGCTTCGGCGAATCGATCGGCTAATGCTTTTACCATAATGGCATTATAATCGTCGTTATCATCCTCATATGCTTTGGCTAGTTCTGGAGTTCCAAAGCCTGTCGAAACACAAAAACTCCCGACATAATCTTTAACTCCACTATTTTTTGGAGCTATAAAGTCGGCTAAAGCAATGTTGTTTTTTCCTGCTCTTTTTTTGAGCTGTTGACGTAAAGTCAAAAACGTGACTTGTCCTTCAGATCTAGTTTCATTTTCATAAACTTCAATGTCATCGTCAGCAATTGAATTCGCTGGAAAAATTCCAAAAACTGCTTTAGCAGTTAGTGACTTATTTTCTAAAATTTCTGACAAAATAACCTGTGCGTCTGCAAATAATTCTGTGGCTTGTTCTCCAACCACAGCATCGTCTAAAATAGCTGGGTAATGCCCATGTAAATCCCATGAACGGAAAAATGGACTCCAATCTATAAAAGGAACTAATTCCTCTAAATTTTGATTTTCTATGACTTGAATTCCTAATTGATTAGGAATCTTGGGCTGGTATGAATCCCAATCTAATTTTAATTTACGCTCTCGAGCTGTTTTTAAATCAATATGCTGTTTGGTTTCTTGACGATCCATAAATTTTGATCTAAAAAGATCATATTCATTTCGAATCGAATCTTTATAAACTTGTGAATTTTCTTTATTCAATAAGCTCCCTGCAACAGTTACAGCTCTAGAGGCATCATTTACATGAATTACTGTAGTAGTTAACACTGGAGCAATCTTGACCGCTGTGTGTGCCTTAGATGTTGTAGCGCCTCCTATCATCAAGGGGATTTTTAAGTCCCGACGTTTTATTTCTTGGGCGACATAAATCATTTCGTCTAACGATGGAGTGATTAAACCTGATAATCCAATAATGTCTACTTCTTGCTCTATGGCAGTGGCTATGATTTTCTCGAGAGGAACCATAACTCCTAGGTCAATTATTTCATAGTTATTACATGCCAAGACAACCCCAACAATGTTTTTTCCAATATCGTGCACATCCCCTTTTACAGTTGCCATCAATATTTTTCCTGCAGCTTCTTGTTTTCCATCTTTTTCAGCCTCAATGAAAGGTAATAAGTGAGCTACAGCTCTTTTCATAACCCGTGCAGATTTAACTACTTGAGGTAGAAACATTTTCCCTGAACCAAATAAATCACCAACGACATTCATTCCGATCATCAGGTTACCTTCAATAACTTCAATTGGTCTCGATGCTGATAATCGTGCTTCTTCAATATCCTCTAAAATGAACTCATCAATTCCTTTAACTAAAGCGTATGTTATGCGCTCTTGAAGTGGAGTGGATCTCCATTCTTTTACTACAAGCTTTTTTTTGGTTGTGTTATCAATAATTTGTTCTGCAAAATCAAGTAGGCGTTCCGTAGCATCTTCCCTCCTATTGAGCAAAACATCTTCAACATGAATTAAAAGTTCAGAATCAATTTCGTCATAAATTTCTAACATGGTTGGGTTTACAATTCCCATGTTCATTCCGTGCTGAATTGCATGATATAAAAATGCAGAATGCATTGCTTCCCGTACTTTGTTATTTCCTCTAAATGAAAAAGAAATATTACTAACTCCTCCACTAACATGGACGTGGGGTAAATTTTCTCTTATCCAAGATGCTGTTTTAAAAAAATCTACAGCGTTGTTTTTATGTTCATCCATTCCTGTAGCTACAGGAAAAATATTAGGGTCAAAAATGATGTCTTGTGGAGGAAAACCTACCACCTTTACCAAAACATCATAGGAGCGCTCACATATTTCTATTCTTCGTTCAAGAGTGTCTGCTTGACCATCTTCATCAAAAGCCATTACTATAACTGCCGCACCATATCTTCTAATGGTATTGGCTTGTTCTATGAAATTTTCTTCCCCTTCTTTTAAACTAATTGAGTTTACAACAGATTTTCCTTGAACAACTTTTAGACCCGCTTCAATAATTTCCCATTTAGAACTATCGATCATTATAGGTATTCGCGAAATATCCGGTTCGGCAGCTAAAAGATTCAGGTAGGTTGTCATGGCTTCAGCTCCATCAATCATACCTTCATCCATGTTCACATCCAAAATTTGTGCACCACCATCTACCTGATCTCTAGCAACCTCAACGGCAGTGTTAAAATCTCCCTGCTCGATTAAACGTAAAAATTTGCGCGAACCGGTTACATTGGTCCGTTCTCCAATATTTATGAAATTCGTCTCTGGAGTAACCACAAGAGGTTCTAGTCCGGAAAGTTTGAGGTATTTAGTTCCGGTTTTCATATAGAAATTGGCTGTGTTTTTCTTGGTTTGTAATCACGGGTAACTGAGGCAATTTGAGCAATATGTTCTGGTGTGGAGCCACAACAACCTCCTATAATATTAATTAAATTTTCTTCTAAATATTTTTCAATTAAATCACGCATTTCTTCAGGAGTTTGATCATATGCTCCAAATGCATTTGGCAATCCTGCGTTAGGGTGAGCAGATGTAAGTAAATCTGTTTCTTTCGAAAGTCTTCTTAAGTAAGGAAGTAATTGATCCGCTCCAAGGGCGCAATTAAACCCGATACTTAAAAGAGGTATATGCGAAACCGAGATCACAAAAGCTTCAACTGTTTGACCGGAAAGGGTTCTTCCGCTGGCGTCGGTAATGGTTCCGCTAACCATTACGGGGATTTCCCAATTATTTTTTTCTTTTAAAGCATCAATTGCAAATAAAGCAGCTTTAGCATTTAGGGTGTCAAAGATTGTTTCAACCAATAGCACATCCGATCCTCCATCGACTAAGCCTTGTATTTGCTCTGTATAAGCTTCGACTAAGTCATCAAAAGTAACCGCACGATATCCCGGGTCATTGACATCTGGAGACATGCTGGCTGTTCTGTTAGTAGGTCCAATAGAGCCCGCAACAAAACGTGGCTTATTAGAGTTTGCATTGGTAAACTCATCTGCTACTTCTCTTGCAAGTTTAGCCGACTCAAAATTTAATTCATAAACCAAGGGTTCCATTTGATAGTCTCCCATACCAATTGAAGTAGACGAAAAAGTATTCGTCTCTACAATATCCGCCCCCACTTCAAAATATGCTCGATGAACCGCCTTTATCGCCTCTGGCTGAGTAAGGGAAAGTAAGTCATTATTACCTTGAAGTGAACAAGGGTGATCCTTAAACCTTTCGGCTCTAAAATCCTCTTCAGTAAACTTATATGCTTGCAGCATAGTGCCCATTGCTCCATCTAGCACAAGAATCTTATCCTGTAAAGCTTTTTCTATTGCTGTCATTTATAGCTTAGCTAACGCCTGATTTAAATCGTTTTTAATGTCTTCAATATGTTCTAATCCTATCGACAAACGAACCATTCCATCAGTAATACCTACTTCCGAACGATCTGACTCAGACAACTTACTATGTGTTGTTGAAGCTGGATGAGTAACTATTGATCTGGAATCTCCAAGGTTTGAAGAAAGTGATAACATTTCTAATGTATTTAGAAAATTTCTGCCTGCATCTATACCTCCTTTAATTTCAAAAGCTACAATACTCCCCCCTTGACTCATTTGTTTTTTTGCTAACTCAAATTGTGGATGTGACTTTAAGAAAGGATATTTGACCCAGTTAATCTTGGGGTGATTTTCTAAATATTCTGCAGTCTCCAAAGCTGTCTGACAATGTCGATCTACTCGAACTGGAAGGGTTTCCATACTTTTCGATAAAATCCATGCATTGAAAGGTGAAAGTGCTGACCCCGTGTTTCGTGCAAAAAGATATATTTCATGAATCAAATCTAAACTTCCAACAGTAACACCACCTAAAACTCTTCCTTGACCATCGATTAATTTAGTAGCGGAATGAATAACTAAGTCTGCACCAAATTTAATGGGTTGTTGTAAGTAAGGGGTTGCAAAACAATTATCAATAATTAATATTAAGTTATACTCTTTTGCTATATGACCCAAATATTGTAAATCCAATATATCTACACCCGGATTTGTAGGTGTTTCTGCATATAAAATTTTAGTGTTTGGTTTAATTAAATCTGCTATAGCTTCTGGCTCTTCAACCTTAAAATATGAAGTTTCTATATTCCATTTAGGTAAATATTTTGTGAATAAAGTATGGGTAGAACCAAACACAGATCGTGCTGAGACTATATGATCTCCTGCGTTGAGTAAAGCTGCAAAAGTTCCATATATTGCTCCCATACCCGTAGCAAAAGAAACACCATCTTCAGCACCTTCCATTTCAGTAACTTTTTGAACAAATTCCGAAGTATTGGGGTTTGTAAAGCGGCTGTAAATATTGCGTTGTTTTTCTTCTACAAAAGAAGCACGCATGTCCTCAGCGTCTTCAAACACAAAACTAGATGTAAGGTGTAATGGGGTGGAATGTTCAAGATACTGAGAACGGTCCATTTGAGTCCTTACAGCTCTTGTCTCTAATTTATGGCTCATGCTTCTACTCCGTTTACAACGATTGTTTGATTAATAATTATGCTGGGATCAAGTGACTTTGATACAGAACAATACTTATCAAAAGAAAGCTGTGCTGCTCGTTTTGCTTTTTCAGGTGTAATGTCTTCACCTTCTAGAAAGAGGGTAACATTGATGCCTTGAAATGGAGCTGGAACTGCACTTGCATCTCTAATTCCTTCTACTTCCATTCTTAAAGTAATGGGATTGATACGTTGTTTATTTAAAATAGATACCACATCAATACTACTGCAGCCAGCTACTCCTATAAGCAAAACTTCCATGGGACTTATTCCTTCAACCTTGCCCTCTGATTTGGATTTATTATCCATCAATACCTTTAGGTTGTTTGAACTTGTAGCTTCGAAAAGATAGTCTTTGTTAACTCGATTTAATGAAATTTTCATGCTTTTCGTTTTAATTAAAAATCGGATGTAATAAGGGTACAACTTTTTCTGATTCCATCAAAAATGCATCATGACCATATTCTGAACTAATGATTTGATGATTAATTGTTACCCCAACTTTTTTGGCCCTTTGAACTGTTTCTTCATCTTCAGTTAGAGGAAAGAAAAGATCACTGTCAATAGAAAATATATGTATGGAGGCTTTTATCGTTTTAATCAATTCTTCAAAAGACTTCCCATTTCTTGTAATGTCAATAGAACCTAGTAAATGGTTCATGGTTTTATAAGCTTGAACTTGAAAGCGCTCGGTTAACTTTTTCCCATGATGACTTAACCAAGACTCCACATTAAAACCTCCGAGACTTTCATTTTTTGTGCGATTGAATCTGATTTTAAAAGACTGCGGCGTACGATAACATAGCATTGCATGCATTCTGGCAATTTCAAGAGGTCTAGGATTAGTCGACAAAATTTGCTTTTGTAAAAACGAATTCGCAATCATCCAATCAGTAGACTTCCAATCTCCTCCTACTGGAATCAGATTGGTTATGAAGTTTGGATACAAAGCTGCCATTTCCCATGAAATTCCTGCACCTAATGAGCCCCCAATGACCGTATGCAAATGCCCTATTCCCAGTAGTTTTAGACCCTCGTAAAAAAAGCTTGCGATTGTTCCCGCATTCCAAGACTCAAAATCATCAATTAAATTTCCATCAAATCCATTACCAGGAATATTAAATGAAATAATTGCAAATTTATGAGTGTCTATTGTTTTACCTTCACCAATAAGTTTACTCCACCAACCAAATTCTCCCGTTACCCTAGAATCTCCGGTTAAAGGATGATTAACTAGAACTATAGGGGCCGTTAGATAGTCTTGCCCAAAAGATTGGAAACTAAGCTTAACTCCATTGGATAGGGTTAATTGATGTATACCGTTATGTAGGTGTGTTACACTCATTTAATATATTAAAAAGCTTGTTTTAAATCATTTTTTAAATCTTCAACATCTTCTAAACCGACAGATAAACGAACTAAATCTTGAGTAACCCCAGTTGTTTTTTGTGCTTCTGGACTTAATTGTTGGTGCGTGGTACTCGCTGGATGAATGATTAAAGATTTAGTATCTCCGATGTTTGCTAGTAAAGAAAAGATGTTGGTTTTGTCTGCTACTTGCTTAGCAGCTTCAAAACCTCCTTTTAAACCGAAAGTAACGATTCCACTTTGACCAGTCGGAAGGTATTTTTTTGCTAAATCATTATATTTACTTGAAGCTAAACCAGGATAGTTTACCCAAGTTACTTCTTCTTGTGCCTCCAACCATTGAGCAATTTCTAATGCATTTTTGGAATGTTGATTCATGCGAATAGAAAGTGTTTCTAATCCCTGAATAATTTGAAAACTATTAAACGGACTCAAAGCGCCACCAAAATCGCGTAATCCTTCTATACGAACTTTAGCTATATATGCAGCGGGACCCAAAGCTTCATGATAAACCAGACCATGATATCCCGGTGATGGTTCAGTAAATTCTGGAAACAAACCGTTTCCATAATCAAAAGTTCCAGCATCTATTACAACTCCTCCTAAAGAAGTTCCATTTCCGTTGATGTATTTTGTTAAAGAGTGAATTACAATATTAGCTCCATATTCAATAGGGTTTAATAATGCTGGAGTTGCAACAGTATTATCTACAATAAAGGGCACTTTAACTTTCTTTGAATAAGAAGCAATTTCTTTTAAATCCAAAACATCCAACTTAGGATTTCCTAAAGATTCAGCAAAAAATGCACGGGTATTGTCTTGTACTGCTTTTTCGAAATTTTCGGGGTCAGCAGGATCTACAAATGTGGTTGTAATACCTAAACGAGGTAAAGTAACATTAAGTAAGTTATAGGTTCCTCCATAAAGACTACTAGAAGCAACTATATGATCTCCTGCTTTCAATAAAACCATTAAAGCCGTAGAAATAGCCGCAGTTCCAGAAGCTGTAGAAACCGCCGCAATTCCTCCTTCAAGGGTAGCAAGTCTTTGTTCTAGAACATCATTTGTTGGATTATTTAATCGGGTATAAATGTAACCAGGTTCAGCTAACGAAAATAAATTTGCAGCATGATCTGCATCTTTAAAAACATAGGCTGTAGATTGATAAATAGGAACTGCTCTAGTGCCTTGAGTGATGCTTGGGTCATGACCTGCATGTAGAGATTTTGTTGTAAAGTTGAGATTTTTCATTCTTAAGTTATATTAAATTGTTTTTTTATTTGGTTGATATGATCTAGTTTTTCCCACGTAAATAATTCAACTTCTTGAGTGATTTTACCGTTGTAAGGAGATTCGAAAGTTTTAGTTATTTTTCTGGGGAGGCGCCCCATATGACCATAAGCTGCAGTCTCGAAATATATTGGGCTACGCAGTTTTAAGCGTTGTTCAATTCCATAAGGAGTCAAATCAAAAAGAGACGTGATCTTTTCCGCAATTTGACCATCAGTTAAATTGATTTTAGATTTACCAAAAGTATTAACCGCAATAGAGGTAGGGTGAGCAACACCAATAGCATAACTCAATTGAACTAAAAGCTCGTCCGATACACCCGCAGCAACCAGGTTTTTGGCTATATGTCTTGAAGCATAAGCTGCACTGCGGTCAACTTTACTGGGATCTTTCCCGCTAAAAGCTCCACCACCATGCGCTCCTTTTCCTCCGTAAGTATCTACAATTATCTTTCTCCCTGTCAAACCAGTATCTCCATGAGGACCTCCAATAACAAATTTACCTGTAGGGTTAATGTGATAGGTTATCTTATCATCAAAAAGAAGTTGAATGCGCTCTGGTAATTGGGCTTTTACTCTTGGAATTAAAAAAGAAATTAAATCACTTTTAATCTTCGCTAGCATAGCATCATCATCCGTATCAAATTGATCGTGTTGCGAAGATATCACAATAGTATCTATTCGAATGGGGGTTCCATTATCATCATATTCTAAGGTAACTTGAGATTTCGCGTCGGGTCTCAAATATGTAATGTCTTTCAACTCTCTTCTAAGAGCTGCAAGTTCAATCAGCAGCTTATGAGATAAATCGAGTGCTAGAGGCATAAAGTTATCCGTCTCGTTAGATGCATAACCAAACATAATTCCCTGATCACCTGCTCCTTGATTTTTTTTGTCCACTCGAACAACTCCCTGGTTTATATCCTGAGATTGTTCATGAATTAAGGAAATAACGCCACAAGAATCACCGCTGAACTGATATTCTCCTTTAGTGTATCCAATTTTATTAATGGTATCACGAGCAATTTTCTGGACATCTAGATAGGTTGTACTCTTAACTTCTCCTGCCAAAACAGCTTGACCTGTAGTTACTAAGGTTTCACAAGCCACCTTGCTTTCGGGGTCAAAAGCTAAAAAATTATCAACAAGTGCATCACTTATTTGATCTGCTACTTTGTCAGGATGACCTTCACTTACGGATTCTGATGTAAAAAAATAAGACATGTATATATATTGCTTTCGGGAAGGATTTGAAGATTACTTCATTGTGAAAGCAACACTGGTTTAGCATTTTTTTTTATGAGGTCTGCAATCAGTCAAATCCTTCCTCAGTTATGGGACAAATTTAAACTTAAAACTTTTAAAAAAAAATGTTTTAGGATTAATTTTTTTTTCAGCCTTTTGATAGTACATTTATCTTTAATAAATTACTGTTGATTTGCAATACAAATTCAATAATGTATTCATACAATTCGTTAGAAAATAATAATTATGCACATAGCTATAGCCGGAAATATTGGTGCTGGAAAAACAAGCCTTACAGATTTGCTCTCAAAACATTATAAATGGCAGGGTCATTTTGAGGAAGTTGTCGAAAATCCATACTTAGATGATTTTTACCATCAGATGGAGCGTTGGTCATTTAACCTTCAAATTTATTTTCTAAACAGTCGCTTTAGTCAACTAATAGAGATTCAAAAAAGTGGAATAAATGTAATTCAAGATCGAAGTATTTATGAAGATGCACATATATTCGCACCAAATCTGCATGCAATGGGTCTTCTTTCTCAAAGAGACTACCAAAACTACAAGTCGCTATTTGAATTGATGGAAGGAATGGTAACAGGTCCAGATTTAATGATCTACCTGCGCTCAAGTATTCCTAATTTGGTAGATAACATCCACAAACGAGGTCGGGAGTTTGAAAACTCAATAAGCATCGATTACTTGAATAGATTGAACGAACGCTATGAAGCATGGATTCATAATTACGATAAAGGCAAATTATTAATCCTAGATGTTGATGAACTTAATTTCGTTGAAAACCCATCAGATATAGGAGCTATAATAGAAAAGATAGATTCGGAGATAAACGGATTATTCTAAAATAAGAACGCTTAGTGTTCTACGTGTAACTTTACACCTTTAATTTCAGCAATAGAAGCTTCGATTTCAGATTCAGTACCCTTAATTGTTTTAGTTTCTACTTTAACTTCTCCACCTTCAGTAGTCTTTGTGGTTATGGTAGCTTCCATTTGATCCGCTTCTCTAGCTTCCACCTCAACACGAATTTCTTTACGTATTTCATCAACAACAGCCGTATGAACATCTTCATGTGGAACTAAGATTGGAGCAATTACTAAACTCACCAAACACGTAAGTTTAATTAATATATTCATAGAAGGGCCTGAAGTATCTTTAAATGGATCTCCAACAGTATCACCAGTCACTGCAGCTTTATGTGCATCGGAACCTTTATATGTCATTTCACCATTGATTTCAACACCTGCCTCAAATGATTTTTTTGCATTGTCCCAAGCACCACCTGCGTTGTTTTGAAAAATAGCCCACATTACACCACTCACACATACTCCAGCCATATAACCTCCTAAAGGTTCAGCACCGAAGACAAGTCCAATAATAATTGGAGTTATGATGGTTAGTAGACCTGGTAAGATCATTTCTCTTAAAGCTGCTTTTGTAGAAATATCTACACATTTAGCATATTCTGGAGTTCCAGTTCCTTCCATAATTCCAGGAATTTCTCTGAACTGTCTTCTAACCTCTTCTACCATTTCCATTGCAGCTTTTCCAACAGATTCCATTGCAAGAGCAGAGAATACAACCGGTATCATCCCACCCACAAATAGCATCGCTAAAACATCGGCCTTGAAAATGTTAATTCCATCAATTCCTGTAAAAGTTACATAAGCAGCAAATAAGGCTAAAGCAGTTAAGGCTGCCGAAGCAATTGCAAATCCTTTACCTACAGCAGCTGTAGTATTTCCAACAGAATCTAATATATCGGTACGCTCTCTTACTTCTGGAGCTAATTCACTCATTTCAGCAACACCTCCTGCATTATCTGCGATAGGTCCAAAAGCGTCAATAGCCAACTGCATTGCGGTAGTAGCCATCATTGCAGACGCAGCAAGTGCTACTCCGTAAAATCCTGCTAATTCGTATGAACCATATATTGCAGCTGCAAATAAAATTACAGACAAGAAGGTAGATTTCATACCTACTGCTAGACCAGCGATAATATTTGTTGCAGCTCCAGTAGAACTGTTTTTAACGATATCCATTACTGGTTTTTTACCCAAACTTGTGTAGTATGCTGTAACAATAGAAATCAATGCTCCAACAGCAAGACCAATACAAGCTGCATAGAAAACATTCATTGAGGAAATTGATTTTTTAGCATCTTCTCCAAAAAACTCCATATCCATTGTTGGAGGTAACATCCATTGAATAAGAAAATAACTTGCAACAAGGGTAATCGCAATAGCAGCCCAGTTCCCAAGATCTAATGCTGATTGAACTTTAGATTCTTTAGCATCGTTTGATGAAATTCTTACGAAGAAAGTACCAACTATTGAGGCTAAAATACCAACACCTGCAATTACAACAGGAAGTAAAATTGGTCCCATGTTATTGAAAGCATCTGTAAACTGAACGTCTATAGAGTTATCACGAATTAAGTAGTTTCCTAAAACCATTGCAGCAAGAACAGTAGCTACATAAGAACCAAATAAATCAGCTCCCATACCAGCAACATCCCCAACATTATCTCCTACGTTATCTGCAATAGTTGCAGGGTTTCGAGGATCATCCTCAGGAATTCCAGCTTCTACTTTCCCAACTAAATCAGCTCCAACATCTGCAGCTTTGGTATAAATACCTCCACCAACACGTGCAAATAGAGCAATCGATTCAGCACCTAAAGAAAAACCTGCTAATGTTTCAAGAACCATAGTCATGTTCTCGTAAAAAGAACCTTCTTGACCCATAAACTGTCCTAATAAGAACATGAATAATAATGTTAATCCAAGTACAGCAAGACCGGCAACACCTAGACCCATTACTGTTCCACCGCCAAAAGCAACTTGAAGTGCTTTAGGTAAACTTGTTTTAGCTGCTTCTGCAGTTCGAGCATTAGCATCGGTAGCAATACGCATTCCAATGTTTCCTGCCAAGGCAGAAAATATAGCACCGATAATAAAGGCAGGAACAATCATCCAGCTTGTAGTAAGAACCATTACTGAAATTCCAAAAAGAGCTGCAGAAGCGATTATCACAAATATAAGCAACAAACGATACTCAGCATTAAGAAAAGCAAGCGCTCCTTCTTTAATTGCTTTAGATATCTCTTGCATTCTTTCGCTTCCAGGCGATTGCTTTTTTACCCAACTTGCTCGGATAAACATATAAACTAAACCTACAACTGCAAGTACTAGCGGTATTAAAATGACATTTTGTTCCATAATAACTTTAAATTGATTGTAATTAGATCAATACTAATGATCTTTTATTTTTTGAAATACATAACTTTTTTGACTGCTGCAATAACGTCTTCGCTGTTTGGAAGCCATTCTTTAAATAGAACCGGAGAAAAAGGCGCCGGGGTATCTGCAGTATTTATTTTTTCGATTGGAGCGTCTAGATAGTCAAACACTTCGTTTTGAACTTGGTAGGTTATTTCAGTAGAAATATTTCCAAAAGGCCAAGATTCCTCAAGAATTACAAGACGGTTAGTTTTTTTAACTGAAGCGAAAATTGCTTCAATATCCAAAGGTCTAATGGTTCTTAAATCTATAATTTCACAAGAGATGCCTTCTTTTTCAAGTGCATCTGCTGCTTTGTAGGCTTCTTTAATAATTTTTCCGAATGATACAACGGTAACATCATCACCTGATCTTTTGATGTCTGCAACTCCAATGGGAAGAATATACTCTTCCTCAGGAACTTCTCCTTTGTCACCATACATCTGCTCGGATTCCATAAAAATAACAGGATCGTTGTCACGAATCGCTGCTTTCAATAGCCCCTTTGCGTCATATGGATTTGAAGGAACTATAACTTTCAAGCCGGGGCAGTTAGCATACCAACTTTCGAAGGCTTGCGAATGAGTTGCTGCAAGTTGACCTGCAGAAGCAGTTGGACCTCTGAATACAATTGGACAAGGAAATTGCCCTCCAGACATTTGACGAATTTTAGCCGCATTATTGATGATTTGATCAATTCCGACAAGTGCGAAATTAAAAGTCATAAATTCAATAATTGGTCTGTTACCTGTCATTGTCGAGCCGACACCTATTCCTGCAAAACCTAATTCAGATATAGGGGTATCGATCACTCGTTTTTCTCCAAATTCATCAAGCATACCTTTTGAAGCTTTATAAGCACCATTATACTCCGCAACCTCTTCACCCATTAAATAGATGGATTCGTCACGGCGCATTTCTTCGCTCATTGCTTCACAGATAGCTTGTCTAAATTGTAATACTTTCATATGATCTAATGTTGACGTTTTCTTAATAGGTGCGCAAATTTAAGTTTTTTAACTGTATATAAAAAACCTTATTAAGCAAGAAGTTGCTATTTGAAATGAAAAATCCAATAAATTGAAAGATTTTTTCAAAAAAGAACTAATTTCACAACCGTAAATGATATTATGGATTTGATCAAACTTAAAATTATTGGGGTGTCTTATACTCAAGCTCAAACTGGTGCTTATGCGCTTATTTTGAGTGAAAATGAAGGTAATCGGAAACTACCCATAGTAATAGGTGGTTTTGAAGCAGAAGCAATCACGGTTGGACTGGAAAGTGATATTGTTCCTCCTAGACCCTCTACTCATGATTTGTTCATCAACTTACTGGAACGCTTCGAAATCACAATAAAACAGGTCATTATCCACAAACTTGTTGATGGCGTGTTTTTCTCAAGTTTAATTTGTGAGCGAGATGAGATTGAAGAAATCATTGACGCTCGAACTTCCGACGCAATTGCTCTTGCCATTCGCTTTGATGCCTCTGTTTTTACTTACGAAAACATCATGAAAAAAGCAAGCTACTCTGATGATACGGACGCAAATGAGCCTCAAAAAGAAGATAAAAATTGGATCAAAAACTTCATGAAAGAACAAGATTCTAAGGACAGTTCAACGCAAAACCTTTCTACTGTATCAACCAAAGACTTAAATTCTATGCTAGCAAAACTGGTTAAAGCAGAAAGCTATGAGGCTGCAGCAAAAATAAGAGATGAGCTTTCTCGAAGAAAATAAGTTTCAGTTGTTAACGAATCCTTTTAATAACTATTCTTAGACTTATATCATTTCAAAAGCATAAAAATTTACTTTTGATCATAATCTTATTTTAATGCAACAATATTTAGACCTTATTCGCCACATTCAAGCCGAGGGTGTTGAAAAAACAGACCGAACCGGAACAGGAACCAAAAGTGTATTTGGATATCAAATGCGATTTGACCTTTCTAAAGGTTTCCCGATGGTTACTACAAAAAAACTTCATTTAAAATCTATCATTCACGAATTGTTATGGTTTTTGAAAGGAGACACCAACATACATTACCTACAAGAAAATGGAGTTAGAATATGGAATGAGTGGGCAGATGAAAAAGGAAACTTAGGCCCTGTATATGGTTATCAATGGCGGAATTGGAATGGGGAAGAAATTGATCAAATTAAAGACATAATTCACACACTTAAAACATCTCCAGACAGCAGAAGGATGCTTGTGTCGGCTTGGAATCCTAGTGTACTGCCAGATACTTCCAAAAGTTTTGCTGAAAATGTTGCAAATAAAAAAGTTGCTTTACCTCCTTGCCATGCTTTTTTTCAGTTTTATGTGGCTGATGGTAAGCTTTCCTGTCAGCTGTATCAAAGAAGTGCTGATGTATTCTTAGGTGTACCTTTTAACATTGCTTCTTATGCATTGTTAACTTTAATGATGGCTCAAGTTTGTGGTCTTGAAGCAGGAGATTTTGTTCATACCTTCGGTGATGCACATATTTACTCCAACCACAAAGAACAGATTCAACTACAACTATCGCGCGCTCCAAAAAAACTGCCAACCATTAAAATGAATTCAGAAATCAAAGATTTATTTGAATTTACATTTGATGATTTTGAATTGGTAGATTATGATCCTTACCCATTAATAAAAGGAGCTGTTGCTATTTAAGTGCCTGATCTAATGTTTTCAAAAGATAATCAACATCCTCTTTCGTATTATAGAAGTGTAATGAAACCCGAACTCCCAGTCCGCGTTGAACACAGCGGATGCTATTTTTAATAAGGAAGTCAAAAATATCCTTACCTATTATTAAGGTAAATATTGAAGAATGCTTCTTTCTCAAGGCAACAAATTCTTCGAGTAAGGCTCTTTTATTTAAGGCATTGAATAAGTATTGACCCAGACTTCTGTTGTTTTCAAATACGCGTTCCAAACCATACGACAGCAATTCTTCGATTGCAAAACCCAGAGAACCCATGGCTAACGGAGCTCTGTGTCCTCGATCCAAAAGATTGATTATATCCTTGGAAGAAAGTTTTAGGCGACTCAAAAGAGATTCTTTTAAGCACATAAAACCATTTCCATGGCCCGCTAAAAGCCACTTATACCCGCTTACAAAAATTCCATCTACAACACTCTTGTTAAAATCGAAGTGAACATTAGCTATGAATTGAGTACCGTCGACAAGGATTATTATGTCTGGAAATTCTTTTTTAATGGTTTTAAGAAAATCCATATCAAACAAGAGACCGGAATTATATTGAACCGCGCTGAAAAGAAAAACTTCAAAATTTTTGTTTCTTAATTCACTTAATACCGCTTCCTCAACATCTTTTTGTAATGGAATTTCGGTATAATTAAATTGGTGGTCTACTACCATATCGGTTATGGAAGGATAATCATCTTTTAAAAGGAGAAAATTATAATGCTTAGGGATTTTAAATAAAAATGCTTGTAACCCTGCCGAACAACTCGTAGCCAAGAAAGTTTCGCTAAGCGATGCATTCATTAATTTTGAAACCTGTTGCTGGGCATGCTTTTCCATTTCAACAGCTTGGATACTTTTGAAATAATCTGCATTCTCAGAATAAAGTTGATCCGTTTTAATTCTCCATTCTACCATAGAATCTGAAAATATCCCACAATATGCAGTATTGAGGTAGGTACAGTTTTTTAAAGATGGATAACTATTTTTCATAAGGAATGCTGAGTTGAAGTAAATTAAGGGAAATTAAACACACAGTAAATATAACAAACTAAAACAAATTCTAATCTGGGAAATTTGGCAAAATCACTTTGTTATTAAGCATATTTTTACTGTCTTTGTATCGAATTGTATTTCGATGAAAATTAAACTTAAAGCTAAAAAATACTTTGAACAGAACACAAGAAGTAATTAAATCTCAGAACGAACAAGTTTTGTACGAAGATGAAATAAGTTCGAAAAAAAAATCACAAATGTTTGAGAAAAAAACAATAACACTTATTGCAGCAGCAGCACAAAACGATGCTCTTGGAAAAGACAACGATTTGATTTGGCACATCTCGGAAGATTTAAAACGCTTTAAAAGATTAACTACCGGTCATGCCATCATCATGGGTCGAAAAACTTTTGAATCCATGCCAAAAGCGTTGCCTAATAGGACCAACATAGTTTTAACTAAAAATGAAAACTATAAGGCAGAAGGTGCAGTTGTAGCGTCTACAATAGACGAAGCCTTGGTCTTAGCAGGAGAGGATAATCAACCTTTTATTATTGGTGGAGCTCAAATCTATTCGCTTTTTATGGATCATTGTAATCGAATTGAACTTACACGCGTACATCATGATTTTGAAGCTGATGTTTTTTTTCCAAAAATAGACACAAGCAAATGGAAGATTAGCAAAGAGGAATTTATTTCTAAAACAGAAGATCAACCATACAACTTCACATACATAACGTACGATAAAAAATAATTCAATGAAAGCATTTTTATTTCCTGGACAAGGAGCTCAATTTCCTGGAATGGGAAAAGATTTATATGAAGCTTCAGAAGAAGCAAAAATACTCTTTCACCAAGCAAATGACATTTTAGGGTTTAACATTACAGACATAATGTTTGGCGATGATGCTGAAGCACTTAAACAAACTCAAGTAACGCAACCTGCCATATTTTTACATTCGGTTATTCTGAGTAGTGTAATGGGTAAATCATTTAATCCCGACTGTGTTGCTGGTCATTCATTGGGTGAGTTCTCTGCCCTAGTAGCGGCAAAGGCTCTTAGCTTTGAAAATGGACTGAAACTAGTCCATCAGCGAGCTTTGGCCATGCAAGAGGCCTGTGATGAAGTTCCCGGAACCATGGCTGCCGTTCTTGGGCTTGACGATACAATAATTGAAGAAGTTTGTGCAAAAATTCTAGGTATTGTTGTTGCTGCAAATTACAACTGCCCGGGTCAATTGGTTATTTCTGGGGAAAAGGAAGCCATAGCTTTGGCTTGTGAAGCCATGAAAGAAGCGGGTGCAAAACGAGCACTTCCTCTTCCGGTTGGAGGAGCATTCCACTCTCAACTAATGGAACCTGCAAAAACAAAACTTGCTACTGCAATAGAGAATACCGAAATTCAAAATCCAATTTGCCCCGTTTATCAAAATGTAGCTGCTGTTGGAATTACGAACGCTGCAACAATAAAAGAAAATTTAATTGCTCAACTTACAGCCCCTGTTCGCTGGACGCAAAGCGTGCAGAAAATGATAGAAGATGGTGCTAATTCGTTTACAGAAGTTGGCCCAGGAAAAGTGTTACAAGGATTGGTTAAAAAAATCGATCGCTTCGTAGAAACTAGTTCGGGAACAATCGTTTAAATCTTTTTACTGATTATAAACCACACCATTCTTCATCACAAAAGTGATGTTTTCTAAGCTTGAAATATTGTCTAGAGCATTTGAATCTGAAGCAATAATATCCGCGTAAAAACCTGCTTTTATCTGTCCTAACTTGTCTTCTTGATCTAAAACAGATGCATTTACAATAGTAGCCGATTGAAGCGCTTCGCTGGCTGGCATTCCAACCTCAACCATGTAGCCAAACTCTTTTCCGTTTAAACCATGTGAAAATACGCCTGCATCAGTTCCAAAAGCAATTGGAACTCCCATTTCGTATGCTTTTCTGAAAGTTTCTTGAATTTTTGGACCCACCTTCAAGGCCTTAGGCACTATAATCGCTGGATAATACCCAGGTATTTTAGCTTTTTCTACTACTTGCTTTCCAGCTGTAATGGTTGGTACTAGATAAGCTTGTTTTTCGATCATCAGTTTCATGGTTCTTTTACTCATCAATGTACCGTGTTCAATGGTTTTTACACCAGAAGCAACTGCTCTATACATTCCTTCGTCACCGTGTGCATGTGCAGCTACGCTCATACCGTAATCTTTCGCAGTAGAAGTAATGGCTTTTATTTCTTCTTTTGTGAATTGAGGATTTTCTCCGCTTTTAGCGACACTCAAAACTCCACCAGTCGCTGTAATTTTAATCCAATCTGCTCCGTTCTTGTAGCGTTGACGGACTGCTTTACGAGCATCTTCTACAGAATTAACAACCCCTTCTTTAGGTCCTGGGTCACCTTGCAAAGTAGCTTTATTTCCGTTTGTTGGATCTCCATGACCTCCGGTTGATGCTAATGTTTTTCCAGCTGTAAAAATTCGTGGCCCTGCAACTTTACCCTTTGCAATTGCATTACGAAGTGCAATGTTTACACCAGAACCTCCTAAGTCTCTAACTGTAGTAAATCCTGCCATTAATGTACGTTCTGCATAAACAACCGCATCAAAAGCCATGTCGGCTTCATTTAGTCTGTAACGATTTAAGTATGCTTGTGGGCTAGATTCTGACTCAATATGAACATGCATGTCAATAAATCCGGGATAAACTGTTTTACTTTTTAAATCGACTATAGTGACGTCATTCGACTCACCGGATTTAAAACCTTTTTCTACCGAGGTAATAAGATTTCCCTCGACAATGATGGTCTGTTCTTTTTTCATTTTTCCAGATTTACTGTCAAATACTTGACCGCAATGCAGATAAGTTGTTTGAGCAATTAGCCCAAAAGACATCAAAAAAGTAAATAGGTAAATAATTTTCTTCATAATCGTAAAGTTTTGCATGAAGATACTATTTTCGTACAAACTTTAAAATGACATCTAAAACCAATCTTGACTCTTGAAAAAAAATATAATTCGCTTTTTATCTTCAATCTTTCCTAATGTATTTGTTTCAATCGCATACAAACACTTAACAACTCCCAAGACTCATAACCTAAGAGCGCACGAAGTGGTTGTTTTATATCATGCAAAACAGGATTATTTTACCTTTGAAAATTTTAAAATCAAAACCTACCAATGGGGCTCGGGTTCGAAATCAATTCTATTAGTTCACGGCTGGGAAGGTCAGGCAGGTAATTTTGCAGACTTAATTAACGTCTTAGTTAAAGACGATTATACCGTTTACGCTTTTGATGGGCCAGGTCATGGAAGTAGTTCTAAGGGAGAAACAAGCTTGTTCAAATTCAGTAATTTGGTGGGTGCACTAATCCGGAAGTTCAAAGTAAAAAAACTAGTAAGCCATTCTTTTGGGGGTGTTGCTACTGCTGTTTATTTGGGTAAAAATCCAGACATTTTTATTGAACGCTATGTCCTTTTTACTACTCCAAATAAATTTGAAGATAGAATTAAATTTGTTGCTGAAACCGTTGGTGTATCTGACAAAGTAACTGAAATGCTCTTTGATAAAATTGAACAGGAAGAAGGGATATTAATACGTGACATGAATGTTGCAGATTACGCTCAAAAATCTAGCGTAGAAAAAGCACTAATACTTCACGACACCAATGATCGAATTCTGCCCTTAGATCAGTCCAAGGAAGTCAATTTGGTTTGGGAAAATGCTACTTTAGAAGAAGTAACAGGATCCGGACACTACAAGATTTTGAGAACTGAACAGGTTTTACAAAGAGCCCTCGGGTTTTTAAATAGCTAGCTAAAAAACGCTTTGATCTTAGACACAATGTGTTCCACTTGATCTTCAGTTAATTCTGAATGCATGGGTAGCGCAATAACTTCTTTCACCAATTGATTGGTAACTTTAAAATCATCTTCATTATAGCCATCATGCGTGTATGCTTTCTGGGCATGCAAAGGGACCGGATAATACACACCACATGGAATATCGTTTTCATTTAGAAACTTCACTAAAGCGTCTCTATCGCTATTTATTATTCTTAGCGTATATTGATGAAATACATGTGAGTTACAATCAGCTAATCTATAAGGAGTAATCACATTAGGATGATTGGAAAGTAAGTTTGTGTATTGAATAGCAGCCTGTTTTCTTCTTTCGTTATAGTAATCTAAATACTGTAATTTAATTTTAAGAACCGCTGCTTGCATAGAATCTAGTCTAGAATTAACACCTACAACGTCGTGGTAGTATCGTGTGTACATTCCGTGATTTACAATTCCTCGAATTAGGTGTGCTAATTCATCATCATTTGTAAAAATTGCACCCCCATCGCCATAAGCTCCTAAGTTTTTGGACGGGAAAAAAGAAGTTGCAGCTACATGACCAATAGTTCCGGTCTTTGCTTTGGTTCCGTCTTTGTGCTTATAGGTTGCGCCTATTCCTTGAGCGTTATCTTCAATCACAAAAAGGTTATATTTATTTGCCAAATCCATAATTTCGTCCATGGGAGCACTTTGTCCAAAAAGGTGCACTGGGATTATTGCTTTGGTTTTTGATGTAATTGCTTTTGCAATTTCAGTTGGATCGATATTAAAGGTTTTAGGGTCAACATCAACCAGAACAGGTGTTAAGTTGAGTAAACCTATAACTTCTACTGTAGCAGCAAAAGTAAAATCTGCAGTGATGATTTCATCCCCAGGCTTCAAGCCTAAGCCCATTAAGGCTATTTGTAATGCATCTGTTCCGTTTGCACACGGAATAACGTGCTTAACACCTAGATAGGCCTCTAAATCTGTTTGGAATTCTCGAACTGCAGGACCATTTATAAAAGAGGTGTTTTCTAAAACCTCCTGCAAAGCAGCATTAACTTCAGGTTTTATAAATTCATACTGAACTTTAAGGTCAACCATTTGAATTTTTTTCATCATGCAAAATTAAAGTGTAAATTTAAAAAAAGGAATCTTCTTTCATGGGATTCATAGATAAACTATTTTTGAATACTGAATAAGTAACTATGTTATATTCCTTTTTAATAGAGATTTCGCTCCTTCTTTTACGAGTTGTTGCACTTTTTTCTAAAAAAATCGCACACTTTCTTAGTGTAAGGATTCATATTTTGGATACAATTCAAGAAAAAATCAATCCTTCAGATCATGTTTTATGGTTTCATTGTGCTTCTTTAGGTGAGTTTGAACAAGCCAGACCCTTAATCGTTGCTGCCAAAAAAGAATATCCAAACCATAAAATTGTCCTTACTTTTTTTTCACCCTCAGGCTATGAAGTTCAAAAGAAATATTCACTTGCCGATGTTGTTACTTACCTTCCTCTGGATCGAAAAAAATCGATTAAAAGATTCATTGAAATTTTACAACCAGAAGCACTATTCCTTATAAAATATGAGTTTTGGCCAAACCTAATCAAGGTTTTGAAAAGCCAAAATGTCCCTATTTTCTCTATTTCAAGTTTTTTCAGAAAAAAACAACTTTTCTTTAAACCACACGGAACTTTCATGCGTAGGTTATTGAAAAAAATTGATTTCTTTTTTGTTCAAAACGAGCAATCTAAAAAACTTTTATCAACTATTGGAATTGCAAACACTTCAGTGATAGGAGATACACGCATCGATCGTGTTCTCGAGGTTTTGAATCAAAATAACACCGATAGGCTCATTGAAGGTTTTATTAAAGGTCAAGAATGTTTTGTTGTAGGAAGTAGTTGGAGAGAAGATCTTGAAATAATTTCAAATACAATTGAGTCTAAACAAAATTTAAAAACAATTATAGCACCTCATAACGTTGATGAAAAGTCGCTGCAAGCAGTTGAAAGACTTTTTAACAAACCGATAATTCGGTTTAGTGAATTATCGAAAACAACAAACTCAGAAGCACACATATTATTGATAGATTGTGTTGGAATATTGACTAAGATATATAGTTACGCAACTATAGCCTATGTTGGTGGTGGTATGGGCGATAAAGGGCTTCACAACACCCTAGAACCAGCAGTATTTGGAATTCCAGTTCTTATAGGCAAAAACTACCTACGTTATCAAGAAGCGACTGATTTAGTTTCCTTGGGCGGGATTAAAAGTATTGATACTGCTGATGCTTTTAAAAATGTGTTCTCTGATGTTCTTAAAAACAAAGATCTCCAAGAAAAGATGGGAACAATTAACTTAAATTATATAAAAAGTCAAGCTGGAGCAACTACTAAAGTCATAAGTAAATTAAAACAAGTGTTAATGATTAAATAATAAATTAGAATTGCTAATTTGCATTTCTATAAAATTGAAATGAAAAAAAATATTCTTTTAGCAAGCTTAATTTTAAGCTTAACAGGCCTTTTTGCTCAAAATAAACCACCAACCAGTATCATATTTATGATAGGTGATGGTATGGGGTTGAGCCAGATATCAGCTGGAATGTATTATAATGGAAATAAAACTTCACTTGAAAATTTTCCTTTCGTAGGTTTATCTAAAACACATTCCTCAAATTCTCTTGTTACGGATTCTGCTGCCTCTGGAACAGCTATGGCTTGTGGAATAAAGACACTTAACGGCGTTATTGGTATTGGAACTAAAAATGAATACGCAAAATCTATACTTGAAATCAGTAAAGAAAAAGGATATCAGACTGGATTAATTTCAACTTCTAGCATTGTACATGCAACCCCAGCTTCTTTTTATGCTAATGTAATTTCAAGAAGAGAGTACGAGAAAATTGCTTTTCAACTAAGTACAAGTGTTGTAGATTATTTTATTGGTGGCGGAAAAAAACATTTCACTCAAAGAAAGGATTCAAGAAATTTAATAAAGGAAATGGTAGATTATGACATTGTATCTTCTGTTTCTAAATTTGATTCCTCAGACTCAAAAAAAATTGGTCATTTTACAAATAATGATGAGCCGAAAAGAATTTTAGACGGAAGGCTTTCTTTAGATATAGCAGTAAATAGTATATTAAATAAATTAGACCGCGATCAAAAGCCTTTCTTTTTGATGATCGAAGGATCTCAAATAGATTGGGGTGGTCATGCCAATGAATTAAATTATGTTGTTTCGGAATTTAAGGACTTTGATGCTGCAATTCAAACGGTATTAGACTACACCATTAAAAATCCAAATACACTTGTAGTTGTAACTGCTGATCATGAAACAGGGGGGTTAAGCTTGCTTAAGGGAGATCTTAAAACAATGAGCCCTGAAGGAGTTTTTTCTACGCTAGGTCATACAGGAACAATGGTCCCTGTTTTTAGTAAAGGACCATCTGCTTCTGATTTTTCTGGAATTTATGACAATACAGCTATATTCACTAAGATGTTAGCAGTACTAAACCAATAATTTACTTCGTTCTCATTTGATTGATAATCTCAGATTTATATCTTTTATCATCCTCAATTAATGTGAAAAAAGACTCTATATATTCAACAACTTCTTGATGTGATTTTGGGTTGTCAAAATCTGCCTTAAAGCCCTCAATAATAGCAAAGAATTTACCTTTATTCGCTATAAACTGACCACGAACTGAATTAACTATAGCCTCATCTCTTTTAAAACCTCTATACTGTCTGTCCTGAATATTCTTCAATCCAAGGGATTCATTTGTAACCGCATAACTTGGATCAACAATTCCTGACATATCAAAGTCGTAAGGAACAGGTATAAATTTGTTGTCTCTATTTACTAATAATTTCCCGTTATGAGAATATGCGGTAGAAAAATCAGTATTTCCAATCATGAACTGAAAAAAGTTGTTTTGAACAGAAGCTTCAGGAATCATATTCATAGGATGCATAAAACGATCCCAGTTTTTAGACTCTAAACGTTCAGCAACATTCTTATCATCTTCTATTAAAAAACCGTTCAAAACAAATTTTTCTGTTTTTCTTTTCTTTATCTCTTCAAAATCAACAGATACTCTTCTTGTTTTGAAATGATAGGGAGAAATAACTTCATATAACTTATAAGCTATTAATTCTCTTAGAATATTATCATTGTTATTATTCTCAAGTTTACAAGGCAGAACAAGTTTTAGTTTTTTATTTCCCTTGAAAATAGTTCCTTTCGCATCCTTCTTTTTAATTTTCATTTTAATTGGCGGAAAATAACACGTAGATCTTCTAAAGTTTCCTCGAGCTCTAACACCTACATTTATATCATTCCACACTCCGTCGATAGTCTGATACTTCATTGTGGCATCAAAAAACACGGTATCATTGTCACTTTTCTTTAAATCACGGTTAGAATAACTAATCTGAATGGGGATAATCCCTTCTGATCGAAAAAGTTCAACAGGTTCTCCTTGGGCAAAGACAAATGTTGTTGTGCATAAAAAAATTAATAATGTTTTGATTGTTTGCATAGCATATATATAGTTAATAGATTTATCAAATATAACATTTTAGAAATAAAAGACATGAATCAATATTTTTCTATAATTAACCTAAGAACTCTTTATACACTAATCATTTCATTAGCAGTTCCTTTTATTGCTTACAGGGAAGGGATAGTTTATAATATTGATCTTACTTTAATTAGTATTGCTATTATATTCCCTTTGGTTTTTGCAATTCGAGGAGCTTTTAGAAGAAGAGAGAAAGCGTTAGAGCATTTGAGTCGATTTCGCGGTGCACTTAAAATAATTGGAAATTGCTTTGCAACAAATTCAAAACTATCAGACGTAAAGAAAAAAGAGATTCATGGGATCTTATCAGAAATTAGTGGAAATCTTATTAAATACCTCAAAAGTGAGAACATGTCTATTCAAGAAGTTGATAAATCGATTGATAAAGTAGAACAATTTGTTCTGGACAACGACGATACTATTTCGGGTGGTTTTCGTTTAAAGATTTTTGGTTTTATGCGCTCGGTCAATGAAGGCATAGAGAATCTTGAAGCAATTCATACCCACAGAACACCCATAAGCCTGAAAGCGTATTGTAAAGTGTTTATTTATATATTTCCATTAATCTATACACCAACGATTATAGAAAAAATTGGTGAAGCTCCAGAATACATTACATATTTTGTGGTTATAATAAGTGAATTTATTTTGATCTCATTATATAATATTCAAGACGATATGGAATACCCATTTGACAACGAAGGTCTAGATGATATTAAGCTTGATAATTTTAAATTTGATCGCTAAGATTAATATCCTATTTATAAGCAATTTATTCTCGTGATTCTTTAACTTTCAGCCTAATAATCGGATGTGATCCGAGAAAACAAACTATTATGCGTTTCATAAGTTTATTATTACTTCTAACACTTGTTTTTTGCTCTAAAGAGGCAACTGGAACTTCAGATAGGATTTCTGAAACTACTATTAATTTAGACAATATAGAAACAAACCCTTGGTGGAATGATGCAGTGTTTTACGAGATATTTGTTCGTAGTTTTTATGACTCCAACGCAGATGGTGTCGGAGACCTTCAAGGGATTATTCAGAAACTTGATTATTTAAACGATGGGAATCCAAATACAGATACTGACCTTGGGGTTACTGCTCTTTGGTTGATGCCTATTTTCCCCTCACCTAGTTACCATGGATATGATGTTACTGATTATAGAAACATTGATGAAGAGTATGGAACTATGAATGACTTTAAAGCCTTAATTACAGCTGCTCATGCCCGCGGAATCAAGATTGTTATAGATTTTGTAGGAAATCATACTTCAGATCAACATCCTTGGTTCACGGCTTCCGCTTCAAACGAAAGTAAAAGAGATTGGTACTTATGGAATTCTAATAAGCCAAGTTACAATGGTCCATGGGGTCAAGAGGTTTGGCACGAAAGAAACAGCTCCTACTACTATGGTGTTTTTTGGGGAGGAATGCCTGATCTAAATTACACCAATCAAGAGGTTACAAACGAAATAAAAAATACACTCCGCTTTTGGAAAGAAGAAGTTGGTGTAGATGGCTTTAGAATTGATGCGGTAAAACATTGGATTGAAAACGGAAATCAACAAGAAAACACAGCGGCTACACTAGCTTGGTGGAGGGACTTATATATTTTTAAAAATTCATTAGACCCTGGACTCATGATGGTCGGAGAGGCTTGGACATCAACTCAAAATATAGCACCTTACAGTGATAAACGTTTGGATTATTGCTTCGAATTTGACCTTTCTTATGCCCTTATTGATGGTATTAATAACCAAACTAATTCTGGGCTTAAATCAAAAATGAGTGAAATTATCTCAACCTATGAGCCTAATCAATACGGGACATTTTTAACAAATCACGACCAGGATAGAAGTTTCTATCGTTTTGGAATGCATGAGAGGAAAGCTAAACTAGCTGCCCGTATTTTACTTTCTTTACCTGGAGTTCCTTATATTTATTATGGAGAGGAAGTTGGAATGTTGGGTCAAAAACCTGACGAAGATATTCGCAGGCCAATGCAGTGGACTTCTTCTGCAAATGCTGGGTTTTCTTCCACACAACCCTGGCATCCTTTAAATAATAATTACGCAAACTACAATGTAGCTAATCAGCAGTCTGAAAGTGAGTCAATATGGTCACAATATCAAATTTGGATTAAGCAAAGAACTCGAAACACAGCTTTAAGGTCTGGTACTTATGATTTTATAGAAAGCAACAACAGTAGGATGTTTTCTTATTTACGCACAGATTCTGAAAGTAATACTTCCTTTGTTGTTATTCATAATCTAAGTTCCCAAAATACTGATGATATTACAATAAGAATAAATAACAGCTCATTAACTGAAGGAACATACAATTTGATTAATATTTTAAACAATCAAAACATGGGAAGTGTCAATGTAATTAGTAGCGGGGCATTTGACACTACTCTGTCCGAAGTTACATTAGCTGCTTATAGTTCTTTTCTTTTGAAACTCGAAGAATCATAAAAAAATCCTATTTATTGAATAATAAAACTTTGTCGAAACTTTAATTCAAAAAAAGCTTTCTTTCAAAAAAGAAGACTTTTGTGCGGGTGAAGGGACTCGAACCCCCAAGCCGTAAAGCACTAGATCCTAAGTCTAGCGTGTCTACCAATTTCACCACACCCGCAGTAAAATTCTACTCGGGCAAATATAATCAAGTTTTTATGAAAAAGGTTTTTTAGTGAGAAAAAAACTTAATCTTTGCATAAATAATTTAACACAAAGATTACAACTTATGGCATCCATTTTACCCACTGACAAAAAACGTTTTATTGATGAGCTGATTGACCTTCTTAAAATACCAACAATCAGTGCCGATTCAAAATATAATGATGATATAAAAAGAGGTGCTACTTGGGTTAAAAACGCCTTAGAAAAAGCAGGATGTTTAAAGACTGAGATATTTGCTACTAAAGGACATCCAATTGTATATGGAGAGCGCCTAACAGACCCTAACCTTCCAACAGTATTGGTTTATGGACATTATGATGTTCAGCCTCCAGATCCTATTGAATTATGGGAAAGTCCTCCTTTCGAACCTATAATCAAAAAAACAGAACTTCACCAAGAAGGTGCCATTTTTGCACGGGGTGCTTGTGATGATAAAGGGCAAATGTACATGCACATCAAAGCGCTTGAAATGATGGTTAAAAATGATGAACTTCCTTGTAATGTGAAATTCATGATTGAAGGAGAAGAAGAAGTTGGAAGTGACAACTTGGAGCTTTTTATTGAACAAAACAAAGAGAAGTTAAGTAATGATGTTATTCTCATTTCCGACACCGGAATGATAAGTAATACCCAGCCTTCAATTACAACCGGGCTTCGTGGATTAAGCTATATGGAAGTTGTAATAACAGGTCCCAATCGAGATTTACATTCAGGATTATACGGAGGAGCGGTTGCAAATCCAATTAACATTCTAACTAAGATGATTGCTCAGCTTCATGATCAAAACAACCACATTACAATCCCAGGATTTTATGAAGGAGTTGAAGATGTAAGTGAAAAAGAACGTGCAGAAATGGCTAAAGCTCCATTTAATGTTGAAGATTATAAAAACGAAATTAAGATCAATGCTGTATATGGCGAAACTGGATATACTACTTTAGAAAGAAATTCAATCCGACCAACCTTAGATGTTAATGGTATTTGGGGTGGATATACTGGCGAAGGAGCTAAAACAGTAATTGCAAGTAAGGCGCATGCTAAAATTTCGATGCGTTTGGTGCCAGGGCAAGATTGGGAAGTAATTAGTGATTTATTTACAAAGCATTTCAAATCGCTAGCACCTGAAAGTGTTTCTGTTGAAATAATAAAACATCATGGAGGACAAGCCTATGTAACCCCAACGGACAACATTGGCTATCAAGCTGCACACATGGCTTATACTGAAATTTTTGGAATAGAACCTATCCCTCAGAAAGGTGGAGGCAGTATCCCTATTGTTCCTTTGTTTGAAGATGTTTTAGGTACTAAAAGTGTGCTCATGGGCTTTGGGCTAGACAGTGATGCTATTCACTCACCTAACGAACATTTTGGTTTGTTTAATTTTTTCAAAGGAATAGAAACCATCCCCCTTTTTTATAAGCACTTCGTAGATTTATTTAACAAGAACAGATTGGAAGCAATTCCATCTACTAAAAACATAGATTCACGAGACACCTTAAGGGTATCACCATCCCAAAACAATACTTGAGATGCAATTTGAACTTGTGCCTCTTTTTCTAGTAACTCTTTAAAGTGGAATCCGAAATTTTCATGGATATAGCCTAAGGAAACACCATTTTCGGTCCTGAGTCCTGTCATTAAGTATTCATTATACCGGTCAACTTTTGTCAAAACCTCCCGTTCAATTAACGGTTCTTTTGAAGATATCCCTTTAAGGTACTTGTTGTTATTAGAAACGTTCCAGCTTCGGGTCAATCCATCAAAACTATGAGCAGAAGGTCCGATCCCCAAATAAGATTTTCCACTCCAATAAGCTGAATTATTTACTGATCGAAAACCAGGCTTTCCAAAACTTGATAGTTCATAATGGTCAAAACCTTCTTTTTCTAGGCTGTTCACTAAATAATTAAACTGAGCTAGAACACCTTCTTCTCCCAAAACCTCAACTTCATTTTTTTCTACTTGATGATTTAAAACTGTTTTAGGCTCCACAGTAAGTAAATAACTCGAAATGTGCTTGGGGTTGAATTGCAATGCATACTCAATATTCTTTTTCCAAGATTTGAGATTACTTTTTGGCAATCCATAAATTAAATCCAATGAGAAATTATCAAAAAGTATGTCAATTTTTTCCAATATTCTAAATGCCTCTTCAGCATTATGTGCTCGGTTCATCAACTTCAGTTCTTCTTCATGAAATGATTGAATACCTACACTCAAACGATTTACTCCAACAAGTTTAAGTTCTTCTAAATAATTAGCGCGATAATCATCAGGATTCATCTCCAAGGTAATTTCAACATCATCAGATATAATATAATGATCGTTAACTCTTTCTATTAGACTCTTGATATCATCTGAAGATAAAAGAGATGGTGTTCCTCCTCCGAAATAAATGCTGTTGATTATACTTTCTGAATGTAATTCTTGTTTCCTCAAATCCAACTCGACTAACATCGCTTCTAGAATTGATGTTTTGTGTTTAAGAGAAGTTGAAAAATGAAAATTACAATAATGACAAGCTTGTTTACAAAAAGGAACGTGAAAGTATAAAGCTGCCATAAAAATTAATTTTTTTAGCTTTTAATTTTCCCTGGATTTTGGCTTACAAAAGCTCCCCATCCAGTATATTTTTTTTGCCCCTGACTTGTTCCTGAATTAAAAAAATGACAAACTGCAGCCGCTAATCCGTCTGTAGAATCTAAGTTTTTTGGAAGGGTTTTAAACCCTAAGAGGCTTTGAAGCATTTTAGCCACTTGCTCTTTACTTGCATTACCATTTCCAGTGATGGCCATTTTTATTTTTTTAGGAGAATATTCGGTTACCGGTATGTCTCTAGATAAACCCGCAGCCATGGCAACCCCTTGAGCTCGTCCAAGTTTGAGCATGGATTGTACGTTTTTACCAAAAAAAGGTGCTTCCAGCGCTATTTCATCAGGATGATAAGTGTCAATTAATTCAATCGTGCGATTGAAAATATGTTTAAGCTTAAGGTATTGATCATCATATTTTGATAAAATCAATTCATTAAGTTGCATGAACTCCATTTCACCTTTAACTATCTTGATAAGTCCAAAACCCATTATCGTAGTTCCTGGGTCAATACCTAAGATTATTCTTTCATGCATTACTCTTGGGGTGAAGCTATGATTCTGATGGGTAACTTTAATTGTGTTTTTACTTTTATTCCAACGTTTGTTTTTATGGCAGGTAATGCTTGAGGTAAATTAGCAACTATACTTTCAAATTCAGTGTAAAGTGAATCTATTTTAGAAATAACATCGTATTCATCTTCAACATTAACCAATGAAAAATAACCCTCAAGGTCAATCCCAATTACAAAAACAACCTCTTGATCTAATGGTTCTGAAGTTATAAAATCATACTGGCTTAAAGCGTATGAAATATTATCACTAATCGTTTCTTTAAAACAAGTTAGATTATCTTCTCCTTCAAGGTAATTACAATCATCAAAAGATGGAGCTTGGTCTTTGTCATTCCAAAGAGACTGATCTTTTATCTGTTTTGAAGTAATTGTTGTTGTATTAAAATATTCACAACCTTGTGCAACAAAAAACAAAATGCCAATAGATGTAATTCTAGTTATAAAATTCATTTGACTGATTTTAAAGATTAAACAATAATAAAAAAGTTATATAATATGAACTAAAATTACTACTTTTTGGGTAACATTTCAACTTGAATAAACAAAACATTTTACAAACTAGTATTATCTCAAATGGACATTCTAATATTAACATGCTCAATCATCTTAATACTTTTAGGAATAGTTGGTAGCTTTCTTCCCGTATTACCGGGACCTTTAACAAGTTGGGGCGGTTTATTACTAATCCATTATCATACGCTAGTTCCACAAGACAATAAATTTATCTGGATTACTTTTGGAGTTGCGTTGGTAATTTTTATATTAGATTACTTTATTCCAGCCCTTGGGGCTAAAAAATTTGGAGGCACTAAATATGGATCATACGGAGCTACTATTGGCCTATTTATTGGCTTGATATCTCCTATCCCATTTGGAATTCTGATTGGACCTTTTTTGGGTGCTTATACTGGAGAACTTATAAATGATAATAGCAATAAAAAGAAGGCTCTAAATTCTGCAATTGGATCTTTAATTGGTTTCCTTGGTGGTGTGTTTATTAAGCTTTGTGCATCATTGGTATTTCTTTTCTACTTCTGTGCTATTATTTGGAATCACTTAGTAAGTGCTATTTTAAATTAAAAATAAGTACTCTTTTTATAAATCTTCAATCAAACCACAACACTATATTTATTTATGAAATTGTAATGGGTTAGGGTGTCAGCTAAAGGCGAATCAATAGCAGTAGTATCTTTACTAAAAAGGAGTTTGATTCATTCTTATATTTTTTCTTTTTTTTTATTATTTGACCAACAATATTGACTTCAACTTTTACGGGGTTATAGGTTAACCATCCTGTTTTGCTCTCTCCAAAATTATTGATACGAATATATTCTGGAGCATCCGTTATAATGGATGCTCGTTTTTGAGCTAATCTGAACTCATAAAATTTACTCGATAACTTTTGAACTCTATATAAATGACTTTTTAAATACGATCGTAATTCTAAATTCAAATCTTGCTCTAAATCATTTGTGCCCATAAGGAACATGTCATTTATTCGTAAAGTATTTAATAAAGTGTCTGATTCTGGATTAGAAAGTTGAACTACCCTACCTCCGTCTTTTTTTCTCTTTGTTACTGACCAAAAACTTACAACTTCTTCTTGAAAATTATGTTCTTTATCCATATAAATAATGACATGATGTTTGTTACGAGTGATTACATGCTGATTTACTCCTTCTCTCTTGTACTTCGTTTAATTCGACCCTATATTCTAATAGTAAATCACAACATTCCCATAATGCTTCATCGTTTTCTTGAGAAACTACTTGAAAAATGTGTATTCTTTTTTCAATAAATTTTAAGGTCTCTGCATTTATTGATTCTTCTGTATAATTAATATTAGACAAAAACCTAATTAATAAAAACGTATAACGGCACAATAGGTGTTTTGAACTTCTAGTTTTTTAAATAAACTCTTCTTAATTTCTTTAAAGTTATTATCATCTAAAATCAACAATCGTTAAATCTCAAAATCTCCTAAACCAAGGGCACATGATTATAATGTTGAATATTCAAAATCAGTAAGTTTAATAAAACGAATTAGGGTCTGTCCGATCATTTAGAAATAGTTATCTTCTTATTTTGAGACAAAAATCAATGATTTAAGAATACTTTGAATTACGACATGTAACAGCTGGTGGTATATATACCTAAAAGCGGTAGAAATAGATAATAAGTGGTAAAAAGCACCTAAAAATTAAGAAATTGACCTGTCTAAATTAATATTTAGGGTCTGAAAAAAAAAATGTATTTTTGCTTAATCATGATGAAATTATTCTTAATCACATTTGGACTACTTGCCCTTGCATTTGCAGGTATTGCTATTAAGATTTTGATTAAAAAAGACGGAGAGTTTGCCGGTACTTGCGCTAGCCAGAGTCCCTTCTTAAATAAAGACAATGAACCCTGTGGTTTTTGCGGGAAACTTCCCGATCAACAGGAATGTAAAAACCCTGAGCTAGCTCAACAATAAATCTAATTTTATTTTTTGTACATTCAAATATCTATGAAATCTAAAAAAGTTTTAGAAGCAATTAATGCTGCAAAAAAAAATAATCAAAAGGCTTTTGGTTTTCTTTTTGAAACTTACTGGGACTACCTATACAACTATCTTTTAAAAAAAAATGGAAATGAAGATCAAGCAGAGGACATTGCAGTTCGTTCCTTTGCAAAAGCCTTCGATAAAATCCAAACTTTCAACCCCAAATATACATTTGAAACATGGTTGACTACAATTTCAAATAACCTTCAAATTGACGAACATCGGAAAGAAAAGTCTAAAAATAAAATTGATTCTGCAGCTTTTGATCATCAGGCAATTACTCAAGTTCAGGATGGGAGTCCTTCCCCTGAAGACCTTTTAATTAGTACACAAAACTTATCCAATTTGCTTCTTAAAATAAAAACATTAAAGACAGAATATAAGACGATAATTCGATTGCGATTTTTTGAGGAACTTTCGTACAAAGAAATTAGTGAACGATTAGAGTTACCCCTAAACACAGTCAAAGTTACTTTACTTCGAGCCAAAAAAATTCTTGCCTCAAAAATAACAAATCATGAAGAATAAACTAAGTAAGCTAGGGCCAGGTCTTCTTTTTGCTGGAACTGCAATTGGCGTTTCACATTTAGTTCAATCTACAAGAGCAGGAGCTGATTTTGGCTGGGGATTACTATGGGCACTTATTCTTGTTAACTTTTTTAAGTATCCTTTTTTTCAATACGGCCCTCGATTTACGATTGCAACCAAAAAAAGTCTTTTAGATGGATATATGGAACTTGGAAAGGGTTATTTAAGAGCTTACTTCTTCCTTAACATAGGTACTATGTTTACAATTCAAACCGCAGTCACTATAGTTTCAGCGGGACTAGCGTCTCAGGTTTTTGGGATTTCAGACAATTTAGTTTATTGGTCTGTTGCTATTACGCTGATCTGCACATTAATCTTATGGTTGGGTAAATACGCTACACTTGATAGGATTGTAAAATGGGTGGTTTTAATTTTAACAGCAACAACAGTGATTGCAGTTGGTTTAGCATCTTTTAAGAATATCACTCCGCTACCCTTAACTCAAATTTTCCCTAAAGAAACCAGTCTTATATTTTTAATTGCATTTATGGGATGGATGCCCGCTCCTATGGATATTTCTGTGTGGCATTCTCTTTGGACAATTGAAAAAAACAAAGAAAGTGCATCCAATTTAACGATGAAAGAAAGTCTGTTTGATTTTAATGTTGGCTATTGGGTTACACTAATTTTAGGGGTTTGTTTCATGGGTCTCGGAGCATTTGTTATGTTTGGAACAGGAACCGAATTTTCGGATAAAGGAGGAGTTTTTGCTGCACAATTAATTGAACTGTATACTTCTACTCTGGGAAACGGGGTTTACTTGATCATTGCAATTGCAGCATTGGCAACAATGTTTAGTACAACAATCACCACACTGGATGCTTCTCCAAGAGCAATGAGTAAAACAATTGAATTGCTTTATCCCAAAAGAAATAAAAATGATTATAAAATGTGGCTTTTAATTCTTGCAGGAGGAACTGTATTCATCTTTACTTTTCTGCTTCCAGAAATGGGTCTTTTAATTCGGATAGCGACCGTTTTATCCTTTATCACAGCTCCTTTTTATGCGTTTTTGAACTTCAAATTAGTTTTAAGTAATCAAATGCCTGAGGAATATAAGCCAAGCAAAAGGCTTAAAATCCTTAGTGTTTTAGGTCTTGTTTTTTTAACAAGTTTTGCCTTAGGTTATCTACTAATTCTCTAAGTAGAAGTTTGTATATTTGCAACGTACAACAATATAATATATGTCGACGGAAATCAAGACTAAAGTAGCAACACCAAAACCCAAATGGCTTCGTGTAAAATTACCTACCGGTAAAAAGTACACAGAACTAAGGGGATTGGTTGACAAATATAAACTCAACACAATTTGTACTTCCGGAAGTTGCCCAAACATGGGAGAGTGCTGGGGAGAAGGAACTGCTACGTTCATGATTTTAGGCAATATTTGCACACGATCTTGCGGTTTTTGTGGAGTTAAAACAGGAAGACCCGAATCTATAGATTGGGATGAGCCTGAAAAAGTAGCAAGATCCATCAAAATTATGGGCATTAAACATGCCGTTATCACCTCTGTTGATAGAGATGACCTCAAAGATGGAGGCTCAATTATTTGGGGAGAAACCATTAATGCAATTCGCAGGATGAATCCTAAAACAACCCTAGAAACTCTGATTCCAGACTTTCAAGGAAACCAAAGAAACATTGATCGGATTATTGCGGTTAACCCAGAGGTTGTATCACACAATGTTGAAACCGTTAGAAGGCTTACACGAGAAGTGCGAATTCAGGCTAAATACGATCAAAGCTTAAAGGTGCTCTTGTATCTTAAACAACAAGGTGTTCGCAGAACAAAATCAGGGATTATGCTTGGTTTAGGGGAAACAGAAGAGGAAGTTATTCAAACCCTTAATGATTTAAGAAAAGCCGAAGTAGATGTAGTGACTATAGGTCAATATTTACAACCTTCAAAAAAACATCTCGGAGTAAAAGAGTTTATTACCCCAGAACAATTTGAACGTTATGAGAGAATCGGGAAAGAACTTGGCTTTAGGCATGTTGAAAGTGGCGCTCTAGTTCGTTCATCTTACAAAGCACACAAGCACATTCTATAGCAATCTGTTAATTTATCTTGCTTGTAGATAATATAATTTGATTCAACTGTTCTTCATCTTCCTTATTCAATTTCATTTCAATTTCTAAATAAAATAAAAGATTAGAATCTATAACAGGGTTTAATCTAATAAAATCCTTTTCTGTAGTCAGAATTAAAGAGCCGTTAGATCTTTGTTTTATTTGACGAATGTCCTTTTCAGTAAACAAATGATGATCTGGGAATTGAAGGTGTTCAAACTCACCACCAATTGCTTTTAAATAATATAATAAAGGGGTTGGATCTGCAATACCAGTAACCAATAAGAAGGGTAAGTTTTCAATTTTATTAATTGGAAAAGTAAGTTCTATACTTTTAATGTTTTTTGCATATCCAATTCCTGAAAAAAATAAATGTTGGGTATCTGCCAATTGTAACTTACTTGAAATTTCTTTTTTATTTTGTTCTGTTATGTTCGTTGGACATTTGGTTACGATAACAACATCTCCGCGCTTTTTACCAGAACTTAGTTCTCTTAAATTCCCTACTGGAAGATGAAAATCATTAACAAAAAGATGATCATATGAGGTCAAAAGTATCATTAAATCGGGGGTAACCCAACGGTGTTGAAAACAATCATCCCAAACAAAAACTGTATTATCCGTTGTACTTTTGAGCATGTTGTCCATTCCTAATCGTCTTCTTTCTGCAACAGCAACTTTTAATTCTGGATGTTTGGTGAAAAGCATCATAGGCTCATCACCTATCTCCTTAAAGGTCGATTCTGTAGAAGCTTCAACAAAGCCTTTAGTCAATCGGCCGTAACCTCTACTCAATACCGCAACTGGTTTTTTGTCTTTAATTAAAGAAACAATATAATCAACGCAAACAGATTTGCCTGTTCCTCCGGTAGATAGATTTCCAATTCCAATTGTAGAGTTTACATACTTTTTAGAAGAAAATAACCCTACATCAAAAAATAGGTTTCTCAAACTCGTTATTATGCCATATAGAATTGCGAAGGGAAAAAGAAAGAATCGTAAGAAGATCATGCCGACGAATATATTATATTTGTAAAGATAACATTTCGTTTGTGAGACAATCCCTGTAAATCGAAAAACATGAATTTGGCTTTATGAAAATTAATGAAATCACTAAGGTCCTAGAAGCATGGGCTCCCCTGACATATGCCGAAGATTTTGACAATGTAGGGCTATTAGTTGGAGACAATTTAGCAGAATGCTCAAAAGCTTTAATCACTATAGACACCACCGAAGAAGTAGTTAATGAAGCAATACGGGAAGGCTGTGAATTAATTATTAGTTTTCATCCAATTATATTTTCTGGACTTAAAAAGTTAACCGGTAAAACTTATGTTGAACGAGCTGTCCTTAAAGCTATAAAAAACGACATTGCTATATATGCAATTCATACTGCTTTAGATAATCACAAACACGGCGTAAGTTTTCAAATGGGTCTTGAATTAGGATTGAAAAATCAACAGGTGCTGATCCCTAAAAACGACATCCTATTGAAACTAAATACATATGTGCCCCATAATTATGTGTCAAAAGTTCTTGAATCACTTCACAATGCTGGAGCTGGATCTATCGGCAACTATGATGCTTGTAGCTTCTCTGTAGATGGAATGGGTAGGTTTACAGGAAATGATAAAAGCACACCCGCTAATGGAACAAAAGGGGTTCCAACCGAAGCAAAAGAACAACAACTCAATCTAATATTCCAAAAACATCAGGAAGAAGCAATAATAAATGCACTTAATGAGGCACACCCCTATGAAGTTGTATCCTATGAGATTAACAACATAAACAATTCAAATCAAGATGTTGGAATGGGAAGTATTGGAGAATTAAATCATGAAATGAAGGAAAATGGATTCTTGGATTATGTCAAAAAAAACCTCAATTGTTCAACCATTCGACATTCTAAATTTAATGGAAATAAAATACAGAAAGTTGCTCTATTAGGTGGATCAGGAAGCTTCGCAATAGCAGCTGCTAAACATCAAGGGGCAGATGCATTTATCACAGCAGACCTCAAGTATCATGATTTTTTTGAAGCTGAAAATAAAATACTTTTAGCAGATGTTGGCCATTATGAAAGTGAACAATTCACAAATAAATTAATAGCAAGCTATCTTACAAAAAAAATGCCTAATTTTGCATGCATTTTATCACAAGAAAAAACCAATCCAGTTAATTATTTCTAGTATGGCAAAGAAAAAAGAAATCTCAGTAGAAGAAAAGTTAAGATCACTTTTTGATCTTCAAATTATAGACTCTCGAATTGATGAAATTAGAAATGTTCGCGGTGAACTTCCTCTAGAGGTTGAAGATCTTGAGAGCGAAATCGCTGGAATGGATCTTAAACTTGAGCAACTAAATTCCGAATTGAATGATTTTGATTTTGGTATTAAAGAAAATAAAAACATCATTGAAAGTGCGAATGATCTAATTGCAAAGTATGCAGACAAACTCAAAAATGTCCGCAACAACAGAGAATACAATTCCATAGTTAAAGAGGAAGAATATCAACAACTTGAAATTCAATTGGCTGAGAAAAAGATAAAAGAACTTAAAGTTAAAATTGAGCAAAAGAAAGAAATCATTGACGTTTTAACTGAGCAATTGAGTGTTAAAACCAATCACTTAACTGCAAAAAAGGAAGAATTAAATGAAATTATGCAAGAAACTGCAAAAGAAGAAACTCTTTTAATGAAACAATCTGCAGTCTTTCAAGAAAAGATTGACGATCGTTTAATTGTTGCATATAAAAGAATACGTGGAAGTGTTAAAAATGGATTGGCTATTGTGCCTATAGAAAGAGGAGCTTCAGGAGGTTCTTACTTTACCATTCCACCTCAAGTTCAGATGGAAATTGCTTCTAGAAAAAAGATAATAACAGACGAATATAGTGGTCGTATTCTTGTTGATGCAGAACTTGCTGAAGAAGAGTATGTCAAAATCAATAAATTAATTAAGAGTGTATAATATTTTATTAAATATTCAAAAAAGCTACCCAAGGGTAGTTTTTTTTTGATCTTATTTTAAGGGTAGGAAGAAATCACTAGAACATCACCAAAAGAAATGAAAGGATTCGTTTGCCATAAGGGTCATTATTTAGCCTAAATTCATTTTTCTTAACTCCATTTGTACAGTCTAAAAAAAATAGAGTAATTTTATATTATGCAAATAAAGACTCTTTCTTTTCGTCTTTTTCAAAACATCAAAAACCGAGATTCTTACTCTTTGGTTTAACGTCCCTATTTTCTCCTTAAAAAGAGATTTCAAAATTTTAAATTAACTAACATCCTTTTGGTATGCAATTACCTTATATAGAACCTTATAAAATTAAAACTGTGGAATCGATTCAAATATCGACTCCCGAACAAAGAAAAAAATGGATTGAAGAAGCCTCCTACAACCTCTTTAGGTTAAACAGCGATCAAGTCATTGTAGACTTAATAACGGATTCAGGCACAGGAGCTATGTCAGACAAGCAATGGGCAGAAGTGATGCTGGGTGATGAAAGTTATGCAGGTTCGCGCTCGTTTATTAAGCTAGAAAACACTGTAAAAGAATTAACAGGTTTTGATTATTTTATTCCTGTCCATCAAGGTCGAGCTGCAGAAAATGTGTTGTTCTCAGCTTTGGTAAAAGAGGGTGACTTTATCCCAGGTAATGCTCATTTTGACACTACAAAAGGACACATCGAATATAGAAAAGCTACTGCTGTGGACTGTACAATTGATGAGGCCTTCGACATAACAATAAATCACCCTTTTAAAGGTAACATTGACCTGTATAAACTAGAGAAAAGTCTTAAGAAATATCCCAAAGAAAAAATTCCTTTTGTACTGATGACAATTACCTGCAACTCAGCAGGCGGACAACCTGCATCTATAGAAAACATGAGAGCTGTTCGTGCCATATGTAATCAATATGAAGTTGGATTTTATATTGATGGAGCGAGGTTTGCTGAGAATGCCTATTTTATTAAAACACGCGAAAAAGAATTTGCTAACCACAGCATCAAAGAAATTGTAAAAGAAACCTTTTCATTAACGGACGGAATGACCATGAGTGCAAAAAAAGACGGTCTTGTCAACATGGGAGGGTTCATCGCGCTTAACGACGTCGAGGTCTATAAAGCCTGTTCTACTTTTGCAATCATGTACGAAGGTTTTGTTACCTACGGCGGAATGTCAGGAAGAGACATGGGTGCATTAGCTCAGGGACTTACTGAAGGTGTAGCGTTTGATTATTTGGAAAGCAGAATAAAACAAATAGCTTATTTAGGCAAACGACTTGATGAATTTAACATTCCTGTTCTTAAGCCTTTTGGAGGTCATGCAGTATACATAGATGCATCAAAATTTGTACCTAACATTCCCAAAGAGCAGTACAGAGCACAGTCCTTGGCGATCGAGTTATATATTGTTGCAGGAATAAGGGGCGTAGAAATAGGTACTTTATTGGCCGACCGAGATCCTGTAACCAGAGAAAATCGTTTTCCAAAGCTAGAAATGGTTCGCTTAGCTATCCCTAGAAGGGTTTATACCCTTTCTCATATTGAATATGTTGCCGAGGCAATAAAGAAAGTGTTTGATACGCGCAATCAGGCCAAAAGTGGTTATTCCATAAAATGGGAGGCTCCTATAATGAGGCATTTTACGGTTGAACTCAAGAAAATTTGAATTAGAATACTGACTAATAAAACCAAATTTGTTTGTCTGTCAAAACCAGGGGAAGAGTTGGTAAGTTTTACTGGGTTTTATTTTGATTTTAAGGTAATAAACGGAAAGTTAATTAATTTTCATAGATTTTTTAAATTCCAATCTTCTGTTCTATGGAATCAAAAACTTCTTTTACCTCATTATTTAATCCATTAGAGACTTTAATCATTCTTTTTATAAAAACTCCTTTCTTAATTTCTTTATCAACATATTTAACTGCTTTTTTTGCCATGGCATCTCCTTTTTTTTCAATAGCAAGCCAATAACTAAATTGTTTAACATTCGTATATCCTCTAGTTAACAGGTCTCTAATGAATGTTTCATCAATTTGACCACTTATAATTTCCCAATTAGTCTTAGGATCTCCCTTTTTACCATCAAAAGAATAAACATCGTCTATACGCATCTCCAACAAAAGCTGATTTTCAGAAAATAAAAAACTTAATTCACTTGAAACCTTATAAATTGAAGTTGTGTTTTGAGCTGTTTGAATTATCTTCGGACTCATTTCAAAACCTCTTTCTACAATTATTTTATTTTTATTATCATATTTAGTGGCATCTGTAGGAGACTCAAAATTTTGACCAATCCACTCCTTAATTAAAGAGTGAATTTCTTCTTGAGATAAACTTTTTAGATTATATAATTTTTTGAAACCATACAATTCCTTAGAAAGATCCTGAGAGATAGATGAAAATGAAATTAAAAAAACAGTAATCGATAAAAATAATCTCATAATTTTATTATATTAAAATTCAAAAGTTATTTGACCTTCTCCATTACGTAGTTCACAGAATCATCTTCTTCATTATAAACAAAAGCTATTTTATAACCGTTAGTAACAAGAAGATTCACAACACCCATTATTCCATTGAATGAAAACTTTTTACCATCATCATCTAAAACGTGTCCTTTACTAATGTCCTTAACTCTGGCTATTTGTCCATAATCTAAAAACACTTTTATTTGAAATGGTTTTAATAATTTTCTTGTAAAATTGATCCTAATATACTTAGCATCTAACTCGGAAATAGGAATCCCATTTACAGATTGAGAATATGAAGTTATTGTAAATAAAAAAATAAGGGTATAAATAATTTTTTTCATCAAATTTTTATGTTTGCTTTTTCTAATATAGAAAATATTAATACAATTTTCCCTTTATTTTTATAAAATTTATTGTTTTTGGTTAAATGAATACAATGACATAAGCTGTAATTAGGTTTTGTTATATTAGTAAAGTGGACCATAATCTATATAAATGAAAAAATATTTTATTGAGGGAGTATTGATGGATCGATGGATTTGATGAAAGATGAGTTATATAAAGATTGAGGTTTGGGAAGATTTGAAGATAAAAAGAGATTGGTAGAAAAATATTTGGATTGGGTAAGTGTTGAGTATTTAGATGGGGATAATATTGGTAAGAGATGTAGAGTTAGAATGAGAGTTAGAATTAAAATTAGTGTAGGAAAAAAAGGTTATGGAATAGAGTTTGAGAATGGAAAAAGTTTAGAGAATAATGGGAATAAAAAAAGAGATATAGGTTATATATCTCGATTTAAGTGTGTGGGCGCTGAGGGATTCGAACCCCCGACCCCTTGGGTGTAAACCAAGTGCTCTGAACCAACTGAGCTAAGCGCCCCAGCGGGTGTAAATATAGAATAGTTTATCTTGTTTACAAAGAGTTTTTTAAAGAATTTCAGCAACCACAAAAGCACTCCCACCTACATAAATAAAATCTTCATACCCTGCACTCTTAAGGGCTGATTTATAGGCTATATCAATAGTTTTATAAGCTCTAGCCTGTAGCTTATAGTTTTCAGCATGTTTGATTAAAGTAGAAACTTTTTCAGCTCTTTTGATGTTGGGAGCGCTAAAATAATAAATAGCCTTCTTTGGAAGAATTTCAAAAATTGACACTAGATCTTTTTCTTTAACAAAACCAAGAACAAGATGAAGCCCTCGATGCGGTATTTTTTTAATCTGTTCAACAACATAAGAAAATCCTGGTGCATTATGCGTTACATCTGCTACCACATAAGGAGCATCTCTTAATACCTGCCAGCGACCTTTCAAGTTTGTGTTAGAAACAACTTTAAGTAAACCCGAAGCAACATGCTCTCTCTTTATTTTATCTAATCCTAGTTCATTAACAGCAACAACTGCTGTTTGAATATTTTTAGACTGATACAAGCCTTTTAAGTCCGATTGGTGTAAATGGACTTCCTTTGCGTCCGCGAATGTGATTGTAGCTTTTAAAAGGCTCGATCGTTCTTGAAAAACTGAAACAATTTCTGATTGAGTTTCTCCAATAACTACAGGGACATTTTCTTTAATAATACCCGCTTTTTCTTTTGCAATTGAGACCAGTGTATTCCCTAAAAACTGTGTGTGATCAAAACCTATATTGGTAATCACAGAAAGAACTGGGGTAATAATATTGGTAGCGTCTAATCGGCCACCTAAACCAACCTCAACAACTGCATAATCAATATTTTGACTACTAAAATACTCAAAAGACATTCCAACGGTAAGTTCAAAAAAAGAAAGTTGAGCGTCTATAAAATAGGACTTGTACTTTTGTACAAAAGCAACTACGTAAGCGGTTTCAATAGCAATACCATTGATCCGTATACGTTCTGTAAAATCTTTTAGATGAGGTGAAGTGTATAGACCTACTTTACATCCTGCTTCCATTAAAACGGAGGTTATCATATGCGCGGTGGACCCCTTACCGTTTGTGCCTGCAACATGAATAGAAGTAAAGTTTTTGTGTGGATTTCCAAGGTAAGTCATGAAATCCTTCATTTTTTTTAAGCCTGGCTTATAAGCAACAGCTCCTTGTTGCTGGTACATCGGTAATTGATTGTATAGCCAAGAGCGTACTTCTTCGTATGAATCCACGATTATTCGCCTAATTTAAAATTAACAACAACAAATCCAACTTGCTTGTTTGGTGCGTTAGTATCTGAGAACCATTTGTGTAAATAAGCTGTTTTTTCTGCTGGAGCTAATAGACACGGGTGAGAGTTTGTAGTTCCCTTTACCCCTGCTTCTGCCAATACAACAGTGCCAGACTTATCAACCGTAATTCTGACTACCACAACTCCCTCTTGGTTACATTCCTGAGTCACAGATCCTTGATTCTTAAGACTTCGACCATTCAAACCAAAACCATCTCCTTTGCCCCCTAAACCCGCAGTGCCGTAGTAACTATTTGTATAAGGGTTTCCTTCTGTTTTTCCTTTATCTCCAACTTCTTCATCGTCTCCTTCACCTTGACTCGATTCCTCTGATTTATTTGAGTTGTTGAATAAATTAGAAAGAACTTGTTTGGTTGATTTAGAAACCGTCGGTTTGGGTGATTCTTGTATAACTTCCTCCTTAACTTCGTTTGTGGGAGTTTTGATTTCTGATATTTTTGGGGTTGAAATTTTTTCTATCTTATTCTTTATAATTGGCACCGAAGGATATTTTTGGGTTAAAACTTTTGGAGCTTTTACCTCAGTCACCTTAGGGGAGGTTTTTGTAATTTCTGCTTTTGCATTTACCTGTTGCTGTTCAACTTGTTTTGGTTGAGTTTTAGGCGGGGTTTTTCCTTTTCCTTGAGATGTTGTTCCAAAATTGACCTCCATTCCGTATGATATTGGGGGATCAAAATAAGAAAGACCTATCCACGAAAATACAATTAGAAGCAACAGCATTATTATGCTCGTAAGCATTGCTGACTTTTTTTTATGTGGTGTGTTAAGAAAACTCATAAATAAATTTTTACTGGGAGTCTACTGCTAAAACAACTTTAATTGAATTCTGATTGGCAATACTCATTACAAATACTACTTCTTCTATAGGAACATTTTTTTCTGCTCGTAAAATTATTACTCGTGAATCTGACTTGCCTAATGTACTGAGTAGCTGAGCTTTTAGTTTACTTTTTGATACGGTTTTATCATCAATATAAAAACGATTATCCTTGTTAATTGAAACCGTAATAGAGCTTCTGTTTTCTGTCTTACCTTTAGCCTGCGGTAGCTTAACCTCAATAGTATCCAATTGCTTTGTCAAGGTAGAAGCAATCATAAAAAAGATAAGCAACAAGAAGACAATATCCGTCATAGAAGACATATTGAATTCAGGGGTTATTTTATTTCTTCCTCTAAGGTTCATTAGGCTGCAGGTTCATTAAGTAAGTCTAAAAATTCAAAAGAAATTGCTTCCATTTGATATACTACTTTAGAGGTTTTAGCAACCAAATGGTTGAATGTTATATAACCTACAATTCCTACTATAAGTCCAGCTACTGTTGTTGTCATTGCAGTATAAAGTCCGTCTGATAATAATTTCATGTCGATGTTTCCACCTGCGTTAGAAATTTCAAAAATAGACAGAATCATTCCAATCACAGTTCCCAAGAACCCGAGCATTGGAGCTGCACCAGCAATTGTTGCTAAGACGCTTACGTTTTTTTCTAATTTATAGACTTCAAGTCTCCCGGCGTTTTCAATAGTTGTGTTGATATCTTCTAAGGGTTTTCCTATTCGAGTGATCCCTTTAGCAATAAGTCGAGCTACAGGAACATCTTCTTTTACACACAATGCCTGCGCTGTTTCTATTTTACCTTGTGAAACATACAAGCGAATCTGATCCATAAAAGTGTCGTCTATTTTCAAGGCCGAACGAATGGCAAACCAACGCTCAAAATAGATATATAAAGCGATGATCAATAGTAAAAAAAGTAAGCCTATGATAAACTGACCCCCTAGGCCACCATTTTTTATAAGTTCAATAAGAGAAAGTGTTTTCTCTGTTCTAAGTTCTTCTGTTGTTTGAATAAAAAAAGACATCATCATGCTGTTGTATAAAGGTTTTAACTATAGAACGAAAAAGCTGCCATTTAAGTATATATTAAACAACAAATCCGCGCAAAAGCATAAAGGTTATTGATCCTGAAATAAATCCAAGCAAGGCGAGCCATGATATATTCTTGAAATACCAAAAGAAATCAATCTTCTCCATACCCATAGCGACTACTCCTGCTGCAGATCCTATAATCAACATACTACCTCCTGTTCCCGCTGAAAAAGCAATAAAATGCCATAGCCCGCTATCTGTTGGCTCAGAAAACATTCCAATACTTGCTGCTACTAAGGGCACATTATCAATAACTGCAGAACCAAAACCTAATAACATAATTACAATATCCGTATTTGGAATGGTAGTATTAAGTGTTTCTGCAAAAGCAAACAACATTCCTAAAGATTCTAATGCAGCAACTGCTAATAAAATCCCCAAGAAAAAAAGAATACTGGGTAATTCAATCTTAGATAAAGATTTGTGAACTGGACTGTGGTGAGAAGCTGCGTCACTCTCTTGGTCAATAGACGTAATATTTATTTTTGCTGCACTAAAAATTTCTGCAAAAGTAGATACAAGCGCTAATGAGAACATCATTCCAACATAAGGCGGAAGGTGTGTAATTGTTTTAAAAACTGGAACAAAAACAATTGCCAAAAGCCCTAAATAAAGCATGGTTGAACCATGTTTATGAATCGCATCGTCATCATCGATATCATCCATTTTAATATTTCCTTTGAATGCAGGTAAAAAAAATGCCACAAAAACAGGGACAATAACACACACAACCGAAGGAAGAAATAAATAAGTAATTAGTTTAATCGTGGTTACTTTATCAGCAATCCACAACATTGTAGTTGTTACATCTCCAATTGGAGACCAAGCACCACCAGCATTTGCAGATATTATGATTAGACCTGCAAACCAAAGCCTTGTGTCTCGATCTATAATAACCTTTTGCAGGATAGTAATTAATACAATCGTTGCGGTAAGGTTATCAATTATTGCAGATAAAATGAATGCTAGAACAGCAAAAATACAAAGTAATAACCTCTTGGATTTTGTTTTTATAAATGATTTTATAGTCGAAAATCCATTGAAATAGTCAATAATTTCAACAATGGTCATAGCCCCAAGTAAGAAAATTATTATTTCAGCAGTTTTACCTAAATGGTGTAATAAAATTTCGTCGATGTGGGTGGGGTCTAATTTTTTAAGAGTCGTGTTTACTTCATAAACGGGCATATGCCATAGGGCAATAACTGCCCAAAGTATAGCCATCATGGCTAAGGCTGGGATTAATTTATCTATTTTGAGGGTATGTTCTAGCGTAATCGCCAGGTAACCAAGAGCAAAAATAAATACCAAGATAATTTCCATAGGGTTTGATTTGATGCTCTTAAAATTAAAGAAAGGGTTTTATGGTCTCTTGTGCAGTCTAAAATATAAATTTAATTCTAAATATAGCTTAAAAAATTTCAAATATAACTCCCGAAGAATGATCTCTTGATGATCCTGTTACTGAAGCAAAACAATTATGTTGCCCCAACGACCTTAAAAGCCCTAGAAACCCAAAAACCATAGCCTCTTTAAAATCAATGATAGTATCACTTGGAATGCATATTTGAGCTGAACATTTATCTTGAATTAGTTGCATTAAAAAAGTGTTATGAGTGCCTCCTCCTGTAAAAAGTATTTTGCCTGAATCGGGTAAAACTTTTAAGATTTGAGTTGCCAAATGCGAAGCATAAGTATGCATTAAATCTGGAATAGATTCTTGTTCATAAGAACTCAATAATGGAGTCACATTTTGAGCCAGCCATTCAACTCCCAAAGATTTAGGAAGTGCCTCATTATAAAAAGACAAAGCATCCAATTCATCTAACAGGGGTTTAACTATTTTACCCTTTGAAGCAATTGCTCCACCTGCATCATAAGCTAGGTTTAATTTATGCGCATAGAAGTTGAAAATCAAATTTGCTGCTGCTATATCAAAAGCAATTGGACTAGAGTCACCGAGTAAACTAATGTTAGCAAAACCACCTAAATTAACGCAAGCTGCATATTCAGAAAAAAGATGAAACTCCCCACCAGGAACTAATGGAGCGCCTTGACCTCCAAGTGCAACATCTTGAACCCTAAAGTCACAAACAACCCTATGCTGAAGCAGATCTGCAAGTTGCTTTTGATTTCCAATTTGAAAGGTAAGTCCTTGTTCTGGTTGATGAAAAACTGTATGCCCATGAGAACTTATCAAGTCTATCGTATGGTCGGAGTTTTCATTTATAAAAAGCTGAATTTGCTCAGCCAAGAAATTTGTATAATTCAAATCCAAAAGTGCCAGCTGCTCAGGTTTCATTAAGCGGGCTTCAGTAAGCCTCTTTTTCCATTGCTCAGTGTATGATTTTGTTGTTGTTGAGATTAATTGGTATTCCCATTTTTTATTGTCCAAAACAAATTCAATCAAAGCCAAATCTAAACCATCTAGAGAGGTTCCAGACATAACACCAATTACGCAATAACGCCCTTTATTTTTCATAATCTAATTAATATGAAGTTATATAATCCATATTATATAGAGCGTCTTATGGAATACTATTTTGAATTAATCATAAAAATAGGAGCTTAATTTAATAAATTCTGAAGATATTGGTCCTAAAAATCAAGACTCTTTAACTAATCAAACTTTAGATATCCAAAATAGCACAAAAGTGTTTAAATCAATTATTTTTGATTTACAAAAACCAAGAATTATGTTACCAAAAAAACAAGGACTCTACTCTCCTGACTATGAACACGACAACTGCGGCGCAGGATTCATTTGTAGTTTAGAAGGGGAAAAAACCAATGACATCATTGGAAAAGCATTGGATATTCTTGTGAAACTTGAACACAGAGGAGCAGTAAGCTCAGATGGAAAAACAGGAGATGGTGCTGGAATCTTAATTGAAATTCCCCATGATTTCATGGTCAAGAATTGTTTGTTCGAACTTCCTGAAGCACATCAATATGCAATTGGAATGTCTTTTTTACCACAAAAGAAAAATCAACGTAATTTTTGTACGCAACTTTTTGAAGAAGAAATAAAAAAACAAGGCTTGTCAATTTTAGGCTGGCGAAAAGTTCCTGTTAATCGATCTGTTGTTGGTCGTATTGCTCAACAAACAGAACCTTACGTTGCACAGGTATTTGTTGGCAAGGGAAATCAATCACTTTCAGACCAAGAATTTAATGTTAAATTATTTATCGCTCGAAAAATTACAGAACATAAAATCATTGCTTCAAAACTTTCTCAAAGCAACTATTTTTACTTCCCTAGTCTTTCTACACATACACTTATATACAAGGGTTTATTGGTTCCCGAAGATATTGAAGCTTACTATTTAGATTTATCAGATCCTTTGGTTGTAACCCGATTGGCTTTAGTTCACCAAAGATTCTCTACCAATACCTTCCCAACATGGGATTTGGCACAGCCCTTTAGATATATGTGTCACAACGGAGAAATCAACACTTTCAGAGGGAATTCAAGTCGTATGCAAATGCGTGAAGAACTTTTTAAAAGCGATTTAATTGGAGATGATATCAAAGAAATACTTCCAATTATTTTAAAAGGAAAGTCAGATTCTTCATCAATGGATATGGTTGTTGAATTATTACTAGCTACCGGCAGATCGTTACCTGAAGTAATGATGATGTTAGTTCCAGAAGCATGGGAAAAACACAAGTCGATGGATCCTCTTAAAAAAGCATTTTACCAATACAATTCCTGTATAATGGAGCCTTGGGATGGACCCGCTTCTATTCCTTTTACAGACGGAAAATACATTGGAGCTTTACTTGACCGAAACGGACTTAGACCCTCAAGATATACCGTGACCAAAGACGGTTATGTTGTTATGTCATCGGAGGCTGGAGTTCTTGATATTGAACCTATAAACGTGGTTAAACACGGTCGTCTAGAGCCCGGAAGAATGTTCCTTGTGAATATGGATGAGGGACGAATTATTGAGGATGAAGAAATTAAAACCAAGGTTGTTTCTGAACGTCCCTACCAAGAATGGCTAGACAAACATCTTTTAAGACTTTCTGAAGTCCCTTACACAGGCAATCATGTTACGGTTGAATCAGAAGATTACGATACACGATTACGAGTTTTTGGTTATACACAAGAAGATTTCAAAACTTTAATACTCCCAATGAGTATTAAAGGAAAAGAAGCTATTGGTTCGATGGGAACGGACACTCCTTTGGCTGTATTATCAGATCGCCCTCAGTTACTTTACAACTACTTCAAGCAACTTTTTGCTCAAGTAACTAACCCGCCTCTGGACGGAATTCGGGAAGAAATAGTTACCGATACTTCTTTGTCAATCGGAAGTGATATCAACCTCTTTGACATCACTGAAGATCATGCAAAAAAGCTTAACATTCAAAACCCAGTAATCTCAAACGAAGATTTAGATAAAATCAAATACATTGAGCATGCAGACTACAAAACCATTTCAATATCTACCTTATACCCTATCGAAAAAGGGGTTAATGGACTGGAAAATGCGTTAGAAAATATTATTTCTGAAATTGAAAAAGAAATTGAAAATGGTGCTAACATTGTTATACTATCCGATCGTGGTGTTTCTTCTAAAATGGCTCCTATTCCGATTCTACTAGCTTGTGCTCATACACAAAACTCGTTTAAACGTCTTCAAAAAAGATCTAAATTTGGAATTGTAATTGAATCCGCAGAACCACGTGAACCACATCATTTCTCTTGCCTATTTGGTTATGGTGCAAGTGCAATTAACCCCTATATGGTTAATGAAATTATTGAAGAACAAGTTGAAGTAAAGAATATAAAAGGATTTAGTGCTCACGATGCAATACAAAATTACAACAAAGCTATAGCAACAGGGATTGTTAAGGTTATGAATAAAATAGGAATCTCCACGCTAAACTCCTACCGTGGCTCTCAGATATTTGAAGCGCTCGGACTGAGCGAGATCTTTGTAGACCAATACTTTTGTAATACATCCACTCGAATAGAAGGAATTGGTCTTTATGAAATCGAAAAAGAAATTTCTCGTCGTCACAAAAAAGCATTCAATATCGAAAGTCTTTCTGGACTTGATTTAGAAATCGGTGGAGAATATCGCTGGCGAAGAAACGGAGAGGCACATATGCTAAACCCTACTACCATTGCAAAACTTCAACAAGCGGTAAATCAAAATAACTTTGAGAGTTATGAGGTATACTCTAAAATGGTTAACGAACAAACAGAAAAGCTAATGACTCTGAGAGGTTTATTTGAGTTTTCTAGTTTTGATCCAATTCCAATCGAAGAGGTTGAGCCTTGGACAGAAATTGTAAAAAGATTCAAAACAGGCGCTATGTCTTTAGGATCAATTAGCGCAGAAGCCCACGAAAATTTAGCCATTGCGATGAATCGTATTGGGGGTAAAAGTAATTCTGGAGAAGGAGGTGAAGATCCAAAACGTTTTCAGCCAGACAACAACGGAAACTGGAGGAACAGCGCAATAAAGCAAGTTGCTTCTGGTCGATTCGGGGTAACCAGTCACTATTTAAGTTCTGCAAAAGAAATTCAAATAAAAATGGCTCAAGGCGCCAAACCTGGAGAGGGGGGACAACTTCCTGGCCCAAAAGTAAATCCTTACATAGCCTCGGTTCGAAATTCTACTCCTTATGTTGGGTTAATTTCCCCACCACCTCATCATGATATTTATTCTATTGAAGATTTAGCTCAGCTTATATTTGATTTAAAAAACGCAAACCGAGAAGCTAGAATAAATGTAAAATTAGTTTCTGAAGTCGGAGTTGGAACAATTGCAGCTGGGGTAGCCAAAGCAAAAGCAGATGTAATTTTGATTTCTGGATTTGATGGTGGAACTGGAGCTTCTCCACTTACCTCTCTCAAGCACGCTGGACTTCCTTGGGAACTTGGAATAGCAGAAGCACAACAAACATTGGTAATGAACGACCTTCGTAACCGAATCGTTTTAGAGTGTGACGGACAAATGAAAACAGGCCGAGATGTAGCAATAGCATGTTTATTAGGTGCCGAAGAATTTGGCTTCTCTACTGCACCACTTGTAGCGTCTGGATGTATAATGATGCGTGCATGTCACCTCAATACTTGTCCGGTGGGTATTGCAACTCAAGATCCAGAATTGAGAAAGAATTTTAAAGGAAAACCTGAGCATGTAATCAACTTCATGTACTTTGTTGCAGAAGAATTGAGAGGAATTATGGCGCAATTAGGTTTTAGAACCATCAAAGAAATGGTGGGACAATCGCAAAAAATCAATATGAAAAAAGCGGTTGGTCATTATAAAGCTCAAGGAATTGATCTCTCAAAAATATTATATAAACCTGAGGTTGGATCGCTTGTAAAACTTCATAATACCCGAAAACAAGATCACGGTCTTGATAATGTTATTGACTTCAAAATTATAGAAGCGGCACACCCTGCTATCTACAGAAAAGAAGAGCAACATCTAGAGTTCCCTGTTTGCAATACCGACAGAACAGTCGGAGCAATATTGAGTAATGAGATTTCAAAAATGCACGGTGCTCCAGGACTACCTGAAGATACATTAAGCTTAAAATTTACAGGAACAGCAGGGCAGAGTTTTGGAGCATTTGCTGCAAAAGGCTTGTTCATGAAAGTCTCAGGAACTTGTAATGATTACTTTGGAAAAGGACTCTCTGGAGCAAAACTTATAGCTCAAGTGCCAGAAGAAGCTACTTTTAAGGCTGATGAAAACATAATCATTGGAAACGTTGCGCTCTATGGAGCAGTCACTGGTGAAGCTTATATCAACGGAATTGCTGGAGAACGTTTCTGTGTTCGAAACTCTGGAGCAATTGCGGTTGTTGAAGGTATTGGAGATCATGGTTGTGAATATATGACCGGAGGTATTGCCTTGATTATTGGAGAAACAGGGCGTAATTTTGCTGCTGGAATGAGTGGTGGAATTGCATACCTATTTAATGACGATGGAATTTTTGATGAGAAAAAATTTAACTTAGAAATGGTAGAACTCGAAGACTTAACTGATCAAGATAAAGAAACTGTTCAGGGTTTACTTCAAAACCACAAAGACTATACAAACAGTTCTAAGGCTGCACAAATACTAAAAGATTGGCCGGATAGTTCTAAGAATTTCATCAAAGTAATGCCAACCGATTATAAAAATGCACTAGCAATACTTGCTGCAGAAGAAGAAAATAAATTAAAGGCTTAAGCGATGGGAAAATTAAGAGGATTTTTGGAATACGACAGAATCAAAGAAGAGGTAATTGATCCTAAAAAGCGAATTGACAACTACAAAGAATTTACAGTTGCTCCTTCTAACGAAGTACTTCAAGAGCAAGGTGGACGTTGTATGGATTGTGGTGTTCCCTTTTGTCATAGCGGTTGTCCATTAGGAAATTTAATTCCTGATTTTAACGATGCTGTTTATAAAAATCAATGGGAAAAAGCATTACACATATTACAAGCTACAAACAACTTCCCGGAATTTACAGGTCGCCTATGTCCCGCTCCTTGTGAAGAAGCTTGTGTTTTAGGAATTACGAATCCACCTGTTTCTATTGAATTAATTGAAAAATATATAGTTGAACGTGGCTTTGCAGAAGGATGGATTAAAGCACAACCACCTGCAGAAAGAACTGGAAAAACAATCGCAATTGTTGGATCAGGTCCGGCTGGTCTTGCAGCTGCACAACAGCTTAATAAAGCTGGTCATACCGTTACTGTTTTTGAACGTGACAACAAAGTTGGTGGTTTATTACGCTACGGAATTCCAGATTTTAAAATGGAAAAAAATATAATCGACAGACGTCTTGAAATTCTTGAAGCTGAAGGGATTATTTTTAAGTGTAATGTTGAAATCGGAAAGGACATTAGCGCCGAAACTTTAGAATCAGATTTTGATGTCATTCTTATTGCTGCAGGAGCTACTATAAAAAGAAATCTGCCAATACCTGGTTCTGAACTTAAAGGTGTAGTTCAGGCTATGGACTTTTTGCCACATAACAACAAAGCTGTAGATGGTCAATTAGAACGAGAAGCTAAATATACAGCTAAAGATCGTGATGTAATTGTTATTGGTGGAGGTGATACAGGTTCCGATTGTATCGGAACTTCTAATCGTCAAGGAGCAAAAAGTGTAACTAACTTCGAAATAATGCCCAAGCCTGCAGATGGAAGAACAGAAGAAAACCCTTGGCCATACTGGCCATTTAAACTCAAAACTACTTCTTCTCACGAAGAAGGAATTCACAGAGAATGGAGCATTCTAACCAAAGAATTTGTTGGTGATGCTAAAGGAAATGTTGTGGGATTAAAAACAGTTGAAGTACGTTGGAAAAAAGTACCTGGAGAACGTCCACAACTTATAGAGAAAGAAGGATCTGGAAAAGAATGGCCTTGTGATATGGCATTACTGGCTCTAGGTTTTACAGGACCCGAAAAAACTTTGCCAGAAAAGTTGGGTGTGACTTTTGACAAACGGGGAAATGTAGAAGGAATTAAACAATACCAAACAAATAAGTCTTCTGTTTTTGCTGCGGGTGATGTGCGAAGAGGTCAGTCTTTAATTGTTTGGGCAATTTCTGAAGGACGAGAGTCAGCACATCAAATCGACACTTACCTCATGGGGGTTTCGACCTTACCTAAAAAAGAAGCCTCTGGAGATTTAGTTTCAGTATAATTAGTGAAACATTTTGAAACCCGAACCCTAGTATTGCGGGGGTTTTGTTGGCTGAAATTCATTGTTATTTTAATTATTTAAAGAAAGTAAAAATAGTTTACATTTGACAAATGAATTGATTTCTTAGTATCAATCATAAAATCCGGCTTAGAGGGCATTGAAGGAGTTTCTAGTAAGGATATTGCTGGTCTTATGATAAATGCTATTGAGAAAATTTGAAATTCACAAAAAAAGACAATTAACTTATGCGTTTTTGGATTTTTAATCTTATTGTTTTTCTTATCTCTTATCAGGCTTTTGCTCAAAGAGAAACAAAACCAGTGACTAAAACTACCCTAGTTGTTTTGGGAACTGCTCAAGACGCTGGAAGTCCTCAAATAAACTGTACAAAAAATTGTTGTAGAGCAATATTTGAAGGAAAAAAAGAGCAAACTCCAGTTGTTTCTTTAGGAGTAATTGATCCATTAAATCAGAAACAATTTTTATTTGAAGCTACTCCCAACATCACCCAACAGCTGCGTATTCTTAAGAACAATGCGCCCAGTAAAGTAAATGAAATTCCTGCAGCCATTTTTCTAACCCATGCTCATATCGGTCATTATACTGGACTTATGTATTTAGGGAAAGAAGTAATGAATGCAAAGCAGGTCCCTGTTTATGTATACCCTAAAATGAAGGGATTTCTCGAAAATAACGGTCCGTGGAGTCAGCTGGTGTCGAACCAAAATATTGATTTAAAACTAATGGACAAAGACAATTTGGTGCAGTTAAGTTCTGAGTTATGCATCCGTCCTTTTCAAGTTCCCCACCGAGATGAATTTTCTGAAACAGTTGGATATCTAATAAATGGCCCTGAAAAAAGTGCTCTCTTCATTCCAGACATTGATAAATGGGAAAAGTGGGAAACTTCGATCATAGAAGCAATCAAAAAAGTTGATTATGCTTTTATCGATGCTACTTTTTTTAGTGGAATTGAAATACAAGCCCGAGACATTTCAGAAATACCACATCCATTTGTAATCGAAAGTATTGCTTTGTTTAAAAACCTTTCCGATTCCGAAAAAGACAAAATACATTTCATCCACATGAACCATACAAATCCATTATTAAATCCTGAGAGTAAAGAATCAAAAAAAATTATAGATCTAGGCTTTCATGTAGCGCGAACGGGAGATCGTTTTATTCTTTAATATGAAATCTAAAAAAATTGCCATAATTGGCGGAGGAGCAGCTGGTTTTTTTGCCGCCTTATCTGTAAAAGAACACCATCTTGACCACCAAGTAATCCTTTTCGAAAAAACATCTAAAGTGCTATCTAAAGTAAAAGTATCTGGTGGAGGGCGCTGCAACGTAACCCACGACTGCTCTGACATACCAACTCTTTGTGAGGCATATCCTCGGGGTGGAAAAAAACTAAAATCCCTCTTTCATCAATTCAGCACAACGGATACCGTTGCTTGGTTTGAAAGTCGGGGCATTCCATTAAAGACAGAAAAAGATGGGCGAATGTTTCCCGTATCTAATGACTCGCAGAGTATAATCGATTGTTTGATTGGTGAAATGACTCGTCTAAAAATAACATTACAACTGGGTCAAACCATTAAACAGATGGAACAAGAGGCAACAGGTTGGAAACTAAGTTTCAAAGACCAACCGTCTCAAAGATTCGATTCAGTTATCATCGCAACAGGTGGAAGTTCTAAAATTAAGGGGTTTGATTGGTTGAAGAGTTTAGGTCACAACATTATTACTCCAATTCCTTCCTTGTTTACTTTCAATATGCCAAGCGAGGCTATTAAAGAACTTATGGGATTGGTCGTTGAAAATACCCGTATAAAAATCAAAGACAGCAAAATCAATACCCAGGGACCCTTGCTTATAACACATTGGGGGATGAGTGGACCCGCAATTCTAAAAGCATCTGCTTTTGGTGCTAGAGAATTAAGTGACCGTGGTTACGAATTCAAAATTCAGGTTAATTGGGTTAACGAAACCAATACAAAGTTACTTTTTGAACAGCTACAAGAATTTAGCACGTTACATCCTCAGAAGGGAATTGGTAAGAAGAAAGCATTTACACTTCCAAGTCGCCTTTGGAACTTCTTGTTAGAAAAAATTGATATCTCTACCAACAAAAAGTGGAATGAGGTTGGTAAAAAGAAATTTAGACAATTGGTGACCATACTAACCCAAGACAACTACCAAGTCTCTGGAAAAACAACATTTAAAGAAGAATTTGTAACCTGTGGTGGTATTGATTTGAATGAAATTAATCTCAAAACAATGCAAAGTAAAAAAGCTAAGAATCTATATTTTGCCGGGGAGGTAATCGATGTCGACGCAATAACAGGAGGTTATAATTTTCAGGCAGCTTGGAGCGGTGGCTATATAGCTGGAAAATTAGGGAGTTGATGATAATCATAAACTAACTGTATCGAATATTTGAACACGACTTTCGAATACTCAAAACAATCTTTTTTATATGTATTATAATATGTAAATTAACTAAATTAGTTATCCCAAATTAAACTAATGAAAAACAACACACCCTTAGAAGAATTAACCAAAAAGAAAAGAAATAAAGTTCAACATGGGAACTGACTTATTGGCCTATAAGACATGAGTTAAAAGCAGAAACACTTCTAGATGAACTAAAAGGACAGGCTAACTTTAGAATGAACTTTATGAATTGGAGTACGGGTATTGTGATTTTAACGAGGACATCATAGAATAACCATACAACAATCCATACTTTATTAATTGGGTATTTATTCTATATAAAAGTACCCGCAACAAACGTTGTTCTGCACATTTCTTATATAATATTAGACCTTGAAGTCATAACTTAGATCGACCCTTCAGATAACATCATAAAAAAACCCTTTACATTTCTATAAAGGGTTTTGAAGAAGGCGACGACATACTCTCCCACCAATAGGCAGTACCATCTGCGCAGATGGGCTTAACTTCTCTGTT
>Ga0206126_10000094_pt1 | contig 115766 bp, 95 predicted proteins | sample Helgoland_Spring_5_FD_148621 | JGI IMG/M metagenome (GOLD analysis project Ga0206126, IMG submission 148621) | Pelagic subsurface seawater microbial communities from Kabeltonne, Helgoland, North Sea - Helgoland_Spring_Bloom_20160412_1 | ecosystem: Environmental > Aquatic > Marine > Epipelagic ...
AACAAAAGCAGCAAACATCTATCAAAAAACCTGCCACCTAGAACTTGAAATGATGGCAATTATCAATGAAAAATTATAATTAAAGTGCTATCTTTTACTATTGAAATCATTCCTTTTGAACCGCAATATGCGGCTCATTTTTATGCCTTAAATGTAGCATGGCTCAGAAAATACTTCTACGTAGAACCTTACGATGAAAAGATACTCAGCAATCCAGAAACCTATATTCTTAAAAATGGTGGTTTTATTTTTTTCGCAAAAAGCAACGCAGAAATTGTGGGCACCGTTGCATTGATCAAACAAGGTGGTTTTTTTGAATTGAGTAAAATGGCAGTAAGACCTGCTTACCAAGGAAAAAAGATCGGATTGCAACTAATGGAGCATTGCATTGCGTTTGCAAGAAAACAACAATGGAAAAGTATTACCCTCTATTCTCACAGATCTTTGATAGCAGCGATATTCTTATACAAAAAGATAGGATTTAAAGAAATAGCATTAGAAGAGGACGTTCACTATGAACGCGCAGATATTAAAATGCGTTTGGATTTATAAAAAACTTTCGATCGCTAAATCGTAGCTTTTTAGACCGAAACCAGCAATGACTCCTTTTGCGTTTGGAGCGATAAAACTTTGATGTCTAAAGGCCTCTCTTGCATGCACATTGGAAATGTGAACTTCTATTACTGGAGTTTCAATGCCTTTAACAGCATCTCCAATTCCAACAGAGGTATGGGTATAAGCCGCAGCATTTAAAACAATGCCAGTATAACTAAAGCCCACTTCATGCAATTTATCAATCAGTTCTCCTTCGATATTCGATTGAAAATAATGCAACTCGATGTCGGAATATTTGGCTTGCAAAACCTTCAAATAGGCTTCAAAAGTTTCTGAACCGTAGATACTTGGTTCTCTTTTTCCCAATAAATTAAGGTTGGGGCCGTTTAAAATTAATAGTTTCATAATACAAAAATACACATTTTAAATATAAATAAGGGAATTAGAGTCTTTTGTAAGGTTTGTACAAAAAAACCACTTATTCCTAAAATCACTACATTTATACCATAATTCGACCACTTATTTATTACCATAATGATATATAATATAATTTTTGTTTATTGCACAAATAAAGTCAACTAAGGCTTTAATAAATAAAAAAAATATGAAGAAAATTATTATTTTAGGAATGTTACTATTATCAGTATCAATTAGTAAAGCGCAAACAAAAGCAGTAAAAGCCAATCCTTTGGGGTTTGTTTTTGGAATTGCAAATGCAGGATTTGAATTTTCAACTAGTGATTCACAATCGCTAACTATTTCAGGAATCTATTTTGATGTTCTAGGTATTTCTGGATATGGCTTAGGAGTTGATTATCGATTTTATTTTGATGGTGAGGCAATAAGTGGTTGGCATGCTGGACCAAGTGTTGGATATTTGTCTTTAGAGGATGAATATAACAATAGTGGAAATATCTTTAGTATTGGTGGAGAAGTTGGTCATCAGTGGATATTTGGTGAGCACTTTGTTTTAGATCTTTTTGTTGGGTATGGGTTTGTATCAGGAGGAGATGAACTAAATGGTTTAAACTCAACAGCTGGGAGTGTCGGGTTATCAATTGGTTATGCTTGGTAGCTAAACGCATTAATAAAGAATAAATAAACCATCCTTTTAGGGTGGTTTATTTTGTAATTTTACAATAATGAACTGGCAAAACGGAATTAACGATTTTCAACTTTTTTTAAAAATTGAAAGAGGGCTTTCTAGCAACACCATAGAAAACTATGCAAGGGATTTAAAAAAGCTCATTGTTTTTTTGAAGGTCAATGAAATTGACATCTCTCCCATTGCTATAGACGAAAATATCCTTCAACAATTTATCTACGAAACAGCGAAAAAAGTAGCCGTTCGAAGCCAGGCAAGAATAATCTCTGGGCTCAGAAGTTTTTTTGATTATTTAATTTTTGAAGATTACAGAACTACGAATCCGACAGATTTAATAGAGACCCCAAAGCTAGGGGTAAAACTTCCTGACACCCTATCTATAGAAGAAATTAATACGATTATTGCGGCCATTGATTTGAGTCATCCACAAGGCGAACGGAATAGAACAATGCTTGAAACAATGTATAGTTGTGGATTGCGTGTGAGTGAGTTGATCTCATTAAAAATATCAGATCTTTTTTTTGAAGAGGGATTCATAAGAGTCATTGGTAAAGGAAATAAGCAGCGTTTTATCCCCATACATAGTACCACTCAAAAATTAATCAATGCGTATGTATTTCATTTTAGAAATACCATCAACCCGAATAAAGCCTTTGAAGACACCCTGTTCCTAAATCGAAGAGGCAATGGTTTGAGTCGACAAATGGTCTTTATTGTTTTAAAACAACTGGCATTAAAAGCGCAAATTGAAAAGAGAATTAGTCCGCACACCTTTCGGCATTCTTTTGCAACACACCTCTTAAAAGGTGGCGCCGATTTACGTGTGATTCAACAAATGTTAGGTCATGAAAGTATCACCACCACGGAAGTCTATTTGCATTTAGACAAAAGCGACTTACAGGATGTAGTCGAAAAGTTTCATCCTCGAAAATAAAAAAAATCCTGCATTCGCAGGATTTTTTTTATTTTCATATAATGTCCTATTACTTAGCAACATTCACGGCTCTTGTTTCTCGAATTACCGTTACTTTCACTTGCCCGGGATAGGTCATGTCATTCTGTATTTTCTGAGAAATACTGAATGATAATTCTGCTGCTTTGGCATCATTTACTTTCGTACTTTCTACCATCACACGCAATTCACGACCAGCTTGAATAGCATAGGCCTTTTGTACTCCTGTAAATCCAAAAGCAATCTCTTCTAAGTCTTTTAATCGTTGGATATACGAATCCAACACCTGCCTTCTGGCACCTGGTCTCGCTCCTGAGATCGCATCACAAACCTGAACGATTGGAGAGATCAAACTTTTCATCTCAATTTCATCGTGATGGGCTCCAATGGCGTTACAAACATCTGGTTTTTCACCGTATTTCTCTGCCCATTGCATTCCTAACAATGCGTGTGGCAATTCACTTTCTTCATTGGGTACTTTACCAATATCATGCAACAATCCAGCACGCTTAGCTACCTTAGCATTTAAGCCCATTTCTGAGGCCATAATTCCACAGAGATTTGCAACTTCTCTTGAGTGTTGTAATAAGTTTTGTCCATAAGAAGAACGGTATTTCATTCTACCGACTGCTTTTATCAATTCAGGATGTAATCCATGAATGCCTAAATCGATCACAGTACGTTTACCAACTTCAATAATTTCTTGTGTAATTTGTCTTTCTGTCTTCCCAACTACTTCTTCTATTCTTGCAGGGTGTATTCTTCCATCGGTGACTAATTTATGCAATGACAAACGTGCAATTTCTCTTCGAATTGGATCAAAACAAGATAGAATAATAGCATCTGGAGTATCGTCAACAATAATTTCTACTCCTGTTGCAGCTTCTATAGCTCTAATGTTTCTTCCTTCTCTACCAATAATTCTTCCTTTTACATCATCGGATTCTAAGTTAAAAACAGAAACACAATTTTCTACAGCTTGCTCTACGCCTACTCTTTGTATGGTTCCAAGAACTACTTTGCGCGCTTCTTGTTCTGCAGTTAATTTAGACTCTTCAATGGTGGTTTGAACAAATGCCATTGCATCAGCCTTTGCTTCATCTTTCAAAGAAGCAATTAATTCTTTTTTGGCTTCGTCTGCAGACAAACCAGAGATTTGCTCAAGCATATCTACTTGACGTTTGTGGTTTTTCTCTAACTCACTTTCTTTTTTGTCTAAGAAATCAAGTTTAAAATCAAAATCTTTTTCTTTTTGTTCCAAAGAACGATTCAATTTTTTATTCTTATCTACTTCAGAGGCTACTTGAGATTCGCGATCTCGAATCCTTTTTTCAACATCTGATATTTTCTTTTCTCGAGAAAAAATTACTTTTTCATGTTCCGATTTTAATTCAATAAACTTCTCTTTTGCTTGGAGGATTTTATCCTTTTTTATAGACTCAGCGTCAATTTTAGCTTGTTTTAAAATTGAAGCAGCTTCTTTAATTGTTCTATGTAAAGCTTTTTTTCCTTTTGCTTTTTCAGCAATTTTCAAGATTAAAAAACCTACAACAATTCCTATTAAAATTCCCATGCTAATGGGAAGTATCATTTCTTCCATAATTTAAATTTAATGTATAAAAAAGCCTACATCAGTTGGGTTTATATAAACTCCATTATGGTATTTATAAGACTAACTAGTAGATCAAGGGTCCATACTGAGATGGCATGCTTTAGCTACTAAGACTTATCCTTCATAATAGATTCGTGTTGAGTTTATCAAACAAATTACTAACGTAGGCAGTATATTATTAATATCTTTAAGAAAACTATTCTAAATGCGTATTTACCAGCTGGGTAAGCGCTTTTATTTTATTTAATACTTCGGTATCTGTTGCTGATTCTTCTAATTGTGAAATTTCTAATTTTGAAGCGAACTGTAATGCACACATGGCTAAAACATCTTGTTTGTCGCTTACGGCATAATTTTGCTCGTAATTCTTAATTAAAGAATTGATGGCTATAGCTGCTTTACGCATCCCCTCTTCCTCTTGTGTGCTACTCACGTTTAAAGGATAAGTTCTGCCTGCTATTACAACGTTTATTTTTAATTTCCCCACAATATAATGAACTTACGCATTCAATTGAATTATACACTTGTCGATTTCTCGAATTAAAGTATTTATTTTGAGTTTCGTCTCTCTTGTGTTTTCTTTACTGCCTTCAATAGTTTTTGCAATTTTTAAAAGATGGTATTGTTGCTGTTGCCCTTCAATTAATTGTTGCTGTTCTTTAAGCTTCTGTTGATACATTGTTGCATTTTGAAGCAATATTTCGTTCTCATTCTTTAAAAATTCATAATTTGAAAGCAAGTTTTTCAACTTATCTTCCAGTAAATGAATTGCTTCTAATGGTATGCTCATTTTAACTTTTAGAAAAAACTATCATAACAAAGTTAATATTCTTTTTTCATTCTACAAGGTTTAATTGGTTTTTTAGTTAGTAATTGAATTTCAATAAGTTAATAACTACCGTCAAATTTCCCTATTTTAGCTAAAAATTTACGCTTTCAATGAAATACATTCCTTTCACGTTATTATTCTTTTCTTTTTTAGGGTTTGGTCAAGAAAAATATCCGAAAAACTACTTTAGAAGTCCTTTAGATATTCCGCTAGTATTATCGGGTACATTTGGAGAACTTCGCAGCAATCATTTACATTCTGGCATTGACATTAAAACACGAGGCAAAGAAGGATTGAAAGCCTATGCAGTGGCAGATGGCTATGTTTCTCGTATAAAAATAGTGCAGTATGGTTTTGGAAAAGCAATCTATATTCGACATCCAAATGGATATACTTCTGTCTATGCACATTTGAGTAAATATGCTGATGCCATAGAAAAATATATAAAAAAATATCAGTACAAAACGAAAAAAAACACCGCGGGGAATCTCTATTTAAAAGAAAATCAATTTCCAGTTAAAAAGGGAGATGTCATAGCTTATACAGGAGATACAGGAGGTTCGAGTGGACCTCATCTGCATTTTGAAATAAGAAACACTTCAACTGAAAAGGTTGTAAACCCGATGCTTTTTGGAATCCGTCCCGAAGATGACATTCCTCCCGTCTTTCAGTCATTGATGATTTATGCATTGAGCAGTGCTTCACGAATCAATGAAAACAATTTAAATGTAGCGCTTCCCATAAAAAAAACAGCAAAAGGCATTTATAAAACAAATCGATTTTCCTCCAATGGATTGATTGGTATTGGTGTTCGTGTCTTTGATCGCTTAAACAATGCGAATAACAAAAACGGAATTTATAGTTTGGAAATGTTCGTCAATGGTAAAAGCGTATATTATCACGATGTAAGCACTTTTTCTTTCTCAGAAAGCAAGCTTATAAACCTACTTATTGATTACCCCTATTTTAAAACATACAAGCAACGAATTCAAAAAACACATCGAGTAGAAAAGAATAGCTTATCTATTTATAAAAATTTAGTGAATGATGGAAAGATCCAAGTAGCGGAGAATGCCAATTACCAAGTACAGGTAATCGCAAAAGATTTTCATGGGAATAAAAGTATTTTAGAAATACCGATTAAAGGAATCAATAGCAATGTACTATTCACAAAAAAAAGAGACACAACCGCCTATAAAATCGTAGCAAAAAAGTTTCAGAAATTTACTTTGAAAGGTTTTACGGTTGCTTTTCCTAAAAACACCTTTTATGAGGATTGTTATTTAAATCTTAGAAAAGAAAATGGGATCGTAAAAGTTCATGAACCAACAGTTCCAATAGATAAAAGCTATACCTTAACATTTGATGTTTCAAAATATACAGAAAAGGAAAAAGCACAATTATACATTGCAAATGTTGATTACAAAAAATATCCAAGGTACCAATATACCCGAAAAAAAGACAGTACCTTTTATACAACCACAAAAACCTTAGGGAATTACCAGTTGTTGTTAGACACGATAGCGCCTAAATTAACCCCATTGTTTTTTAAGGATGAACAATGGATTTCAAATGCAACTACTTTAAAAGTGAAAGTTTCTGATGCAGATTCTGGAATTAAGAATTATTTAGCTACGATTGATGGTGAATGGATATTGATGGAATATAACCATAAAAAAGGCATCTTAACCTATAATTTTAAGGATAAAAAATTGGTAGGCAGTAAACATATCTTTAAACTTGTAGTCTTAGACAATGCATCAAATACGAATACACTGATAAGAACGTTTTATAAAAAATAGTTCAACATATAATTCCACAATTTACGTGAAAAAAATACTTTTCATTTTGGTTTTGCTGCCTACAATCATGTATGCACAGACAACAACAATTTTAAGAGGTGTCATTAAAGACACAAAAAAACAGGCCATCGAGGGAGTGAATATTCAATTCAATTCCTTTGGAACCACCAGCGACAAAAATGGAAATTATAGCATACGAATTCCTTTAAACCAAAAAATCACAATTACCTACAGTCATATTGCCCATTATTCATTTACAAAAGAGATTACAGCAACCAGTAAAAATCTGATGCGATTTTCGCCAATATTAACTCCAAAAACAGAAGCATTAAAGGAAGTTGTTGTTAAAAATAATAAAAAGAATGCTGCAGGAGTTACCAAAATTGATGTCTTAAAAGCAAAGAATATTATCGGTCCAAATGCAGGAGTAGAAAATGTTTTAATGACCCTTCCCGGAGTAAATAATAACAATGAACTAAGTACACAATACAATGTTAGAGGGGGGAATTTTGATGAAAACCTCGTGTACGTTAATGGAATCGAAATTTACAGACCTTTTCTCATTCGATCTGGGCAACAAGAAGGATTGAGTTTTGTGAATTCCAATCTGGTAAAGAATATCAACTTTTCGGCAGGTGGTTTTCAAGCAAAATATGGCGACAAATTGTCCTCAGTTTTAGACATTACTTACCGAGATGCAAAAGAAAGAGCCACAACAATAGATGCTAGTATTTTGGGGGGAAGCATTACTTTAGAAGGGCAATTTTTGGATAAAAAATTAAGCGCAATTACAGGAATTCGATATCGAGACAACAGCCTTTTTGTTAATAGCAAACAAGTAGAAACCAACTTTAAACCTCGATTTACGGATGTACAGTCGTTTTTATCATACAAAGCCACGGATGCATTCACACTTAACTTTTTGGGGAATTTCTCTTTAAATAATTACAATTATACACCAATTTCGAGAAGAACTCGTTTTGGAACTGTAAATGCCCCCATAGAATTAACCGTTTTTTATGAGGGACAGGAAAAAAACAATTATCTCACCTTATTTGGAGCACTTTCTGCAAATTATGAAGTGAATGATGCAATCGACCTTACTGCAACAGCCTCAAGCTACAATACACAAGAGGAAGAATATTTTGATATTGCAGCTGCCTATAATTTAGGAGAAGTTGATGCCAATGTTGGTTCAGAAGATTTTGGAGAAGTTGAATTTTCTGAAGGAATTGGTTCACAATTAAACCATGCAAGAAATGATCTCGATGCGCTGATCAGTAATTTTCAATTCAAAGGAACTTATAAAAAAGAGGCTTTAGAAATCTCTGCTGGACTTAAATACCAACAGGAAGATATCAAAGACCGTATCCGAGAATGGGAAATCATAGATTCATTAGGGTTTTCGGTGCGTCCTCCATTGACTGCAGGAAACAACCAACCCTATGTTTCTTTTGAAGGTCCCATTCTTCCCTATCAAAATATAAGGGCAGACAACAATGTGCAAATAAATCGTGTTTCGGGTTTTATACAATTGAATGAAAAACGTTTGTGGAAAGATCATGAAATCTGGTACAGTGTTGGTGTACGAGCACAAAACTGGAAGGTAACTGGCAATGGAGTTCCTTCAAAAAATCAAATAACAATAAGTCCGAGAGGGCAATTTGCCATCAAACCAGACTGGTCTCAAGATATGTTATTTCGAGTATCAGGCGGTTGGTATTCACAGCCCCCTTCCTATCGAGAACTAAAAGATTATGATGGTCAGTTAAATGTCGATGTAAAAGCCCAAAAATCAATTCATTTTGTCTCTGGTATGGACTATAGCTTTCAGATGTGGGAGCGCCCTTTTAAACTCACAACAGAAATCTATTATAAAGATTTAAGCAATATCAATGCCTATTCCATAGACAACGTAAGAATTCGATACAGAGCGGACAATAAGACCACTGGATTTGCTTCTGGGGTGGATGTTCGATTAAATGGCGAATTTATTGCTGGAAGTGAAAGCTGGGTGAGTTTGGGGTATTTGAAAACAATGGAAAACATTGACAATCAAGGAAACATTGCACGTCCCTCCGATCAACGATTAAAATTTGGTATTTTATTCCAAGACTACGTCCCTAACCTACCTGATTTAAAAGCCTATTTAAATTTAGTGTTCAATACCGGCGTTCCAGGAGGTTCTCCTTCGTATTCAAACCCGTATAATTTTCAAAACCGATTGCGAGATTATAAAAGAGCCGATTTGGGGGTTTCCTATGTCTTTACAAGCGCAAAAAAACAATTTACAACGGGATTGCTATCAAACTTCAAAGAGCTAACTGCAGGGCTGGAACTCTTTAATATGTTTGACATTCAAAATGCCATCACAAACACATGGGTTCGGGATGTGTATTCCAAAACCCAATTTGGTGTTCCTAATTTCATGACTGGTAGGGTCTTGAATTTTAAAATAGGAATGCAATTTTAAATAAATCGTATTGATTAGCCTAAAATTTGTGCTGCATGTGCTTTGGTTTTTACTTTTGAAATAATGTCTTCTATTACACCATTTTCATCAATAATGAAAGTAGTTCTGTGAATGCCATCATATTCTTTTCCCATAAACTTTTTAGGGCCCCAAACACCAAAGGCATTGATAACCGTTTTGTCTTCGTCGGCTAATAATGGAAATGGAAGCTCGTGTTTATTGATCCAATTTTGTTGGCGTTTCGCAGCATCCGCACTTGCACCCAAAATAGCATATCCTTTTGCTAAAAAAGCGTCGTAATTATCTCTTAAATCACATGCTTCGGCTGTACAACCTGGCGTACTTGCTTTGGGATAGAAAAATAAAACTAATTTTTTTCCAGCATAATCGGACAACTGAATTGTGTTGCCTTTTTCATCTTTTGCTTCAAAATTTGGAGCGTTCTCCCCTATTTTTAATGTAGTCATGTTTTATATTTTATTCACAAAGATACAAAAGTGATAAAGTATTTATTCGTGCAGAAATTAAAGTTTTAGGTTAACTTTGTAAGATCAACCTTTTGAAATTTTGCAACAATAAAAATGAACAAGTCAGAAAAAGTACAATTTGTCATTGACACCCTAGAAGAATTCTACCCAGAAATTCCAATTCCTTTAGACCATAAAGATCCTTATACATTGCTAATTGCCGTTTTATTATCTGCACAATGTACAGACGTTCGGGTTAATAAAATTACCCCCTTACTCTTTGCCAAAGCAGACAACCCGTTTGATATGGTAAAAATGTCGGTGGAAGAAATTAAAGAAATTATACGCCCTTGTGGATTGTCTCCAATGAAATCAAAAGGGATTTATGGGCTGTCTAAAATTCTCATTGAAAAATACAACGGCGAAGTACCTCAATCTTTTGAAGGTTTGGAGGAACTTCCAGCTGTTGGGCATAAAACAGCCAGCGTGGTGATGAGTCAAGCCTTTGGTGTGCCAGCATTCCCCGTAGATACCCACATTCATAGATTGCTATTTCGTTGGAATTTAACCAATGGGAAAAGTGTGGCTCAGACAGAAAAAGATGCAAAACGGTTATTTCCAGAAGCCCTTTGGAATGATCTGCACTTGCAAATTATTTGGTATGGTCGAGAATATTCTCCTGCAAGAGGTTGGGATCTAGAGAAAGACATCATTACCAAAACGATAGGTAGAAAGTCTGTTATAGATGCATATCACAAAAAGTAATTATGATTCTTAATCCTCAGAAAATAAAAAAGTTCCAACAAATGTTGGAACTTTTTTTGCATTAATTCAAATTCAATTCAATGAAGTTTTTTGATTTTGTTTTTACAATGGTGAGTGATTTGGAAAAATGAATCAAAAATTGAATTGTTTCTTTTTTAGGTTGCATTTGAATATCAAATGACTTTTTTGGGTAAAGTTGCATCATACATTTTTGTTTAATAGGTTCGATATAAACAAGTAACGAGGCACTTTTACTTTTATTGTTAATTGACTAATATAATTTTATTTTTCTCTATTAATTTTCTCATATTCATCAAAGCATACCGCATTCTTCCCAAAGCGGTATTGATACTTACTCCTGTATTTTCGCTTATTTCCTTGAAGCTCATATCTCTATACATTCGCATTATTAAAACTTCTTTTTGCTCTTCTGGTAATTCTTCAATCAACGCTCTTACATCTGTATGAATTTGTTCTTGAATCATTTTTTTCTCAGCATTTAAGTTCCCATCCCCAATCACAGAAAAAATATCAAATTCATCGGTGTTTTTGAAGGTGGGCATTCTGTTTGTTTTTCTGAAATGATCAATTACTAAATTATGAGCAATTCGCATTACCCATGGAAGAAATTTTCCTTCTTCATTGTAATTTCCTTTTTTAAGAGTTCGAATTACTTTGATAAAAGTATCTTGAAAAACATCTTCTGCAATGTCTCTATTTAAAACTTTACTGTATATAAAGCTATACAGACGTTGTTTGTGTCTTTTAATTAATACTTCTAAGGAATTTTCGTTACCCTTAATAAAATCACTTACTAAGGTACTGTCTGGAGTTGAATTTTTACGCATCATAAAATTACTTTTAGAAAAGCTTAGCACTTTTCGTTCTTATTATTTTTTAAATAATTAAAAGTAATTTTTTCGTATAAGCGTGTTTTTATGAGTGTTAAAGAAATCAAATATCTTTATTATTATTCAATTTAGCAACTTTTTTAACAAATTTCATTTTATTTATTTATTAAGACTTTGAAAAGTGGTATTTTTAAGGCTTATATTTTTTTATAAATGAAAGCAGATATTTCTACGATTGACCCCAAACAAAACATCATCATTAAAGGAGCAAAACTCCATAATTTAAAAAATATTGATGTTGTAATTCCACGGAATAAGTTGGTGGTGATCACTGGATTATCTGGCTCAGGAAAATCCTCATTGGCTTTTGACACCTTGTATGCAGAAGGTCAAAGACGCTATGTAGAAAGTTTGAGTTCGTATGCGAGGCAGTTTTTAGGCAAATTGCACAAGCCAAAAGTGGATTACATTAAAGGAATCGCTCCAGCAATTGCTATCGAACAAAAAGTAAACTCCACAAATCCGCGTTCAACCGTAGGTACATCCACAGAGATTTATGATTATATTAAATTATTGTTTGCTAGAATTGGAAAAACATTTTCTCCTATTTCAGGAAACGAAGTAAAAAAAGACAGGGTATCAGATGTGGTGAATTTTGTAAAAAAATGCACCGAAAACACAAAATTACTTTTATTGGCTCCGATTGTTATTAATGAAGGAAGAGATTTAAAAACTCTTTTACAAGTTTTAGAACAACAAGGGTATGCTCGTTTAAAATGGAAAGAAAAAATCGTAAGAATTGGAAACTTTATTGTTGAAGAATACAATAACGAAGCTTTATTTTTAGTAGTCGATCGAATTATCACAAAAAACAATGAAGATTTTTATAATCGAGTTGCAGATGCCATACAAACTGCCTTTTTTGAGGGAAAAGGAATTTGTTTCATTGAAGATTTAGAAAAAAAGAAGACGACAGAATTTAGCAATAAATTTGATTTGGATGGCCTCTCTTTTTTAGAACCCAATACCCATTTATTTAGTTTTAATAACCCCTATGGTGCTTGTCCTACTTGTGAAGGTTATGGAAATGTTGTTGGTATCGATGAAGATTTAGTCATTCCAAATACGGGATTATCAATTTATGATGATGCTATTTTTCCATTTAAAACCCCCTCCTATATTCACTATAAAGAATCCTTAGTAAGTGCTGCTTTTCAATTTGATATTCCAATCCACAAGCCCTGGTTTGAGTTGACTGACAAACAAAAACAACTCGTATGGAATGGCAACAAAAGTTTTCACGGCATTAATCACTTTTTTAGGGTTTTAGAAGAAAAAAGCTATAAAATTCAGAATCGTGTCATGCTATCGCGCTACCGTGGAAAAACAAAATGTACTACTTGTAATGGAAAAAGACTCCGTCAGGAAACTGAATTTGTAAAAATTAACAATCAAACAATTTCAGACCTCGTAACGCTTCCATTAGATGAATTGGCAGTATTTTTTAAGAAGATACAATTAGACAAATACGAACAAAAAATAGGAAAACGTTTATTAATTGAAATCAACAATAGATTGCAATTTCTAAATGATGTGGGATTAAATTATCTAACGATCAATAGAACCTCAAACACCCTTTCGGGAGGGGAAAGTCAACGAATTAACTTGGCTACTTCATTAGGAAGTTCTTTAGTAGGCTCTATGTATATTTTAGATGAGCCGAGTATAGGTCTGCATCCAAAAGATACCGAAAGATTGATTGGTGTTTTAAAAGATTTACGAGATTTAGGCAATACGGTTGTTGTTGTTGAGCATGATGAAGACATCATGAAAGAATCAGATTATATTATCGATATTGGACCAGAAGCAGGAACTTTTGGTGGTCACGTTGTTGCTGAAGGAACCTTTAATGATATTTTAAAATCAGACTCTTTAACTGCAAAATACTTGAACGAAAATTTAAAAATTGAAGTTCCAACTAAAAGAAGGAAATCGACCAATAAGATTAAAATTATTGGCGCCAGAGAAAACAACCTTAAAAATATTGATGTTACGATTCCTCTAAATAGTTTAAGCGTAATTACTGGTGTTTCTGGCTCTGGGAAAAGTACCTTGGTAAAAAACATATTATATCCATCCCTACAAAAGAAGTTGACCGGTTATGGAAATAAAATAGGGCAACATACTCGTATTACTGGAGATTTTGAGAGCCTGAAAAATGTGGAGTTTATTGATCAAAACCCGATAGGGCGTTCTTCACGTTCAAATCCTGTTACTTATATAAAAGCATATGATGATATACGTGCGTTGTTTTCAAATTCTAAATTATCAAAAATAAGAAACTACAAACCCAAACATTTTTCTTTTAATGTAGAGGGTGGGCGTTGCGAAATTTGTAAAGGAGAAGGAGAAGTAACGATCGAAATGCAATTTATGGCAGACGTTCACTTGGAATGTGGTGGCTGTGCAGGAAGACGCTTTAAAAAAGAAGTTTTAGAAGTCAAAGTAGATCAAAAAAACATTGATGATATTCTAAATTTAACCATTGATGATGCTGTAGACTTTTTTACAGACAATGGAGAAAAGAAAATATCGCAAAAACTAAAACCTTTACAGGATGTTGGATTGGGCTATGTAAAATTAGGACAATCTTCGTCAACCCTTTCAGGCGGTGAAGCGCAAAGAATTAAATTGGCATCGTTCTTAGTAAAAGGAACAACCAAAGACAAAACCTTCTTTATTTTTGATGAGCCTACAACCGGTTTGCATTTTCATGATATTAAAAAATTATTAGCATCCTTTAAAGCTTTAATAGCAAAAGGACATTCCATATTGGTTATTGAACACAATATAGAACTCATAAAATGCGCCGATTATATTATTGACTTGGGTTTGGAGGGTGGAAAAAATGGAGGAACACTTATTTTTGAAGGAACTCCAGAGCAATTGGCCAAAATTAAAAATTCATATACCGCAAAGTACTTGAAAGAAAAACTCGATTCTTAATCTATTGGTCTAAAACAAACAACTAAACCTTCAGAAAAAACCTTTCAGAAAGAATTCCTGTGAACGAATTCTAAAACAGTAGCTACGAATTCTAAAAAAGCTAAAATAGCAGCTTTCATCTCCCCTACTTTTGAAGTGTAATAACATTTTAAAATTTAGAAGCCATGAGAAAAGTAATCACAAAAACCGGAATTGTTTGTTCATTTTTAATCCTAGCACTCCAATTAACAAGTTGCTATAAATCAACAAAAAAAACAGTAGCATCAGCAATTGAAGTCGCAGAAGTAATCGCTCCAACTGCGATGGTTCCTGAAGAAATTATTTATAGAAGTCCAATCGTATTTATTACAGGAATAGACAAAGGGAGCGCACATTATTATGAAGATGCCCGAAGTTATTTTAAAGAGAAAGAATATCAAATTGTAGAAGATCAATATTCAATAGAAGAAATCATTACCTGGTTGAATAATCATGAAAGCGACTCTTATTTTGGTGATATCCACATTGTAAATAAAAGCAATCCTTATAAAGGTTTGACATTAGAAACAGTAATTAGAGGAGAAAAAGTAACTACAGAAACACTCCGTAAAAACATTACGCAAGGAAAACTGCCAAAATTAAAGAAGGTCGTTGCCCAAAACTCTAAAATCATTTTTCATGCTGACGGATTGGGAAGCAATACCGCATTGATGAAAACAATAAAAGATGCTTTTGTAACAGACATTCCCACAAATATTTTAGCCTCTCAGTATTTCACAGTCTTTGGCGGAAACTACTCAGAATACTATTTAGCAAAGCCTTTTTATGTGTTTTATCCCACTGCTAATTCACCAGGGAAAACAGATCTTTCAAAAGAGATTGCAAAAAAATACCCAGAAGAGCAAGAAATTCAGTGGTATGATGCGTTGAATAATGAAAGTGAAAGATATATTGGCGAAGCCTATACGACCCAGTTTAATATTCCTGTACAATATGAAATCGATTTTCATAATTCTGACGATGAAGTACCAACAATAACTTCTAAAAAGGAGCTCATAGAATATTTAAAACAACACAATAAAATACATACTGAGTTTGCTAAAATTGGAATTGAGTACTCGAAATTTAGATGGAGTTGGACGGTAAAAAACACTCGATTAATTATTAAAGGTAAAACAACTGCTTTGTGTGTATTGAAGCCTTTGACAAAGCCTTATGGAGATCTAGAACATATAAAACCAGATACTTCCAATTTAAGATTGTATGCAATAAATTAAAAAAAAATGAAGTTGGAATAGAAATTGTAGTTAAAGTAACTGTTCATTTTGGGCAGTTACTTTTTTCACGTAAGTTTGTTAGCATGCAATTCATCAGTAATTTTATTAAAGTATACTACAATTCAAAAAAAGTAAATGCTCTTTTTTTACTGCTTGGACTCTTCTATGGCTGGAATCTTATGAGTCAAAACAACACCAACAAAGAGTTTGTAACCATTAAAAATGCTCCAGAAACTCCCATCAATTTAATTGCACAAGATCAAATTGGGCATTTGTGGATGGCTACTTCTCAAGGACTCTTTCAATTTGATGGTACTGAATTTTTGCATTACAATACAAAGAACAGCTTAGCAACAAATCATGTGCATACCATTTCAATTAAAAAAGACTCTCTTTTCATTGGAACAAATACTCATTTATCAATAAAAGTTAGGTCTAATTTTTATCACTATGAAAGCAAAAAAATTAATAAAATAATTTTTCACAAAGGGGTTTCCTATATTGCCACTGATGAAGGTATTGCTTATTTCAGTAAAAGCGGTATACACCCTATTGAAATAAATACGCAACTAGATTTTGCCAAAATCAACGATATTAACTTTTACCGGGGTGCTTTTTATATAGCAAGTAATCGTGGTTTTTGGAGAATAGAGCAACTTATCAATCCAATAAAAACAACAAAGATAAACGCACAGACATACTCGAAACTTCTGCAAAATGGAACTGAATTAATTGCAGTTGAAAATACAAACAAAATTGATGTTTTTAAGGAAAGTAAAAGAACACAAACAAAACAAAGCATTTCAAACATTGCTAGTGTTGCAATCATTGAGGATGAAATTTGGATAGCCTCCACGAATGAAGCCATAGAAATATTGGAGGTTGTTAGCTATCTCTTTAAAAGAAAAATTAATAAATACAATAGTAAGTTAAGTTCAAATTCAGTCAGTACTATTTTTAACGATGAGCAAAAAAATATATGGATAAGCACAAAGAATGAAGGTTTAATTGTTTACAAAAATGCAAAGCCGAAAACACATAAACCAAGCTTATTTTTAGAGGGTTTAAAAGTTTCTTACAAAGCATTAGACACCATAAATCCAAACGATTACAAGAAGGTTTTACCCTTAAAAGCAAATCAATCAACCATTTCATTTCAATACAAAACAGTTGATCTTCTTCATCCAAATAAAATTGAATATCGTTGGACACTTAACGCTGAAACTTCTTCTTGGTCTCGGACCAATTCGGTGCTTTTTCGAGATTTAAAACCAGGAAATTACACCTTTTCTGTACAATCAAGAACTTTAGGAAAACAACTAAGTGACCCTCGTGAAATCCGGTTTTCGATAGCGGTCCCCTATTATAAAAAAACTTGGTTTTTACTATCTCTCTGTGCCTTTACCATCCTTCTATTTATTGCACTAATGATTCGATATCTACGAATTACTAAAAGAAAAAATGAGGAAAAAATAGCCTCTTTACAACTTAAAAACCATTTACTTTCTTTAGAACAGAAAGCATTACAATTACAAATGAATCCTCATTTTATATTTAATGTATTAAACGGTATTAAAGCAGCTGGAAACGCAGGAAATAAGGACGAAATGAACAAGACCATTAATAAATTTGCAACGCTTTTACGTGCCATTTTAAACAATACGAGAACAGATGAAGTTGCATTGAATGAAGAAATAAAAACGTTAAAAAACTATATTGAATTAGAACAAATGATGAATTCAAAATCATTTGGTTATGAGATTATAAAACAGTTAAGCGGTATTGATCCTGAAGAAATATTAATTCCACCAATGTTGTTACAGCCTTTCATAGAAAACAGTATAAAACACGGGATACAACCTTTACAAAAAGAAGGATTTCTTGTCCTTAAATTTGAAGTGAAAGATCAGTTTCTGCATTGTTCTATTGATGATGATGGAGTAGGCTTACAGCAAGCGAATGCAAATAAAAAAAGCCATAAATCAGTTGCCATAGCAGTAAATAGAGCCCGTATTGAAAATTTATCTGGTAAAAATTCATTTACAATTAGAGAGCTAAAAGAGAAAGAAAATACAATAGGGACAAGAGTCTGGTTTAAAATCCCTTTAAAAACAGATTATTAAACGATGAAAAAAATCACTGCAGTTTTAGTAGATGACATGCCAAACGCATTAGAAATGTTGGCCAATGACATTGCTAAAAATCATAGAGAGATAACAATTATCGGAACTGCAAATAGTGTGGTTTCAGCAGCAAAATTATTACAAAAAAAGCAACCTGATATTCTTTTTTTAGACATTATGCTGGGTGATGGAACCGGTTTTGATCTCTTAGAGATTTTTCCAAATTTAACCTCAAAAATTATTTTTGTGACTGCGAGTGATGCCTATGCAATTAAAGCCTTTAAGTTTGCAGCCATAGACTATATTTTGAAACCCTACACAGAGGAAGACTTAGCCAATGCTTTAGAGAAGGTACAGCACAAAATACAACCAGACGACCATCAGTTGAGTATTTTACAGCAAACCGTAATGCAACCAAGCAGCCAACCAAAAAAAATCTCACTGCATACCGCGGAGAAAATTATTGTGGTAAACATTGAAGATATTATTCGCTGTAAATCTGATAATAATTACACCACTTTTTACTTTGTAAATGGCAGTAAAATTCTGGTGTCTATAACATTGAAATATTATGCCGATCTACTAAAAGAGGTTGATTTCATTAGAGTACACCAAAGTCACCTAATCAACATCAAATACATTAAAGAATTTATTAAATCTGATGGAGGATATCTCTTATTAAAAGACAGCTCTAACGTACCTGTTTCGGTCAGAAAGAGAAATGAAGTGCTGCACATTTTGAATTCTTTTTAAAAGATGCTCGTGAAAAATAAATAAAAACTTTTAATAGAATCAGCAAATTCAAATAAAGATAACAAAAAAATCCTTCTCATAATGAGAAGGATTTTATTTTGGGTGGAAGACGGGATTCGAACCCGCGACCCTCGGTACCACAAACCGATACTCTAACCAACTGAGCTACAACCACCATATAAATTCGGGTGCAAATATAATCGTTTTTTCTATTGCAACGAAAAAAAAAATTAAATTAATTTACTTAAATTTTCAATAGCAACGTAACGTTCTGTTGTAAAGCCTTCTGCAGCGTCTACACCGATTAAGCGTCCCAAATCCTTTGCTCTGTAATGAATACTTTCTTTAAAGTTTTTACTGGTAATTGGCGTTTCTGGTTCCCTGCTGTTTGGATCAAAAAATTGTGACGAATAGGCTAAAATCGCTTTTATTTTTAGATCTAAAAAACCACTTATATCGACCACAAAATCGGGTGCACTATTTTTCCATTGTATATAATGATATACTTGTTTTGGACGCCATTTCTCTTGTTGAATTCCAGCAATATCGGTTTCAATTTTCATAAGCCCACTTAAAAAACAAGCATCAGAAACTAGGCTGCTCCCCTTTAGATGATCAATGTGTCGGTCTTCTACTGCATTACATAAGACGATATCTGGTTGGTATTTCCGAATCATTTTAATGACCTCTAATTGATGTTTTTTATCATTTATGAAAAATCCATCTGCAAAATTTAAATTCTCTCGCACAGAAACTCCAAGAATTTTTGCTGCATTTTCGGATTCTTGATTTCTCAATTCTGCAGAGCCTCGAGTCCCTAATTCACCACGTGTTAAATCGATGATACCAACACTTTTCCCTAAAGAAATTTCTTTGGCAATCGTAGCTCCACAGCTCAATTCTACATCATCTGGGTGTGCCCCAAAAGCTAATATATCTAACTTCATTTTTTTGTTTTTTCGATTGCTTGTTCTATATCTGCAATGAGATCTTTTGGTTCTTCGATTCCTACTGAAAAACGAATTAGTCCCTCCTTAATACCCCGAGACAAACGTTCTTCTTCACTAAGTAGTGCATGTGTTGTTTGAGCAGGACTTACCGTAGTACTCTCTAAACCTGCCAAACTGAGCGAAGGTTTTATCAATTTCAAATTATTTTGAAAGTCCATTGCATCCATGCCTTCTTTCAATTCAAAAGACAACATAGCTCCAAAACCGTGCATTTGAGATTTTGCCAATTCGTATTGTGGATGACTCTTTAATCCTGGATAATACACACGTTCAATATTTGGATTTTCCTCTAAATAGGTTGCCATTACCAGTGCATTCTTTGTTTGTTCTTTCACTCGAATGTTGAGTGTTTTCAAACTTCTTTCTAGCAACCAAACTGTTTGATCACTTAAATTTCCACCAAAATTGATTGCCGTATTCCAAATACGATCTATATGTGCCTGACTGGCAGCAATTGCACCCGCAGAAATATCAGAATGTCCCCCCATATATTTTGTAGCAGAATGTAAAATAATATCAATTCCAAAATCGGCAGGTGTTTGATTGATGGGAGATGCAAATGTATTGTCGATCATTGTAATAATGTTTCGCTCTTTTGCCAACACACCAATTGCTTTTATATCCGTAATTCCCAATAATGGGTTTGAGGGAGTTTCAATATACAAAACCTTGGTATTCTCTTTGATCAGTGGAATGAAATCGGCTACTTGATCTGAATCTGTAAAAGAATATTCAATGCCATACTTTTCAAATTCGGAAACAATTAAATGGTAAGTACCACCATAGATAACTTGCTGAATAATGATGTGGTCCCCTGCTTTAAGAAAAGCAAATAATGCAGTACTAATGGCGGCCATTCCAGATCCAAAAATCAATCCTGCTTCTGTATGCTCTAAAGCTGCAATCTTCTTGCAAAGCATTTCTTGATTTGGCGTGTTATAATATCGCGGGTATCGTTTAACATCTACTCCGTCAAAGGCATAAGAAGTGGCCATATATATAGGGGAAACTGCACCTTTAAACTGCTTGTCTTCTACTTCACCAACGTGAACACATTGAGTATTGATCCCAAAATCATTTTTATTCGCCATTGTAATTTAAATTATAAGGCGAATTTAAGAAATTTGAATATCTTCGCTGCAATGATTTCAATATTAATTCTTGGGGATGGAAATGTAGCTTCACATTTATACAAGGCTTTTTCAAAAGTCGATACCATTGTTGTAGCAATTAAAAATTCAAGAAATTTAACGAACATCCCAAATGCAGACGTTACCATTATTGCAGTTTCTGACGATGCCATCGCTGAAGTTTCATCAAAAATAGCGAATTCATTGGTCGTACATACTTCGGGAAGTGTTGCAATGACCTCCCTAAAGAGCAAAGGTAGAAAAGGTGTTTTCTATATGTTGCAAACATTTTCTAAAGACAAAATCATTGAATTTTCTGAGGTGCCCTTTTGTTTGGAAGCTGAAAATGAACAGGACTATGCATTGTTAGCAACTTTGGCACAATCGATTGGTGAAAAAGTGTATCCTGTTAGCTCAGAACAACGAAAAGCATTGCATGTTGCAGCGGTTTTTGTCAATAACTTCACCAATCATATGTACAAAACAGGAAGTGATATTTGTACAGAATACAAGGTGCCATTTGCTATTTTGGAACCATTGATAAAGGAAACAGCAGCCAAGATTGAATCACTATCACCAGCTGCAGCACAAACAGGTCCTGCTATTAGAAAAGATCAAAAAACAATAAAAGAACATTTAGCACTGTTGAACAAACAGCAGCAAGAAATCTATACAATAGTTACAAAATCGATACAAAATGGAAATTAGTTTCAAACAATTATTACCAAAAATTACAACATTTATTTTTGATGTTGACGGGGTACTTACCAACGGAACGCTTACTATTATGCCCGATGGTGAGTTGGTGAGACATATGAATGTAAAAGATGGTTATGCCATGAAAACAGCCTTAAAAAATGGCTATCGGGTATGTATTATTTCTGGTGGTACCAATGAAGGTGTTCGAAATCGATTAGCAGCCCTGGGAATTGAGGACATCTATTTAGGCGCGCATAATAAAATTGAACAATATCAAGAATTGGTAAAAAAATACAATTTAAAGGCAGAAAATATACTTTATATGGGGGATGATGTTCCTGATTATCCAGTGATGAAAATCGTAGGATTGCCAGCCTGTCCCAATGATGCTGTTACTGAAATCAAAGAAGTTGCCAACTATATTTCTAATAAAAAAGGTGGCGAAGGTTGTGTTCGCGATGTTATTGAGCAAGTAATGCGAGTGCAAGGAAAATGGAATTCTAACTTTAATGCAACCCTATAAACACCCTCCAATAGTGAAAAAATTACTTAGTAGCTGCATATTGATTGCGCTTTCTATCTCTATAAATGCACAGAGTATTTTTGGGAAATGGAATTCTAAAAATGACACTACAGGCGAAATTGATTCTGTAATCGAAGTCTATCAAGAGAAAGGAAAAGCCTATGCAAAAGTGGTGCAAGTGATGGATCCAAAAAGACAAGATATTCTTTGTGATTTGTGTGAAGGAAATAGGAAAGGGCAGAAAATCCTCGGAATGAACATTTTAGATGGTTTGGAAAAAGATGGTAATGAATGGTCGGGAGGTACAATTCTAGATCCTAGAAACGGGAATGTTTATAAGTGTTATATCCTACTCGAAAACCCAAATAAACTAAAAATTAGAGGTTATATTGGAATTTCACTTTTTGGAAAAACTGCTTATTGGGAAAGAACGAAGTAATTAAGGTTTTAGCCAAAGAAATTGGCGTATATTGATATCCCTTTGACACACTTCACGAAGCAGATACCTTTATTTATAAAACTAATTCTTTTCTTCTAGCATTGGCACAAAAGCAAAATCACCCAATTCTTGTTTTTCAAATTCTTTGACAGATTTTCGAACAAACAAAGTCATTATTTGCGTGGTATCACCAACCGGGATAAGAAGCATTCCCCCTACTTTTAATTGTGATAATAATGGTTTCGGTACAAATGGCGCACCAGCTGTTACAATAATTTTATCAAAAGGAGCTTGCGCTGGCAGTCCTTTATAACCGTCACCAAAAACAAATTTCTTAGGTATATATCCTAATTTTGGTAGAAATAATGAGGTCTTTTTAAACAATTCTTGTTGTCTCTCAATGGAAAATACAGCAGCTTTTAATTCTAACAGAACAGCTGTTTGATATCCAGAGCCTGTTCCAATTTCCAATACTTTGTCATTGGGTTGTATGGCCAAGGTTTGCGATTGAAACGCAACTGTATAAGGCTGAGAAATCGTTTGCTCAGCTGCAATTGGAAATGCTTTATCTTTGTAAGCATGATCTTCAAAACTACTATCAATAAAAAGATGCCGTGGAATTTGACGAATCGCATTCAATACTTTTCTGTCGGTAATTCCTTTTGCTTGTAATAGGCTAGCTAGTTGATTTCTAAGTCCTTGATGTTTTGATGTATCTCTCAAATCTGATTCCTTTGTAAGACCTTAAAAGTAGTGATAAATCTAAATACAATCTTATAAAATTGTATATTTGTTGGTGTATTTTCACTTTTTATTTTGAAGGTTATATACAAATTTAACAAGATCATTATGAGCTAGTATGATGAAGTACTCTTTTTCTTTTATAGATTGCTTCTGTGCTCCTTGCAATGAAATAAAAACACATTTATGCTAAAAGCTGGAGTATTAGGTGCTGGTCACCTTGGAAAAATTCACTTACGTTTATTACAACAATCTGAAAAATATGAATTGGTTGGATTTTATGATCCATTCACTGAAAATGCAACAAAAATTGCCAAAGAGTTTGGCTATAAATTATTTGATTCTATTGATGAATTAATTGCTGCTTCTGAGGTGATTGATATTGTTACACCAACTCTTTCTCACTTTGATTGTGCAAAAAAAGCAATTGAAAACGGCTGCCATGTTTTTATTGAAAAACCAATTACGAAAACAGTCACAGAAGCGGAAGCGATTAGTGCATTCGCAGACAAACACCAAGTCAAAGGGCAAGTAGGACATGTAGAGCGTTTCAATCCTGCATTTACAGCTGTAAGCGAAAAAATCAAGCATCCGATGTTTATCGAAACCCATCGATTGGCCGAATTTAATCCAAGAGGTACTGATGTGCCTGTTGTGTTGGATTTAATGATTCATGATATTGATATTATTTTATCTGTTGTTCAATCCAAAGTGAAAAATGTGCACGGAAGTGGAATTTCGGTAATTTCTGAAACTCCAGATATTGCAAACGCAAGGATTGAATTTGAAAATGGCTGTGTTGCCAATCTTACGGCCAGTAGAATTTCCATGAAAAACATGCGAAAATCAAGATTTTTTCAAAAAGATGCTTATATCTCCGTTGATTTTTTAGAGAAAGTAGCGGAAGTTGTTCGTATGAAAGAAGTCCCTGAAAACCCTGATGATTTTGCCATGATCTTACAAAATGCTGAAGGCATTAAAAAACAAATCTATTTTGATAATCCAGAAGTGCAAGGAAATAATGCCATCTTGGATGAATTAGAATCTTTTGCAGATGCGATTCAGCAAAATACAACACCTATTGTATCCCTACGTCAAGGAACGGAAGCATTAAGAGTAGCACAACAAATTATTGATTGTTTTTAACCAAAATAAATTTATCTTTTGCAAATAACTGAAGAGTTTTAGAAATGAATTTTAATTAATAGTATATGAAAAATATAGCAGTAATTGGAGCAGGAACTATGGGAAATGGTATCGCACACACCTTTGCTCAGTTCAATTACAACGTCCAACTAATCGATGTTTCCCAGCTTGCATTAGAGAAAGGAATTGCAACGATTTCTAAGAACTTAGATCGAATGGTTGCAAAAGAAAAAATTTCTGAAGCAGAGAAAACAAAGACGCTCGCAAATATAACTACCTTCACATCTATCAAAGATGGTGTCAAATACGCAAGTTTGGTTATTGAAGCTGCCACTGAAAATACAGTTTTAAAAACCAAAATTTTTAAAGAATTGGATGAAGTGTGTCCAGAAGACACCATTTTGGCAACCAATACCTCTTCAATTTCTATTACACAAATTGGAGCCGTTACTAGCAGACCCGATAAAGTAATTGGGATGCACTTTATGAATCCTGTTCCGATTATGAAATTGGTAGAGATTATTAGAGGATACAATACCTCCGATGAAGTGATGAAGTTTATTACTGACCTTACATGCAAAATTTCTAAGGTATCAGTAGAAGTAAATGATTATCCTGGTTTTGTTGCCAATCGAATTTTAATGCCAATGATTAATGAAGCTATAGAAACACTTTTTAATGGTGTTGCTGGTGTAGCCGAAATAGATACTGTGATGAAATTAGGAATGGCGCATCCAATGGGTCCATTACAGTTGGCAGATTTTATTGGCTTGGATGTCTGTTTATCCATTTTAAAGGTGATGCATGATGGCTTTAAAAATCCGAAATATGCGCCTTGTCCCTTATTAGTCAATATGGTTATGGCAGGTAAACTAGGGGTAAAATCCGGGGAAGGTTTTTATGACTACAGTCAAAGTAAGAAGTCAGATAGCGTAGCTAAAATGTTCCGATAGCTGTACAGATTAAGAAATGAAGACAAAAAAAAGGAACTCATAACAGAGTTCCTTTTTTTATGCAAAATCATTAGAATTGCTCATTAATCGTTCTCCTCTTTGACATCCGATTTCTTGGCTTTGTTCCAAATTTTAATTTTATCTTCTAGTGTAACCCCGTCTAAAACTTCAATATTAACCCCGTCAGAAGTTCCTAATTTTAGAGTTCTTTTTTCAAATTTCCCTTCTGCTGTTTTTACTTCTACATAAGGTTCCTCTGTCTTTCTATCAAACTTTAGCAAGGCTTCTTTGATAGACAAAACACTGTCTCTTTTTTCTAATACAATATCCGCATTGGCACTGTATCCAGCTCTAATGAAATACTTATCATCCAAAGTAACATCTGCTTTAATTTTAAATTGAACAGCTCCACCTTCTTCAGTTCCTTTGGGTGCAATGAAGTTTAATTTTGCAGGAAATTTAATCCCTTCAATCGCACCAATAGATACTTCGATATTGGTTCCATTGATTAGCTTCCCCACTTCAGACTCATCTACTTTTCCTTCAAAAATCATTTTTCGCATGTCTGCAATGGATGCAATGGTTGTTCCAGCATTGAAATTATTTGACTGAATTACTTGATCTCCTTCTTTTACAGGAATTTCTAAAACAGTACCCGACATTTGTGCAATAATATTTGTGTTTGCAGTAGCTCCTGAACCAGAATATCCTTTTTTAATAATCTGATAATCGTTTTCAGCATTTTTCAAATCTTGTTTTGCTTGATTAAAAGCAAGTTCGACAGATTCATAGGCTGCCCTTGCAATTACTCCCTTATCAAACAATTGCTTGTTTCTTTTGTAGGTAATTTCCGAGTTATTAGTTCTCAATTTGGCATTGTCTACACGTCCCTTAGCACTCAATAAAGATTGCTCATTTGGAACTACTCTTACGGTTGCAATTAAATCTCCTTTGGTGACAGTGGCACCTTCTAGCAGTAAAATTTTATCAATAATCCCCGTAATCTGTGGTTTGATTTCAATTTCTTCTAAAGGAGTTACCTTACCTGTTGCTACCGTCTTTTTAACTATAGAGGTTTTAAAAGGGGTCTCTGTTTCATATTGAATGATATTCCTTTTGTTTTTCATGCCGAACCATACTAATGCGGCTGCAAAAAATAAAACGATAATTCCTAAAATAATTTTTGCTCTCTTACTCATGATTTGTTGATTGTTTAATGCTCTTTATTCTTCTCTTAATGCTTCTATTGGTTTCACTATAGTTGCCATATGCGCAGGAATTAAACCAATTAATGTTCCTAAAACGACTAATGTTGTAAATGCGGCTAGAATGATTGGAATGTTTACAGTTGGATTTACGAGGGTTGCATCCGCACCTTGCCCAAACAAGGTGTCGATAATCATTAAAATAGTGGCGCCCAAAATAATTCCAATCATTCCCGCTACAGTTGTTAAAAAAACTGATTCTAAAATAATTTGTTGTCGAATGCTTTTAGGAGTTGCCCCCAAGGCTCTTCGGATTCCTATTTCTTTGGTGCGTTCTTTTACGGTAATTAAAAGAATATTTCCAATGGCAAAAACACCCGCGATTAAAGTTGCAATCCCCACAAACCAAGTTAGAAACTGCATACCCGTTAAAAAACCAGTAAATTTCGCAATTTCTTTTCCAAGATTTACACTTCCAAACGCTCTCTCGTCTTCAGGATGAACTTTGTGTAAATTTTTAAGGGTGAGCAATACATCACTTTCCATTTGCTCAATGTCAATACCTTCGTTAGCAGTTATCATCATCCAATCAATATTATTGGCGGTATTGTATACCTTTTTAAAGGTTGAAAAAGGAATATATGCAGTATCTCCATCAAAATCAATGGTATTGGAAGGTTCGTAGACCCCAATAACTTTATAATTGATGCTATTGATCTTAATATTCTGACCAATCGGCATTTCATCTTTTTCAAAAAGTTGCTTGTACATGTCCTCTGAAATGACGGTTACTTTTGCACTCGAGTTAATGTCATTTTGGTTTAAAAAACGACCATAAATCAATTTTTTCTTCTGAATTTGATCTAAAACCGGGAAATCACCACTCACTTTAAAAGAACCTGATTTGAAATCTTTAACAATTAAATTCATGGTCTGATTTCTGGGTGCCAATAGTTTAATTTCATCAGCATACTCCGATTTTAAAACCTGAATATCTTTCATATTTAATCGAAACCTTCTTCCTTTTTGAAAGCCTTTGAAGGGTGTATCTGTAGATTGTGTCCACACAAATACACTGTTAGTGGCAAAATTACCAAAAGCTTTGTTAAAACTATTTTCTAAACCTCTTGCAGCTCCTAGTAAAACCACTAGCAAGAAAATACCCCATAAAACACCGATAATGGTAATTCCGGTTCGCACTTTGTTTTTACGGATGCTTCCGTAAATTTCTTGCCATGTATCTGAATCAAATAAAAATTTCATAATTAGTCTGCTCTTAATGCTTCTATGGGTTTGATTCTTGCGGCTCTTTTTGCGGGAACGTATCCTGCAATTAATCCTGAAATAATTAAAATAACCGTTGCACCAATGACAATCCCAGAGCTAACACTTGGATCTTTGATAAAATACTTTTCTTCCAAACTATTCCCAATGGCACTTAAGATATAGGTTCCTAGCGTCAGGCCAAAATACCCTGCTAATGTGGTTATCAGTACAGATTCTTGTACAACCATTCCAATTATAGATCCTGGTGTTGCCCCTAAGGCTTTTCGAATTCCAAATTCTTTGGTTCGCTCTTTAATCACAAAAATCATAATATTACTAATTCCTATAATCCCTGCAACAAGTGTTCCTGAACCGATGAAACCAATGATCAAAAACAAAGCAAACATTAAAATACTAACAAACCTATTGGCTTCAGCCATATTTCGAACTGACAATGCACTTTGATCGTCTGGATGAATATTCAATCTTTTACGCATATCACGTTCTACTTTTTTTCCAAAAGCAATGGCAGCATCTGTACTTAAATTTGGATTGTACCCTAAATTAATCTGACTGATATAATCATTGTTTCCATACATCATCTGAGCCGTACTAACTGGAATGTAGGCCATTCTCTCTTCATTATCTCCTCCTTCATCTGAGAAGATTCCTATAATTAAAAAGGAACTACCATTTACATTCACTCTTTTTCCTAAAGCGAATTTTTCTCCAAATAAATCGTTTTTAACCAATCGACCAATGACAATCACTTTCGATTTTTCTCGGATGTCCCTTTCATTTAAGTAACGACCTTCATACATGATCGTTTTTTCTAAAAACTGATGATCTGGATGTACTGCTCTTACGTTGAACGTACTTGCTTTGTTTTTATATTTGATAGAAAAATTCTTGTAAATTCTTGCAGATTGATATTGAATTTTATCTTCATATTCATCTGTAACATAATTATAATCTGTATTTTTGAGTTGAATTGCTCTTCCTGTTTGCAACCCTTTGTAAGGTTTTGTTGTTTTCCAAACTCGAACAAACATCATATTTTGTGCGTCATCTGCAAAAGCACTTTTGAAAAAGTTTCCTAATCCAGAGGCTACCCCAAAAAGTAAAGTAAATAACAAAATTGCAAACGCAACTGTAAATCCAGACATTACAGAACGTAACCTGTTTTTGTTAATACTTTGAAAAATTTCTCTCCAACGATCTAAATCGAACATAATTATAGTGCTTTGGCGGCTTTTGTAAGAGTATCGCTAATAATGATTCCATCTCTTAGTCGTACAATTCTTTTGGATTTTTCCGCAACTTCTTCTTCGTGGGTAATCACAAAAACGGTCATTCCTTCGTCGTTAATGTCTTTTAGCAAATCCATCACAGAATCAGTCGTTGTGGTATCAAGCGCTCCAGTTGGTTCATCTGCTAATACTACTTTTGGATTAGTAACCAATGCTCTTGCAATTGCAACCCGTTGTTTTTGCCCTCCTGATAATTCGTTAGGAAGATGGCTCGCCCAATCTTTTAAACCCACTTTCTCTAGATAATCCATTGCAACTTTTAAACGTTCCTTTCTACTCATTCCCTTATAATACAAAGGCAATGCAACATTTTCCAAAGCTGTTTTGTAAGAAATTAAGTTGAAAGATTGAAAAACAAAACCTAAAAATTTATTTCTAAGAATCGCTGCTTTTTTCTCATTTAAATCTTTTATTAACTCACCATTTAAATAATAATCGCCTTTATCATGAATATCTAACAAGCCAACAATATTTAATAAAGTAGACTTTCCGGATCCAGAAGATCCCATAATAGAAACAAATTCGCCCTCTTTAATATGCAAATCAATTCCTTTTAAAACATGTAATGAATCCTTTCCTATGGGATATGATTTGTGGAGTTTTTCTATTTTAATCATTTATTACTAAATTTTTATACAAAGGATTTAACACCCCTATTTTCCGATTTTAATGTTATGATAAAAAAGGTAGGTATTTTTCTATTTATAAACAACGTCAAAGGTAAGACGTATCATTAAAAAAATTGTTACAATTTGTTCTAATATTTTTGTGGAAAAATATAAAAAAGATGGAGTACTTTTGTAACTCATAATAGTAGCTGTTAAAATGATGCATTTGACCAAGCACAAAAAAATAATTTTATTTGATGGAATGTGTAATTTGTGCAACAGTTCAGTTTTAAAGGTCATTCGATTCGATACGAAAAGTAATTTTGTCTTTTGTGCATTGCAGTCAGAAATTGGTCAGGAAATTATTCGCGATTTAAAAATAGATCTTTCTAAAATGGATTCAATATTACTTTATGAATCATCAAATAACTATACCTATAAGTCAACTGCAGTATTAAAAATATTGAATAGTTTTGGAGGATGGTGGAATTTGACACAAATATGCTGGCTTGTCCCCCCATTTTTAAGAAATTTGATTTATGATTTTATTGCGAAAAATAGGTATAAATGGTTTGGCAAAAAAGATCGTTGCATGCGCCCTACTCCTGCCCTAGAAAAACACTTTTTGACTTCCTATAAGACTAAAGGTTCAACTCTTTAAAAATTCAATTTAAACCAATGAAAAAAATTCCAAAAAACATTCAATGCGTCATTTTTGATATGGATGGTGTGATTATAGATTCTGAAGAGATTCACAAAAAAGCTTATTATGAAACCTTTGTTTCTTTGGGTTTAGAGGTTTCTGAAAAAGTATATAAAACGTTAACAGGTTCTTCTACAATAAATGCTTTTCAGCGATTGATTGTTCATTTTAATTTGGATTTGGATGCAAATGAGTTGGTTTTAGACAAACGAAGACGTTATGTGAATTTTTTCGAGAACAACCCAGATTTGCATTTGGTAGCTGGCGTTGAAGAAATTATAAAGTATTTCTATGAAAAAGATATCACCTTAATTTTAGCCTCTTCTTCTGCAATGGTCAATATTAACCGTGTTTTTGATCGATTCAAATTGCATTCCTATTTTTCAGCGAAAATAAGCGGTGCCGATTTAACAGCCTCAAAACCACATCCTGAAATTTTTGAAAAAGCAGCACTTTTAGCGAATACTCCAAAAGAGCATTGTATAGTCATTGAAGACTCAGACAATGGCATAAAAGCGGCCAATGACGCAGGTATTTTTGTTTTTGGTTATGCCAACAAACTTTCAGAAGGGCAAACGCTCAAAAATGCAGATGCTGTAATTGATTGTTTTAGCGCTTTAAAAAAAGTCCTTTAATATCTAAAAGTGGGGCCTAAATAAGTGATACCGATACCTCAGTATGTACTTCACTTTTCTATTTATCTTTTCTTGGCAACTATTTTACTTTCTCGTAATTATCGTCCCAATTTTTAGGTTTTGGGTCGTGTAATTTACCTAACGATTTTGCAATTATCATAGATACAGTTGCATCTCCTGTAACATTTACCATCGTTCTGCACATATCTAAAGGTCTGTCTACAGCAAAAATTAATGCCAAACCAATCGGCAATAATTCTTCAGGAAAACCAACAGATTCTAATACAATTACTAACATTACCATACCTGCACTCGGGACTGCTGCCGATCCTATCGAGGCCAACAAAGCAGTTCCTACGATTATTAATTGATTTGAGAATGTGAGTCCCTCTGGCCAAATTACTTGCATGATAAAGACTGCAGCTATGGCTTGATACAAGCTGGTGCCATCCATATTAATTGTAGCTCCTACAGGCAATACAAACCCAGAAACTTCTTTATCTACACCTAAGTGTTCTTCTACTCTTTCCATGGTTACTGGTAATGTTGCTGCACTTGAACTAGTCGAAAAAGCTAATAATTGTGCTGGACTAATTTGTTTTAAGAACCAAAATGGACTTTTCTTTGTATAGACACCAACTAAAAGTAGGTAAAAGCAAATCATTAAAAACAATCCACCGACAACACACAAGGCATAGACCAACAGTTTTAAGAGAATTTCTGTATCGTCAAATGCAATCATCACATTTGCCAATAAAGCAAATACGGCAAACGGCGCAAAAAGCATGATAAGGTCAACCATTTTCATTACCATTTCATTGAGTGAATCAAAGAAATCCATTAAAGGTTTTGACTTTTTTTCTGAAATCAATAACAAAGAAATACCAACAAACAATGCAAAAAAGATAATTTGCAACATGCTTGCACTTGCAAAAGATTGAAAAATATTACTTGGAAATATATCTACTAATGCTTGTAACGGACCTGCATCATTTTGAGCAGATGCCTTGGTAAGTTTATCGGCAACACCAGCCGAATTTTCATACTTTGTTTTTATTTTGTCTATGGTCTCCGCAGACATTCCTTCGCCTGGTTTCACAACATTCACAATTCCCAATCCGATTACAATAGCTACAACGGTTGTTAGTACGTAGATAATGATGGTTCTCGCACCCATTTTTTTAATCTTAGAAATATCTTTTAAATCTGAAATCCCTTTAATTAAAGAGGCTAATATTAAGGGTACTGCAATTAACTTTAAAAGATTGATAAAAATAGTTCCAAAAGGTTTGATCCAATCTATTACAAAACTTTTACCGCCATCTACAGAATTCATTAGAAAACCAAAAACAATTCCTAAGACCATTCCTATTAAAATCTTCCAATGTAATGCCAGTTTTTTCATATGTAATATTTCTTTATTTTTAGATTTGAAAGGTAAAAAAAATATTTAAAAAAGACCGAGAATGACGGTGGTATCTTTTAGACTTTAAAGGATAGAAATTAACTCTCTTTTCGCTGGTTTCCTTTGCTCATAGAAAATCTTTTAAAATTACAGTGAAAATCACTTGTTCGGCTTTTTTTTTGTGCTTAAATTCGCAGGATGGTGGAAAAACTTAAAAAGCGTTGGAATATTGAAAGCAACTGGTCTGTTATTGCAATTTTTATAGTATTTGCAATTAACGGTTCTTTCGCAGCCTGGGTGGCCAAGCCCATCACCGCTTTTTTAGGTTTATCTCCTGAGACCATCACTTCATTTGCCTATTGGCCAATACGAATTATATTAATCTTTCCTATTTACCAACTTACCTTACCGCTTGTGGGATGGTTGTTTGGACAATTTAAATTTTTCTGGGCTTTTGAAAAAAAGTTTTTAAATAGGTTGGGACTCGGCTTCCTTTTTAAAGAATAAAACTTCATCTATTTTTAGTTGAATATTGTGCATGCATTCAATTTAAGAAAAAAAAGATTTTATATTTATCATATATAAGGTTTCTTTTCATTGAAAAACTATAAGTTTGTTTAAAGCTATATTTGAATGAATTTTCTTGATTTTAAAGCACGAATGACTGATTTAAAAACCTCGAAACTAGGTGGGTTAGAGGCACAATTTAAATTGGCCCCAGAGTTAAGGTTGCGCTATGATGAAGATACAATCAAAGCAAAAAACCCTAAAAAGGCTGCCGTTTTGGCCTTGTTTTATCCCGATATGCACAACAAAACACGTATTTTACTCACCAAAAGAGCCAGTTATAAGGGCACACATTCTGCACAGATTAGTTTTCCTGGTGGAAAAACAGCATTCAATGATCGCAATCTAGAACACACAGCTAAAAGAGAGACCTATGAAGAAGTGGGCATTCATTCTAATACCATTCATATGATTAGAGAACTGACAACCGTTTTTATCCCTCCCAGTAATTTTTTAGCAACCCCTTTTATTGGATATACCAATCAGCGCCCTCTTTTTAATACAAATTATGAAGTTGCCGCCACTATTGAGGTGCTTTTAGAAGACTTATTAAATGACATGAATATTAGCACTGTAGAAATGTCAACTTCCTACATGGACAAAATAAAGGTACCCTGCTTTAAATTAGATAATTACATTATATGGGGTGCAACAGCGATGATATTATCGGAAATTAAAGAGCTGTTCTAGTAAAGAGAATCTAATTTCTTTTTGTAAATTGGCAGCAAACAAAAGATCTTTTATCATGCCCCTATTTAAAAGGAATCCTTTCGGACATATACTTTTCATTAAAAAATGGATAATTAGAATTATTGGTGTGTTTTTTCATAGTAGATTCAGACGCTTCAACAATTTACAAATAAAGGGATCTGAAATTATTAGAAATTTACCGGAAAAAAACGTTCTCTTTATCTCAAATCATCAAACTTATTTTGCGGACGTAATTGCCATGTTTCATGTTTTTAATGCGGCTCTTAAAGGCAGAGATAATTCCTTAAAAAATGTTGGTTATTTATGGAATCCAAAGCTAAATTTTTACTTTATCGCTGCAGGGGAAACCATGCGTTCTGGTATTGTTCCAAAAATATTTAGTTATACGGGATCGGTATCTGTAGAAAGAACCTGGAGAAGTAAAGGTGAAGACATTAATAGGCAAGTAAAAATGTCTGATGTTTCTAAAATAGGAATGGCATTGGATGATGGTTGGGTAGTTACTTTCCCTCAAGGAACAACAACAGCATTTAAGCCAATACGAAGAGGAACAGCACATCTTATTAAGAAATACAAACCCGTAGTTGTTCCAGTAGTCATTGACGGATTTAGGCGTTCTTTTGATAAAAGAGGCCTCAAAATAAAAAAGCGAAGCGTCTTACAATCAATGGTCATTAAAGCACCTTTGGAAATTGATTATGAGCATGAAGATGTTGCAGATATTATTACTAAAATTGAATATGCAATTGAACAACATCCTTCGTTCTTAAAAGTACTTTCGGTAAAAGAACTCGAAAAAGTAGCGAAACAAGAAAAAGCTTTAGAAGAAAAACGAAAATTTTGGGATTAAAAAAGTAGAAAAGCAAGGTGCTTCTCATTTTTTTACAATATGAAGTAATTCCTAAATTGCCTGAATACCCAATCATCTATTTATTTTTTCGCTTTTTGCAACCTTGGTGTACTTCAAAGCAGAAAAAAATCATACGCTGTACTATCATTATTATTGATGAATTTATTATCTTTATCAAAAATTACTATAGCGATGACAATTACACAATTAAAATACGTCTTATCTGTTGCAGAATACAAAAATTTCACGGTAGCAGCTGCGCATAGTTTCGTCACACAACCAACACTAAGCATGCAGATTCAAAAACTCGAAGACCAATTGGAGGTTAAAATATTTAATAGGTCTAAAAAACCGATTGAACTTACAGAAGTTGGAAAAAAAATTGTGAATCAAGCAAAAGTAGTTGTCGATGAAAGCAATCGAATCTTAGACATCGTTCATCAACAAAAGGGATATATTGGTGGCGAATTTAAGTTGGGAATTATACCGACTATCATGCCTACTTTGCTTCCAATGTTTTTAAACAACTTCACAAAAAAATACTCAAAAGTAAAGTTGATCATTGAAGAATTGACGACTGAGGATATTATGCGAAAATTAACAGATGGGCATATCGATGCAGCTATCGCAGCAACGCCTTTAGAGAATGTTGCGATTAAAGAAGAACCTTTATATTATGAGCCATTTGTTGGACTGGTTCCTCAAAACCACCGTCTTTATAATAAAAAACAAATTACTTCTGACGAATTGGAAGTGGATGATATTTTACTTCTTGAAGATGGGCATTGTTTTAAAGACAGTGTGATTAATCTCTGCAGCACCCACAAACTAGAAAACAACAAAAGATTCCGATTAGAAAGCGGTAGTTTTGATACCTTAATTAAGTTATCCAAAGAAGGTTTAGGTATGACATTACTCCCATACTTACATACTTTAGATTTAAATGATGATGACAAAAGTCATCTACGTGAATTTACCAATCCACCACCAGCGAGGGAAGTGAGTTTAATCTATCATAAATCACAACTAAAAATGCAAATGATCGCGGCATTGAAAACAACTATTGATGGGGTCATTAGAGGTGCAATTTCCTTTTCAGATGTAAAAATAATTAGTCCGCTTCAGAAGAAATAAAATCATTCTAGAGGTGCTAAAAACTGTGACTAAAATCAATTTTTAAGATTGAACTATAGAATGAATGTCTTCATCTTTATTAAGAATACATTTTTTCTCTTAACTCTTTTATTTTAGGGTCTGCCAAATAATCATCAAAGGTAGTATGTCTATCAATGACACCTTTTGGGGTTAATTCAATCACTCGATTTGCTACTGTTTGTGCAAACTCATGATCATGAGTAGAGAAAAGTAAAGTCCCTTGAAAGTTAATAAGCGAATTGTTTAAAGATTGAATGGATTCTAAATCTAAGTGATTTGTAGGTTCGTCTAACAACAAAATATTTGCTCTTTTCATCATCATTCTAGAAAGCATACAACGTACTTTTTCACCTCCAGATAAAACGTTACTTTTTTTCAACGCTTCTTCTCCAGAGAAAATCATTTTTCCAAGAAAACCACGAATAAAAACTTCTTCTCGTTCTTCTTCAGTTTGTGCATATTGTCGCAGCCAATCAACAAGGTTCAAGTCTCCATTTTGAAAAAAGGAAGAATTGTCTAGGGGTAAATAAGACTGAGTAGTGGTAACTCCCCAATTATAGGTACCTGCATCTGGTTTTACATTGTCGGTAATGGCTTGATAAAAAGCAGTAATGGCTCTTGAATTTTTTGAAATAATAGCAACTTTATCTCCTTTATTAAGATTGATATCTACATTGGAAAATAGTTTTTCACCTTCAAACTCTTTAGACAGTCCTTCTACATTTAAAATTTGATCTCCTGCTTCTCGATCGCTTTTAAAAATAATTGCAGGATACCTTCTACTGGAAGGTCTTATGTCTTCAACATTTAACTTTTCGATCATTTTCTTACGAGAAGTTGCTTGTTTTGACTTGGCCACATTGGCAGAAAAACGACGAATAAATTCTTCTAATTCTTTCTTTTTATCTTCTGCTTTTTTATTTTGTTGGGCTCTTTGTTTTGCGGCTAACTGGCTCGATTCGTACCAGAAGGTGTAATTTCCAGAGTAATGATTTATTTTATTAAAATCTATATCCGAAATATGAGTACAAACAGCATCTAAAAAGTGTCGATCATGGGATACTACAATTACAGTATTTTCAAAATTAGCCAAAAAGTTTTCCAACCAAGCGATTGTTTCAAAATCTAAATCATTGGTTGGTTCATCCATTATGAGTACGTCAGGATTCCCAAACAAAGCTTGTGCAATTAACACACGCACTTTTTGTTTTCCATCTAAGTCCTTCATTAAGATATAATGCAAGTCTTCTTTAATTCCTAGATTAGACAACATCGCCGCTGCATCAGAATCTGCATTCCAACCATTCATTTCTTCAAAAGTAATTTGAAGTTCTCCTATTTTTTCTGCATTTTCATCTGTATAATCGGCATATAAATCATCTATTTGCTTTTTAATTTTAAACAAATCTTTGTTTCCCATAATAACAGCCTCCAATACAGGAAACTCATCATATGCGTAATGGTCTTGGGTTAAAACAGACATTCGCTTTCCTTTTTCTAGATGCACCTGACCCGATGTCGGATCCATTTTTCCAGAAATAATTTTAAGAAAAGTAGATTTACCAGCACCATTTGCACCAATAATTCCGTAACAATTACCTTGTACAAACTTTGTATTTACTTCATCAAATAATATTCTTTTTCCAAACTGAACTGATAAATTAGATACGGATAACATGCTTTTTACTGTTTTAAAATTTTGTGCAAAAATAGGAAATTGATTTTGTTTTTACATACAGAAATACAGCTGTTTTGCAATCAATTAAAAAATTAACTAGAAAACAAAAATAGAGTTCCATTTTTTAATCTGTTTTATTAAAATTGCTTTGACAGTCGGCTTTTTAACAGCTAATTAACAATATATAGACCTACAGATGCTTAAATTTGTCTTTGTAATACCCCAATAATAATGAAATCCATTATTTCCCTATTTTCAACATGCCTCTTTTTAATCGTTTTTGTTAGTTGTAACAAAACTGATAGAAACAGCACTACTTATTTTGGAGGAAAAATTATGAATCCAAAAAGCAGCCATGTCATTTTGTATTCGATGGACAAGGTGATTGATACTTTTTCAATTAATGCTGATAACAAATTTGGAGGTACCTTAGATTCTATTCAAGAAGGACTTTATTATTTTGTCCATGGAAATGAAAATCAATTTATATACATCGAACCAAAAGACAGCATAATGCTGAGCTTAAATACTTGGGATTTTGATGAGTCCTTGGTTTTTTCTGGTATTGGTGCAGAGAGAAACAATGTTTTAATTGATTGTTTTTTACAATTTGAAAAAGATGAAAAAACATTTTATAAATACAATTCATTAAAACCAACATCATTTAAGAAAAAGGTAGATTCTATTATTTCACTCAGAGAAGGTACCCATGCAGCCTATGTAAAAAGGCACCCCACAGAAACAGAAAAATTTAAGGAAGTATTAAAAATAGCACTTACCTACCCTGTATATGCGAGAATAGAAAGTTATCCAATCTCGCATGCAAAAAAAATGAAATTAGAGCGTTTCCCAACCCTTCCACTATTTTTTTATGAATATCGAAAAGACCTTGACATTAACATAGATGCTTTAATGTACTACAAACCTTATAGTAAATACATCACTAATTATTTATACAATGCAACCTATGCTAAGAGTCACGCACCGATGCAAAACAATTTCACCTCTAATTTTACGGTGGATTTACTAAATACAATTGATGCAAAAGTGAGTTCTAGAACATTTAAAAATGCTTTTTTAAAACAAACCGTAATCAGTCATTTTTATAAAAAATCAACCTGCGATATTAACCGTAAAGAATTTGATGTCTATTTTGCATTGAGTTCAAATGAAAAAGATAAAAACTTAGTAAGGAGGCTATTAAAAGACACTCAAACAATTCATGAAAATCATGAAATGAAAAACTTCTACATCCATGATTTTACCAATGCACGCTATGCCATTCGAGATGTTATTAAGGATAAAAACACATTTTTATTTTTTTGGAGTGCTAAGTATGTATCAAAACCCTATGTTAGAGCACGTATCAATTATTTATCCAACAGATATCCAAATATTCAGTTTCTGACTCTTAAAATCGATGGAGACAGCACCGATCAGATTAAAAATTTAGATATTAAAAAGCAATTCTTCATTGATTCTAATAGCGGTGCAAATTCTTTTTTGACAAGCAAAATGACACGTTCTATGCTGATCAATAAAAAAGGAATCTTAACAAATGGATTCGCATCCATAACTTCCAGAAATATCTACACGCAATTAGACCGTTTGAACAATAATTAATTTATTGCTTTTACCAAGCCTATCTTGTTTATTTAGCATACCTTTGCGCGATTTTAAATTTGGGGTAAACCCTTAAGAAAATCAAGTCGAATTATAAATACGGTTTGCAGGTGGGCGTCTGTGAATCAACAAAAAACACAGGATGTCAACATTTTTAGAATTGGGTTTAAAAGAACCTATCAACAAAGCATTAACAGCTTTAGGCTATGAAAAGCCAACTGTTATTCAAGAAAAAGCAATCCCGCAAATCATTGCTTCTACCGACGATTTAAAAGCATTTGCACAAACAGGTACTGGTAAAACTGCTGCCTTTAGTTTACCAATATTAGAACTTTTAGATGAAAAGAATAGCAATGTACAAGCAATCATACTTTCTCCAACTAGAGAACTTGCTGTACAAATTGGAAACAACATTAAAGATTTTTGTAAATACTTACCCGATGTTAAGGTAACTACCGTTTATGGTGGTTCAAGCATGGAAGAACAAATTAGGTCTTTAAAAAGAGGTTCTCAAATTGTCGTTGGAACTCCTGGTAGAACCGTCGATTTAATTAAAAGAAGAGCTTTAAAATTAGGTAACGTTCAATGGTTAGTCCTAGATGAAGCTGATGAAATGTTAAACATGGGTTTCAAAGACGAATTGGATAAAGTCTTAGAAGCCACTCCAGAAACAAAACAAACCTTATTATTTTCTGCAACCTTTCCAAGAGAAGTGGAAGCTATTGCAAGAAACTATATGACCAAACCTGTAGAAATTACCTCGGGTGAAAAGAATACAGGCTCAGAAAATGTAAGTCACGAATATTATTCGGTAACGGAAAGAACTCGCTACCCTGCTTTAAAGAGAATTGCAGACTTGAATCCAGATATTTATGCAATTATCTTTTGTAGAACACGTAGAGAAACCCAAGAAGTTGCAGACAATCTAATTAGAGATGGTTATAGTGCCGATTCTTTGCATGGAGATTTATCCCAGGGACAACGTGATTCTGTAATGGGGAAATTCAGAAAGAAAACCATTAAAATATTAGTAGCGACAGATGTTGCTGCTCGTGGATTGGATGTTACTGAATTGACACATGTATTGAACCACAAGTTACCAGATCAGATTGAGAATTACACGCACAGAAGTGGTAGAACAGGAAGAGCTGGAAACAAAGGGATTTCAATTGTTTTAGTCAATGGAAAAGAGAAAGGAAAATTACGTCAGATCGAAAGAATCATTAAAAAGAAATTTGTTGAAGGAAAAGTTCCTACGGGTAAAGAAATTATTAAAAACCAGTTAATCAATTTAATTGACAAGGTTCAAAATACAGAGGTAAATGCATCTGAAATGGAGGAATTTTTACCAAGTATTTTCGAAAAACTAGCGGATTTAGATCGTGAGGAATTGATTAAGAAATTTGTTTCTTTAGAATTCAATACCATGTTAAAATATTATGAAAATTCGAAAGATTTAAATAATTTATCGTCTAAAGACAATTCTAGAGCAAGAGCAAACGATGAAAACATGACACGTTTCTTCATCAACATTGGAAGAAAAGACAGCTTAAACCCTGGTAAATTAATAGGCTTAATTAACGAGCAAAATATTGGCGACAAAGTAGAAATTGGTGCAATTGATATTTTAGATACTTTTTCTTTCTTTGAAATTGATAAAAATTACGAAGATGCAACCTTAGCTGCATTTTTAGACAACCAACCCGACTTTGATGGTCGCTCGGTAAATGTAGAAATTACCAAAAAAGAACGCGGTGGCGGTCGAAGAGGTGGTGGAGATCGTAAGTCTTTCGGAAATAAAAGAGAAGGTGGTTTTGGTCGTAAAAGAAGCTCAGAGGGTGGTTCTTCGAGAAGAAGAAGCAGCGATGCTAGCAGAAGATCAGACAGACCAGACAGACCCGACAGAGCTAGCAGAAGTGCTAGCGATAGAGGTCCAGGCGGTTTCGGAAGAAGACGTAAAGACTAATGCATACAAAATAAACTATTTAAAAACGCACTTGGTATCAAGTGCGTTTTTAAATAGTTTTTTTTGCTGTTTACTTTAAATAAATGCCTTAAAAAAAGTACATTCGCTTCGCCCTATTATAACACTTTAAATGCCACAGCTTCTTAAAAATAACCATATTGAAATCCAGATGCATTTGCCTGCTGAGAACTATTGCTTTTCGAGGTTTGACTGGACTGGAAAAATAACGACTCTAAAGTATAAGGGGCTCTTTATTACAGGAGGCGAAACTAAAGAAGGAGATCCAGAGAATGAGCTTGGCAAAGGGTTTTATAATGAATTTGGAATAGAATCTCCCTTGGGCTTTTCCGAAACTCCTATTGGAGGATGGTTTCACAAAATTGGTGTAGGGCTTTTAAAAAAAGAGGATTCACGATACCAACCAGGAAAAAAATACCAAATAAAACCTGCCACATTTAAGATATATCAAGGCCTCAATCGGATTTTTATATGCTGTACCTCGGAAGCTATCAATGGCTATTCCTATGTATTGGAAAAGAATATTTTATTGCTTGAAAACGGTTTTAGAATTGATTATAAATTACAGAATACCGGGACCAAAAAAATTGTAACGGATGAGTATGTACACAATTTCATGGCAATTGACAAAGATCCTATTGGTCGTAATTACAGCTTGGAATTTCCTTTTCAGTTGCAACCCGAACACTTCATAGAAACAGTGAACCCAGAACAGAAAGTGCAGTTTGGAGATAGTGAAATAACTTTTACAGATACCATAGATGAAACCTTCTTTTTTAGCAATCTTTCAGGAACTAAAAGGGTACGCGCGAAATGGGAACTCAAAAACCGTAAAAACAAGCTTATAATTCGTGAAACTGGCAATTTTAAAACCAACAAAGTAAACCTTTGGGGCACAAAACAGGTCATTAGTCCTGAATTGTTTTTTACCATCGACTTAGCAACGAACACTTCGGTTGCCTGGTCTCGAAAGTTTGAGCTGTTGGAAACAAAATAGTAAGCATCACCCCCTTCTTCCCTACCGGATTATGCTTTAGTAGCATCTTTACAATCAACAACATACCTGTTAACAGTTGACAAAATCAACGGGTTTTGGTGGTCCTAAAAAAACCACTTATTCCCAAATAATCACCACTTATTCCAAAAATACACCCACTTATTTATTTGCATACCAAAAAAATATTTTTTTAACTTAAGTTTACAGGATGAGTCTTTTGTACAACTGATAAAAAGTGGTGTTTTCCTAAAATAGAATCGGGATAACAGTATAAAATAGGTCTTGAAAAATCATTAATAACATTCCTTCCACACGGTATTATTGAACTTGTTTGGTTTATTGTGTTATCTAGTTTAAGTGTAAAACTTTCTTTTTTGTTATATGATTTCTTTAAATCCGATTTTACAAAAAGAGATTTTTTGACTGAATTATTTAGTCTAAAAACTTTTATTCTTTTTTCTATAGTTTTTTTAGGCATTTTGGTAGAAATATATTTAACCCCTCAATTAATTTAATTTATTAAATCATGAAAAAAATTATTTACATCTATTTTATAATAGTCATTTCAATATCAATTTATTTAATATGGTTTCTACCATTAGAAAAAAATATTATAGTTTATTATTTGTATTAGTATTTATATTGTCAATTTTACCAAAACTTATAATTGGGTTTAAAAAAAACCAAAAACTTTGAAAATAAAAATTTATAGACATTAACGGCTACCAACAACGGCTACACTTAATTGCTTAGATCTGTGCTAATATAGAAAAAAATCTGATTTTCCCAACTTGGTTTTGTACTTAAAAAGTTAAGTGCTTAATTGTTGCAACTATTCATAGCCGAGACCGTTGTAGATAATTAAAAACTGGCTATAAAATAGAGATATTAATTAAAATAAATGGGAGCTGCAAGTGATATTATTAATTCAAACCCGCTCCGCAAAGTCGGTAGACTTTGCGGCACATAAAAACCTAAGACACACCAAAAAGTAAAAAAAAAGAGAAGCATCCGCTTCTCTTTTTACTATTAAAACTCGTTTATTTTTATCTTCTGCTATAGTTTGGTGCTTCTTTGGTAATGGCAACATCATGCGGATGACTTTCATTAATACCGCTGGCAGTAATTCTTACAAACTTTCCACTGTCTTGCAAAGTAGCTATGTCTTTCGCACCACAGTAACCCATTCCAGCACGTAACCCACCAATAAACTGGTGAATACTTTCGTCCAAATTTCCTTTGTAAGGAACCCTTCCTACAATACCTTCAGGGACTAATTTTTTAATATCAGCTTCTACATCTTGAAAATAGCGATCCTTAGAGCCTTGTTTCATGGCTTCAACAGAGCCCATTCCACGATAGGATTTAAATTTTCTTCCTTCATAAATAATCGTTTCTCCAGGAGATTCTTTGGTTCCCGCTAAAAGAGATCCCAACATTACAGAATCTGCACCTGCAGCAATGGCTTTCGGAATATCCCCTGTATAGCGAATTCCTCCATCGGCAATTACTGGAACGCCAGTTCCTTTAATGGCAGCTGCCACTTCTAAAACGGCTGAAAACTGTGGAAAACCAACACCAGCAACCACTCTTGTGGTACAAATAGACCCCGGTCCAATTCCAACTTTAACAGCATCGGCACCCGCTTTCACTAAGTATTTTGCAGCTTCGGCAGTGGCGATATTTCCAACCACCACATCCAAATTCGGAAACTTCGCTTTTACTTCTTTTAGCACCATAACAACGCCTTTGGTGTGACCATGAGCAGTATCTATAATCACTGCATCAACGCCTGCATTCACCAAAGCTTCAGCTCTTTCAACCGCATCGGAAGTAACCCCCAAGGCAGCAGCCACTCTTAAACGGCCAAATGAATCTTTGTTTGCAATTGGTTTTTGAGTCACTTTAGTAATGTCTCTAAATGTAATGAGTCCTTTTAAGATATACTGATCGTCTACGATCAATAGTTTTTCAATTTTATTTTTTTGAAGAATTTTCTCCGCATCTTTTAAAGAAGTACCTACAGAAGCAGTAATCAAGTTTTCCGTAGTCATTACTTCAACAATCGGTCTTTGATTGTCGTGTTCGAAACGCAAATCTCTATTGGTTACAATTCCTTTTAAAGTCCCATTTTCATCAACAATCGGAATTCCACCAATACTGTGTTCCTTCATATGGGCTTTTGCATCTAAAACAATAGCCGTTAAAGGCAAAGTAACTGGATCTAAAATCATGCCCGATTCTGCACGCTTTACACGTCTCACTTCTTGCGCTTGCTGCATAATGGTCATGTTTTTATGCAAAACACCAATCCCTCCTTCTCTGGCAATCGCAATGGCCATCGCAGATTCGGTAACCGTATCCATTGCTGCGGAAATAATGGGAACATTAATGCTAATGTTTCTCGTAAATTTTGTTTGAATACTGACCTCTCTTGGAAGTACATCTGAAAAGGCGGGTACTAGTAAAACGTCGTCATACGTGAGTCCCTCTCCTACTATTTTATCGTTGTGTGCTGTCATCTTGCAATTAAAGTCTAATTGCATGCAAATTTACAACTATTTATTGAGTTTTTTACCATTAATTAAAACTAAGGTTTCAATAAGTATTTTTTAAATGATTGACACAGACATCATATTACTATTTAACCAGCCTAAAAATCTTAAATAAAAATTACAACCTAATTCACTGACAATCAATTTATTTAAAATATTATTCTTATTTATTCTAAATAAGCTTTGAAAAACTAAATATGCATGCTATCTTTGCACACAAAAAAAAGCTATTTGTAATTAATCTAAATAAAATGAGACTCAAAATTACACTTTTAACCCTTTTATTTACAAGTTTATTAACAGGGCAAACAAAAGAAGAAAAAAAAGAATTTGGGCAACTAGACAGCATCCAAAATTTGGATGAAATCATTATTTCTACCACGCAAATTTTTGGAAACAAATATGTAGCAAAGCACAGGACAGGTTCTGCATATTATCTATCCCCTAAAGAATTACAAAAATTCAGTTTTACCGACATCAACAAAGCTTTGAGAACCGTTCCAGGAGTTTCTTTGTATGAAGAAGATGGTTTTGGATTGCGTCCGAACATTAGTTTAAGAGGAACTTCTCCGGAGAGAAGTTCAAAAATCACATTGATGGAAGATGGAGTTTTAATTGCCCCAGCTCCATACAGCGCCTCTTCTGCCTACTACTTCCCTACCATTGCTAGAATGGAAGCAGTAGAAGTCTTAAAAGGAAGTAGCCAAGTGCAATACGGACCGTTTACCACTGGAGGTGCCATTAATATGATTTCTTCGCAAATTCCTACAGATTTTACAGGAAGTATTCGGGCTTCCTATGGAAGTTTTAATTCGAATCAGCTACATGCGAAAGTTGGAGGCAATCATAAAAACATAGGGTACTTCATTGAATATCTAAATTACGGATCGGAGGGATTTAAAACCTTAGAAAGTGGTAAAAATACAGGGTTCAATAAAAACGATGTGGTTGCCAAACTACGTGTTCAACTATTTCCAAATCAAGCAGTGAAGCAATCGCTGGATTTCAAATTTCAATATGCTGATGAAAAGGGAAATGAAACCTATTTAGGGCTCTCAGAAGATGACTTCAACACGAATCCGTTTTCGAGATATGCAGCTTCTAATAATGACAAGATGACTACAGATCATACCCAATACATGCTAACGCACCATTTGGGCTTCTCTAAAAATCTTACGTTGACCACCACATTTTATCGAAATAATTTTGCACGAAATTGGTACAAACTTAATGACATTACTTTTGAAGGCGACCAACAAAAAATATCAAATATATTAGGAGATCCTACCAACTATTCAGATCATTTTAGCATTGTAAACGGAACGGTAAATTCATCAGCTGACGCCATTGCAGTGAAGGCAAACAACCGATCATACTATGCCCAAGGAATGCAAACGAAACTTGATTATCACTGGTATACAGAAAATTTATTTCACGATTTAGAGCTGGGTTTCAGATATCATTATGATGAAGAAGATCGTTTTCAATGGATCGACAAATACAGCATCTCCAATACTGGAGTTTTAACTGAAACTACGGCAGGTGTTCCTGGAACCGATGCTAACAGAATTAGCAGTGCAAAAGCTTTTGCGTCTTACATTACGTATAAATTAAAATATCAAAACTGGACCTTTACACCAGGGGTTCGATATGAAGATATTTTATTAGAAAGAAAAGACTTTGGCAAAAATGACATTACACGCTCTGGTAGTGACTTAAATGAACGAGAGAACAGCGTGGCAATTTTTATTCCTGGAATGGGTGCCAATTATAAGTTTAACAATGATCTTTCACTTTTCGGAGGGATTCACAAAGGGTTTTCGCCACCTGGAAACAAAGAAGATGAAAAGGCGGAAGAAAGTATCAATTATGAATTGGGAACCCGTTTTAGTCTTGGAAAATTGAAAGGAGAATTTGTTGGTTTTTATAATGATTACTCCAACTTATTGGGAAGTGATATTGCTGCTACCGGGGGAACTGGCTCACTAGATCAATTCAATGCAGGAGCAGTAAAAGTAAACGGAATAGAACTCTTATTAAACTACAATATGACCTCAGAAGCTGCGCGATTTTCATTCCCAATGTCATTGGGCTATACGTTTACCAATACTGAATTTTTAAACAGTTTTGGAAGTACTGATAGCTTGTGGGGAACAGTGACCCTTGGTGATGAATTGCCATACATTCCAAAACACCAACTAAATGCTGCATTGTCTCTAGAACATGCAAAATTTGAAGTCAACGTAAATGCAAGATACAATGGTGCGTTCAGAACTTTGGCTGGTTCAGGAAACATTCCTACAGACGAAAAAGTAGCCTCCAATTTCATCATAGACATGTCAAGTAAATATAGGGTAACTCCGCAATTTCAATTGACGGCCAACCTAACAAACTTACTTAATAATACTTATGCAGTTTCTAGAGTTCCTGCTGGTTTAAGACCTGGACATCCTTTTGGAATTTACGCTGGATTCCAATACCAATTTTAGAAATTAGAAGAAGAAACGGAAAAAGAAAAAGTTAAAAAAGTGTTCTAATTAGGAACACTTTTTTTTGTTTCGGAAGTTAAATAAGAAACCACCGCTCTTCGAATATCAAACCCAAATTCTGTTGATTTTGGGTGATATACCGAAAGCACATTGCTGTTTTTTTCTGATAAAAAAGGAATGTCAAAACCTTTTAGTAAGTATTCGGAGAAAGCAACATCATAGGTTTTATTGAGGTCTAATGGCTTATTTTTTATGTACCAATTTGATCCTATTTTTTCAGCCTGAAAACGTTGCAAATAGGCTCCAGTTCCAGCTGCCAAAAGGCCATAATCCAAAACACGTTTCAATAGATTTCCGCTTATTTTTACTTTCAAAATAGCGCCTCCATAAGGCAATACTCTAAAAATATCTACGGTAGTAATCGCCCCTTCGAGTGCATCATCAATTCGGATAGACCCGCCGTTTACAAGCGCACAATCCACCTGGTCATCAAAAGCAAAAGACATAGACTGTGTAATGATTTTCCCTAAATTGTTTTGTACACTGCGAATGGGAGTATCTCTTCCATCTAAAGGTGTTTTAGTCGTATAAATAACCGCTGTCGGATTTGAAACAATTTCTTTGATTTTTACTTTCAATACTTTTTGCCATTGCGCAACAATGGCGCCTACTTTTAAATCCGTTTTTATCTTTGAGTTTATGGCTTTTAATTCTGAAACTATACGCGCTTTTTTTGTTTTTTTATCATAGGAAATACGATGTATGTAAACGGTTTTCGCGTTCGCATCTGCTTTTGTTATGACAGTATTTCCGACCGAAACAGAGCGACTGGTATGTTCATGACCACCCATAATTAATGGAAGCTCTGGAAGCAGCAATGCAATTTTTTTGTCTTGTGCAATTTTAACGTGTGTGAGTCCAAAAACAACATCAACAGAATCTTTGAGATCCTCATAGGCTGCCTTTGCTTGGGCATACATATCTTCATACACCACATATTCTTTTGGATTTGAGGGAATGCAAACACTGATAAAACCGATCTTTATTTTGGTGCCATCAGTATCTGAAAATTCTTTGATAAAAGAGGGAGTTAGCGGTACTTTTTCACCCTTTATTTCTTTGTGAAAAAAAGTCGTGCCAGTTTCGGTTTTCTCTTTTACATTGGCAGAAATCCATGGAAAATTACTTTCATTCAAGCGTTTTTGCAAGTCTTTTTGAGGTACATCAAACTCATGATTACCAAAGGCAACCAAATCAAAATTCATGGCATTCATTACTGAGACCATTTGTTTTCCTCGAAGGCGTTCGCCATCTACTTTTAAGGTTCCTAATAGGGACGGGTTTAAAAAATCACCTGCCATGACGAGCAGGGTGTTTTTGTTTTCTTTTAACAAATCTTGATGCACAGTCTCTACACGTGCCATGCCTCCAAACTCACCGCCTTGGATTGGTGCTATTTCATAAACATCATTCAATTGTAACAATGTAAAGTCTATTTTCTGATCATCTTTTGTGCAAGAAGCAACAATGAGCAGGGAGAGAAAAAATACACTGATTTTAATAAATTTCATTTTACTATTTTTTTTAGGTTTTGACTGCTTTAAAGTCCTCTGAAAATTCCACATCATAAGACATCAAATACTTCCAAAGCTTTATTAAATGCGCTTTCAAAACTCATGGGTTTCAAGTTTATATTTGCTTTTTGAGCCGTAAAATAGGAGAGTAATTTTTCTGTGGGCATGTTGCCAGTCAAATCATCTTTTGCCATAGGGCAACCTCCAAATCCTTTGATAGCGCCGTCAAATCGGTTGCAACCCGCTTTATAGGCAGCATCTACCTTTTCGTACCATTTATCTGGTGTAGTATGCAAATGCGCCCCAAATTCAATTATTGGGTAAGCAGGAATTAAATTTGAAAAAAGGTGATGAATCACCTCGGGTGTTGAACTCCCAACAGTGTCAGACAACGATAGAATTTTCACCCCCATTTGAGACATTTTTTCTGTCCATTTCGCTACAATCTCTACATTCCAAGGATCCCCATAAGGATTGCCAAAACCCATTGATAAATAAGCGACTACTTCTTTGTTTGTTTTGGATGCAATGTTTAAAATTTCGTCTAAAGTCACAATCGATTCTGCAATCGTTTTGTGCGTATTTCGCATTTGAAAGTTTTCTGAAATGGAAAATGGATAGCCTAAATAATCAATTTCTTCAAATTGTGTAGCATCGTGAGCACCTCTTATATTGGCAATGATTGCCAACAATTTACTGGTTGTTTTAGACAAATCTAGTTTTGATAAAACTGCGGCGGTATCTCGCATTTGCGGAATCGCTTTTGGTGAAACAAAACTTCCAAAATCAATGGTATCAAACCCTACTTTTAAAAGCGAATTGAGATACAATGACTTTTTATGGGTAGGAATAAAATGAGACTTTATGCCTTGCATGGCATCTCGTGGACATTCTATGATTTTGACTTTATTCATCTGTATCAAAGATAGACAAACAATTGAATATCAAAAAGAATAAACGAATGGAAAATTAAAGGATAATGAAGATGGAAATGACCACAAAAACAACAATTTGCCCCCATTTCAAATAATATCCAATGTTTTTACTTTTAGAAATAGCTGCTGATATTTGCCCCCCCAAGAGGGCAATCATTCCAAAAAAAAAGAATGAAACAAGAACAAAAAGCAGGCCTAGAATATAAAATTGGACGAGATGGGAAAGTTGTTTTGAAAATAAAAATTGAGGGAAAAATGCCAAGAAAAAAATTGTTACTTTCGGATTCAATACATTCATTAGAAATCCTTTTTTAAACAGTTTTATCGTTTTTTTTGGGAGGACTTGTTCTGTAGAAAAGGTGATTTTTACATCACTTTTATATACCTGATAGGCCAAGTATAAAAGGTAGCTAGCTCCAAAAATCTTGATTCCGATAAAAAACAAGGGTTGCTGTTCTATAAGGGTAGAAACTCCAAATGCTACAAATGTGGTATGAACAAGACAGCCTGTCATTAAACCAAAAACAGTTGCTATCCCATATTTTTTTCCGTTTACAATACTCTGTGTCAAAACAAAAATATTGTCTGGTCCTGGAGAAATTGCCAAGATTGCAGTAGCAAAAATAAAAGCGCTAAGTGTTTCTAACATTTAATTAAAATTGAATGCTGACAGCTTCAGGGTACCATCATTTTATCATGGAAGAAGTAATTTCTTATTCCTTTGCCAAGATTTTCTTATTGATTTTTTTAATCAAACTGGGACCTTCATAAATAAATCCTGTATAAATTTGAACCAAATCGGCACCAGCGTTTATTTTTTCGATGGCATCTTCTGCTGAATGAATACCTCCTACTCCAATTATTGGAAAGGATTTGTTTGATTTGTCGGACAAATATTGAATGACTTTCGTGCTTTGCTCTTTAATCGGTTGTCCACTGACTCCTCCAGAACCTATGCTTTCTAACTGTTTTTTAGAGGCCTTTAAATTGGCTCTTGTGGTGGATGTATTGGATGTAATAACACCATCTATTTTTGTTTCTGCTACCAATTCGATAATTTCATCCAATTGTTGGTTGTTCAAATCGGGTGCTATTTTTAATAAGATCGGTTTTTGAGTCGCCTGCGCATTGTTTAATTTCTGACATTCTGTAATCAGCGATATTAAATAGCCTTTATCGTTGAGTTTCGCGTGACTACCAACGTTTGGGCAACTCACATTCAACACAAAATAATCTACATAGGGATGCAAACCTTCGAAACAAATTTTATAATCTTGGGTGTAGTTTTCGGGAGATGTTTGGGTGTTTTTTCCAATATTACCTCCGATAATTAATTTTCCTCTGTTCTTTTTTAATTGATGAATGGCGGTTGCTAAGCCTTCATTGTTAAAGCCCATACGGTTGATAATTCCCTGATCGGTTTTTAATCGAAACAAACGTTTTTTAGGATTCCCAGCTTGCCCTTTCGGAGTTACTGTTCCAATTTCTATAAATCCGAAACCGAAGTTTGCCAATTCATTATAGAGTACCGCATTTTTATCAAAACCAGCTGCCAAACCCACAGGATTTTTAAACGTGATTCCGAATAAAGTACGTTCTAATTTTTTATCGTTTACTAGATACAGCCCTCTAAAGATTGCTGCAACATATGGAATTTTGCAAAAGATTCTAATGAGTGAAAATGTAAAATAATGCACCTTTTCTGGATCGAATAAAAATAAAACAGGTCTTAATAGTAGTTTGTACATATCTCTTTTTTGGGTCCGTATGATAAATTCGGTTGCTTTTGAAAACATAAAAAAACTCCATGATTAATGGAGCTTATATATTATCTTAAAACAGCTTCTAAATTCTTTTCAAATGTTTGCTGTAATTTTTGCATTATTTTATCTATTTGCTTGTCTTCTAGTGTTTTTGTTTCATCTTGTAATAAAAAACTAACGGCATAGGATTTTTTCCCATCTGGTAATTTATCTCCTTCATAGACATCAAACAGATCGACTTCTTTCAATAAATTTTTCTCTGACTGAAATGCCAAATTATAAATCTCTTTGAATTCGATTTTAGTATCTAATAAAAGTGCTAAATCTCTTTTTACTACTGGAAATTTTGTTAAATCGGAAACTTTTACATTTTTATTTCCTGTTATTTTAAGAATCGTATCCCAATTAAAATCAGCAAACAAAACTTCTTGTTTGATTCCAAATTCTTTTAATAGGTTTGATTTGATAGCACCAAATTCCACCAGTTTCATTTTCCCTAAACTTAGGGTAATTCCTTCTGAAAATACATCCTGTTTGGTGGGTGTTGTTTTTAAAGTATCGATGCCTAATCGAGTTAAAACAGCTGTGATAACTCCTTTTGCATAGAAAAAATCGGATGTTTTAGAGGGTAAATTCCAACTGTCTTTTGCTCTTTTTCCAGTAATAAACAGGGTTAAATGCTTGTCTTCCTGGTAGGCATCATTGTATTTGTGATAGGTTTTACCAAACTCATAAAACTTTAACGAGTTGTTTTTTCGATTGATATTATAGGCTACAGATTCTAATCCACTAAATAACAATGATTGGCGCATGACCTTCAAATCGTTACTCAACGGGTTGAGCATCGCTACGCTAACATCTTCATTGATATTCTCTGAATAGGTAGCATATTCAGGTTTTGTTAGCGAATTTGCCATCGTTTCATTAAATCCTAATGAAGACAATTGATTAGCAACCACATTTTCAATCTTCGTTTCTTTATTTGAATCGAATGAAATGGAAGTATTTAATTTGTGTGAAAATTCAATATTATTGTATCCATACACTCTTAATATTTCTTCAATAATATCGGCTTCCCGTTGTACATCGGTTCTGTAAGAAGGAATCGTTAAACCCAAACCACCTTCTGTTTCACTATTGATTTTAATTTCTAAAGAAGCTAATATCTTTTTGATTGTTTCTTTTGGGATTTCTTGCCCAATCAAACGGTATGCATTTTCGTAAGATAGGAACACTTGAAAGTCTTCGATTCTTTCTGGGAAAAAGTCAGAAATATCGGATCCCATTTTACCGCCTGCATATTCTTCAATTAACAAAGCGGCTCTTTTAAGAGCATATTTTGTCATGTTAATGTCAATTCCACGTTCAAAACGAAAAGAAGCATCGGTGTTTAATGCGTGTCTTTTTGCTGTCTTTCGAACAGAAATTGGATTAAAATAAGCACTTTCTAAGAAAATAGAAGTGGTATATTCTGTAACTCCAGAGTTCAATCCTCCAAAAACTCCTGCAATACAAAGCGGGTTGGAATCTTCATCACAGATCATGATATCTTCGGATGACAAGGCTCTTTCTTGACCATCGAGTGTGGTAAATGGTGTGCCTTGTGCTAATGTTTTTACAAGAATTTTATTTCCTTTTATTTTTTGTGCATCAAATGCATGTAAGGGTTGTCCGAGTTCGTGTAACACGTAATTTGTAATGTCTACAATATTATTCTTGGGTGCAATCCCAATCGATTTTAATCTGTTTTGAATCCATTCTGGAGATGCTTTTACGGTAACATCTGTAATACTAATTCCACAGTATCTGGGAGCTTGCTCTCTATCCGCTACCTCAACATCAATTCGTAAGGTTCTTTCATCTACATGAAAATCACTCACAGAGGGTGATATTAATTCTAGATGGATGTCTTGCTGCATAAGACCGGCTTTTAAATCTCTGGCAACCCCAAAATGGCTCATTGCATCGGATCTGTTGGGGGTCAGTCCAATTTCAAAAACCGAATCGACTTCAATATTAAAAACGCTTGCTGCAGGTGTTCCTGTTTTGATATCTGCATCTAAAACAAGAATTCCATCATGTCCAGTACCCAGACCCAACTCATCTTCAGCACAAATCATACCGTGGCTTTCTTCGCCTCTAATTTTACCTTTTTTTATTTTAAAGCTTTCGCCTTTGTCATCATACAATAGGGTTCCAATGGTAGCTACGGGAACTTTTTGACCTGCTGCTACATTGGGAGCACCGCATACAATTTGTACTGGATCTCCATTTCCCAAGTCTACGGTCGTAACTTTTAACCGGTCTGCATTGGGGTGTTGAATGCAAGTTAAAACTTCACCAACAACAATTCCCTTGAGGCTTCCTTTGATAGATTCTTTCGTTTCTATCCCTTCCACTTCCAATCCTAAATCGGTTAACAATTCTCCAGTTTTGGTAGCATCCCAATCTGTTTGTAGAAATTGTTTGATCCAATTGTATGATATTTTCATAATTTTTCTGCTATTAACTCTCGCAAATTTACTGATTTTCTCCTTTTTAGAGCAGGTTTTTCTTTTTTTAAATACTGCTACTTATTCACAAGAAGTAAACAGCGTAATTTTGTTTTTTATGCATTGAAATCGTCACATAAAAAACTCACAGAAACCCTATGAGGTGTTTTAGATCTATTTTTTTTAGGAATCTAATTTATTTTCCAAGGCCAAAATGAAGGTATATTCTTTGGCAGTATCTTTTAAAGCATCAAAACGACCTGATGCGCCTCCATGACCGACTTCCATATTGGTATCTAAAAACAACATGTTTGTATCGGTTTTTAATTCACGAAGTTTGGCAACCCACTTTGCAGGCTCCCAATATTGCACTTGAGAATCGAAATATCCTGTAGTGACCAACATATTTGGATAGGATTTGGCAGTAACTTGGTCATACGGTGAGTAGGATTTTATATACGCATAGTATTCTTTATCATTTGGATTTCCCCATTCGTCATACTCCCCTGTTGTAAGAGGAATGCTTTCGTCCAACATGGTAGATACAACATCTACAAAGGGGACAGCAGCAATAATACCGTTGTACAGTGCTGGGTTCATATTTACAATTGCCCCCATTAGCAGCCCTCCTGCTGAACCTCCCATAGCATACAAATGCGCTGCAGAAGTATACTTGTTTTCAATTAGATATTTAGAACAGTCTATAAAGTCTGTAAAGGTGTTTTTCTTCGACAGCATTTTACCATCTTCATACCATGCTCTTCCAAGATACTGACCTCCTCTAATATGCGCCAATGCGAATACAAATCCCCGATCTAACAAACTCAATCTTGTTGAAGAAAAACCGTCTGAAATTGTATATCCATAAGCCCCGTAGGCATATTGCAATAGCGGAGTGGTTTCATTGAGTACGGTATCTTTGTGATACACTAATGATATTGCCATTTTTTTTCCATCCCTAGCTGTTACCCAAACACGTTTGCTGATATAATTTTCTTTTTGAAATTTCCCGCCTAAAACTGCTTGTTCCTTTTTAATTTCTTTTGTTTTGTCTGTCAAATTGAAATCAATTACAGAGGCTGGAGTGGTCATCGAATTGTAAGAATATCGTATCCTATCAGTATCAAACTCTGGATTTGCATACACGCCTACTGAATAGGTTTCTTCAGAAAAAGTCAAATAATAATCTTCACTAAGGTCCCAACGTCGAATTCTAATTTTATTCAAACCATTGTTTCGTTCCTCTAAAATGAGGTATTCTTTAAAGATTGAAAAATCTTCTAATAAGGTATCGGCTCTGTGTGGAATGACATCTACCCAATGTTCCTTTTCTGTTTGATCTACCGAGGTTTTCATCAACTTAAAGTTGATGGCGTTGTCTTTGTTGGTCAGCAAGTAAAAGTCATTTTCATAATGAGAAACACTGTACTCTATATCTTTTTCTCTGGCTTGCAACATTTGAAAGCTTCCCGTTGGATTGTCTGCCTCTAAAAACTGCGCTTCTGTAGAAAGGGTACTGTAGGATCCAATAATAATGTATTTGTTTGACTTCGTTTTTGAAACATAAGTTCCAAAAGTATCTTCTTTTTCATGATACACCTCAATATCTTCTGAGGCAGATGTTCCAAGAACATGTCTGAAAATCCTTTCACTTCGAAGTGTCACAGGGTCTTTTTTTGCGTAAAAAATAGTGCGATTGTCATTTGCCCAAACAGCACTTCCCGTAGTATTTTCTATGACATCTTCATAAATTTCACCTGTTTCTAAGTGCTTTATTCTTAAGGTATATTGTCTTCTACTAACAGTATCCGTTGCAAAAACAACCAGTTTGTTGTTTTCAGAAATAGTCAAACCGCCTAATTGATAATAGTCAAAACCCTTGGCCATTTCATTTACATCAAACAAAATTTCTTCTTTGGCTTCTAAACTTTCTTTTTTTCTACTGAAAATAGGGTATTGCTTGCCTGTTTCATATCGCGTAATGTAAAAATAACCATTGTCTTTATAGGGAACAGAAGCATCATCTTCTTTTATTCGACCTTTCATTTCTTGAAATAAGGTTTCTTGAAAATCTTTTGTGTGCGCAGTACTTTCCTTGTAGTACTTATTTTCAGCATGTAAATAATCGATAACATTGGTTGTTTGATCGTCTTTTTCTGCTGCCAATTTTTGAGCATCTGACAAACGCATCCAAAAATAATCGTCAATTCTAACGTCGCCGTGTTTTTCTAATCTTGTTGGTTTTTTGGCTGCTTTTGGAGCTATTATGGGTCTCGTTTTCATCGAATCTGTTTTAAGAACGATGGCAAAAATAAGACTTAATACCATAGGGAAAAGAAATATCTTTCTCCTTTTTCTAAAAGATGATACCATAAATTTTATTAAGTTTGTTTACATACTTTGTAAAAGTTTGGAAAATGCTCAGCGATAAGAAATAATGGACAATCCTAACAATAAAGAAATATCCTCAGGATACAATTACGATTATAAATAATGAAACAATACCTGTTCTTTTTAAGTTTAGAAGACTTTATGATTCCTTGTTTAAATAAGAAATTATTTGGCTTTGATTGTCCAGGCTGTGGTATTCAACGCGCTTTAGCATATCTTTTCCAGGGCGATTTTATAGCCGCCTTTAAAATGTATCCTGCCATTTACACGCTACTATTCTTTGGCGGTTTCCTACTAATAAAAAGGAAAATAAACTTTAAATATGCTCAGAGAATTATTCTTATATTGTCAATCTTAAATATTTTTATAATTCTAGGAAGCTATATCATAAAAATGAATATACAAATTAACTAAGCAAAAAAAGAAATGGAAAAACACACATTACCAAATTCAACCGGAATACTTGTATTAGGAATTTTATCAATCATAACTTGTTGTTGTTATGGTATTGTTGGATTAGTGCTTGGAATCGTTGCCCTTGTTATGGCAAAAAAAGCAGCGAATCTTTACAAAGAAGCTCCAGAAAACTATACCGGTTATTCGAATGTGAAAGCAGGGAAAGTCCTTGCTATTATTGGTATTGTATTCAATGCATTAATGCTTCTTTATATGGTTTTTATTCTTATACTCATAGGCGTGGAAGGATTTCAAGACCCAGCAGCACTGGAACAATTGTTTGGCTAATTGTATTCGTATATATGAAAAAGGAGCGATGATATCGCTCCTTTTTTATATAAATAAATGTATTTCCTATTTCTTAAACTTAGCAATTGTTGTTTTAATAATCAAAATACAAGCCCTTAGTTCTACTTCCGTCATTACCAAAGGCGGAGCAAAACGAATGATGTTTCCATGCGTTGGTTTTGCTAACAATCCGTTGTCACGCAACTTCATACAAATATCCCAAGCAGTAGAACTTTCTTCAGTATCATTGATTAAAATTGCATTCAATAGCCCTTTACCTCTGACCGATTTTACCAATTCGTTTTCAATAGCAAATTGTGACAATTCTGCTCTAAAAATTTCACCCAATCGAAATGCGTTCTCAGCCAAATCTTCCTCTTTCACAACTTCGAGTGCTGCAATAGCCACTGCTGCCGCAATTGGATTTCCTCCATAAGTAGAACCGTGATTTCCTGGTTGAATGACATTCATAATTGCGTCATTGGCCAATACTGCAGAAACTGGATATGCACCTCCACTTAAAGCTTTTCCAAGAATTAAGATATCTGCTTTTGTTTCTGGAGTTCCTTCACAATTCTTCGTTGGACAGGTACAATTTCCACAAGTAGCCAACATGCGCCCGGTTCGTGCAATCCCTGTTTGAACTTCATCTGCAATAAATAGCACATTGTATTTTTCACACAATGCTTTTGCTGCCGCTAAATATCCATCAGATGGAACATATACTCCTGCTTCACCTTGAATCGGTTCTACTAGAAAACCGGCAATATTCGCATTGGCTTTCAAAGCCTCTTCCATTGCTGTTAGGTTGTCATATTCAATTTTTATAAATCCGTTTGTAAACGGTCCAAAATTCTTTCGTGCAACCGGATCATTTGAAAAAGAGATAATGGTGGTTGTTCTTCCATGAAAATTATTTTCGCAAACAATAATTTGCGCTTCATTTTCAGGAATTCCTTTTACTTCATAAGCCCATTTTCTACAAATTTTCAAAGCCGTCTCTACCGCTTCTGCTCCTGTATTCATTGGGAGCAATTTGTCGAAACCAAAAAGTTCCGTTGCAAATTTCTCGAACTTCCCAAGCATGTCATTATAAAATGCTCTCGAAGTTAAACTCAATGTTTTTGCCTGATGGACCATCGCATCCACAATTTTCGGATGACAATGCCCTTGGTTTACTGCCGAGTAGGCAGATAGAAAATCATAATACTTTTTTCCTTCTACATCCCAAACATAAACTCCTTCACCTTTACTTAATACTACTGGAAGTGGATGATAGTTGTGTGCACCATACTTGCTTTCTAAATCGATCGCTTTTTGCGACGTAAGTTGTTCTAAAACAGCCATTTTTTAAACTTTTAAATGTTTATATTAATATAACCATTCCTGTTCTACCTTTATCCTTTCGAAGTTTCGAAAATTCAGCGTGGGAAAGAAATCATCCCCGAAGTCTTACAAAAGTAGCTAAAATAAATGAACTATGTAATACCTCCTTTTATGAAATGGGCGTTCCTAAACGATTTGGCTTTTCGTTCTATCTTTTTTTATTCTTCATGAAAGGATATTACTACAAACGCAAAAAAGAGGCAATGAATCGACCCAATTATCAAAAAAAGTAGGTTTTTTATACGCCTATAGATTTTCAAAACCGATAAAGGCTTTATCAATAAGTTTGCTTAATTTTACAATCCAATAAATGATACAGAATGCCAAGTAGAGAACGAAATAAGTTTGTGAAAAAGAATCAGGTTTTAGCGTTAAAAATCGAAGAGTATGCTTTTGGAGGAAAGGGAATTGCAAAGATTCGCAGTGAAGAGGGAGATTTCGTAGTTTTTGTACCCAATACATTGCCCGGTCAATTGGTGAAAGTACAAATTAGCAAATCGAGTAAAAAATATGCTGAAGCAAAACTCATTGATGTATTAGAGCCTTCTGAAGACGAAGTAGAAGTTCCTTTTCAAGACATTCCTGGCGCACCTTACATTCAGCTTCCTATTGAATTACAACACCAATACAAAAAAGAAAGCACCCTCTCCTTATTCAAAAGAATTGGAAAGGTAGCCAACATCGAAGACTTGTTTGATGAATTTGTTAGCTCCCCCAATGTATTTCATTATCGAAATAAAATGGAATATGGTTTTTCTGCTATCGGATACGATCGGATTGCAAAAAGAGACAAAGATGAATTTACCTTAGGTTTCAAAAGACGTGGTGTTTGGTGGATGGGAGACAATTTAAACAAAGACTCTGGCTTGTTTGACAAGCAAATGGAAGACGAACTAATGAACATCCGTTCCTATTGTATTGAAACGAGACTCCCCCCTTGGCATGGTCCCAAAAGAGAAGGTTTCTTTCGATATTTTGTGGTTCGAAAATCTTTTAAAACCAATGAATTATTGTGTAACTTAGTCACAACTTCTGGTGATTTAGATCAATTTGATTTAAAAAAATTTGCAGCTTTCTTAAAAGGGATTTTTGGAGAACGTTTGGCGGGTTTATTGCATACAATTAATGATGAAACTGGAGATCGAACAATTGCTACTGCTGGTAGTATTGATTTGGTATATGGAAAAGATAAAATTGTAGAAGAACTGCTTGGCTTGAACTTTGAAATTAGTATGAAAAGTTTCTTTCAAACAAACCCCAAATGTGCTGAAAAACTATATAGCAAAGTCATAGAATATGTTTTGGAGGACAAAACTAAAGTTGATAACACGGTCATCATGGACTTGTTTTGTGGGACGGGTACGATTGGGCAAATTGTGGCTTCAAAAAGTAAAAATGCTAAAATAGTTGGGGTAGACATTGTCGCTTCAGCCATTGCAGATGCCAAAAAAAATGCCAAAAGAAACCACATAGCGGGCTTGCAATTTTATGCTGCTGATGTTGGGAAATTTTTAGTTGCGCATCCCGAATATAAAAACAAAATAAAAACAATTATTTTAGACCCTGCCAGAGCTGGAATCGCGCCCAAAACATTACAAAAGATCATTGGGTTGAATGCAGATCGAATGATCTATGTATCCTGTAATCCTGCGACACAGGCAAGAGATACCGAAATTCTAAGAGAGGCTGGATATGAAATTAAAAAAATAAGTTTGGTCGATCAATTTCCACATACAGCCCACATCGAAACAGTCGTTTTGTTTGAAAAATAAGAAAGATTGTCATAATTTTGATGGAATTAACAGTTTTTTCTGAAAATGATGATATTTTAGCAAGACAAAAAAAATATTCTAAATGATAAAGACATCCAAAATGATTAAACTAACAGAAAAGGAAATAGCAATCAAATTAACTTCTTTACAAGATTGGGATTATTATGACAATGCATTGCATACCGATTTTGAGTTTGATAACTTTAAAGATTGTATGTCTGCCATGAATCGAATTGCCTTTGAGTGTGAAGCATTGAATCATCATCCAGATTGGACCAATGTATACAATACTTTAGACATTAAACTAACAACCCATGATGCAGACGGAGTAACTGAATTGGACTTTCAATTGGCAACGAGGATCAATCAAATTGTAGAAGTTGAAGAGTAGCATTCTAATTTAGTATTTTTGAACACTATAATGAATTCATTTTAATGAAAAGAAGTATCCTCCTTTTGATCCTTTGTACAGCTATTTTTAGTGGTTGTGAGAAAGACGATTTTTGTACAAAAGATCCAGTAACCCCTAAATTAGTTCTACGGTTCTATGATGCAAACGATCGAGATCAATTAAAAAGTACCGAACGCCTGTCCATTTGGGCTGCTGGAAAAGATACCATTCAAACCTATAAAAGTGTTGCTTTAGACAGTGTTGCAATTCCATTAAACACTACGACATCAGAGACTATTTATCATTTAAAAATAAATGATTTCGACGGCAGTATAGCGAGTAACCAAATCGCTACTCTTACCATACAATACACTCCAGAGGAAGAGTTTGTATCAAGATCATGTGGTTTTAGAGTTATATTTAACGACGTTGGTTTTTCGACAGATACAAGTTGGATCCAAGATTTCACACCTGCTCTCCTCACAACAATAGACAATCAAAGCACCGCACATGTTCAGATATTCCATTAGTTTTATTTTCTTGTTGGTTTATTCGCTTGGGTATGCTCAAGAGGAAGCAATGGAAGTTCCAGCAATAGAGAAGGATACATTAGTTTATAAAACCGCCTATGGATTAAGATTGGGTGCAGACATTAGTAAACCTATATTGGCAGCATTTAATGGAAATTATACCGGTTTTGAATTGGTAGCCGATTATCGGATTGGTAAAAAAATATACCTTGCCACAGAAATAGGATTTGTAGAAAAAACCTCCATTGAAGATTATTCCAATTCAACTTCCAAAGGAAATTATATCCGTGTTGGTTTTAACTACAATGCATATGACAATTGGTTAGACATGAATAACGAAGTCTTTACAGGGGTTCGCTATGGGTTGGGCCTATTTGATCAAACCTTAAACAGCTATACTCCCAATGTAAATTCACTGTATTTCCCGTCAGAATCTATAGATGTATCCCTCACAGAAAAAGACTTAACAGCGCATTGGACCGAGTTTATAGTGGGGATAAAAGTAGAAACTTTACGGAACTTATTTGTAAGTACAAGTATCTCCTATAAAATAGTACTAGCGGTAGAGGATCCAGTAAATTTTAAAACACTTTTTGCTCCAGGTTTCAGTAGAATTTTTGAGAGTGGTACCGGTTTTGGCTTTAACTATACGATCGCTTACTTAATTCCGTTCACGAAAAAATAATTCCATTTCAGCTATTTTTTGTAACTTTAAATAATATTTTATTAAAACAGAAACTATGAATAAAATACCCAGCGTAAATTTAGCAGACTTTCTTTCTGATGATCCTATAAAAAAAGAAAAATTCATCAATGAAATTGGTCATGCTTATGAAAATATTGGATTTGTAGCGTTAAAGGGACATTTTTTAGACGAAGCTTTGGTAGAAAACCTATATCAAGAAATTAAAAACTTTTTTGACTTGCCGATCGCCGTAAAAGAGAAATATGAAATTCCCGGTATCGGAGGCCAAAGAGGATATGTTTCCTTTGGGAAAGAGTCTGCAAAAGGAAGAAAAGAAGGAGATTTAAAAGAGTTTTGGCATTTTGGACAATATGTAGACAAAACTTCTAAATATGCAGAAGAATACCCAGAAAACGTAACTGTTGAAGAGCTGGCCCGTTTTAATGAAGTGGGCAAACAAGCCTACCAGATGTTAGAAAAAACAGCGAAATATGTATTGCGTTCATTATCCTTACACTTGGGTTTAGAAGAAACCTATTTTGACAACTTCATCAAAAATGGAAATAGCATCCTACGACCGATTCACTATCCACCGATAGAAACAGAGCCGAAAGGAGCCGAAAGAGCTGCCGCACATGGAGACATTAACCTCATTACTTTATTAATGGGAGCACAAGGAAAAGGCTTGCAAGTTCAAAATCATAAAGGAGAATGGATTGATGCCGTTGCAGCACCCGATGAGTTAATGATAAACGTTGGAGACATGTTGGCACGTCATAGTAACAACAAGTTAAAATCGACCATTCATAGAGTCACAAACCCACCCAAAGAAATGTGGGGAACATCGCGGTATTCGATTCCGTTTTTTATGCATCCAATATCTGCAATGAAATTGGATGTTTTGGAGAATTGTATAGATGAAGAAAATCCAAAAAAATACGAGGACATTACTGCTGGTGATTTTTTAAATCAGCGCTTAAAAGAATTAGGTTTAAAAAAATAGAGCGCTGTTTTTCAAGATTGATATTCAGGATTCACCCAACTGAATACTGCAACTAAAACTGAATACTACAAATTACAAAATGGATTTCAAAGAACAACTTAAAAATTTATTTCCTGAGCATGAGGAATCCCCAGAAACCATAAAAAATACTACGAAAATCTGGTTGCAAAAGGATCCTATTATTTGCAAATACGAAAAAAGAAAAGGAAAACCCATTACTATTCTAGAAGGTTATACAGGTGCAACTTCTGATTTTAAGATCTTGACAAAAGAAATTAAGACAAAACTGAGTGTTGGTGGAAGTTTTAAAGAGGATAAAATTATCATACAAGGAGACTTTAGAGATAAAATAATGGACATGCTGACCCAAAAAGGCTTTAAAGTAAAACGCGTTGGCGGTTAAAAAAACAATATGGCTATACAGCAATCCGAATTAATTTTAAATGAAGATGGAAGTATCTATCATCTGAACTTGAAACCAGCAAATATAGCAAGAGACATCATCTTTGTGGGAGATCAAGAGCGCGTTGATAAAATTACCAAATGGTTTGATTCAATAGAATTTACCACCCAAAAAAGAGAATTCAAAACCACTACTGGAATTTACAAAGGAAAAAGAATTTCTGTAATTTCAACAGGAATTGGACCAGACAATATCGACATTGTTTTGAATGAATTGGATGCAATTGTAAATATCAATCTCGCAACAAGAGCATTGAAAGAAACATTTACTTCGTTAAACATTGTTCGAATTGGCACCTCAGGATCTTTGCAAAAAGACATTCCCGTAGATTCGTTTTTAATGAGTACACATGCATTGGATTTAAACGGAATGCTTCACGCCTATCAGACTGCAACCATTTCAAATACAGAACTCGAAACCGCCTTTGCAAAGCAGACCAATTGGAGCCCTCAAAAATCAGCCCCTTTGGTGATTGAAAACAGTCAAATACTCGAAGATAAATTATCCTCAGAAATTATTTATAAAGGAATGACTGCCACAGCTGGAGGATTTTATGGCCCACAAGGTAGAGTGTTGCGATTAGCGCTTCAAGATGCTCACTTAAATGCTAAAATAGACCAATTTCAACACAACGGATTGCGAGTCACCAACTTAGAAATGGAAACTTCTGCTATTTATGGCTTGTGCAAATTGCTAGGACACAATGCCTGTTCAATGAATGCAATAATTGCCAACAGAGCCAATGGAACTTTTAGTAAAGACTACAACAAAGTAGTTGAAGATTTAATATTGTATACTTTAAATAAATTAGTGGAATAAATGATTTCTTTAACTGTAGCTGGTGTTCCAGAGCATTTTAACTATCCTTGGTACCTCAGTCTAAAAAACAAAGAATACACAAAAAACAACATCAACCTACGATGGAAAGATTTCCCAGGAGGCACAGGGGCCATGTGCAAAGCCTTACGAACTGGTGAAGTAGACATTGCGATTGTATTAACAGAAGGCATCATCAAAGACATTGCTGCAGGAAACCCATCCAAAATTGTACAAACTTATATAGAAACTCCTTTAATTTGGGGAATTCATGTTTCTGCAACTTCCTCCTTTCAAAAAACAGAAGATTTAGAACATGCGACCATAGCCATTAGCCGATTTGGTTCTGGATCGCACTTAATGGCCATAGTAAATGCACACCAACAAGGTTGGAACATTGAAAAACTACAATTTAAAGTCGTTGGGGATTTACAAGGTGGCATCGATGCACTTGTCAATGGTGATGCAGACTATTTTATGTGGGAACATTTTACAACGAAACCATTTGTAGATAATGGAACTTTTAGAAGAATTGACAACTGTCCTTCTCCATGGCCTTGTTTTGTTCTGGCCGTCAGAGATGAAGTTTTAACAAGGAATTTTAAAGAGATTCAAACAGTTTTAAAAATCATTAATACAATAAACAAAGATTTTAGAAAAACATTGCATATTGATGCGATACTCGCGGATAGATACCAACAAGAACTTCACGACATTCAAAAATGGTTGAAAATTACAGAATGGAATGCGGGGAAGCCCATCACAAAAAACTTAATTACCCGCATACAAAATAAAATGATTGCCCTTAACGTTATCAAAAAGAAGAAAAATTCAGCAGATTTTATAAAAAATATGTACATTTAGCCTGTAAAAGAACTCCCCATGAAAAAAACAATCAGTATTGTAATTTGTATTATAGGAATCCTTAGTATATCTTCATGCAGAAGTACTGCAAGTTCTTGCGGATTGGCAGATAATACGCTCACTGAAACTCACGCATCAGAGATCAATTTTAGCTAATTGCAAATCGAGGCGGTCTGGATCCTAAGTAAAACCATGTAGGCATCCCATTTTTTGGAAGTACCGCAGAATAGTTCCTTGCGTTCATTACCATATAATTTCCTTTTTATCAAGCGATTTTAAAACTGCATTAGTTTTGGAAAAATGCTTGCTTCCAAACCAACCTCTCCAAGCTCCCAAGGGTGACGGATGTGGAGCTGTAAAAACGGTATGTTTTGAAAGATCAATTAGTTTGGTTTTACTTGCTGCAAAGGTTCCCCAAAGTAAAAATACAATATGTTCTTTTTGTTCAGATATTTTCGCAATCGTAGCATCTGTAAAAGTTTCCCAACCTTGTTTCTGATGACTCCCTGGGTCCTCTGCCCTCACTGTTAATGTTGCATTTAACAATAAAACGCCTTGTTTAGCCCAATTTTCTAAATTTCCTGTTTTAGGAAACTCACAAGATAAGTCTGTAGACAATTCTTTAAAGATATTCTGCAAAGAAGGAGGATATTTAATTCCCTCTTTTACAGAAAAACACAAACCATTTGCCTGTCCTTCTCCATGGTAGGGATCTTGACCAATAATTACCACTTTTAAAGCATCAAAAGAACAAAATTCAAAGGCTGCAAATATGGCTTCTTGATTCGGAAAACAAGGGCCCATTTTATATGCTGCTGCTACAAAATCGGTCAACTTTTTAAAATATGCTTTCTCAAATTCATTTTGAAGTATATTTTTCCAGCTATCGGCAATTTTTACCTGCATTGTTTCTTATTTTTGTAAATGAATTTAAAAGTATTTCGTAGCGTTCCTAGATCAAAGTCGATAGTGTTATTATCGTCATAGGTAAAATGCTTGTCTCAGAATTTTAATACCTCAAAATTACAAAATTGATACCAAATATTTCAAATAAAACATTACAAGATTTAGAGTTTGCAACAGTTTTACAGCATGTAGCAGAACATTGTATTACTGGGCTAGGAAAAGAACGTGTCTTCGAAACAACTCCGATTACCTACAAAAAAGGACTTTTCAAAGAACTGCATTTGGTCAACGAATACCTATCTTCCTTTCAAAGTGAAAATCGTGTTCCCAACCATGGGTTTGACGATGTCACCGAGAGTGTAAAACGTTTGAAAATTGAAAATAGTTTTATAGAAACAGTAGCCTTTCTAAAAATAGCCGCAACTTCACTAACGGTGAATGAACATCTTACATTTTTTAAAAAATTTAAAGTACAGTTTCCAACTTTTTTTGACCTCACACAAAAGATTGAATTTACCCGCTATATCGACGATGAAATTAAAAAAATTATCGAGCTAAGTGGTGAAGTAAAAAACAATGCTTCTAGTCGCTTAAAACAAATTCGAAAAGACATCAATCATGTACGAGGAAAAATTGGTGTAAGTTTTACCAGTGCTTTGTCAAAATCTATTGGGGCTGGTTTTTTAGACGACATTAAAGAAACCGTTGTAGACAACCAAAGAGTGTTGGCCGTAAAAGCCATGTATCGAAGGAAAGTTTCAGGAAGCCTATTGGGGTCTTCAAAGTCAGGTGGAATCGTCTACATTGCTCCGCAGGCAACACTTGCTTATAGCAGAGAATACCAAAATTTAGTTTACGAAGAGAAACAAGAAGTTATAAAAATATTACGTGAATTGGCGACTACAATTCGCCCAATGACATCACTTTTAGAGGAGTACCTTGCTTATTTGACGCACATAGATGCTGTGGGAGCAAAAGCAAAATACGCCAAAGAAAGCAATGCTGTTTTACCAAAAATATCCAAAGAAAAAAAGATCTATTTTAAAAATGCAGTACATCCTGTTTTATGGCGAAAAAACATGCAGCAGCAGATCGAAACGATTCCGCAAACGATTCAATTGAACCAAAAACAGCAAATTATTGTAATATCTGGTCCCAATGCTGGTGGAAAAAGCATCACCTTAAAAACCATTGGCTTATTGCAGATTATGCTACAAAGCGGTCTTTTAATTCCTGTTGATGAACGAAGTGAAACGTATATTTTTGAAAATATTCTTACCGATATTGGAGACAATCAATCCATCGAAAATCAGCTAAGTACCTATAGTTATCGACTAAAAAACATGCGTGCTTTTTTAAGAAAGTGCAACGCAGAAACTTTATTTTTAATTGATGAATTTGGTACTGGATCTGATCCAGAATTAGGAGGTGCCTTGGCAGAAATTTTCTTAGAAGAATTTTATAATTATGGGGCTTTTGGAATTATTACAACACACTACTCCAACTTAAAGGTATTGGCAAATGAATTGGAAAATGTAACCAATGCTAACATGCAATTTGATGAACGTTCTTTAGAACCCTTGTACAAACTATTTATCGGACAAGCAGGAAGTTCATTCACTTTTGAAGTGGCGCAGAAAAATGGAATTCCGTACAGCATTATCAACAAAGCTAAAAAGCGAGTTGAAACAGAAAAAATTAGGTTGGACAAAACCATTTCTAAACTACAAAAAGAAAGGAATCGATTGCAGAAAAACTCAGACAACTTAGAGAAACAAAAGATACAAGGACAAGAACATTTAGAAAGCTTACAAGAAAAAGATGATAAGATCCAAGCAAAATTAGCCGGTTTTCAAGAATTGTATGACAACAATCAGAAAATGTTGTCTTTGGGAAGAAAAACGAATGAGCTATTGAATAAATATTTTCAAACCAATAATAAAAAAGAACTCACAACCAATTTCAACAAGTGGGTTGCCGATGAAAAAGTAAAACGCGCCAAGAAAAATCCTGAAAAACTGACCTCCAAAACACAAAAACGAAAAGCAAAAACCGTTGAAAAACAAATGCAACAGGTCATTGAGAAAGTTGAAAAAGAAGTTTTACAAAAGGTGGTTGAAGTTCGCAAAGAGAAAAAAGTAGTCGCTGCAAAAGTAGCGAAAGAAAAAGCTGCATACACCTACAAAATAAACGATCGAGTGCGAGTTATTGGCTCAAATACGATTGGAACCATTGAAAAAATTGAAAAGAAAAAAGTGGAAATTAACTATGGTTTTTTTACCACAAAAACAACAATTGATAAATTGGAGTTTGTAGAAAAATCAAAAAAGTAATTGTTTTAAAAATAGGGTCAGTTAGAAATTTTACTAATTCTTTTTCATGACTTTCTGAACAATAAAATGACCTAGGTTTTTACCTTGTTCTAAGCCGTTATCTACCGCAGCTCTGTAATGAATCCCTCCATACATTCTACTAATTGCGGCTTCACTAGAAGCATCATAAAACGAACTAAAACTCCTTACAGGCAATCCAAATTGTAATTCTGTTGTGTCGTCAAAAGCAAAATCATCTCCAAACAACGCAGTTAGAACAACAGATGCCGCACCTGAAACCACCGAATGTCCGCTCGTATATTCAGGAAAAGGAGGAGTTTGTAGAATAGGAAGCCAATCGGGATCCATATTTTGATGAATTAATGTTTCTGGGCGAATTAAATTTGTATTGTATTTTTCATCCCAACAACTAATAAAAGCATCCGCTATTGCTAATGATGTTTTGGTATACGCATTTACTGTTTCCATTAAATTTGCATTGGTTTTCTTGCTAGCAATTTTTACGATTCCAATCCAGTGTGCTCCTGGCGTAATCTTTTTTGCTGCAAACATAAAATGTCCTCTTGTAACAGAAACATAGGGGTTACAGTCCCAAAATTGTGCAATGGCTACTTCTTCCGATTGGTCTCCTTTGGCTGTAATACGATTACTAATTGCATAAACTTCTAACAATTCTTTGTAAAAATCTGAATCTTTTTCCAACGAGAACTTTGGGTGAGGCAGCGGTTTGAACTGATCCGCTGATTGTAATAAAAAAGGTCTAATTTTATTCCAGTGTGGCTCGATTGCGTCCATATAAGCTGGTGGAGTGGGTTGCCATCTTGAGGCATCTGAAATAGCTACTGTATATTTTGGCATTGTGCGCGTTTGTATATATTGATCTGCATCCATCCATTCTTTAACTTGTGAAACCACTTTTAAAGCATAGGATTGAGAAGCTAAAAATTCTTTTTCATTGATCTGCTGCCACTTCTGATACAAACTATCTTTTAAAACATCCAGTTTCTCTTTCGAAAAGAGCAACATTTTACTTACCTCCATATGCGCTATTAAAGCAGCTACATTTGCATTTATATTTGGATTCTCTCCAATTTTAGGTATGGAATTCAAACCATTAGCTGTATGCACCAAAGAGGCATATGTGGTATCCTTTTGTACCAATATCTCATAGGCCGCTACATTTGGATATGCAAATACTCGACTTGCAACTGGAGGAGAAAAGATATCATGAATCATAATATCTGTCACCTTGTCAACAGACGCATGATAGGAGTCTGGGTTAATTTTAATGCGCATTGATGATTTCTGACAACCTGTTAAAACTCCAACTAAAACCACAAAACAGAGTAGCTTAATGGGGCTATATGTTAAATTCTTCATCGCTTTATTGTTTTATTTATTCGTATTTAGAATATCTAATTTTACATTATGGTGTTGCACCAAGTGTTCTTAATCAGGATCATAAGATTTCTTCTATTGTGCTTTTTTGTATTTTTTTTGGCAAAGATAATGGTTTATTAATTGAAGGTTTTTTAATCCCATTTTTTGGAGTAATAATGATACAAATATCTACCTACAAATACCATTTAAATTGTATTAAAAATAATATCTATTTTTTACTGATTTTTATTTCATATATTAGTTGTTTAGTGAGTGTATGTATTAATTCAATAATGTCCTATGAAAAAAACATTCTTTAGTTCTCTTTTACTACTATTTATATTTCAAACCAGTAATGCACAAAAAAGCACTTCAATCAGCTCAGAAAATTCTTTTATTGAGTGGAATGTTGGAATCGCGTTCATTGCTGATGAGAATTTTCCATTTCCGGGAACCTCCGTTCTTTGGGGAAAAACCCATGTGAATGAAAATGACATCATTTTTGAATATCAGGCTGGCTTTGCATTCCCATCGCTTATTACTGGTAAGATTGGTGTTGGTAAAATGTTTGGTTCCACTAAAGTAATCGCAGGAATAAGACCCTTCCCTTTTAATGTTTTTTTACAATCTAGTTTTGCTGCCCGAAAAAATGGATATTGGATTGCTTCTGCTGAATTGAACCCCCTCAATGCAAAAAACAATATATCATTTGAATCAAAAGCAATTGTAAACGTTGGCTATAGATGGAGCCTAAATGTAAAAAAATAATGAGGAAGAGGAATTCGAAATCTAACTAATATTTGCCCAAATTCCGGTAGATTTATAGATGGCAGTAAAAGTTGTTAAAATGCCTTTATTTTCCGGTTTCGATAAATTAGAATCTTCTTGCAACAAACCTATTGCAGCATTTCTTGCTTTCACCAAAGTAGCCCCATCTTTAACAACATCTGCAATTTTTAAATTCAACACACCACTTTGTTGAGTGCCCATAATATTCCCAGGACCCCTTAATTTTAAATCTACTTCGGCAATTTTAAATCCGTCTGTAGTTTCCACCATGGTTCTTAAACGAGTTTTTGCTTCTGCCGAGAGTTTAAAACTCGTAATAAAAATACAATAACTTTGGTCAGCTCCTCGTCCAACTCTACCTCGAAGTTGATGCAATTGTGAAAGCCCAAAACGTTCAGCACTTTCAATAACCATAACACTAGCATTGGGAACATTTACACCGACCTCAATGACTGTAGTAGCTACCATAATTTGAGTTTCCCCTTTCACGAAACGTTGCATTTCAAATTCTTTGTCTGCAGGCTTCATTTGTCCATGCACAATACTGATTTGATATTTAGGTACAGGAAATTCTCTCGAAACCCCCTCATAACCGTCCATTAAATCTTTATAATCCATGACCGCCGATTCTTGAATTAAAGGATAGACCAAATAAATTTGTCTTCCATTTTCGATTTCATCTCGCATAAACTTAAAAACAGAGAGCCGGTTGCTATCATAACGATGTATTGTTTTTACTTCTTTTCTTCCTGGTGGCAATTCATCAATGACCGAAATATCTAGATCACCATAGACCGACATGGCCAATGTTCTTGGAATAGGTGTTGCTGTCATTACAAGTATATGTGGAGGTACTATAGCTCCTCCATCGTCGATTTGAGCACCTTTAGCCCAAAGTTTAGAGCGTTGTGCAACCCCAAAACGATGTTGTTCATCAATCACAGCAATTCCTAGATTATGAAACTTCACCTTATCTTCGAGTAATGCATGTGTACCGACTAGAATGTGTAGCTGTCCGTTTTCTAAATTTTCGTGAATTTCTCTTCGTTTTTTTATTTTTACAGAACCTGTAAGAATGTCTACATTGATATTCATTCCTTCCAAGAGTTGGGAAACAGCAATATAATGTTGTTTTGCCAAAATTTCTGTTGGCGCCATAATCGTAGCCTGATATCCGTTATCAATCGCCAACAACATCGTTAGCAAGGCAACAATTGTTTTACCCGAACCAACATCTCCTTGTAGTAATCGGTTCATGTGTGCCTTGGAAGCTACGTCTTTTCGGATTTCCTTTAAAACCCGTTTTTGCGCATTCGTTAAATCGAATGGTAGTTTCTCTTTATAAAATTGATTAAAAACCTCCCCAACATTTTCAAATACAGGTCCTTTAATTTTTGTTTTATGAATCAATTTTTTGCGGGCCAATTGCAATTGAATGAAAAATAATTCTTCAAATTTTAATCGGAATTCCGCTTTTGCTAATTGTTCTTGATTTTTTGGGAAATGGACATTTAATAATGCATCTCTTTTTGAAATCAATTGAAAATCATCAATAATTTCTTGAGAAAGACTTTCTTGGATTCCATCAAAAACTTGTTGCAATAGGTTTTGAATGTAGCTTCGGAGCATCTTATTGGAAACGCCCGAATTTGTTAATTTCTCAGTAGAGGGATAAACCGGTTGCATTTTGGTCTGCAGTTTTTTTTTGTATTCAGAAGCCAACTCCAATTCCGGATGCGGAATACTATAATTCCCATTGTAGTGATTCAACTTTCCATACACAACATAAGGTTCGTTTATTTTGAGGGAATCTTTGATCCATTTCTGACCTTTAAACCAAACCAATTCCATGGTACCAGAAGCATCTTGAAAGGTTGCAACAAGCCTACTCCCTCTCTTTTGAGCAATCGATTTTATGCGTGTAATTTTACCTACAATCTGAACTTCTGAAGAATTGGGTTGCAATTCTTTAATTGCATAAAACTGTGTTTTATCAATATATCGAAACGGAAAAAAATGCAATAAATCATTGCAAGATTTGATTCCCAATTCGGCATACAGAAGCGATGCTCGTTGAACACTAATGCCTTTTATGTATGTAATTGGGTAGTTTAAATTCACTTGTTATCATTTGTAAGAACGAAAATAAAGAATTCAAGATTCACAAAAAACAAATTTTGATTCTTTATCATACAAGGAATGAAAAAGGAAGAAAAAAATCCCTTAATTTAACCTATCTTTGCAGCCCCATAGAAATGATATAATGAGATTACATAGAAACTTGACTTTTGCAGTTATAGATAGTATTAGAGATATATTTAATGAAGGTGTTTATGCTGACAAAGCAGTAGAAAAAGCCTTAAAACGCGACAAGCGTTGGGGGGCAAGAGACCGAAAATTTGTTGCAGAAACCATTTATGAAATTGTGCGTTGGAATCGACTGTATGCTGAAATTGCAGAAGTAAAGATTCCTTATGATAGAGATAATATTTGGAGAATCTTTTCTGTATGGTGTATATTGAGAGGAATTGCCTTGCCAGATTGGAATCAGATTGGAGATGTACCCGAAAGAAAAATAAAAGGACGTTTTGCAGAATTATCACGCACAAGAAAATTCAGAGAGTCTGTTCCAGATTGGATGGATGCACTTTGTGTTGAAGAATTGGGAGAAGAAATTTGGACCAAAGAAATCGCCGCCTTAAACATTCAAGCGAGTGTCATTCTTAGAACAAATACTTTGAATATTTCACGAGAAGTATTGCAAAAAAAATTAAAGGCTGAAAACATCGATACGGCTTTTGTACCCCAGCATCCAGATGCATTAATTTTACCGGAAAGAGCCAATGTTTTCAAAACAGAAGCATTTCACAATGGGTATTTTGAAGTGCAAGATGCTTCTTCTCAATTGGTAGCAGCCTATTTGGATGTGAAACCGGGAATGAAAGTCGTAGATACCTGTGCAGGTGCAGGCGGAAAAACATTACATTTGGCTTCTTTAATGCAAAATAAAGGGCAAATTATCGCCATGGATATTTACGAGAGTAAACTACGTAAGTTAAAGGTAAGAGCCAAAAGAAACAAAGCACACAACATCGATATGCGTGTCATCGATTCAACCAAACCCATCAAAAAATTATATGGAAAAGCAGATCGTGTCCTAATTGATGCGCCATGTTCTGGATTGGGTGTGATTCGTAGAAATCCAGATTCTAAATGGAAATTGCAACCTGAATTTATTGACAACATCAAAAAAATACAACAGGAACTATTACAAAGCTATTCGAAGATGGTAAAACCAGGCGGAAAAATGGTGTACGCTACCTGTTCAATTTTACCATCAGAAAATCAAAATCAAGTAAAAACCTTCTTAGCTTCTGAGGCTGGTAAAGACTTTTCCTTTGTCTCCGATAAAAAAATAATGGCGCACATTTCTGGTTTTGATGGATTTTATATGGCTTTATTAGAAAAAAAATAGAAGTTAGCATATTTTAAATTAAATTTGAACTTTATTGATTCACAAAAAAATACCCTTAAAAATGAAAAAAATATTTTTTATTGTTGCAATTCTTAGTGCTACCCTTAGTGGATTTTCACAAGAATCTTATTACGACGATGTGGATTTAACGTTAACTGGTTTGGCGTTAAAAAATGCTTTAAATGAAAAAATTGTTAATACACACACAAATTTTTTACAATATACTCCCGATGTCTGGATTGCTTCTAAAATTACAGACGCTAATCCAGAAAATCCTGACGAAGTAATCCTTATTTATGGTTGGGAAGATGGCTCAGATAGTGATAGTACCAATGATAGAACAAGAGATAACACGCTACAAGATAATGGGAGTAATGGAAATTTTGTTTGGAATCGAGAACATGTATACCCGCAATCACTTGGAACTCCTGCTATTACTACGACAACGATACCAGGTCAGGATGCACACTCACTGAGACCGGTAGACAAACCGACCAATAGTGCAAGAGGGAACAAACGCTTTGCAGATGGCTCTGGAAATTCTGGGGATTCTAATGGGGGTTGGTACCCTGGTGATGAGTGGAAAGGAGATGTTGCGAGAATGATGATGTATATGTACATCCGTTATGATGATATTTGCCTCCCTACGAATGTGGGTATTGGAGATAGTAGTTTAACAGAAGACGACATGATTGATTTGTTTTTGAAATGGAATGTCGAAGATCCCGTATCTGATTTTGAAAGAAATAGAAATACATATCGCGAAAACACAACAGACAATTCAGCCGCACAAGGAAATAGAAATCCACTCATTGACAATCCTTATCTAGCCACCCGAATTTGGGGAGGAGATTCTGCTGAAGATACTTGGGGAATTTATACGAGTAGCGATACGGAAGCCCCTACGCAACCAACGAATGTAGTTGCAAGCAATGAAACTACCACTACAATTGATATCAATTGGACAGCTTCAACCGATAATGTTGAAGTTACTGGATACAATATTTATGTAGATGATGTATTGACTGGACAAACTGCAAATGTAAATTACCAAATTACAGGATTAGCTCCAAGTACCTCTTATGCAATTCAAGTTGAAGCTAGAGATTTGATTAATAATAAATCTGATAAGAGTGCGGTTTTAAATGCTGCTACCACTTCAGACACAACAGCTCCCTCTGTACCAACCAACATTACAGCAACTAATATTTCCGGTACCGCATTCAAAGCAAACTGGGATGCAGCCACCGATGATACTGCCGTAACTGAATACCGTGTTTTTGTAGATGGTGTGTTTGAAGCATCCACCTCGGAAGTGAACTATACCATAACAGGATTGACCGTTTCTACAACCTATCAAATATCAGTTTCTGCAAAAGATGCCGCAAACAACGAATCTGCACAAAGTCCTGCAATTGCCGTTACAACTACAGACGGAGGCTCTAATGGAGTTGAAGAACTTTTTATCTCAGAATATGTAGAACCAAACGGAGGAAATAACAAAGCTATTGAAATTGTAAATTTAACAAGTGGTGCAATAAATTTAACTGGTTATTCAATCAAAAAACAATCCAATGGAAGTGGAGACTGGATCAATGAGTTGGACATAAGCACAGGTGCTGTTCAAAGTATTGTTTCTGGAGATGTTTTTGTTGTGATTCATGGAGATGCAGATGCGCAAAACTTAATTGACAATGCAGATTTAGTACATCAGAGTGTTTCAGGTGTATGGGGGGCACCAATCAACTTTAACGGAAATGATCCTGTTGGGTTGTTTAAAAATGGTGTACTTATTGATATTGTTGGAACCTTTGGAGATAGCGGCAATTTTGGACAAAATATTACCCTAAGAAGAAAAGCATCCATTTTATCACCAAATACTACCTATGATATTAATGAATGGGATTCCTTTGCTGCAAATACTTTTGATGGTATTGGATCGCACAGTGCTACACTCAGTGTACCTAAAAATAACCTTGAAAACTTTCAAGTATATCCAAATCCAAACAACGGAAACACCTTGTATTTCAATACAACAAAAGAGATACAAGTTAATGTTTATAGTATTCTTGGGAAGTTAATCAAAAATGAAACGGTGACGATCGAAAAAAAGAACATCGATATTTCTTCGCTTTCTAACGGAATTTATTTATTAAAAATTACTTCTGAAAATAAATCGATTACCAAGAAATTGATTCGACGATAAATCGCATTTTTCATACCAATAGTACAAAAGAGGCATTCTACAGAGAATGCCTCTTTTTCGTTTATAACTACGTGAATAACTCTAAATATTCTCTAAAATAAATTGGGAGCATCTGAACTAAAAAAAGTAAATTTGCTAGATAGAACAACACACCAAAAAAAATAGAATGATTCACTTTTTCGGAAACACAGACAGTACACTCTTTGCTGTTCAAACAACAAAAGAATTAAGCAAAACAACCATCGCAAAACTTACCTGGTTATTTGCAAATCAACCCAAAGTAGAAGTGTCTTCAATTGACGCTTTTTTTATTGGACCAAGAGCCGCAATGATTACTCCTTGGAGTACAAATGCTGTAGAAATTACCCAAAATATGGGAATTACAGACATTCTTAGGATCGAAAAATTCACAGCAGTTTCGAAAGATTTTTCTGATTTTGACCCAATGATTTCAGAAAAATACAAAGGCTTAAATCAAAAATCGTTTACCATTGAAATCCAACCAGAAGCCATTTTAAATATCGATGATATTGCAGCTTACAATTTGCTAGAAGGTCTTTCTTTGAGTGATGAAGAGGTGACCTATTTGGAAGGTGTTGCTACAAAAATAGGCAGAAGATTAACCGACTCAGAAGTATTTGGTTTCAGCCAAGTAAACTCAGAACACTGTAGACATAAAATATTTAATGGCACTTTTATCATAGACGGAGAAGAACAACCTACTTCTCTATTCAAAATGATTAAAGAAACGTCAAAACAGTTTCCAAACGATATTGTTTCAGCATATAAAGACAATGTAGCTTTTGTAAAAGGCCCCAAAGTCGCACAGTTTGCTCCCAAAACTGCGGACAAACCTGATTTTTATGAAACCCAAGATTTTGACTCAGTAATCTCGCTCAAAGCAGAAACACATAATTTCCCAACCACCGTAGAGCCATTTAATGGCGCTGCAACAGGTTCTGGAGGAGAAATAAGAGATCGTTTGGCAGGTGGGAAAGGTTCCCTACCCTTGGCAGGAACGGCAGTGTATATGACTTCTTATTCTCGTTTAGAAGAAAACAGGTATTGGGAGAATAAATTTGAAGCAAGAAATTGGTTATACCAAACTCCGATGGATATATTGATAAAAGCCTCCAATGGTGCGTCTGACTTTGGAAATAAATTTGGACAACCCTTAATTACAGGCTCCGTATTGACATTTGAACACGAAGAAAATGCGGCATCGAGTGACGCGGAACCAAGAAAGTTAGGCTACGATAAAGTCATCATGCAAGCTGGTGGAATTGGATATGGAAAAGCAGATCAAGCGATCAAAGACACGCCAAAAGAAGGGGATAAGATAGTAATCCTCGGTGGGGAAAATTACAGAATTGGTATGGGTGGAGCTGCTGTTTCCTCAGCAGATACTGGAGAATTTGCCTCAGGAATTGAATTAAACGCTGTACAACGATCCAATCCAGAAATGCAAAAACGTGCCGCCAATGCAGTGCGGGGTATGGTAGAAAGTGAAGAAAACTTTATAGTTTCAATCCATGATCATGGTGCGGGTGGGCATTTAAATTGTTTGTCTGAACTCGTTGAAGATACTGGAGGAAAAATTGATTTGGACAAATTGCCTGTTGGAGACCCTACCTTATCCGCAAAAGAAATTATTGGAAATGAATCTCAAGAAAGAATGGGACTCGTTATTGCTGAGAAGCATGTTGATACCTTGCAAAGAATTGCAGAACGGGAGCGTTCTCCTATCTTCACGGTTGGTGAAGTAACCGGAAACGATCGTTTTACTTTTGAATCGAAATCAAAAGGAGACAAACCAATGGATTTGGCCTTAGAGGACATGTTTGGTAGCTCCCCGAAGACAGTACTTACCGACAAAACGATTGTTCGAAAATATAAGAACCCTAGATATAAAAAGAAAAATTTAAATACCTACTTGGATCAAGTTTTACAGTTAGAAGCTGTAGGATGTAAAGATTGGTTGACCAATAAAGTCGATCGATGTGTGGGTGGAAAAGTTGCCAAACAACAATGTGTAGGCCCTTTACAAATTCCGTTAAACAATGTAGGTGTAATGGCACTCGACTATCATGGAAAAGAAGGGGTTGCAACTTCGATTGGGCACTCCCCTATTTCAGGATTAATTCATCCAGAAGCAGGAAGTAGAAATTCGATTACAGAAGCATTGACAAATATAATTTGGGCTCCCTTAAAAGATAACTTAAAAAGTGTTTCCTTATCTGCCAACTGGATGTGGCCTTGTAAAAATGAAGGCGAAGATGCACGTTTGTACAAAGCTGTAAAAGCCATTTCAGAATTTTCAATCGACTTAGGAATCAATGTTCCAACAGGAAAAGATTCCTTATCCATGAAACAAAAGTATGCAGACAGTGAGGTAATCTCTCCAGGAACTGTTATTATTTCTGCTGCAGGGAATTGCAACGAAATTTCACAAGTAGTAGAACCACTTTTACAAGTTGATGCTGGGAACATTTACTATATCAACATCTCACAGGATACCTTTAAATTAGGCGGAAGTTCTTTCAATCAGGTACTAAATGCCATTGGAAATGAAGCGCCTGACGTAAAAAATGCAGGATATGTAAAAACCGTGTTTAATACGATTCAAGAATTAATTAAAGTAGATAAAATTGTTGCTGGACACGATGTTGCTTCTGGTGGATTGATCACGACTTTATTAGAGATGTGTTTTGCAGACGTCAACTTAGGAGCGGATTTTGATATTTCAGAACTGAACGAAGAAGATTCAATAAAGGTATTGTTTGCTGAAAATGCAGGAATTGTTTTTCAAGCTGATGCAGCAGTAGAAGGTATTTTAAAAGAAAACAACATTGAAGTATTTACAATTGGAACCGCAAACAACAGTGGAAAAGTAACTCTCAAAAATGGAGAAGACAACTTCTCTTTTGATGTTGCAGAAACAAGAGACACTTGGTACAAAACTTCTTTCCTGTTAGATCAAAAACAAACCGCAAACGGGTTGGCCAAAGCACGTTTTGATAATTATAAAAAACAACCTTTACAATATATCTTCCCAAAGAAATTTACAGGAAAATTGCCAAAATCAACAGCTAAAACAATACGTCCAAAAGCAGCCATCCTTAGAGAAAAAGGAAGTAACTCTGAAAGAGAAATGGCAAATGCCATGTACTTAGCCGGTTTTGATGTAAAAGATGTACACATGACCGATCTAATTTCAGGACGTGAAACCCTAGAAAACATTCAATTTATTGGTGCCGTAGGGGGATTTTCGAATTCAGATGTTTTAGGTTCTGCAAAAGGATGGGCTGGTGCTTTCTTATACAATGCAAAAGCAAAAAAAGCATTGAAAAATTTCTTTAAGAGAGAAGATACACTATCTGTTGGGATTTGTAATGGCGCACAATTATGGATGGAATTGGAATTAATCAATCCAAAACACAAAGTACATGGGAAGCTAGTTCACAACGACTCTAAAAAACATGAATCTTCATTTACTTCCGTAAAAATTCAAGAGAACAATTCTGTCATGTTATCTTCATTGGCAGGAACGGAATTGGGCGTTTGGATTTCTCACGGAGAAGGGAAATTTAGCTTACCAGAACCCGAAGAAAACTATCACATTGTTGCAAAATACGGATATGAAGGATATCCAAACAATCCAAATGGTTCGGACTTTAACACGGCCATGTTATGTGATGCCTCCGGACGCCATTTAGTCACCATGCCTCATATTGAGCGTTCGACTTTTCAATGGAATTGGGCAAACTATCCTGCAGGAAGAAAAGATCAAGTTTCTCCTTGGTTGGCTGCCTTTGTGAATGCAAAAGACTGGATCAATTCTAGAAAATAAGAAAAAAAAGACCCAATATAAAAAAACAAACTTTTCAATAAAGTTTGTTTTTTTTGTGTCAAAAATTAAATCCTATTCTTAAAATGGGTTTCAAAAGAATCGTCTAATGCAATAATGCATAAGAAAACCGTCAATTGTGCAAACACTTCATCCTCAAGTTATCTAAAAAATTTTTTCTTATCTTGCTATAAATACTACCCAATGAAACCTACACGCCTTTTTGACTTTGCCGATTACCAACTTGCAAACTATCCACAGAAAGCATGTTTTCTCTACAAAGAAGACAATCAATGGTTAAAAATAAGTACACAAGAATATATCAACCAAGCAAATAAGGTAAGTGCGTCATTATTGGCCTTAGGGATTGAGAAAAATGATAAAATTGCTGTAATTACAACCAATAACCATCCGAATTGGCATATTTTAGATACGGGTTTACTTCAAATTGGGGCACAAAACGTTCCGTTGTATGCTACCTTGTCTGAAAAAGATTATGCCTATGTTTTAAATCATTCGGATGCAAAGTATTGTTTTGTCTCAGACCAAGAACTGTACGATAAAGTAAAAAAAGTGCAAGACAGTACACGTGTTATAAAGGTGTTTTTTTTGCAAGAATTGGAAGCAGAATTTAGTTGGAGCGCCTTTTTAGAGATTGGAACCGCAACAGATCGATCAGAAGAGATTGCACATTTGAAAAAAAATGTATTGCCGGAAGATTTGGCAACCATTATTTATACATCTGGAACAACAGGTACTCCAAAAGGCGTCATGCTTTCACATCAAAATATCGTAGGAAATGTTTTCAAAACTGCCCAAGCATTAAATGTTTCCGAAGGTCACAAGAGAATTTTAAGCTACTTACCCATCTGTCATATCTTTGAACGTGCTGCCTCTTATTATTATCAGTATTTAGGGTACCAGATTCACTTTGCAGAAAGCATCGAACTATTGGGAGATAATATTCGAGAAGTAAAACCCCATTTCTTAGCTGTTGTACCTCGATTATTGGAGAAAATATTTGATAAAATTGTGGACAAAGGAAGTCAGTTAAAAGGGATTAAAAAAGTATTGTTTTTTTGGGCAATCGCTTTAGGAGAGCAATACCAACCCTACGGAAAAAATGGAGCTTTTTATACTTTTAAGTTGCGCCTAGCCAGAAAACTTATTTTCTCAAAATGGCAAGCGGCTTTAGGAGGAAATTTAGAATTTATGCTTAGTGGAAGTGCCCCGATGCAAGATCGTTTAATTCGTGTTTTTTTAGCCGCAGGAATCCCTGTTTTTGAGGGTTATGGAATGACAGAATCGTCACCAGCAATTACCTTAAACGATCTTAGAAATGAGGGATTAAAGATTGGAACTGTTGGGAAACCACTGACAGGGCTTACTGTAAAAATTGCTTCAGATGGTGAAATATTAATGAAAGGATCTTCTGTAATGATGGGTTATTACAAAAACGAAGAAATGACCCAGAATACCATTATTAACGGGTACTTACACACAGGAGATATTGGTGAAATTGATGCAGATGGTTTTCTAAAAATTACTGATCGGAAAAAAGAAATGTTTAAAACTTCTGGAGGCAAGTATATTGCACCGGCTGTATTGGAAAGTGCATTGAAACAATCTCGTTTTATAGAACAAATAATGATTATTGGAGAATCTGAAAAGATGCCTGCTGCTTTAATTCAAGTAAATTTTGAATTTGCAAAAGATTGGGCGACACGCAAAAAACTTAATCCAGCAAGCATACTCACTCATGAGCGATTTATCAATCGAATTCAAAAGGAAATTGATTTTAACAATCAAAAATTTGGAAAATGGGAACAAATTAAACGGTTCGAATTGACACCAGATGAATGGTCTATTGAAGCAGGACACCTTACACCCACCATGAAAATGAAACGGAAAATAATTAAAGAAAAATACAATTATTTGCATCAAAAAATATATAATTCATAATATTTTAGCACTATATAATTCATTTGCAAAATCAAGAGAAATTACCTAATTTGCCATACCCAAACTAAAAAAGTATGTCCACTACAATTACGCGAATATTTGATTTTCCTTACCACCAATTAGAAAAATACAATTTACCCCAAGCATTTACCACAAGATACAATGGAAAATGGGAGTCTATCTCCACACAAGAATATATAAATCAAGCCAATACAATTAGTCGAGGTTTGCTAAGATTGGGGGTACAACCCAACGATAAAGTCGCGATTATTTCTTCGAACAACCGAACTGAATGGAATATCTGTGATATCGGAATCTTACAAGTGGGTGCACAAAATGTTCCTATTTATCCCACCATTTCTGAGCATGACTACGAATATGTCTTAAATCACTCAGAAGCCACCTATGTTTTTGTTTCCGATCAAATGGTATTGGATAAAATTAATAAAATTAAAAACAATACCAAATTAAAAGACGTTTTTACCTTTGATGCAATTGAGGGTGAAAAAAGCTGGAAAGAAGTACTTACTTTAGGAAAGGATTCTGAAAATCAAAATACAGTAGAAGAGCGAAAAAACAACGTACAGCCCGAAGATTTAGCAACCTTAATCTATACTTCGGGAACGACAGGAAGACCCAAAGGTGTAATGCTAAGTCACAATAACATTGTAACGAATGTATTGGCAAGTGAAAAAAGAGTTCCTTTAAGTTATGGAGAAGACAAAGCACTGAGTTTTTTACCCGTGTGTCATATTTTTGAGCGAATGATTTTGTATCTATACCAATACTGTGGTGTGCATATTCATTTTGCAGAATCGATTGAAAAATTGAGTGAAAATGCGCAAGAGATTAAGCCTCATGTAATGACGGCAGTACCTCGTTTGTATGAAAAAATATACGATAAGATTATTGCGAAAGGTGCTGATTTAAATGGAATTAAAAAACGCTTGTTCTTTTGGGCAGTAGATTTAGGATTAAAATACGAGCCTTATGGTGCCAATGGTTGGTGGTATGAAAAAAAATTAGGATTGGCTAAAAAATTAATCTTCTCTAAATGGCAAGCTGCGTTAGGAGGAGAATTAAAATTAATGGTTTCAGGAGCTTCTGCTTTACAACATCGATTGACAAGAGTTTTTACTGCAGCAGGCATGCCAATCATGGAAGGGTATGGATTGACGGAGACTTCTCCAGTAATCACCGTAAGCTCTATGGATGATGGAGGTTTTAGAATTGGAACTGTTGGTAAAATTATCGATGACATTACCTTAAAAATTGCAGAAACTGGAGAAATTTTGGTAAAAGGTCCGAATGTAATGATGGGCTATTATAAAGATCCAGAAAAAACCGCTGAAGTAATTAAAGATGGTTATTTTCATACGGGAGATAAAGGAGAATTGGATGCTGATGGTTTCTTAAGAATTACGGGAAGAACCAAGGAAATGTTTAAGACTTCCGGTGGAAAATATGTGGTGCCCCCATTATTAGAGGGCGATCTAAAACAATCTCGTTTTATAGAGCAAGTAATGGTTATTGGTGAAGGACAAAAGATGCCGGCTGCCATCATACAACCAAACTTCGAATTTATCAAAGATTGGATACAGCGTAAACAACTGAATATCGGGACTTCCAATGATGAAATCATTGCTTCTAAAGAGGTGATAGCGCGAATACAAGAAGAAGTAGACACCTGTAATGAGAACTTTGGTAACTGGGAAAAAATTAAAGTATTTAGGCTTACAAATGATGAATGGTCCATAGACGGTGGCCATTTAACCCCAACCATGAAAATGAAACGTGTCGTGATCCTAAAAATATACAAAGCCTTATACGATGATATTTACAATGCATAAACCAAAAAAAAAAGCGCTCTTAATAAGCGCTTTTTTTTTGGTTTATATTTCATCTACTTCTTTTCTTCCTTTAACAACTCCGGAAATCTACTTTTAAAACGATTCAACCTAGGTATTGAAACGGCTTTCACATAAGCTTGGTTTGGATTTCTTCTTTCGAAATCTTGGTGATAGTCCTCGGCTTTGTAAAACTTGGTAAACAAAGTAACCTCTGTGGCAATTTTCTTTGAATAGGTTTTACTGAGTCTAGTAATTGCGGTATCAATTATTTTTTTCTGAGCAGGGTTTTTATAAAAAGCGATGGATCGGTATTGAGGTCCATAATCTGGTTTTTGTCCATTTACGGTCGTAGGATCATGAGAGCCAAAGAAAACGGTAACCAAAGTTTCAAAAGATACTTCAGCTGGATTGTAATACACGGCTACCGCTTCGGCATGTCCTGTTTTTCCAGTACCAATAGATTCGTAGGTTGGATTGTCTGTAAAACCACCTGCGTAGCCAGAAACAGCTTCCTCTACTCCTTTTACACTTTCAAAAACGGCTTCTACACACCAAAAACAACCGCTTGCAAAATAGGCGACTTCGTTACTTGCATTTGGTTGGTATTGTTTCACTGCAACTTCTTTGGAGGCTGTAAAACGATAACAGGCCATTAAAAGGATTGATAAACTTATGATACTACTTGTTTGTAAAAATTTCATACGAACTGAATTAAAAATTATTGTAAATACTTCACACTAAATAAGGTGACTTAAAAATGACCATTTAGGAAACAAAATTACTAGTACCTTTTCGTATAATTGTTTACAACTTTAGCATTTTGTTTAAAATGATTCTTGTAAAAAAAGAAGTAGATACTTACATTTGTTTGACAAAGATAATCAATATACATGGAGCATTTTATAGTTTCTGCGCGTAAATACCGTCCTCAAATTTTTGAGGATGTTGTTGGGCAGCAAGCCATTACCAATACGTTAGAAAACGCTATAAAAAATAACCATCTAGCACAGGCTTTATTATTTACAGGTCCGAGAGGTGTTGGAAAAACATCCTGTGCAAGAATCTTAGCCAAAAAGATCAATGAACAAGGACTAGCAACTGTAACAGATGAAGATTTTGCATTCAATATTTTTGAGTTGGATGCAGCTTCTAACAACTCTGTAGACGATATTCGAAGTTTAACTGATCAGGTTCGGATTCCTCCGCAAACAGGAAAATATAAAGTATATATTATTGATGAGGTACACATGCTTTCTCAATCTGCTTTTAATGCCTTTTTAAAGACGTTGGAAGAACCCCCTGCACACGCTATTTTTATTTTAGCAACTACGGAAAAACATAAAATAATACCTACGATTTTATCGCGATGTCAAATTTTTGATTTCAAAAGAATTGGAGTTTTAGACGCAAAAAATTACTTAAAAGTAATTTGCGAAAAAGAACAAATAACTGCTGAAGATGATGCATTACACATCATCGCTCAAAAGGCAGATGGTGCTATGCGAGATGCCTTGTCCATTTTTGACAGAGTGGTTAGTTTTTCTGGTAAAAACTTAACGCGAGAAGCGGTTACCGAAAACTTAAATGTATTGGATTACGATACCTACTTTTCGATGACAGATTTATTGCTAGACAATAAAATTCCCGATGTTTTAAATGCATTCAATACCATATTAGGAAAGGGATTTGAAGGCCATCATTTCATCAACGGATTGGCGAGTCATTTTAGAGACCTCTTAGTTGCCAAAGACAAGGCTACCATTGCGTTGTTGGAAGTTGGTGACAATGCCAAAAAGAAATATTTACAGCAAGCAGTCAAAGCCTCCATTCCCTTTTTAATGCAAGCCATTGACAAAGCCAATGACTGTGATTTAAAATACCGAACCAGCAAGAATCAGCGATTGCTTACGGAATTGACTTTAATGCAGATTGCCTCTATCACTTTTGATGGAGAAAAAAAAAAAGCAGCTAACTACATAATTCCAGCCACTTTTTTTCAAGCACTTTCCCCAACAAAAAACAAGATTCAAGAGCCCATTTCGGTTCCAAAACCTGTTGTCGCAATCGAGCAGATCGTTGTTGAAACTCCGAAACCAAAAGCGCCAAATCCAGTTTTAAAAAACACTCAAAGGCGTTCTTCTTCACTCTCTTTGAAAAGCGTTCACGAGAAGAAAGCAGTACAAAAATCTGAGGTTGAAGAAAATTTCGACAACCATCCAAAAACGGTATTTAATGAGCTCAAATTGCAAAAAATATGGCAGGAGTATGTGTCAATTTTAAACAAAAAAGGCGAACGTAGTATGGCGTCTATACTTGCGACAGACGCTCCGAAATTGGACGAAAATTTTAACATTAGCTTTAGCCTTCCCAACAAATTAATGCAAGATCAGTTTCAAAAAGGAAAACCAAAATTATTGCAATTTTTACGTGAAAAATTGAACCATTATGGAATTCAAATTGAGGTCATTTTAAACGAAACCATCGAGAAAAAGTTTGCTTATACTCCGGAGGAAAAATTCAATAAGTTGAAAGAAAAAAATCCGCTATTGGCAAAATTACGTCAAACGTTTGAATTGGATTTGTAAGGGATAACTGCTACAAGTTTTTCCCCAAATAAATCAATGTACAATTTTCTTTGGATTGTTTGGATTTTTCAAACTCAGGAATCAAATAAATAGTATCGCTTTTCTTTACAAACAGAAGTACCGAACGCGATTCATTTGAAAGTTTAGACAGCATTGTGTTGTATGCTTCTTCTGAATTAATGGCGACTTCGTGAATTTTAGGATTGTCTCTAAAAGCTTCAGAGAGATTGAAATAATCATCTTTCGGAGAAAAAAACTGTTCTTTGTACTCAGAATTATTGGTTCTTATTTCTTTGGATGTTGCCAATCTATAGGCGCCATGTTCACCGAAAGCATTGGATAAGCTATCCATCGCAAAATCATTCACCGCATCACTCCCCGTCATTGCAATTAAATATCCCACATCATTTAACTCGATGTTATCGGTCAAATCGTCATCATATATATTTGTAGAGAAAGCTTCTAAACCTTCCTTTTTTGCTGTTTCAATAAAACTTTTATTAGAATCGATTAAAACGACTCTTTTGCCCGAATCTGCTAAATACTTTGCGATCAATCGCGCTGGATCTGAAGCACCTAGAAATAAAATTGCTTTTGAACTTTTTAAGAAAACACCTACCATTTTTGCAAAGAGTCTGGCGGTAGTTGCGTTTAAAAGTACGGTTCCTAAAACAATCATAAACACCAACGGTGTAATGTATTCTGCACCCGCAACACCTTGTTTTATTAACTTACTACCAAACAATGATGCAATTCCTGCAGCCACAATTCCGCGAGGCCCTACCCAACTAATGAATAATTTTTCATTTAGTTTTAAATTGGAATTGTAGGTGCTTAAAAATACCGCCAGAGGCCTGATCACAAAAACAATCAATGCAAAAAGTGCCGCTGTTTTCCAATTATATAGCAATTGTAAATCTTCTATGTTAATATTTGCAGCCAATAAAATAAATAAAATAGAAATTAATAAAATGCTTAAAGATTCTTTAAAATATAGCAATTCTTTTAAGTTTTTTAATTTCCCATTTCCTAATACCATTCCCATAACAACCACTGCTAAAAGCCCTGATTCATGTGCAAAAATTTCTGATTCTACAAAAACCAACAACACAGCCGATAATGAAACTACGTTTAGTAAATAATGTGGAATTAGTTTTTTATTCACTGCATACATCAAAGCATGCGCAAATGTGAAACCGAAAGAAGTTCCAAATAATAGAATTTTACCAAATTCCATCAAAGCAGTTTTGGTAAAACCACCACCACCACCTACACTAATAAACTCAAAAACTAAAACGGCAACTAACGCGCCAATTGGATCTATTAAAATTCCTTCCCATTTTAAAACTGTAGAAACATCTTTTTTAAGTGGAATATTTCTTAAAATTGGTGTAATCACTGTTGGTCCTGTTACAATGATCAATCCAGAAAAAAGAAACGAAATCTCCCAAGTTAGACCAAAGATAAAATGCGCTACAATTCCTGCACCAAAAAAAGTAACTGCTGATCCTAAAGTGATTAACTTCGTAATTACAGGACCAACGTTTTTAATTTCATCTCTTTTTAATGTCAATCCGCCTTCAAAAAGAATGATACTAATTGCCAACGAAACAAAATAATAGAGTGCTTCACCAGGAAACAAGCCTTTGGTTCCATTCCAAATAGGTTCTATCCATTTTGTACCATCTTGACTTAAAAATTCGGCAGCGAGTGGCCCTACTAATAAACCAATTAAAATAAGTGGTAATATTGCTGGAATTTTAAATTTCCATGCTACCCACTGTGCTAATATTCCTAAAATGATAATTCCTGCTAATTCTAACATATTTGTCTTTATATATGATTTAGTAAATTTAAGAATGTTTATGAATGATAAAAATTAATTTTATAATTTTTTTCTCTCCTTTAAAGTTCTATATTGTGCTTCATCAATTCTTATATAAAAATTCTTGAATACAATTAATAAAATCCTTGTTGGAATTGCCTTTTCACCCAACTTGAAATCAAATTTATTTGAAGCGGTAAGAATGGCAAATATGTTTGACGCACAATTGATTGGGGTTCATGTTGGTGAAGAGACTGACAAAAAAAAGGTGCAGTTATCCGATTTATTAGAACAAGCCGAACCGCTAAAAAATTCATTTAAAACAATCTGGCAAAAAGGAAAAACGGTAGACGTTATTCTAAAAACATGTACTCATGAAGCAGTTGACTTACTAATTTTAGGTGCACTTCAACAGGAAAAATTACTAAAATATTATGTAGGTTCCATCGCCAGAGTGTTAACAAGAAAGGCCCCTTGTTCTGTTTTATTAATGATCAAACCTTCCGTTGTTAGAGTCGTATGTAAGCACATTGTTGTCAATGGGTTGCATGATGATAAAACAATCAAAACGATTAAAAGTGCCTTTGATTTCTCCAAACATTTACACTGTAAAAAAATTACAATTGTAGAAGAAGTAAGTCAATCTGAATTGCACGTAGAGGTCAATGATGATCGTACTTTACGGAAGTCTACCATTGTAAAAGAGCGCATAAAAAACCGAGAAGACATGCGGATAAAAAACATTTTAAATGAAATTAATTACGAAGATATTTCGGTAAATACTCAAAGTATTTTTGGTCGTAGAGGCTACTCTATAGGGCATTATGCAAAAGTAAAACGTGCTGATTTGTTGGTGATGAACGCCCCCGATAAGATTCGATTTATCGATCGAATTTTTCCACACGATATTGAATATATTTTATCGGAATTACCAACAGATGTTTTAATTGTAAAATAATGAGTCAAAAAAATACTTTTAAAACATTCATCGGGGATATTCCAAAAAACTTATTTTCTGGTTTTGTAGTTTCTTTGATTGCGCTCCCACTAGGTTTGGGATTGGCTTTGGCCTCAGGAGCACCACCGATATCTGGTATTATTGCTGCTATTGTTGGGGGTACCGTAGTTGCTATCTTAGGAGGTTCTAACGTAACCATTACTGGACCTGGAAACGGTTTGGTGGTTGTTATTTTAGCTGCAATCACAACCCTAGGTACGGGTGCTGATGGTATTATCGATATGAGTCAAGGTTTTTTATATACCTTGGCAGCCATTGTAATTTCTGGTATTATCATGATTGCCCTTGGGTTTCTTCGCTTAGGATCTTTGGGAGATTTCTTCCCTTCTTCTGCCATCCAAGGAATGTTGGCAGCCATTGGTATTGGTATTTTCGCCAAACAGATTCATGTGATGCTAGGGAATTTAGAAGCAAATGGAAGCATTATTGAGTTACTTGTTCAAATTCCAGAAGGAATTTTAAACTTCGTCAATACTGATAATTCGAGTGTTTTGTATGCTGGATTGGTGGGAGTGATTAGTTTGCTCATTATGATTTTTTATAGTAAAATAAGGAATCGTTCTTTTCAATTGATCCCAGCACCTATGTGGATTGTGGTTTTAAGTGTTGGGATGTATTCTTATTTTGAGCTCTTTTCTACCGCACCATATCCTATTGAAAAAAACTTATTGATTGAATTATCCGATGACATATTGTCAAAATTTGCCTTTCCGGATTTTGGAAAAATTTACGAACTGAGTTTTATAAATGCTGTTATTTCCATTACTTTAATTGCAAGTATTGAAAGTTTATTAAGTATCAAAGCAGTTGATAAATTAGATCCTTTAAAAAGACGTTCGAATGTAAATAAAGACATTAAAGCTTTGGGATTGGCCACAGTAATTAGTGGTTTTTTGGGCGGTTTGAATGTGGTGACTGTAATTGCTAGAAGTTCGGTAAATGTAAACAACAAAGGGAGTAACAGATCTGCCAACTTTTTTCATGCAGGCTTCCTCGTCTTATTTATTTTACTATTTGCTTCAGAATTAAAAAAGATACCACTCTCCGCTTTGGCTGCCATTTTGGTCTATACAGGGTATAAATTGGCATCACCAGAAAACTTAAAAAAAGTATTTCGAGTGGGTTCCGAACAGTTAATTATATTTTTAATGACACTTTTAGTTACGATTTCAACAAGTTTAATTACAGGAATTCTCGTTGGAATCATCATTACCTTCATCCTCCATGTCATTATTAATAAAAATATTTTACTCTTTGTTAAAAACATTTTAAAACCCAATGTTTTAATGTTCACTGAGGATGGAAAGTATTATGTGAGTGTAAAAAATTTCTCTTCTTTTTTAAATTTTACAAAATTAAAATCGAAACTGAATCAGATTCCAGAAACTGAAGAAGCTATTGTTGATTTTTCTTTATGCGATTTTGTAGACCATTCGGTTATGGAAAACATGAGTAATTATGCGGAAGCATTTGCTCGAAAAGGGGGTGATTTTGAAGTGATAGGCTTGGACGATTCGAAATCGGGAAGTGAGCATCCTTTTGCATTGCGTAAGATTTTACCAAAACAAATGATTCCTAAAAAAGGGGTATTGACAAAAAGGCAAAAAAACATTCAAAAAATTAGCGAAGAAATGCACTATGCTTATGATGCGTTCTCTGCTATTGAAATGGAAGAATTACCTCAATTTGGTTATTTTAAAACGCGTAAAATAGACAAGGTTTCTAATGTATTGTCTAATGATAATTGTACTATTTTTGATGTGCAATTCTCTGAAGGTGAAATGATTGCAAAACAAGTAATCAAAGCAACCATGTTTCATATTCATACGCAAAGAGAGGTCCCTAATTTTACCTTAGATAAAGAAGGTATTTTTGAATACCTGTATCATTTTGCTGGTTTTAAGGATATTAACCTTGAGAGGCATCCAGATTTTAGCAAGCGTTTTTATTTATTAGGAAAAAATGAAGCAAAAATTAGAACCTTTTTTACGGATGAATTAATTTTGTTTTTAGAAAGTAATAAACAATATCATATCGAAGCGTCTAAAGTGGGGCTACTGATCTTCAGTAACGAACGTTTGGCAAGTGTGAAGGAAATAAAAGCACTGGCCTATTTTGGGGCGAGTTTACGAAAAATTATAGAAAAATGTTAGGATTACAATTTGAAACGAAAACTTCTTGGGCAGACATTGCCAAGGCTGATTTAGCACAAATATTAACAGATCATGCTTTTTTAGAACAAAAGGCAGCTTCAAATGCGGTGTCTATTATCATTAATTATTCGGAAGAAACAGCATTGGTAAAAGAGATGAGCAACATTGCCATAGAAGAAATGCAGCACTTTAAAATGGTGCATTTGTTAATGGTGAAAAGAGGCATGGTTTTAGGGAGAGAGCAAAAGAATGATTATGCGATTCGCCTTCAAAAATTCTTTGCAAAAACTCAAGATAGAACGGTTGCTTTGGTACAACGTTTGTTAGTAGCGGCTTTGATTGAAGCGAGAAGCTGCGAGCGTTTTAAGGTTTTTTCTGAAAATATGGAGGATCTAGAATTGTCAAAATTCTACAAAAACCTCATGATCTCGGAAGCCAACCACTATACTACTTTTTTAACCTTGGCAAGGTCTTACCAAGACCGTGCTATTGTTGATGAAAAATGGAATGCTTTGCTAGCTTTTGAGGCAACTATGATGAAAGATCGTGGAAATGTTGCCAAAATCCATGGATAAAAAAGTAGGTATTGTTTAAATAATTTAACAGATGTTTACCTGATCTGGAACATCGATAAATAGCATTAGCCCAATCTTTTAAACAAATAATACTTCACAAACGATACTTTGACACCCTAATAAAAGATGTTTAGTAAAGACGATTCTGAAAAATTACGAAAAGAATTCTGGACTTCATTTGGAAAATCCTTTCCTCGAAAATGGTTATTGTACAATACCAAAATTAAAGGGGTTGCTTTTAAATTTCAGGCAAATCGAAAGCAAGCATGTGTATGCTTGGATTTTGAAAATCCAGATGAAGTGGCCAATCTTTTGTATTATGATCAACTATTGTCTTTAAAGAGCCTTTTAGTTAAAGAGCACTTGCCAGAAGTTATTTTTGATGATGCCTATTTACTTGACAATGGAAAAGTAATTCAGCGTATTTATGTTCCGTTTGCAGAAAAATTTAGCATTTATAATAAAAACACTTGGCAGCAATGCTACGAGTTTTTTGTTGCTTCGATGAATGAATTTGAGCTGTTCTTCAATGAATATGAAACGGTTATTAAAAATATTTAATTTTTTTTATAGGCACACGCTAAGGATTGGCGTGGAAATCCTTTTTTGGGAAAACGCCCAAAAAAGATTGCAACAAAAGCCTGACCAAGCACTTGGCTTGGGAGCGCCCAAAAAATCTATTTTAGAAATGGAATGCTTAAGGGATATTTTGGTGCTTGTCCGCTATTTGCTTTGATGGCATTTACAATGGGGAAAACAAATGCGATGATGGCAATGGCAATGATTCCAAGAATGCCTAATCCTAGCAATAAAACTAAAGGAATACAGAGGATTAGGTAGATAAAAATAGAGATTCTAAAGTTTAAAATTGCTTTTCCGTGCTGATCCATTCCTTCAATATCATCTTTCTTAGTGAGCCACAATACTAAAGGCACAATAAACCCACCAATACCGGTAACATAATCTAATAACTGACTTAAATGGGTAAATACGAGTAACTGATTGTCTTTTTTCATGGGTTTGCTGCCTATATTTATTTTATTTATAAATAAGACGCTTGATTTTAATTATTGTTACAGGCTTTTTTTTCTTGAACAAAATTACCTGCGTATCTTTGTAATATGATTCATAAGGATACCATTATCGCACTCGCAACTCCATCTGGAGTGGGCGCTATTGCTGTCATTAGACTTTCTGGTGAAAACGCCCTTCAAATTGTGGATGCAAACTTTAGGTCTGTGAAAAAAAATAAGGTTTTAAAAAATGCAAAAACACATACGATTCATTTAGGACATATCATAAACAAGGGTGTGGTACTAGATGAAGTATTGGTGGCTGTTTTTAAAAATCCGCGGTCGTATACGGGAGAAAATGTAGTGGAAATATCTTGTCATGGTTCTCGTTTTATTCAGCAAGAAATTATTCAATTGTTTTTAGAGAAAGGTTGCCGAATGGCCGATAATGGAGAGTTTACCATGCGGGCTTTCTTAAACGGAAAAATGGATCTAAGTCAGGCAGAAGCAGTTGCTGATGTGATTGCCTCAAATTCTGCTGCGAGTCATCAGATGGCGATACAGCAGATGCGGGGTGGCATTAGCAATGAACTGAAAGAATTGCGGACTCAATTGTTAGACTTTGCGGCGTTGATTGAATTAGAATTGGATTTCTCTGGGGAAGACGTTGAATTTGCCGACCGCAGCAAATTTAAAGAATTAATAGCAAAAATCTCGTTTGTTTTAAAACGGTTGATTGATTCTTTTGCCTTTGGGAATGCCATGAAGAATGGGATTCCGGTTGCCATAATTGGGGAACCCAATGTGGGAAAATCAACTTTATTAAATACGCTTTTAAACGAGGAAAAAGCCATTGTTTCTGAAATTGCAGGAACTACCAGAGATGCGATTGAGGATGAATTGATTATTGAGGGGGTTGCTTTTCGATTTATTGATACTGCAGGAATTCGCCAAACGAAGGATGTGGTGGAAAATATTGGTATTAAAAAAACCTATGAAAAGGCTGAAAATGCACAACTGATTGTTTTCTTATTGGATTCCAATAAATTCTCGCATGCGAGCGATGTCTTTTTAGAGGAAATTGAAACGATTAGGAAACGTTTTCCAAACAAACGACTGCTAGTGATTGCCAATAAAACGGATACCTTATCTTGTCATGATCGTGCCATTTTGGAATCGGAAATTGCGGACATAATTTTACTTTCTGCCAAAGAAAAGACAGGAATTACTGCATTGAAGGAGGCCTTAACTTCTTTGGTAAATACTGGGGCGTTGAGTAATAATGAAACCATTGTAACCAACTCGCGACATTTTGAAGCATTGCACAATGCACTCATAGCCATCTCTTCTGTACAACAGGGAATTGATTTGAAAATATCTACAGATTTATTTTCGATTGATATTCGTGAATGCTTGCGTCACCTTGGTAATATTACGGGGGAGTATGATGTGGATAAGGATATTTTAGGGCATATTTTCTCTAATTTTTGTATTGGAAAGTAGTTTTCAATTTTCTGCCATTCGGTATGCAGGTCGTGTCCTAAATTGGCACTTTTGTGAAAATATCAAAATTGAGTTTTTAACAATCTGAGTTTTTAAAAACAAATACCTACTTTTTAGGGGGTCATTCACCTTCATCAAATTAATAAAAGTATATTAGAGATAGGTATTACTGGATTTGTTTCCACGTCGTCTCCCAAAACAGCCGGTTATTTTTCTTTCGGAATTGAGTGCTAATTTGTAGGTATTACTTAACCAATCAATTCCATCTCTAAAACTTCCAAAGACTTTCCCTTGGTTTCTGGTAAGGTTTTCATTAAAACAAAAAACCCCATAAGAGCAATGACTCCAAAGATAAAGAAGGTGGCAGCATTTCCTATGATTGACAATTCCCACGGAAAAACCAACTGCACCACCGAACTGATAAGTGAATTTACAAAAGCAATGATACCAATGGCCAAGCCTCTGTATTTAATAGGATATAGTTCTGACAATAACACCCACATTACAGGGCCTAGTGAAAATGCAAAGCAGGCAATAAAACCTAAGATTCCTATTAAAATCAGATTGGCATTGATGGTCGTAGCAGCAGCTAAAATAGCCCCATCATTTTTACGATAGGTTTGGTTGCCTAATACCGATTTTAGGGCGGTTTTAAAAGCGACATCATTGGTAAATTCTTTGTCGGCTAGTGGCAATAGTTTCTCAGAATTTGAAAAGTTGAACTGAATCATTTTTTCGGACGAAATCTTGTAGGTAGCTTCATGAAAGCCATAAGCACAAACTAAAAGACTGATCGCAATTCCTGCGGTTCCAATTAATAGTAGTGGCCTCCGCCCCATTCGATCAATCAAATAGATGGCAACAAAGGTAAAAATCACAGAAATCGTACTCAATAAAACCCCTGAAGAAAAAGCGGCATTTGTACCAATGCCTGTTTGTTTAAAAATAGAAGTCGCATAGAAATAAACCGCATTGATTCCTGTAATTTGTTGCAATACGCCTACCACTAGGCCAATCGTTAAAATAAACCTCAATGATGGTTTTAGGATCTCCTTAATTTTTAAAGGAGTTTTATTTTTATCGGCTTGAAGATTCTCTTCTATAGCCTTACTTTCTATTGCCCCCCTTGACGCTCCATGAATTTTTACCAATACTTTTTTGGCTTCTGAAAACCTTCCTTTTAAATATAACCAACGTGGGCTATTTGGAACAAAAAATAAGAGAATAAAATAGGATAAAGCGGGAAATAACTCCACGCCTAGCATCCATCTCCAAACATTTTCATCAGTAAGAAATGTACTTTCTGAGGTATTGTATTTATTAAAGAAATAATTGCTTAAAAAGGCGGCAAAAAAACCAAAAACGATATTCAGCTGTTGTATTGAAACTAACTTACCTCTATTTTCTGGGGTCGATATTTCTGCTATATAGATGGGCGCCAACACCAATGCTGCACCAAAAGCAATTCCACCAATAATTCGAGCGATATAAAGTAGCTCATAAGAAATTGCGACTGCAGACAATATCGCAGAAATTGCATACAGTAAGGCCACAAAAAGAAGTAATTTTTTTCTTCCGAAATGATCACTTAATCTGCCTGAAAACAACATGGAAAACATAGCAGCAAAAGAAGGGGCACTTACTACCCACCCAGATTGAATTTCGGATAAATTAAATGCGGGCCCTGCATAGGACATAACACCTGAGATAATACCTGCATCAAAGCCAAAAAGAAAACCTCCCAGTGCAACAATAAAACTGATAAAAATGAGGTATGCCCTCTGATTCATAATTAATGTTATATTTAAAAAAGTAAATTTAACTTAATTATGATAAATAGCATTGTGCTTTTGAATACAAATTAAAAAAGATAACCCAATCAGAAAAACGAATTGACAACCTGTTAAATCTGATTAAAAGATTCACAGATTTGTCTGCATCTATTTCCTACAATCGAAAAAGTATTTTTTATTATGAAGTAATTCATCAATTCTTTTCACAAAACCTTCTGAATCTTTAAAGAGTCCTTTGCTTTCTTCCGCGGCATTTGAACAATCTTCACCAACTAAAAGATTTGGAGAAACTGGAATTTTAAAAAGATCACAAAACTTTTTATTGGTGATAACAATTTGTCTGTTTTGATCTTCTAAAAGAATACCACTCTCTAGATTTAAAATAAGAGATGAAAGTCTATTTTCGGATTGAATAAGTTGATTTTGAGCTTCTTTATCTGCTGTAATATCTCGAATAATACCTTGAGCAGCAATTGGTTTACTTTTGTCATCGCAAATAATGGTAGCATTCACTTGTACCCACTTCACCAAATTCGATTTGGTAATTATTCTTGCAACATAATTGGTGAAAAAGCCCTCTTTTAGGAGTTGTTTGAAGGAATTAAAAGCATACTGTTTGTCTTCAGCATATATTAAATCTACAATATTAATTGTCTCATTTTCTATATTGTAACCAAAAAAATCGATTGCAACATCATTCATTTTTAGCACTTTTCCTTGTATATCAATTACTAAATAGGCATCGTTTATATTATCAAAAACACCTTGAATCTGGGAGGATTTTTGATCTAGGAGATTCGCTAACTTGGCGTTTGCCTCTTTTAATTCTTGAGATAAGAAATATAAATCTCGCGATTTATGTTCTAAGATCTTTTCGGAAATCTTTCTTGCTTCTTTTTCTCGTTTAAGAGCTCTCTCTAGTATTTCAATTTTTTCTTTACTCATTCATTTTATGAATAATAAACTTTACTTCAGTACCATCTTCTTTAATTTTCTCCAATATAATTGAGGCTTTTTGGTTAAAATAGGCAAATGTTTTTTTCATTAAACCGAGACCGAAATGATGCATGGCCCTACTCGATTTGTAAATCATAATAAGCGAATTTGCTGTTTTCTCTTCTATTATAAAAGTTGGTAATTCGGCATCTGGATATATTTTTCGAACTTCTATATGAATATGGTCTTCTATGGAAGAAAGCATCGTTATAGGATCTGTATAACGATCCAATAAACCGGGGTAACTATTTCCTATGGCAAGAAAAAAATGTTCTCCATACACCAACAATAAATCGTCAATAGAAATCTTGGTATTGGCACTCAAATGTTGCAGTAGCTGTAACATTTCAGAAAAACTATAAGTCCCAATTGAAGTATAGAATCCTCCGGATGATAAGTTTGATTGATTAATAATTTTATCGACCATTGCCAAACCAAATTTCTCTTCTACTAAGTCTAAAAATTCTGTAAAGATGATTCCTTTCATAGACTAAGCTTTTTTTAATTCGTTGGTACTCCAATAGGCGAGTGTGATCTCAATTTTTTGATGTAATCTTCATACTTTAAAGGCTTTAAAATATAGCCTGAGACTCCAATTTCATAACAAGCTATTATATCTTTATTATTGTCAGAGGTTGTTAAAATAATAGTTGGAATATGATGTAGTTTCTTGTCATTTCTTAAAATTGACAAAAATTCAATTCCACTTATTTTTGGCATGTTTAAATCTAATAAAATAATATCTGGTAATCTAGATTGCTTTTTTAAATATAGAAGTGCCTCTTCTCCATTAACTGCTTCTATAATTGTATGATCTAATTTTAAAAATGAAATTGCTCTTTTCATTTTCATAATTTCAATACGATTGTCTTCGATCAGTAAAATGTGCATTTTTTTATTCAAAATACTTGTAACTCTGTTGATGTTTTAAAATCGTATGTATCGATTTGTAAATGCTTTAATAACCAGTCAATCATAGCATTCAAATATCGTTGACTTTTGATTAAGTCTGTTTTTTTAACTTTTGAACCCCTCATTTTTCTTCCTGCATTTTCGTAAAGAACAACATCTTTTTTGAAAAAACCTAATGAGAATGGATAAGTGGTAAAATACGGGAATAAGGGTTTTTTTCAGAAAACCCAATTAGTGCTTTTTGAAGAAGATTAATTGGAAAAAACAGGTGTTTTTTCTATTTGGTAGAGAATAAGTTGTGAGAGGGCAAAAAATTGAGTGCGGACACTGCACCCGCTCTTTATGCTTTCCTTTTAAGATACATATTGTATACCAAGCCAAATAAGATCAAGAAAACCCCCAATAGGGTCAAAAGATTGTACATTTCTCCAAACCAAGAAATCCCGATGATAATGGTAAAAATCACTTCTAGGTATTTTAAGGGAGCTATTGCTGTAGTTTCATCAGATTGAAAGGCTTTGGTCATATATAATTGTCCTACATACCCAAAGACTCCTAAGCTTAGAAGAAGCATCCAAGCTGTTAAATTGGGTTGAGTCCAGCTATTGATTGACATGAGTCCCCCAAAAACAAAAGCCATGACCATAAAATAATTGATAATTACTAAGGGATGTTCTTTGGTGCTTAATTTTCGAATGACAACAAAAATAAGTCCTAAAAAGAGTGCAGATGTGATGACCAATAGCAAGCCTACTGTATTTACATCAATTCCAAAACCTTTGATTATTGAAACGCCTAGGAATGCTAAAAAAAAGAGCCCCCATTGTATGGGTTTTATTTGTTCTTTTAAAAAAAATAATGCAAAAAAAGCGGCAAATATTGGGGAGGTATACCTTAAAGAAACGGCGGTTCCAACGGCTAAATAATTTAGAGATTCAAAGAAGCAGGTTAAAGAAATAACTCCGATAAATCCTCTTGCAAAGAGTAATTTTTTATTGTTTCCAAGTATTGGAATCCTCTTTTTTATGATCAGTGGTAGTGTAAAAGCTAAGGTACCAATAGCTCTAAAAAAAACAATTTGATATACATTAAAGGCGGTCAAGTATTTTACGATTGCATTCATCACTGCAAAAGCAATAACGCTAATAATCATATAAAAAATTGCTTTGTTGTTTTTCATCTTACAATGAAACCCTTCAATTCAAAAATTAAAGGGTTTTTAAATTTTAGTTAAAAATAGGAATTATCTAAGCGATTTAATAATCTCTAAAGCGTTTTTGGTAAGACTCTCTATCTTCGCATAATCAAAATTACCCTGGGCATCTTTTGCCATTAATTTAGAGCCCATTCCAACACAGGTAACCCCAGCATTGAACCAACCTTCTAAATTTTCTCTGCTAGGAGATACTCCCCCTGTAGGCATGATACTTGTCCAAGGTTGGGGTCCTTTGATTCCTTTTACAAATTGAGGGCCGTAAATATCACCAGGAAACAATTTCACGATTTCACATCCAAGTTCTTCAGCTCTCGCAATCTCGGTTAAGGTGCCACAGCCAGGAGACCATAACACTTTTTTACGGTTACAAGCAATTGCAATGTCTTCTCTTAATACTGGCGTTACTATAAAGTTGGCTCCTAAGGCCATGTACAAGGATGCTGCAGCTGCATCGGTTACAGAACCAACGCCCATGACCATTCCAGGCAATTCTGCAATTGCATACTTGGTTAATTCTCCAAATACTTGATGTGCAAAATCCCCTCTTGCGGTAAACTCCATCAAACGAGCACCTCCATCATAACAGGCTTTTAAAACTTTTTTACTAACTTCGATATCGTTGTGAAAAAATAAAGGAACCATTCCAGTATCTTTCATTACTTGTGCTACTTCTATTCTTGAAAATTGCGCCATTTTTAAATTATTTTATATTGAAATGTGTTGATTATCTTGCGACTCTACCAGAAGCATCTCCGCCCATTAATTTTTCTACTTCAGCAATCGTTGCTAAATTAGCATCTCCTTTTATGGTATGCTTTAAACAAGAAGCTGCAACGGCAAAATCCAGTGCGTTTTGATCATCTTCTGGGTATTGAAGTAATCCGTAGATTAATCCTCCCATAAAGGAATCTCCTCCTCCTACACGATCTACAATATCTGTAATTTGGTATTGACGTGTTTGAAATAATTTTTTCCCATCATATAAAACACCTGCCCATGTATTGTGTGAAGCAGAAATAGAACCTCTTAAAGTGGTAATTACTTTTTTTGCTCTTGGGAATTTTGCCATCATTTGCTCACAAACAGACAAAAATGCTTCTGCTTTCACGTTATGCCCTTCTGTTTGAACAGAGATTCCTTCTGGCTTAATACCAAAATGCATTTCTGCATCTTCTTCATTTCCTAAAACAATATCACAGTAAGAGGTTAATTCTGTCATGATTGCCTCTCTATGAGCATCATCACAAAAATTCCAAAGCTTGGCTCTGTAATTCAAATCTGTAGAAATCGTAATTCCTTTTGCACTTGCCGCTTTTACCGCTTCCAAACAAACATCTGCAGCACCTTGAGAAATTGCAGGAGTAATTCCAGTCCAGTGAAACCACTCAACTCCATCAAAAACAGCATCCCAATCAATCATCCCCGATTCAATTTCTGCAATTGCAGAGTGGGCTCTATCATACACAACTTTCGAACCACGAGATACGGCTCCCGTTTCTAGGAAATAGATCCCTAAACGGTCTCCACCCCAAACAATTTTATCAACGTTTACGCCACGTTTTCTCATTTCCATCATGGCACATTGCCCGATATCGTTTTTTGGCAAACGCGTTACAAAATCAACGTCTACTCCATAATTTGCCAATGAAACTGCTACGTTAGATTCTCCACCACCGTAAACAACATCAAAACTGTTTGCTTGTGAAAATCTTAAAAATCCCTGTGGAGCTAATCTTAACATGATTTCTCCAAAAGTTACTACTTTACCCATTTTAATTGTATTTAATTTATGTTTTAATTTATTGGTTAAACGTTTAAGCAAACTATCAAAATAAAATCAAAACCTCTTTTGATTATTGAAATTTTGATGCTAAAAACAAAGTTGTTACCTTTGTTTAAACGTTTAAGCAAATATATATAAAATTTATGAAAAAAAAGAAAACTACCATCAAAGATATTGCAAACGTTTTACATATTTCTGCAGCAGCAGTATCTAAAGCGTTACACGATGATTCCAGAATTAGCGAGAAGACAAAAATAGCGGTGCGGCAAGTAGCCGAAAATCTTCAGTACCAACCCAATCATCTAGCGAGTGCATTGAGAAGTGGAAAAAGTCATTTGGTGGGTGTTATTGTTCCGAGAACCAACAGCCATTTTTTTTCATCAGTGATTCAAAATATTGAAGAAGTCTTAAATAAAAAAGGGTACAATATTATCATCACGCAATCCAATGAGTCCTATCAAAAGGAATGTGATAGTATCGATACCCTGCTCTATACTCAAGTAGATGGTATAATAGCCTCTATGGCAAATGAAACCGTAGACTTAAGTGCTTATGAAAAAATAAAATCAAAAGGGATTCCACTCATTCTTTTTGATCGGGGTGAAAATGACTTGAATGTAGATTACATCGGGATTGATGATTATAACAGTAGTCATTTAATTGTGGAACATTTGGTTAAAAATGGCTGCAAGAGAATTGCCCACATTGGGGGGTATAAAAGAACGCGAATTTTTAACAATCGTATTCGTGGCTATACAGATGCACTAAAAAAACACCAGTTGCCTTTGGATGATGAGCTTCTTACTGAAAGTGGACTGACCATTGAAGATGGGAGAGTAAAAATGTTGGAATTATTGAGTTTGGCCACCCCTCCGGATGCCGTTTATATTGCAGGAGATCATGCTGCTTTGGGAGCATTACAGGTTTTGAAAGAAAAGAATATAAAAATTCCAGAAGACATTGCGCTCGTAGGTTTTGGAAACGAACCTTTTACAGACATGGTTACGCCAAGAATAACCAGTGTTCACCAACACAGTGTTGAAATTGGTAAACAAGCTGCAAATACCTTTTTAAAGTATGTGGGCCAGGATACTGTTGAACAACAATTGAATAAAATAATTTTAAATGCAAAACTGATTGTGAGAGATTCCTCCAATAAAAAAACCTCCCTTTAAATACATAAAGAGGAGGTTCAATTCAAATTAAAATAAAAAATCTTAGATACCTAGTGCTTGACCCCCACCAATTTGAATGGTTTCAGCGGTCATAAAAGCTGCATCTTTACTTGCTAAGAAAGAAACAACTCCAGCAATATCTTCTGGTTGTCCTAGTCTACCTAACATAATATTATTTTTCCATGAAGCAAACACTTCTGGTTTTGTTGCTTTAATTTGTGCATGAAATGGCGTATCGATGGTTCCTGGAGAAACTGCATTTACACGAATCCCGTATTCTGCTAAATCTTTTGCCAATGCTCTTGTAATTGCATGCACACCAGCTTTGGAAGTTCCGTAGATACCAGCTCCTGGACCTCCTGCGTTCCATCCTGCATTCGAAGTATAATTAACAATCGATGCATACTCACTTTTCTTTAAATATGGAATTGCTGCTCTAGATGCAAAAAAGGTTGAATCTAAGTTTAAAGCCATTACAAATCTATAGAATTCAGTAGTCATCTCTTCAAAACGAGCTCTTCCACCCAATCCACCTGCATTGTTTACTAATATATCAATTTTTCCATACTTTTCTCCAATAGCGTTGATGTTTGAAGTTACTGCATGCTCGTCAGTAACGTCAAAACCCCTATACTCTGCAGTAATTCCTAGCGCAGTTAATTCAGCTACTCTCTCTGCTCCGGCTTGATCTTCAATACCATTTAAAACAACGGTGAAACCATCATTTCCTAATCTTTTGGCAACTTCAAAACCAATTCCACCAGTAGCACCTGTAACAACTGCTACTCTATCATTTAATTTACTCATTCTTTATATAATTATTTATTTTATGTTATTTTTTTGCCTGTAACGGCTCAATTTTTGGGCATAAAAACCAGATCGATAATAAAGCAATCACGGCCAATGAACCACCAATTAAAAACGCAGGGGTGTAGTTCCCACCTGTAGTAATGAAAGTAACCAAAAGGGTAAGACCAGCTGCTGCTAATTTGGCAGCCATTCCGGCAAATCCTGAGAGTGTTCCAACTATTTTACCACTAAACAAGTCACTAGGAATTGTTTGAACATTTCCGATGGCTACTTGAAATCCAAAAAGTAATACCGCCATAATAAAAACTGCATTGGTAGCTGAACCTGGTGCTTTTAGTAAAAAGAAACAAGGGACCATAATGAAACATCCTAGCGTAATGGTCATTTTTCTTGTTTTGTCCACGGACCAACCCGAAGAAAGTCTATTCTGTGCGATTAGACCGCCCGCCCAAGCGCCTATCATTGCGCCTACATAAGGTAACCATGCTGAAAATGCAATTTCTTTAACATTGAGACCAAAAACTTCTGAAAGATAGATTGGAATCCAAACGATAAAGAGCCACCAAATAGGGTCAATTGCTGCAGAGGCTATAATGACACCCCAACTTTCTTTGTGTTGTAATAACTCTCCAGTAGTTGGTGTATATTCCTCATTAGTACCGTCAGGGTCTACAACTTGATTTTTTTGTCCGGATAAAATGTATTTTTTTTCTTCGTCTGTTAGCCAAGGGTGAGATTTTGGGTCAGATTTTACGATGAACATCCAAGGTATTAGCCATAATAATCCAAGTATACCAACAACAATAAAAATAACTTTCCAATCAAAGTAAATGGATAACAAACCAATTACAGGATAAGCAACGATTCCTCCAGCTGCGGCTCCTGAATTAAAAATTCCTTGCGCTAATGCGCGTTCTTTGGTTGGAAACCATTCGGCATTGGCTTTAGCAGCACCCGGCCAATTTCCTGCTTCTGCAATTCCTAATAAAGATCTAAAGATTGAAAAGCTTAATAATCCTTGTGCAAAAGCATGTAACATGGTTGCTATGGACCAAACACCAATAGAAATTGCAAATCCAATTCTGGTGCCAATCCAATCAAAAATTTTCCCAAAGAGGGCTTGCCCTCCAGCATAAGACAGTATAAATACTGTAGAGATGGTACCATAAATTGCTTTGTGACCATCTTCATCCATTTCAGGAAATAACTCTTTGGCAATATCGGGCCATAAGGCTCCAAAGGCTTGTCTGTCTATGTAGTTAATAACTGCTGCTATAGCTACAAGGCCTACAACCCACCATCTTAATCCTTTTAATTTCATTTTTAAATTTTGTATTTACTCCAGATTGTAACAATATTGATATAATACTTTAAAGTGGTCTTTCATTTTTTGCTTGGCTAATTTTGGATCTCCCTTTTCTATAGCTTTAAAAATGGCTTTGTGCTCTTTGATTCCTTCATGTGCCAACCCTTTATCACAAACGTGATATTTCTCGAAGTTGGTAATGATTTCTGGAATAATAATGAGCATGAAGTTATTCATGGAACTATTTCCACTGGCTTTCGCAATCGCTAAATGAAATAATAAATCTTCTTGTACGGCATCTTTACCGTTTAATACTTTCTCTTCGTATGCTTCTAACGCTACTTTTAATTCTACTAAATCTTTGTCGGTTCTTCGTAAAGCAGCCAATCTTGCTGTTTTTAACTCTAATAAAATTCTTGTTTCAACCAAAGATTTAAAATCAGGATCTTCTAATCGAAGAATGTCCTCAATCATCCCATTCATGGCAATTACACCAATATTGGCAACAAATGTTCCACTTTGTGGAATGGATTTTAAAAGACCATAAAATTCTAATTTTTGAATTGCTTCTCTAACATTACTTCTTGAAACCTCAAATTTTTCTGATAACATTCTTTCTGAAGGCAATTTGTCTCCAGGTTCTAAATTTTTCAAATTGATTAAATCTCTAATATTTGAAATAATTTTTTTTTGAATGCTAAAGTTATCAGGTTTGGTAAGGGTTTCGAGTTTCATAAGTAAGTAGTATTCTTTTAGTCGATTAAATCATGGCTAATTAATTAGCAAATCTAATAAAAGTTAAACAATGTAAAAGCAACTTTTACATTGTTTAACAATATACTAATTAAGGCAATCTAAGAGAAACATCATCTACTCTACTTTCAACACCTGCGTTGAACATGTAAATAGATACCTTTGTATTATTTCCTGAATTGAAAGGCAATTCAACTTTTACATAGTCGTTAGAACTAGTTTGGTCTGTACCTTCAAAGGTTGCAATTGTGGCTGCTACTGCTGCAGATGTATCGGTAAAGGAATCACCTGCTAAAACGGAAACTGTCATATGACCTGTTCCGGATGTTTTCATGGTATACCAGTACTCTAATACATAATCTTGGTTTGGTGAAACTTCCAATTCTTGGTAAGCAATTCGATCTCCTGCTGAAGGAAATTTAGCCGCTTGAGAACCTGAGTTTGTTGGGCTTGAAGTAATTTGAATTACCCCACCTAAATCACTATTTCTCCAAGAGTCACGTCCATCTCCAGAACCACCATCTAACATTCCGTCTTCAAAACTTGCTTCTAAGATTTCTGGAAGTAAAATTACAGGTACTAAAGGCTCAACGACTTCAACATCACTTGAAAAAGTACTTGTCAATCCATTAGCATCTGAAGAGGTTAAGGTTACTGTATAAATTCCTTCCGCTGCATAGGTGTTGGAAGGCTCTTTTGCAGTAGATGTATTTCCATCTCCAAAAGTCCAAGCATAAGTTGTTGAACTTACAGATTGATTTGAAAAATCATAGGTTTGCCAATCTCCATTACTTTCCGTTGCGGAAAACATAGCTGAAGGTGGCGTTAAATCTTCAATTGAATTTGCTTCTGGAAGCACATTGTCTTCACATGAGAACATAAATCCAGCCAAAGCGACAAGGCTCAACATTTTTAAATTAAAAATATTTGATTTTATTGTGTTTGTTATTTGTTTCATAATATTAACTATTAAATTGATTAGTAACCAGGGTTTTGAGATAATAAACCATTACTTAACCCAATTTCTACTTGAGGAATTGGTAATAAAAGATCCGTTGTAGAATATCCTAAACCGTTTGCAGCAGAAAATGCAGAAAGCACATCTTGTGCCAACCCTAAACGAACTAGGTCAAAAAATCTGTGATTTTCAAAAGCCAATTCTGCTCTTCTTTCATCTGCCAATTCTTGTTTAGAAATGCTTGTTACTGCATCCGTTAAACCAGCTCTGTTTCTTACTGCTTGAAAAGAAGCAATTGCATTTGAACTTGTTGTACTTGCTCCACCTGCCATAATCGCTTCTACGTGCATTAATAGAACATCCGAGTATCTTAATACTACCCAGTCATTCCCTGCAGATGTTGGATCTGAAGAAGTTACTGGAATTCCTAGCGCAGCATCTCCATTTGGCAAATACTTTACTACTTGATACTTTCCAGCTTGTGCGGCATCTTCTCTGTAAGACAATGCAGTTCTATTTCCTCCATGCGTATCTAAAAATGCTTTTGCATCCATCGAAACATAGTTTACACCACTGGTTCTTCCTACAGCGTTTAACCATTCCGCAGAAAAGTTTTGGCTATCATCGTTTGAACTTGGTACATATCCAATGGCAAAAAGAACTTCGTTGTTTCCTTCGTTGTAAAAAACATCTTTAAAATCATTCTCTAAAGAAAACCCTCTTGATGGGCTCATAATACTTTCTAACAAAGTTTGAGCTTCACTATAACGTCCTAATGTTAAATATACTTTCGCTAAGATTCCTTCTGCAGCCGCTTTACTCGCTTGGTCGTTTGCACCACCATCGCTTAAGTTGGCAACCGCATCTTGTAAATCAGATACAATGAAGTCATACACCAATGAAGAAGAAACTCTTGTAAAAGCCGTTTCTGTATCTAATGGAGAAATCAATCCCGCTACTAAAGGAACGTCTCCAAAAAGACGTACTAAGTTGAAATACGCATAGGCTCTTAAAAACTTTGCTTCTGCAGCAAAGGCTGCTTTTTTCTCTGGAGATGCCGCGTCTAATTTGTCTAAAACTAAATTCGCTCTAAAGATAACATTGTAGTAACTTCTGTAATAATCTGCAACGATACCGTTGGTAGACTCTATGGTAAACGACTCAAACTGAGCAGCTTCTCCTTCATTACTCTTTGTTTCTGTATTATCACTTCTCATTTCAGTGAGGTAGAACTCAACCTGAACACCATGATTTAGGTTGTTGTTTGTGATTTTTAAGGCATTGACTCCTTGAATTCCATCGTAGATATTTAAAATACCTGCTTGAATTTCAGAATCTGTCGTGTAATAATTCTCAGCGTTGATCCCAGTCTCTAATTCTGGGGCTAAGAAAGTGTCCTCACATGAAGCAAAGCTCAAGGCAAAAACAGCAATTAATAATAAATTTATTTGTTTCATAATACTTTTCATTTTAAATTATTTAATCCTTAAAACTGTACGTTTACACCTAAAGACATGGTACTAAATACTGGAGAACCTGCTCTTTGGTATCCATACGTAGTAGCGCTTGTGTTGTTTATTGATTCTGGGTTAAAACCGGTATAGCCACTTGCCGTTAAGTACAATAGGTTTTGACCTGAAAAATAAACTCTCGCACTAGACATCTTCATTTTTGAAACTAAATTTTCTGGAAGATTGTATCCAAAATTCACATTTCTTAATGCGATGTAAGAAGCATCTTGTACAATACTGTTTGTAAAGATTTTTGCCTTGATAAATTCTTGATTTGGCGTTGTTGCTGGATCAAAATCTTGTGCACTGTTAAAGTGATTAAAAATGTATTGGTCTCCCATGTTACGTACTTCTGCACCATGACTACCTTGGAACATGAAACTAAAGTCAAAATCTCCAAATTTAAAATCATTACTTACACTCCAAACGAAATCTGGATAAGGACTACCTAAGATGGTTTTGTCATCATCATCAATTAAACCATCACCGTTTAAATCTTTTACATATACATCTTGCGCAGATGCTCCGATTGGGTGGTAAGGGTTTTTGATATATTCTAATGGAATTTCAGTATCAACTACCCAACCATAGAAAGAAGAAATTGGGCTACCTTCCATATTGATCCACTCAGCAGCTCTTTTTGAATCTACACTTTGGATTTGTCCATTTGAATCCGCAAAATTTAACAATTCATTTTTATTTTTAGATCCTAAGAAGGTCGAAGACCATCTAAAGTTTTCTGCTGAAATGTTTTTGGTACGCACTTCAACTTCAAAACCACTGTTCTTCACTTTCCCTAAGTTTACCAAGGCATTTGAGAAACCAGTTGTTGATGAAATTGGGTTGTATAATAATAATTGATCACTTGTTCTTGAGTAGTAGTCTACAGATCCTGAAACTTTGTTACTAAACAAAGCAAAATCTAAACCTGGATTGAATTCTATTTGACGTTCCCAAGAAAGATCTGGGTTTGGAATGTTCAAAGGATTCACCACTAAAGAAGGGGTTCCATTACTAACTCCTGTTGTTGTATCATCTAAAACTGCTAAATATGGATAGTTATCCACTAAAGGATTTCCGGTTCTAAAGTCATTGTTTCCAGTCACACCGTAACTAACTCTAAATTTCAAGTTGTTAACAAGATCATTGTCAATTAAGAAATCTTCTCTAGAAATATTCCAACCTAATGAGAATGCAAGGAAATTTCCATATTTAGTATTTGGTCCAAAAACAGAACTACCGTCTCTACGCACACTTGCAGATGCTAAGTACTTGTCTGAGTACGCATAGTTTACTCTACCAAAGAAAGACAATAAAGTTCTTTCCCATTTGTATTCATTGGTGTCTGTAATTGATTCTGCAGCACCAAGTGTTTGGTTGCTGTCATCTGCAAAAACAGATCCCTGCATGCTTTCGAAAGTTCTTCTTCTTTGTTCCAAAGAAGTACCTACTACTGCATTGATTTCGTGATCGTTAATTTCTTTTGTATACGCTAAGGTATTGTCTAACGTGTATCTTGTTGTTTTGGTTACCGTACTGTCCAATCTAGAAGCAGAAGCTCCGTTTCTGTTAGACAGAACACCTTGATAACGAGATCCTCTTGTGTATTGATAATTTACAGATCCTGTAGTGGTATACTTTAAATCGTCAGTGATTTTGTATTTCCCATACACACTTCCTAAGAATTTGTTTCTGTATTCATAACGATTACGTTCCAAAACCTTAGCACCCGGGTTGGTGTTCGATGTATTACTAATATCGGTTCCACTTCCAGTACTTGGCTGACCCGCTACTAAATCATAATCATCAAACATACGTTGGATTGCATAATCACCTACTTGTGCATTTGCATATTTCCCATTATCTCTAAAACGGTTTACAAACTGAATGGTATTCTCATCTAAATACAATGGTAACCAAGAAGGTTGTCTTAAGATATCATGTGTAGAACCATCAAATCTTCGCTTCACTGTAAATGAAGGATTCGCTTTAATTCCTACTGTTAGTCTTTTATTAAATTTATAGTTGAACTTTGCACTTACTGCAGTTCTGGTGAAATTATCCGTTAATAAAACACCTTCATCGTCTAAATAATTCAATGCAACATTAAAAGTCGCTTTGTCGGTACCTCCACTAGCTCTTAAAGAGTGATCGGTATACATACCTCCGTCAAATATAATGTCTTGCCAGTTGTTGTCTACACCAATTAACTGCTTCACTCTTGTTTTGTCAGAAAGAACACCTGTAGCAGCTAGTTCGCTTGCTGCAGCTTCCGCCATAGAAGTATGGTAAGCATCACTTTGTCTTGCTGATTTAAAACCTGTAATCATGCTGTAGCTAAGTTTCATGTCGCCACTTTTACCAGCTTTGGTTGTAATCATAATTACCCCGTTACCAGCTCTTGCACCATAGATAGCTCCCGATGCAGCATCTTTTAAAACTTCAAAAGATTCAATGTTATTCATGTTTAAAGATCCTAAGAAATCTTCATCAACAACCACTCCATCTACGACTACTAAAGGACCCGAGTTACCGTTGATAGAACCCGTACCTCTAATTCGAATGGTAGGAGCAGAACCAGCTTCACCCTCAGTAGCTTGAATGTTTACCCCTGAGACTTGACCTACTAAAGCATCATCAACTCTGGCGATACCCATTTGGTCTAATTTTTCATTTTTCACTTTCGAAATCGCACCTGTTAAGTGAGATTTTTTTTGTGTACCATAACCAACAACGACAATCTCATCTAGCGTGTTGTCATCTTCAACTAATTGAACATCAATTGTTGTTTGGTTTGAGTAGGTAACATTTTGTGAAGCAAAACCTAAATAAGAAAATTGGATTACATCTCCTTTGTTTACTTTGATTTGGTAATTTCCATCAAAATCTGTTGATGTACCTACCTGAGATCCTTGAACAACAATGTTCACCCCTAATATAGGCTCTCCATCTGATTTTGAGGTAACAGTTCCTTTTATTGTTGCTTCCTGTGCAAAACCGCTTAGGCTACATAGAAGAATCGCAATAAAAAATGACTTAAGTTTAAAATTCATAATTAAGTATTTAAATTATTTTAGATTAGTGTTTGTGTGTTTTTTAAAAAAAGTTAAATACCTAATAACAAACAAATTAGGTACTCAATAGATCTGTATTAAATGGATCAACAAACCTGGAAAACCAAACTGGTTGACCAAATTGGTTTACCAAATATAGGATTATATTTTTTACAATCCAAAAAAATCTTAAAAAAATGTTATTTTATGACAAAAGAAGCTAGAGAATGTTTATTTCATAAAGTCTTCTCTCATTGGGCTAAAAACGTCAATTAATACACCTGCTTCTGTACAGATTGCGCCATGCATTACATGTGGAGGAATATAAACCGTATCTCCACCAGTTACCGTTTTGGTAACATCCCCAATGGTAAAATCGAAAGCACCCGACTCTACATAAGTTACCTGAGAATGGTGGTGCTCATGAAGGCTACCAATAGCGCCTACTTGAAAGTCTACTTTTACAAGCATGATTTTATCGTCATACCCCATTATTTTTCTTTTCAAACCCTCTCCAACGGTTTCCCATGCCAAGTCATCTCCAAAGATGAATTCTTTACTTGTTCCAAATGATTTCATGTTCTAATTTATTTAGTTGATTTATAATAATATGCGCCCTGAAAGCGATAGTCTTTATTGTTTATGGTCACCCTGTGCATTGTGTCTGATGCATTGTCTTCATTGGATAAAATCAACAAGCTATTTTTCACTGAAGTAACCACTTCAATAGCTGTATAGGCTTTTGTATCTAATAAAACTTTGACTGACTCTATAGGAGTGTATGCATTGTCTGCTTTTTCTGTTACGGGATTATAGGTGCCGTGCGATGCAATTACGGAAGCAAATACAGTTTTTTTTGCTGCTTGTTTTCTAATAATTAGTGTCGGATCTTTTCGTAAATTAAATTCCGGATCATTTGCACCAATTCTTGCGAAAAGAATTTCATCCTGTTTGTGGGTTGCGGCAGTAATGGTATAAAACTTTTGTTGATGCAACCATGTAAATTGAATGGATTCAGCATTGGCAATTCCCATCCCTTCGTTCCAGAGATGTTGATACCCATATTTCTTTCCTAAAGGCAGTAATTGTTTTGGTGTTTGATACGCAAAATTGGTGGCAATAATTTGACCAAAGTAATAATGCGGCAAATCAAAAGTATGCGCTTTGTTGGATTGAATTCTATTGACATCTATAATGTAAGGTTTTGCATCGTTCGCATCCTTGACCATGATCATGGTTCTGTGCAATTCCGTTCCCGGATAAGCATTGGTTTCTTTGGCGCTTACAATTTGAAAATCAGGATTTGAAACATCAAACAAATATTTATCGGAATGGTTTTTACTCCCGGTTGCAAAATCATATTTAAAATGAGATGTTTGATCTTGTACAATGGTATTGTGGGCAATGGTTTGTTTGGCAAATGTTTTGTTTTCTTTTAAATAACCTCCACCATTTTTTTGTTCTACATTTACAAAGCGAGACAGGCCATAATCTTGTAGAACCTCTTCCCCATTTTCATATAGTGAAAATGACAACTTATCATAATGACCATGGCTTAATCCTTGTGCAGAATATTTGAAAACCAACGCAAGCGTTTCATCCTTTTTTTGGTGTCGTAAAATACCAATCCCACCCTCATCTCCTTGAGAACCATCTCTTAGCTCCATGGATTGTTTGATAAACGGTTTTTCTTTGTTAGCAGATAAAGCTTCTGCAACACGCAAACCTGTTATATCTAACTGTACTTTGTTTTGTTTTTTTGCAACGGACAACAGTGCCGGGTCCTGATTTCCGTAATAATAAGCAATATCAACTGCTGAAACCAAAGAAGCAGTATAGTAGGACATTCCTTTTTGACCGTCATTCAATGGAAAAAACTCTCCGTCTGCATCGGTGAGGTTCAACAAGGCATCAACTGCTTTAATTAAAACACCTTCTTTGTATTCGAAAATTTTTAAATCTGGTTTTTTATTTTGAAGTGCTTCAGCAAAAATTAAAAAGGGATACATTGCATATCTTTGGTAATAAGGGCCTTCGGTATAAAACCCGTCTGGCGAAAATGGGGAATCTAAATTGGCTAAAAAACCTGCTTTCCCATCCTTATCGAAAATAAAACCGCCATCATTGTCTTTTGCTTTTAAATCTACATCTTCTTTTTTTAACCCATAGAGGGCTCTATTAACGAGTTCGTCATCATTCATTACCAAACCAATCATACCCACGGCAACATTTCCCCAGGTAGAATGATTGTGAACGCGATTGAAATATTGTGGTGTTTCTACAGAAAGAAAATCAGCATAAGGACGAAACAAGGTTTTGTTCAAATAGTCCGACTGTTCTTTTGGCAGCCAAGAGTAGATGCAATCATATGCTTGACTGGTATATACCAACCAATTGGAGTCGTTCAAACATTGCCAAAAAATCTTACCTCTAGCATAACTTCGCATCTGAGGATGTCTCGGTAAAGTGGGAAAGATCTTTGCGTATTCCAAAAGCATGTCTCTTATGTAGATTGCATACTTTTCGTCACTTGTAAGTTGAAATAAAATTCCAGCTTTGTGCATCGTTGCATAATTTATTTTATGCTGTGTATGGGTATATCCCCCCGCCATGTCTTTTGGAATTAGCACCGCTATTCCTTTTTCTAATTGTATGTCTACGGCTAGTTTTGCTTTTTCTAAGGTGGCATCAAATAGCGGAACCTTGCCTAATTTGGATTTAATTTCTGAAACACTTTTAGTCGTCAAAATCAAATTTGGGTGTTGATCATTGGATGCATCAATTGCGAGCTCCTTCGAATTCTTAGCACATGAAGTTATGAGCACAGCTAGTAAGAAAAGTTTTAGATAATTATTCATTAACAATTTGTGTTTTAATATTATGATTTATAAAATGATCCTTTTTATTCTTTTTTAGAGGATTTTCCGGGGTCTAATGAAGCCGCTTTGAACCAAACTTCTGCATAACTTCCGTTTGCATATTGTTTTGCAATATTACCATCATAGGTTTCGGATTTTGTTGACTTCCCATTGGCCTGATTGTAGGCACCTTGTTTAAAATACTGTTTTTCATTTGCATAGGCACTTTCCCGTTCAACACCCCCTCCTTTTTCTCTATTTGCATAGACGCTTTTTACTTGGGCTGGAATGGCTTCTTTTGTTGCAAATTCTGATTTGATCAAACTCTTCGTGAATTGAAAGGTTTGATGATCTTTAGCTGTAAAAGTGAGTTGCATAATTCCTTGATGTACATCTACTTCATAACTAAATTCTTCGCCTAAAGCTATACCCTCTTCGGGTTCTTTTGGATATTCTGTCGGACTTGAGCCTACCACAGAAAAATCGTGTCCCCAAACTGCCGTTGAAAAATCGAATCTTCCTATATTGTCTCCTTTTGTATTGATTTCATAATTCCAAAAAACAGAACCTTTTGTATGTCCAGGAAATTTTTTGTAGTATATTTTTAAAGGCTCGTTTTCATGGCCTTCATCGCTATGAATTTGTCCGATTACTACAGCGTATGAAGAGGCAACTCTTGGATCTCCAGTAGTAGAAACGTGTTGTACTTTCAATGTTCCGGTTAATTTCCCACCAATTTCTGGGGTCCAATGTGTTTTTTGACCAAGTTCGGTTCTAGTATTACTAGAGGTTCTGGATGTAATACCAGCATTCGGTGTTTTGTAGACTACCCAATTTGTTTCATTTTCGGTTTCAACATAGAAAAAATTTTCTTTTGCATAATTTACCAATGAGTCTCTGTAAGTTCCATCACCTAAAAGAATTTTCCACTCATGCATAAAAGAAATCACATCACTTGGGTATATCGTTGCCTTTTTAACAGGAGCTTCCGGAGTGTTTTTGGAATTATTTTTACACCCTATTAAGGCAAATAAAATAATTAAAATACAGCTTGTTTTTTTCATTCTAAATGGATTCATTTAAATTTAATACATCAAAGTCATTACAAGATTTTCTTCTGTTTTCAGTTGACCTGAGTTACTTAAGGTATTTTCAGACGCCACATTGTTTTTTGCGCCCCAAAGAATGGAAACAAATTTTACTTTATTGTTTGTAAAGGTGTTGTTGTTGATATTCACATTTACAATTCCGTTATGATTTAGAAGTCTTTTGTTTTTTTCTTTGGCACCACAATTGGTAAATGTGCTGTTTGTAATTAAAAGGTTTCCACCAATGGTAGATTCGTCATACCCTCCTCTATAGTAATCTACAACGTTTTGTTTTACCTGGTTAAAATTACAACCGTCAATGGTTAAATATTCGGTATTGTAATCACCTCGATCGTTTGTTTCTTCGGAGAGTTCGATCCCATTTTCACAATTCGAAATTGATGTGTTTGTAAAAGTAATCGCCTCAGAAAAAGACTGTTTATAAACTCTTAATGCATAATTGAAGTTGCTTATTTCAGAGTCTGTAACTTCCAATCCGAAATGATTGAACATATTTTCTTTTAAACTGGCAAACGCATAGTTGGAAGCGTTTCCTTTTAATTTTATATTTTTTACTGATAATTTCCCATAAGGGTGTAATTCAAATGCTGGAGTATTTGCTGCGCCATTGTAGATAATTTCAGCCTTTGCTTTGGATTCAATGGTGATTTTTTTATTGATAACTATCGGTTTTGAAATTTGGTAAGATCCATCATTCAAAGTAATAATATCGCCATTTTCTGCTTCACTAAGTTTGGCAATTAATTCCGAAGCAGAAGAAACTTTATGTGTCTTTCTTGCTTTGGTTGCTACTTCATTAGAAAACCAAGTGGCGCCATATTTTGATTTATCCAAAAGATCCAAGTTCAGATTTTTAGCATTTAAAATAGCCCCTATTTTGTTTGATTTCTCCCTGGATTCTCCAAGTAAATCATTGGTAATTGACTCAAAATCAAATCCATTATAAATTTTAACGTCATCAAAACCAGAGGTAGGAACCGAAAGATTTTTACCAATAGCTGTTAAAGTTAATTCCTTGAAAATTAAACCATGACTGTTAGCAACTTCAACTCCGTTATTAGAAATAATATTACTTTTAAAAGTTACGCCATCTGCTTTGTCGTGTTCAATAATAGGATTGGGATCACCAACAGAATTATAGATTACATTGTTTACCACCTCTGTTCTTAATGGTCTAGCAGAACGAATTTCAGATTTGGGCAAAACAGCTGCTTGTGCAATATTGGTTCCGACTCCAAATTGCCAGGGCGAATTTGAATCTACATAGGTATTATAAGCTACCACTACATCGGTAACTTGGTTGTATCGATTCAATGGAGATTTGGGAATTCCATTCATAACCGCCAAGGGACTTCTAAAATTCTTTCCTTTTA